>Ga0265339_10001746_pt1 | contig 16003 bp, 15 predicted proteins | sample 4CB219metaG_FD_202085 | JGI IMG/M metagenome (GOLD analysis project Ga0265339, IMG submission 202085) | Rhizosphere microbial communities from Carex aquatilis grown in University of Washington, Seatle, WA, United States - 4-CB2-19 metaG | ecosystem: Host-associated > Plants > Roots >... | reverse complement strand
TCGGTGTTGAATACGATCACCTGTTCATGGGTCGAGAGAACGATACGTTCGTGAATGGAATCCCCGTCACGTCACCCTTCCTCGGTGCGTCCGATCGCATCAGCGAGGACGTGGATTTGGTCACGGTGCGCTTCAACTACCGCTTCGGCGGCTTTGGCGGCCCTCCGGTGGCGGCCCGCTACTGATTTCTTCGATCTCCGGCGAACTCAAGCCCCGGCATCGTCCGGGGCTTTTTTATTCGCCGGGTTTGAACTTGCGGCATCCGTGTAAGCTTTCGTCGCGCATGGGCGGGTACGCCGCGGGAACCGATACGACTTGATCAGATGCGGCCTGCGAACGGCCCAGTCCATACACCCCGCCCTGGCGGGAGGACGACAACGGTCGTGCCTTGCTTCACACGACCGAAGAGGTCGATGACGTCTTCGTTGGTCATGCGGATGCAGCCGGACGAGATGGCGTGGCCGATATATTCCGGCTGGTTCGTGCCGTGGATGCGGTACAGGGTATCCTTGCCGCCTTCGTAAAGGTAGAGCGCCCGCGCGCCCAGAGGATTGGCCGGACCTCCTGGAATGCGCGACGGATAGGGACCTAGCCGCGCCTGGATTTCCGCCGTCGGGATCCAGTCAGGCCATTCAGACATGCGGCCGACGGTGGCGACGCCGGACCACGCCATCGCTTCTTCTCCCACCGCCACGCCGTAACGGATCGCTTTGCCTCCCGGCAGGACGTAATAGAGATAACGTGCGTCGGTATCGACCAGGATCGTGCCCGGTGCCTCCTTGCGCGCATAGTCGACAATGTGACGGCGATACTCGTCCGGAATTGTCGCCTGCGCATAGGGCGGATGGGCCAGCAATTGCCGATCCCTGGAGGTGAAGCTGGCATCCGAAGTCGGTGAGAGCGTCGCTTGCATGCAACCGCCAAGCGCGCTCACCCCGACGAGCAACAACGCAAGCCCGCACTTCGGCACTGCCTGCCCTCCAAAGCGCTACGTTACTCAGTTCTTAATTAGCCCCTCCAATAATGCTGAAATCAAGGCATCCGAACGGTCTTCGACGAAAACATCCAGCGTGCCGCAAAGACCGATGCATTCGCGCCGAAGCGAGTTGAGCAACACCATCCGCCGAACCAGGCCGCAATGTTATCCAAGTTTCCACTTAGTGTCCCGAATTCGAAATTCGCTTGACGCACTCGCCGACAAAATGAAGCGAATTTCTGAACCACTACACCGAGTTCCGAGCGTATTATATCCAGCTGATTCGGCGGAAGATTCCGATCCGCGAGGATACCATGGCATTTTTCAAGCGAGAGCTAAGTCCGGTCGAACGCTTCGAGAGTGCGCTCAAGACCAAGCAGGCGGAGCGGCAACGGCTGGCGGAGCGGTTGAGCGTCGCCGAAACGGAGCTTGGCGAAAACCGCGGCGCGGCCGAGCGGCTGGCGGTCGGCGGCGCCACCAATGCCCAGCTCGAACGAGCCGAGGCCAGGATGCGCGCCGTCGAAGATCGCGCCAAGACGCTGCGCACCGAATTGGCGGAATTCGATGAGCAGATCGTCTCAACAGAGCGCGCATTGACCGAGGCCAGGGCGCAACGCGATCGCGAGCTGGTTGCGGATCGGATCGAGGCGATGGCTGCGGCGATTGAGCAGGCTGTCCCTGGATTTGGCGCCAGTGCTGCCGCGCTCGTGGAAGCTGTCACGAAGAGTGCTGCGCAGGTGTCGGAAGCGAGCAGGTTCGCAACGAATGTCGATGCGGTACGTCGCGAGGTTCTCTCGGCTGCGGACCTGGTTTGCTGGGAGCTGCGCACCATCGCGGTACGCACGCGCGCGGGCAACGCGAACGTGGCGCTCTCTGCGCCGCCCGAGGCGGAGCAACAAAAGCCGGCAGAGATCGAACGCCAATTGATTTACACGCTCAATCCGCTGTTTTGGCGCGAGGGCGACGTGGTGCGCAGGGTTCCCGCATTTGTGTTGGTCGAACTGCCAAGCATGTTGCTGCCGGCCGCGCTGGCGCATCAGCATGTGGACTATCTGAACGCCCGGCGGGTGCAGACGCTGATGCACGTCCATGGCAGCGGTGAGATTCACGGCGAGCCCTCTCACGACGATCCGCTGCTCGTCGATCTTGACGCGCTCGCCGCAGGGAGCGCTCAAGCCGATGTGGCCTGAGCCGCGGCGACAATAAGAGGCAGGCAACGGTTCAGCACGAGCGCGGTTGTTACTGGACGGCCCGCTGTTTCAAATTGGCGGCGAGTTCCTCGATCCATTTTTCCCATGGTCCGGGGACATAGCTGTCGACCTCGACCCCAGTCACGCCCTGCTTCCAGAAAACCGTGAGCACCTTGGTTTCCGTCAGCTTGCGAGCTGGCGGGGCCAGGAAGATGTCGACCGCATAATGTTCGATCAGCGGCGTGCCGCCCCTCCGGTCGAAGTCGAAGTTGTTGAGCGTGGCACCATCGGTATCGTCGATGCCCACCGGCTCGCGGTAAATAATCTGCAGGTGCGAGTCTTCAAACACCAGCACTGTGCGGTTCGGAATGTTGCTGTCGATCCAAATCCCGCGCGTCTTGACTACCTCTTCGGCGAGGCCGCGCAACTCGATTGCCCGGGCTTCCTGTTTGCTGTCCATGTTGCCAACAAACTCCGCGCACCAAACACACCGCCAGGAGGGTAAGGGGCCATGCCTCACTGATGCGGCCCACTTAACCTTCTCCGGGCGTGCCGTTCGCGGGTTTGCCGCTATGCCATGGTCCGAACGTGCACCATCGCACTATGCGGCTCTTTGCGGAGGTGGAGTCATCAAAACCTCCCTTCCGAGAGTTCACCGGTGTGTCGCCAGCGGTGACAGATGCGATGCTCCTCCGCTTGCCTCGCACTGTCAAGCCGGTTTGCGGGGAATGATCTCTTGCCTTCCGATCCGGTGCAGAGCGGGCATATCTCGCTGAGCCCAGGCCGCCAGTGGAGGCTGCTTCGCGAAGTTTGAAAGCCGTCAGCCCACGACGACTTCGCTGATCTGGATGACTGGGGTCAGGTCGGTATAGTTCGGGATGTCCGCCATGATCTCCTTGGCATGAGGTCCGAAGCCGGCCTGGAATGCTTCAACGGAGTCGCAGAAGATGTGACACATTCCGACATAGGTCGCAGGGGCGCCTGGTGCTCCACCCGCAAGACCCTTGTCCACCGTATAGTGCTTGCAAGCATCGCCAAGCCGGGCTTTCACGAGCGGCATATGCTTATCCCGATAATAGGCGTGGTCGAAGCGTGAGCCAGGTGTGTTGGGATACATGACGCTGACCTTGATCATTGCCTCCTCCCTTGTCTGACATTCGCCGGCCAGTCTCCGGCACCAACCAAGACTCTGCGCCGGCTCTGCAGGCTGCGGCGTGCAGAATGAACGCGCGGAGAGACGGGTTCAAAGATCATCCCGCCTTAGCGCACGGGCAATGGCGGCCGCGGCGCCAGTTCGTCCTGCGGCTGAACTGCCGCTTGCGGAGGGGGTCCAAGCTGCGGCGGCGCGGGAGATGCTGCGACTTGCGGAAGCGTGGGAGTGACAGCCGCTTGCGGCGGCGAGAACGACGGGGCTGGTCTGCGTGCCGGCACTGCGGCCGACCGCGGCGCCGGCGCCGCTATCCGGGGACGCACCGTCTGTGGCGGGGCCCTGTTGATCTCACGGGACATTTGTTCCTGGCCGGTCTTGAGCTGCTCGATGCTGGCCTCGAGCTGCCCGACCTGTTCCCTCAGTGTTGCGAGATCTCGCGCCATCGACTGCAGCGACTGTCTCGAGTCGTCAGATATCGTGGTGACGGCCGGCGCTGCTACTTCCGCGCTCCGAGCCGCGGCGACCGGCTGCGCAGGCGCCGCCGGATTTATTGGGGAAGCCTGACCGGCAGGCGAATTCGGTTGCGCCGACTGCCCCGTAATGTCCGGCGGCGGCGACGAATTGAGGCCGGGCTGCGGCGCCCATCCCACGATGATCTGTTTGGCCGTATCGCCGTAAGCCTGCCAGGCAAAGCTACCAGCAACACCGATGCACGCTGCGAGCACGACGCCAACCAGGGCGCGCATCACTCGCCGGCCGATCGATGGCCGGCTTTCCAGGATATTGTCGAAGCTTGCAGCGCGAAACACCGGGTCGATCGGAGGAACCGAGGCGTCGCCGGAGATGCCGGGTCGCGCGCGGACCTGTGCGTCGGGCGCGAGCGTGGGGAATTCCTTGTCGGGGTGCGCAGACAGAACTACGCCGGGTGCCATCACAAGGATATCGTCATCGGGACGCTTCGGGTTCACGGTGGATTGCATTGGCGGCTCCGTGCTTGGTCCAATGTCACCCGCATGAGCGCCGGCCTGTGATGCGACGCCCTCTGCCCCGGCCCCACACTCCAGTCAGATTTGACCAAAGCAAGGCGGTGCGATGGAGAGTGTAGGGCCGCTGATGGCGACAGATTGTCTGGAATTTGGCTCTTGGCCCTGGGTCGCGCGAATAAGCGCGCAATGGTAAGCTCGATCCTGCGACTTCCGGGAACAAGAATCTGACGGAAGCCCGGATATTGTGCCCTGATAGAGTTCCGGTCCGTAGCGAGTAGGCAGGACAACTTGGATTCTGTCGCCAGAACGGAAGTGGTCCCACTGCGCCGGCCTCTGGCAAGGTCGACGTGGGCTGTCTCGGCTGCGGCGACGGTTGCAGTGGCAATCGCCTATTTCCTGGCTGCACGGTTAAGCTTGGCCCTGCTCGAGAAGCCCGACGGCGTTGCCGTTTTCTGGCCCGCCGCGGGCGTGGCCACCGGCGTCTTGATCGGCCTCGGTTCCGCTGCGCGCTGGCCTGTCGCTCTCGGGGTGATGGCGGCAACCATCGGAGCCAATCTGCTGGGCGATCGCAATATCTGGAGCTCCGCCTTTTTCGCCGTCGCCAACGCCGGTGAAGCGGTTCTGGTAGCAAGCCTGATCGAGCGCTTCCATGGCGCGCCATTTGAGCTCAATGAGCTGCGACGCGTGCTGGGACTGTTTGCGGTCACGGTCGCAGCAACGGCCGCCTCGGGGATTCTCGGCACGCTCGGGTTCTTGCTGTTTCACGGTTCAACAGCATCCGTCCTGACCATATGGCTTCACTGGTTTGCCTCGGATGCGCTTGGTACCGTCACGGTCGCGCCGCTCCTGATCGGGCTGGCGTCGTTGGTGCGCAACTTTCCGCCCAGACGCGAAATCGCGGAAGGAGCCCTGGCGCTCGCGGCGGTATCCGTCTTGTGCGCGTTCCTGGTCTTGATGCCAAACGAGCCGTGGACCCTCGAACTGGCCATTGCCGCGCTGTGCCCGCTGATCGTGTGGATCGCAGCGCGTTTTCGGCCGGTCTTTACCGCAGCGGCAACGTTCATCTGCGCCATCACTATCGTCTGGACGACGACGTTTGCCATAGGGATTTTTGGCGATCCTCGCTTCTCGATCGAAGAGCGTATTCTGTCCGCGCAGGCGACCATTCTGGCGACCTCGTTCGCCGCGCTGGTTCTTGCGGCGCTGTTTAGCGAACGAAGGCGCCACGAGGCGGCGATTCTGGAGAGGGAGGCTCGATTGCAAGAGGCGCTTCGGGCTGGCGGCGTGATGGCGTTCGATTGGAATCTTGCTGCCGATGAGGTGCGTCACAGCCAGAACGCGATGCAAATCCTGGACCTTGGATCGAAACAGGTTCTCAGCAGCGCCGAATATTTGGGACGAGTCCATCCAGATGACCGCCCGCATGTGACAGCCTCCGTATACGGTGCCAATCCCGGCAATCCCTCGCATTCGGCGACATTCCGCTACCTGCGACCGCAATCCGGCACCGAAGTGTGGCTCGAGCAAATCGCTATCACCGAGTTTGACCATGCTGGACGGCCCACGCGCGTTCATGGCCTGACCACTGACATTACCGAGCGCAAGCGGTTCGAACAGGAAATTTCCCGCTCGCAAAAATCGGCAGAACTGGCCGACCGCGCCAAGTCCAGCTTTCTCGCCGCGGCAAGTCACGATCTGCGGCAGCCGCTGCAAACCCTCAGATTCCTGCAAGAGGCGCTTGAGCGGCATCACCCGGACGGGGACGGGCGCAAGCTCGTCGCCGGAATCGGGCGTTCGCTGGATACCATGTCCAGCATTCTGTCGAGCCTGCTCGACGTCAACCGACTCGAATCCGGAAGTCTCCGTCCCTTGAGGAGCGACTTTGCGGTAAGCGATCTGTTCGAGTCGGCTGTCACCGATTTTCATCATCTCGTCGAAGAGAAAGGCTTGGGATTGCGCGTTGTGCGTTCGGGACTCCTGGCCCGGAGCGACAAGCGCATGCTGGAGGAGATCATCCGCAATCTGTTGTCGAATGCGGTCCGATACACCGATCGCGGACGAATCCTGCTCGGCTGCCGGCGCGCCGGCGACAGGATTCGCATCGAAGTGTGGGACAGCGGCGTCGGCATCACGCAAGATCGGGTGCCTCACATCTTCGGAGAGTACTACCAGGGCGCGGAAGGCGCGGACCGCGGAGGATTCGGATTGGGCCTCGCGATCGTTAAGCGACTGGCAGAAACACTGGGTCACAGGGTCGATGTGCGTTCGACGCCCGGCAAGGGAACCGGCTTTTCCATTGAGGTTCCGCGGGGGCAAGTACATGTCGATGCGCCGCAAGCCGTAAGGACTCCGGATCATGACGGCGATCCCTTCCCCGGCACTGTCCTTGTCATGGAGGACGAAACGTCGGTACGGACCTCGATCATCAGACTGCTGAAAACAAGAGGAATCGTCGCGGTCGTCGTCGCGACGGGGAATGACGCGCTGACTCTGATTGACCGGCATGAGATGCGCCCGGATTTGGTCTTGTCCGATTTCAACCTTTGTGGCTCAGCGAACGGGGTCGAGACCATCATGGCCGTGCGTGCCGCTCTGGCCTGGGATGTCCCGGCCATCGTCATGACCGGCGACACCAGGTCGAAGACGATCGAGGCTATCGCCTCACATGGTATTTCTGTCCTGCTCAAGCCGTTCTTGGCTGACGAACTTCTGCGGCTGATCAAGCGGCTTCACCGCGGCTCGCGGCCGCACGATCGCTCTTCGGCAATCCAGGCTGCAGTTGAAGCGGCAAGCGTGGACGGAGAGAGTTTCAGCAAGTGTGAGAGGCAAGGAGAGGTCATATGATCCGAAAAGCGAAAGCGGTTTGGCGCGGCACCGGCCGCGCCGGGAACGGCAATCTTTCAAGCGAGTCCGGCGTGCTCGCCGAGACGCCGTACTCGTTCAAGACTCGCTTCGAGAATGAGAAGGGCACCAATCCCGAAGAGCTGATTGCGGCCGCGCATGCGGGATGCTTCACCATGGCGCTGGCTTTTGGTTTGCAGGGCGCGGGACTTACGCCGACGGAGCTCTCCACCGAAGCCGCGGTGACCCTGGAGCCGGAGGGGCAGGGATTCCGCATCAGCCGCTCGGCTCTGACCTTGCGCGCAAAGGTGCCGAATGTGGACGAGGCCACCTTCGCGCGCCTGGCAGGGGAAGCGGAGAAGAATTGTCCGGTTTCAAAAGTGCTTAACGCCACCATCACCCTGGACGCCAAACTCGTCTGAGCCAGCATAGCCGGATCATGCGGACAAGAGGATCCGACGGGAACCCGGATATCGGTATGCGGGCGAGGCTTGCATGCGGCCACTGCTCATGGAACCCGCTCGCACTCGGCGCCGCCTCTGGCGGGGAGCTCGCGCCCTATGACTGAGAAAGTTTTATAGTCGACACCGGCCACCTGCCGTCGTGGCCTCTGATCGAAATTCGCAGGCCGTGTAGCTCGTCAAGCCAGATCCTTTCGACCGTTCCCGCCTTCCCATCAGTCAGCACGACCGCTTTGCCGATAAGCTCGGTTTGCGCCTGTTCGAATCTGGCAAGAATAACGGACGCATGAGCTTTGATGGTCGGCATGTGTGGCTCGGGATTAGCCTGAAAGGCCTCGGGTCGCACATGAAAACGCAAAACTCGTGACTATTGCGCGGCAAAGCGGGGATCGCCGGAACGTGCGAGCGTTGCGCCCCTGCGGGGCGATCGCTTGCCGCCGGGAGCCGGAGGTGTCGCGCCTATTTGCCCCAGACCGCGACGACCGCGCAGGCGGCACCGAGCAAGCCCGCCGAGATGCTGACGGTGAGTGCCGCGTTTGGCAGCCAATCGTCATCATTGAGCGCCAAGTAGGTGCAAATTGGGTCGAATAGATTCAGCCATGCGACGTAGGCGCAGGCGAACAGGATCCCAAATCCTTGCAGCACTTGCCTTCGGATATACATCGCCTCCAGATTATTTGTCCCAATTTGCCGGGATGGTGGCGCAATCGCGATGTTCCCAAGGCTTATCCGTGGCCATCCTCTTTTCGGAAAGCAGGTCGTTGTGCCGTTTCCGACCCGGCGGGGCAAACGCTAGGCCAAGGGGAGATTCCACCGTCGCGGATCAAAACGCCTTGCTCCGCGACGGCGTCAGTTCATGCGGCCTTAATCCCTACTCGTCCTCATCCTCGGAGTCCAAGTCCATGCGATGTTCAATCGCATCTCGGACTCCACGCGTAGCAGCGTAAGTCGCAAAAGCCATCCTCTTCTTCTGATCCGGGCTTAGCGTTTTATAGAGCGGTTCCCACGCATCGGCGAGTTTCTTGAGGTCGGCCGAACGTTGACCCAGCGCTTCCGCGCGACGTTGCATGAGTTCAATTGTATTGCGTTCACCAGTGATTTCCATTTGGCCGCTATCGCGCAGTTCGGCCAGCCGCGCGAATCGGGCTTGTCGGTTCTTCGCTCTTGCGCGGATGGCCTCTTCGACGGCCGGCCAGTATTTTTCCTGGTCGGGCGTCAGTTGCAAGGCGGCCTTGATTATGCCGACGCGCGCATCCGTCAAGGCGTTCAGATCGGCGCCAGTAATGGGATGCCGCATTCCAACGGTGGAAGACGTCTCTGCTGCGTAGGCGACAGGCGACGCTGTGATGAGAATTGCAGTCGCTCCAACGGCCATTTTCTTGATCGTCATAGCAAACTCCTGGATCTCGTGTGTCGTTCGCCCCCGCGCAGAAGGCGGCAATCGGGACCACCGGGAGCTTGATTCAGGTCAAGGAGACGTTCACGCGTCGGTGAGTTCCGACCGCCCGCAGATTAAAATTAGGACGTGCCCTTGCCGCGAGCGGCGGGATCAACACGATCACCAAGCTTGAGACCCAGAAAATAGGGATGCTCGCGAAGTTCCTCATGATAGAGTTTTGCCTTTAGATTTTCAGGAACCTTTCCGAAACTCTGCCATCCAAACCACGCTGCCCGCGGGAGGATCGCAATGGATGAGGATGAATCGGCGCGCAAGGGGCCCGACCTGACGCAGGGGGTCGCCATCAATGGGCTGGCCGGAGGCAAGCTGCTGGGTCACGTTGGCGATCGCAGTGTCTTGCTGGTCAAGGGCGAATCCGGCGTCTTCGCGGTCGATGCCGAGTGCACCCATTATCACGGGCCGTTGCAGGACGGACTGGTGACCGGCGACAGCATACGCTGCCCCTGGCATCATGCCTGTTTTGATCTGCGTACCGGCGAAGCAACGCGCGCGCCGGCCCTGAGCCCGCTTGGCTGCTGGCGCGTCGACCAACGCGACGGAATGCTGTTCGTCGGTCGAGAGCTTCCGGCCTCGCGTTCGACCCGGAAGGCAGGCGCCGATGAGCCAAACAACGTGGTGATCGTCGGCGGAGGCGGAGCCGGATTTGCGGCGGCGGAAATGCTCCGGCGCCAGAATTTCAGCGGCGAGATAACCATCCTGAGCCGGGATCGCGACGCACCCGTCGACCGGCCCAATCTTTCCAAGGACTATCTCGCCGGCAGCGCCCCGGAAGAATGGATACCGCTCCGGCCGGAAGAGTTCTACGGCGAGTCGGCTATCGACCTTCGTCTCGACACGGACGTGATGTCGATCGACAGCAAGCAACGCCGGGTCGTCGTCGCGGGCGGGGAGACGTTCTCATATGATCGCCTTCTCCTCGCGACCGGCGCAGAGCCAGTGCAATTGCCGGTTCCGGGCGCCGATCAGCCGCACGTTCATACGTTGCGGTCCCTGGCGGACAGCCGCGCCATCATTGCGGCCGTCGCCGGTGTGCGGCGCGCCGTCGTCGTTGGAGCAAGCTTTATTGGGCTGGAGACAGCCGCGGCCCTGCGCGCGCGCGGAATCGAAGTTCACGTTGTTGCTCCCGAGCAACGACCGATGGAACGGATTCTCGGACCCCAGATGGGCGCCTTTATCCAGGCGCTGCACGAAGAGCACGGCGTGATCTTCCATCTCGGCGAGACGGTTTCGGCTATCGATGGCCGAAGCGTCATTCTTGGCGACCGTGGCGCGATCGACGCCGATGTTGTGATCGTGGGAATAGGTGTGAAGCCGCGCCTGCATCTTGCCGAGCAGGCCGGTCTCGCGCTTGATCGCGGTGTCCTTGTCAACAGGTACCTCGAAACAAGCGAGCCGGGCATTTACGCGGCGGGCGATATCGTGCGATGGCCCGATGTGCGTTCAGGCGACAACATCCGGGTCGAGCATTGGGTCGTTGCGTTGCGCCAGGGACAGACGGCAGCACGCAACATGCTTGGACAAAAACAGGCGTTCGATGCCGTGCCGTTCTTCTGGAGTCAGCACTATGACGTGCCAATCAATTACGTCGGGCATGCCGAACACTGGGACAGGACCACGATAGAGGGGCGCATCGAAGATCGCGACTGCCTGGTCAGGTATGAGCGCAACGGCCGCGTGCTCGCGGTTGCCTCGATCTTTCGCGATCTGAGCAGCCTTCAAACCGAACTGGCGTTTGAAGAAGAGCGCAGTTCTTAGCCTTGATTGCGGGATCGAATCGGGACGCGGTGAGGCCTCCTCAGGGTTCGACCGAAAGAGCCCTCAATGAAATCGGGTTTACGACGTCGTCATGGCCGGGGCCGTGACCTGGCTTGACCCGGCCATCCACGTCTTTCTTGCGGAGCGAGCGCGCACCTCACGGAGCTGACGACGTGCGATTTTGCAGTCCTGCTTCGCGGCTTTCGTCGTCCTCGAGCAACTCGGAGATGGTGTGTGAATTGCCATTCAGGCCATCGAACAGCTTGTGGTTCAGCGCCCAGATGGCTGCCTGGGTCCGGTTACTCGCGCCTATCTTTCGAAAGATGGCCTTCACATGAGCCTTTACCGTGGGCTCGGCAATCCTGAAGAACCTCGCGACATGCTTGTTGGAATCGCCTCGGACAATTCGCTCAAGAATTGCGATCTCTCGCGCAGACAGATGCTTGATCGCGTGCGGTTCGGTCTCGGCGTCCCAAGGCGTGGCGTCTTCAACCGCAAGCGTCACTCGCTCCTCGGCTTTTGGCTGGATCCCCAAAGACCAGAGCCTGGCGTCGATGACAATGAGCTCGCCGTTCATGACGGCATCAAGTGCGCCGACGAGAGCGTTCGGCGTGATTGAACCGAACAGCACCGCATTTGCGCCGTCATCAAGCGCGCTTGCCAGGTATCTGTGGTGGCTTTCATCGCCGACAACAACAATCAAGGAGCCCGGGTATTGAGTCCGGATTCGCCTGCAGATCGGTTGCTTGCGCCCAATTCCGACGAGGAACAGGACGGGCCCATCGCCGGGGATGGCTGTAAGATCGTCCAGCTCGATTCCGCAACCTTGCGGTCGGTAGCGTGTCTTCGACAGAATCAGACGCAGGCCTTCGCGAAAGAGCCCATCGCTTTGAAGGATAAACGTTGGTACGGGTGACGAATCCATCGTGCTCCTTCGATGTCAGTTGCGGCACATTCTTCCATGTCGGTGCCGCCATCGTTCTTCAATGTCGGCGCCGCCATATAGAGTCGGTGTCCTTGCAGTCAGTTCCACCTTTTGATTGCGTTTGCTGTTTTTTTTGGAGCAGATGTGCTTTTCCGGATCAGAAGCGGTACGACCGGAGCGCTATCGTAACGATGGAACTAGTAATTTTTGTGATCGCGCATGACTAAAAATCTCGCACATTCGAGCCGATGCGTGCTGCCAAAGCAGAGATGTGGCTGAATCTGGACATATCGATAATCCAATTGGACTACTACGGAGATGCTAGCTCTTGATCGCTCGAAGCTGTGGCGCGAATTGGTTGATAGACGGAACTTGGAAGATGATCTCTAGATACCAGTGCGCTGATGACACGAGGAAGGCCCTTCGTCTCCGCCATAATACCGCTGTACAACAAGGCGGACTCCATTCTGGAGACGCTTGCTTCGGCGGCGGGACAGACTGATGCCGACGTTGAAATCATAGTGGTTGACGACGGTTCGACAGACCGCAGCATGGAATTGGTAAAAGCGGCAGCCATACCGCGCGTGCGCCTGATCCGGCAGGCGAATGCGGGAGTATCGGGAGCGCGGAACCGTGGCATTGCGGCGGCAGAAGGCAAATGGATCGCGTTTCTTGATGCGGATGATCTGTGGTCGCGTGATCATCTTGCGAGCCTGCTGAATGCTCTGGCGAGCAGCAGCGCGATAGCGGCTTTCAGCAACAGCCGTTTGGAAAGTCGCAACGGTGGTCCGTTGATCGGTCCAGAGGTGCGGGCACAGAAGATCGACGATTTTTTTTCCTTCGCACTCTCCAACGGAGGTTATCCGATCGGAACAAGCGCGATGATCGCTCTCAAGGACGAATTGTTCACGGTGGGGCTCTTTGCTGAAGGCGTGCCGACTGGTGAAGACATCGACATGTGGTGCAGGCTGGCATGCCGCGGCCCTTTTCTTTACGACGGTAGCCTGTCCGCGACATATAACGACGCACGCTCACCGACGCGCCGCAGTGAAGGAGGGAAGATCAGGCGTCCGATCTTCTCCGAGCGTTTCCCCGAGTTGGTACTGGCCGGCATGGTGCCTCCGGCCTTGATTGAGAGCGGCAGACGCTACGCGAATTTCCTGATGCTGGAGTATGCTCGCCAGTTGCTCGACTGCGGCCATTATCGCGAAGCGCGCGCGGTTCTGCTGAACGATTGTGTTTTCAATCATGATTCGCGGCGGTTTGTGAAACGCCTTGCCAGGACAACGACTCTTGGTCGGATATTGTTTCGGCCGGCGCGAAACGGAGCGGAAGGACTTTGAATATAAATCGAGTCAGCTGCGGGTGCGTCCCTTGAACTCGGTCGTGGTCTGCGACCGATCGGCCCTGACCCATGGTGTCTTGCGCCCGCGAGCCAGGTTCAGGGCGGAGCGCATCACCATGATGATGTGCGCCGGCAGCTGAGTGACGATCTCCTTTCGGCCGATCAGATCGCGCCCACAAACGGACCAGGCGGCCAGGAGCGAGGACACCAGGAGAGCGCTCCCCAGCGCGGCGAGGCCGAACGGAGCGATCGCCCCGGTCACTGCCATGCAGACGAGAGACATCGCCAGCAGCATTAAGTTGACGGCCGCAAGCACGGCGAGAGGCGGCACTGCAAGGTCGGCCGCCAGCGCCAGCAACCCGAGCGATCGCCTTCGCAAGCCCCAGTAAAGGAGGCGAGGCGCGTAGCTGGTGATCAGGCCAAAATGCCCGTGCAGCCAGCGCTGCTTCTGCTGATCTCGACCGCGGTCCGTGTCGGGAAAATGGCTCGTCACACGAGCACCTCGGAAGAGCCGGGGTGGAAATCCCCTGATAGCAAGCGTGAGCCCAAGAAGCATATCTTCGGCGAGGTGTCCGGTCGCGAACAGCTCGGGCTTGATCAGGCCCCAAGGCAGCGCCATCCCAGTCCCGAGCAGGTGGCAGGGCAGGCCGAGCCGAGCGTATCCACTGGGCCGGAGATCGTTCTTGATACGCCACGCGAACTCGGGCAGGCGCGGCGGCGCGCGGCTCTCTGGGCTGGCGATCATCAGGTTCAGGCACTGGACCGGAGCGCTTGCGGCGGCGCAGGCCCGGGCCAGCAGTTCCGCGCCTTGAGAGCTGATTTGACAGTCCGCATCGATGAAGATGACGACCTCGGGAGGCAGTGCGGCCAAGTGATGAAGGCCCGCCGCCAGCGCATAGCCTTTGCCGCGCCGATCGGGGTCATTCCGGATCACGACCTCGGCGCCTGCCCGCGTCGCGAGTTCGGCTGTCCGGTCGATACAGTTGTCGGCGACGACCACAAGCCGGTCGATCGACGACAGCTCCTCCTTGACCCGAAGCAGTGTTGCCTCAAGACCTTGTTGTTCGTTGTGCGCCGGTATCAGCACGGCGAGGGAAGGGCGATGCGACGACGCTGAGAGCGGAGGATCGCGCAGAAATGTCGCAGCCCCGACCTGCATTGCGAGGACCGCTGTCAGTAGGATGATCCCGAGGGCGGCGAATTCCAGCATCATCTGCAAAATCGAGGCGACCATGGCCAACCTTTGCGCCCGCGAAAATCATCCTGCCTGCATGACGAACGCTCAAGCTTTAGAGCCGATTTGATCGGCGATGAGCAAACTGGCGCAGCCGTGCAGGCGCAGCAATGTCCTGATGGGTTTCCTGGAGGCACGAAGCACGAATCCTCGGTGCGTTCGCCGCTGGTATCCGTACGCAAGAAGTATCTGCCCCAAAAAAGCGGCGTCGACAAACACGACATCTTCCAGGTCAATGACGAGGTCGGTCGTTCTCCGTGTCGCCGTGGTCAGAGCCGCGCGCGCAGGCGCGAGGTTGTCCTTGGTCCAGACACCCGAGAACGTCAGGATCTCGGCCGCGCTATCGTGATAGAGCTGCACGCGCGTCGGCGAGAGCCGCCCCGCCGAAAGCCTGTGGCGCGCGCCTGCGAAGAGGCAGGGCAGAATCCGGGCCACCAGCACCGAAACCAGAGTCGCAAGATCGAGAGCATATCGCCTGCAAAGCGCCGGTTCTTCCTTGATGCGCCACAACCATTCGAGCCCGTGGCTCCGAAGGAAGGCGGGTGCCCGCTTGACACTTCCTGCGACAAAATTGATCGTGGCTCCGAGGTTGCAGATCACGGGAGCCGAGATCAGCGGCTCGTTTCGCCTGAGCCACAACAGACCCTTGCGGGCCCCTATGGATACGATCAACAGATCGGAACCCGCGCGATTGATGGCGTCCAAAATGCCGGGACTGGTCATGGATTCGATGGGGCCGAAGCCCGGTGAATAAACGCCGGCGCAGCGCAAGCCCGAGGTACTCTCGTCAAGGCGCTTGCGCACGCGTCGACCGATATCGTCGGTCGCGCCGAAGAAGAAGGCGCCGAATCGCTCGGCCGTGTGAGCCATAAGGGCATCAAACAAATCGGATCCGCAGACCCGATGGGGAACGGGGATACCGAGCGCGCGCGCATACCAGACCAGCGGCATTCCGTCGATCACCGAGAGATCGCTGGCCAGGACGGCATCTCTGACCTCCGGATCGGACCGCGCCAAACGCAGGACATTCGCGTTGGGGGTGACGAGATTGCAACGACGGCCGCCTTTGATCGACGCGATGACTTTCTCCGTCGCCTCCTCGATCGTCAGCACATCGCACAGCAGCCCCTGGAGGCAGAAGGCAGGCCGCGAAAAATCGGGCGCAACTGGTGTTTGAATGCAGCGATCATCAGTCGCCGCTGTCGTCTGCAAGGCAACGCTCATGAATGGCTCGTACGTTGACGGTCAACCGATTCAGGAAGCGGTGCGGATCAGCAGATGCGGGCCGATGAACGAGCCGAAACATGACTGGGCGGACTGCCGACTTTGCGAACAGGCCATCCGGACAGAAGAAAGGATCGTTTGTCTCAACGTCTGTACGTCTGTGGCCTGCTGCTGTCGATGCCTCGCTCCGTGTGGTTCCGGCGTGCGCGAAACATGCGTGGGCCTGCATCAACTCGCAACTGCGCAAAAGAAGTACTTACTTTGGAGCGGTTGCGGCATGGCAGCGTCTATCGTCATCCTTCGACAGCGATGAGCGACACAGGACAGCGCGCCGATCGTCGCTGTTGCTGTTGAACGGACGGATCTCCGAGCCTCTGATGCGCACAAGAAATAGTTTAGCCGCCTGGTTGCCGCGCACTGCCGCCGAGGTGTTGATCCTTGGCGTCGGAGCCCTCAG
>Ga0265339_10001745_pt1 | contig 16003 bp, 17 predicted proteins | sample 4CB219metaG_FD_202085 | JGI IMG/M metagenome (GOLD analysis project Ga0265339, IMG submission 202085) | Rhizosphere microbial communities from Carex aquatilis grown in University of Washington, Seatle, WA, United States - 4-CB2-19 metaG | ecosystem: Host-associated > Plants > Roots >... | reverse complement strand
GATGACTCCCAACACGCCCGCGATCACGACGCTCGGTTCGCCGAACGGCAAGGGCGTTCCGCAGCTCTCGCTCGCCGCGACCTCGCCGCCGTCGGCGCTCACGGGGCCGCCCGGGTTCGCGCACAGCACGGCGGTTGCGCCGCTCGACTACTTCGGCGCCGGCGACGGCTACCGCGCGATCAACACGATCCAGCCTGCGTATCAGCCGAGCGGCAACACGCCGGCCACGGGCGCGACGGGGAACGACCTGCTGCTCGCCGACCCGGGATCGTCTTCGACCCTGCCGGCGCAGTCGCAGATGACGATCGGCGATCAGCTGACCGGCAAGGGCGTGGACTGGGCCTGGTACGCGACGTCGTGGGACGCCGCGACGACCGATGGCACGCAGGACCCGACGAAGGCGCGCAACATCATCTACACGCCGTCGACGGCGCGCGGGACGCCGGACTTCCAGCCGCACCACCAGGCGTACAACTACTACTCGCGCTTCGATCCGGTCGCGCACGCCGACGAGCGCGCCGCGCACCTCAAGGACTACACGGCGATGCTGGCCGCCGTCACGGCGGGGACGCTGCCGCCGGTGGCCTGGTACAAGCCGACGGGCAACATCAACCAGCACCCGGGCTACGCCAACATCGACGACGGCGACGCCCACATCGCCGACCTCGTGGAAAAGCTCAAGGCGAGCCCGCAGTGGGCGCACATGGTCATCGTCATCACCTACGACGAGTACGGCGGCCAGTGGGACCACGTCGCGCCGCCGAAGGGCGACCTGCTCGGCCCCGGCTCGCGCATTCCGGCGATCATCATCTCGCCCTACGCCAAGGCGGGCACGGTCGACCACACGCAGTACGACTCGGCGTCGACGATTCGCCTCATCGAGAAGCGGTTCAGTCTCGATCCGCTGCCGGGCATCACGGCGCGCGACACCGCGCTCACGGCCGTGACCGGCGGCAAGGCGATGGGCGATCTGACCGCGGCGCTCAACGTGGACTAGCGAGCCCGCGCCGCCACGGCAGCGCTCGGCACGGATGCCGCCGCTTCGATTTCGAGGCGGCGGCTATTTCTTTTCCAGATCGGCGTCGGTCAGCGTCTTCAGGAAGGCGATGACGTCGCGGATCTCGAACTTGCTGAGCGCCGGTTTCGCGCCGGCCGCACCGCCGAAGGGCTGGTCGTGCGTGACGTTCTTGCGGAACTTGGCCGGCAGGTCGTCGAACACTTCGACGCTGCCGCCGATCTTGTCCCCGATCTTGCCGCCGCTCTTGCCCCCGCTCTTGCCGCCGATTTTGGGATACCACTTCGCCGGGTTCGTATCGCGCTCGACGTAGAACGCCATGACGCGGTCGAGGCTGTTGAACGCGCCGTTGTGGAAGAACACGCGGCGCATGGCGACGTTGCGTAGCGACGGCACGCGGAACATCCCGCAGTACTCGTCATGAGTGGAGAGATCCTTGCGCTCCGGGCCACACAGTCCCATGTCGTGAAAGCCTGGGTCGGCGTTGGCGGCGATGCGCGCGTTGCGCGGCACGCCCAGCGCGTTGTAGCCATAGTCGGTGAACTGTGGAAACGCGCCGTGGTACCCGGCGCTCGGGTGGCAGCTCGCGCAGTTGCCCTTCTGCGGATCGTCGTAGAGCGCCAGGCCGCGTTCTTCGCTGGCGCTGAGCTTGATCTGGCGGCGCAGGTACGCGTCGTAGCGGCTCGAGTACGGGTAGAAGTCCGTGGGGCTCTGCTGGAAAACCTCCAGGCACATGAGCACGGCCGTCGCGCCGCGCACCGGATCGGCGAACACGTCGTCGCCGAAGACCGCGCGGAAGCGCGTGGCCAGCGGTCCACGTGCGACCTTGCCGACGACGCTGTCGATGTCGGCGTTGGCCATCTCGAACTTCGACATCAGCGGGAGCCGCGCCTGCTCGTGCTTGGTGTCGACGCGACCGTCCCAGGCGTGCCCGCCGGTGGGGCCCACGTCTTTGCTGCCGTCGGTGGCCTCGTCGAGGAAGTGCTCGGTGAAGGCCGGGACGGCTTGCAGGTAGCGCAGCGACGGCACGGCGCGCAGGCCCGGGCTCTTCATGTCTGGTCCGCCGAGCTGCGTCGGGCGATCGTTCGGCGGCCCATACGCGAAGCGCGGGTCGTGGCAGGTGGCGCACGCCATCTGGCCCGAGGCCGAGAGGCTGCGATCGAAGAAGAGCTGGCGGCCGAGCTCGGTCATCTCGGCGGGCTTCGGCCGCCGGGCGAAACGATCCGCGTTGAAGGACCGCTCGGCTGCGGTGTCGGGCGCCGCGGCAGGCGGCCGCGGCGTGCTCGTCGCCGCTTCAGGGACCGGGGGTGCGTGCTCGCGGCAGCCGGCTGCCCCGAGCATCACTCCGCACAGAGCGAGCCGCGCGCGCGTCACGATCGTCATCGTGGGCGCAATTTATCATCGCTGCTGCGCGCCGATAGCCGCTGGTGGCGGGGCCGGCGAGCGCGCCGGCCCGCGCGAGCCGACGACGAGGACCAGCGAGCCCAGGCTACCGGCCAGGACCGATCCCAGCAGGACGCCGATCTTGGCGACTGCGGCCACTTCTCCGTCGGAGAACGCCCGATCGGCCATGAGGAGGGCGACGGTGTCACCCACGCCGCACAGAATGGCGGCTCCCACGAACTGAATCAGGGTGACGCCGTCGGGCGCGATCGCGAGCCTCGCTTTGACGGCGAGCCAGGAGGCGATCGATATCCCGAGCGGCTTGCCGAGCACGAGGCCCAGGACGACGCCGAGGAGGACGCGCGACGCTCCCGGATGTGAGAGGTCGATCGAAAGCGGGACGCCGACGGCCGAAAAGGCGAAGAGCGGGAGCACCACATAGGTGCTCCAGGGACCAACGGCGAGCTCGAACCTGTCGGCGGGCGAGAGCAGCCGAGCGCTCGCCGCCGACAGGTTGCGGCTGGCCCAATCCCAGATGGGGAGCTGCTGGAGGGGAGGGGCTTGCCGCCCCGAGGCTTTCGCCTCGGTCTCCGCGTGCTCGAGGGCGGCGAGGGCGGTCGCGGCCTGGGCGAGCAAGACGCTGGCGGTTGGAGCCGGGCGCGTGGGCAGCAGCAGCGCCAGGACCACCCCGGTCAGCGCGGCGTCGACGCCCGCGGTGTGCAGGGTCATCCACAGCACCGCCGACACCATCACGTACGGCCACGTGCTGTAGACGCGCCACCGGTTGAGGGCGAAGAGCAGCGCGAGCGCGGCTCCGCTCGCCCCCAGCCAGCCGAGATTGAAGTCGTGGGGATAGAAGATCGCGAGCGTCAGAACCGAGAGCACGTCGTCGACGACTGCAAGCGCAGCCACGAAGACCCGCAGGCTGGGCGGGCTTCGACGGCCGAGGAGCGCCAGGATCCCCAGCGTGAACGCCACGTCCGTGGCGGTCGGAATCGACCAACCCTGGGCGGTATGACCGCGGTTCACGGCCAGGTAGATCGCCGCCGGCGCGAGGACTCCGCCCACGGCGGCCACCACCGGCAGGATGATTGCCCGTCGTTCGGCGAGCGCGCCGGCCGTGGCTTCGCGGCGAATCTCCAGGCCGACGAGGAGAAAGAACAGCGTCAGGAGCCCTTCGGCGCACCACTCCGCGACGGTCAAGGACAGGCCGCGGGAGGGGCCGAGGTGAAACGAAGCGTGCATGACGGCCTCGTATCCCGTTCGCAGCGGCGTGTTGGCGCACAGGAGGGCCAGAAGCGCCGAAAGAAGCAGCACGATGCCTCCCGACGCGGGGAGGCTGGCGAACACGCGCGCCGAGCGGGCAACGCGCGCCGCGAGCGGACGCTCGAGGCTCTCCAGCAGCGAGTAGAAATCCCACGCGCCGTCGTAGCGGATGCCGTCGACGAACAACGTCGGCGTCCCGGTGACGCCGTTGCGCCGGCCGTCGGCGAGGTCGGCCTCGACGCGCGCGAGGGTCTCCGGGCTGTCGAGATCCGCGGTGAACCGCGCGAGGTCGAGCCCGAGGGCGCGCGCGTGCTCGAGGACGCGCGCTTCGGTCATCGGCCCATCGCTGTCGTAGATCCAGTCGTGCATCTCCCAGAACCGCCCCTGGTTGCCGGCCGCCTCGGTGGCTTGCGCGATGCGCGTGGCCCCGGGGTGAGCACGCTCGTTCGGGAAGTGGCGAAAGGCGTAGACGAGCCGATCGCCCAGCGCCTCCCGCAGCCGCGACATCACGCGGCGCAGGCGCTGGCAATAAGGGCACAGGAGATCGCCGTAGCCGACGACCGTGATCGCATCGCCGCCGCCGCCGCCGCGGACGTGGTCGCGGGCCGGGTCGATCGGCCGTTGGAGTCGGACCTCCGCCACGCCCGTCGCGGAAGAGTCGCCGGTCGCCATCGCGCTGGACCTTACACCGTCGTGGCGAATCTGAGGGCCGGATCCAGACGTCAAATCAGCATCGGCCCGAGCTTTCCGTTGTTACCTTCGATCTCGGATGGACAGCTGACGGCGTCATCGGCTCGCACGCCTCGCGCGCTTCGCAGCCGAGGTATCCGACCTTCGACGGGAAGGACGGCGTGGCTCTTCGCCGGCCGTCACGACCCTCAGCTGGGCCAGCGCTTCGCGCACGTGGTGGCCGAGGTCTCGCTTCTTGCTGTCGTTCACCCAGCGCTCGAACGCCAGCTTGAAGATGGCGATGCCCGTCTCCGCGGCGAGCGTCGCGGCGGGCTCGGGGACACCGCGCCTGCGCAAGGCGCCGGCGATTGCCAGGGCGAGCGACGCGAGCTTGATGAGCTCGCGCTCCTGCAGGGCCGGGTGGGTGGCGATGATCGCCTGGCGCGCGCGGGCGAAGGGGCGACGTTCTTCGAACAGGGCGGAGGTGGCTTCGAGCGCCGCCGTCACCACATCGATCGGCCCGAGCGCGCCGGTCGCGCCGGCGATCGTCTCGGTCAGGAAGTCGCGAAGCGCCGGAGAGCCTCCGAACAGGACCTCGCGCTTGTCGGCGAAGTAGCGAAAGAACGTCCGCTCCGTGAGGCCCGCGCGCGCCGCGATGTCCGCCACCGCGGTCTCGTCGTAGCCGCGCTCGCGGTACAGCTCCATGGCGGCCTGCTCGAGCCGCTCGCGCGCGTTGGGTTCCCATCGAGCCATGTCGATGTAGAGACATTACGTCAGTCACTGCCATCACGCCATTGCAGTCACTGACATCGCGTGCTATCTGCAATGTCAGCGGCTGACATCGCGGCCGCGGGGAGGATTCACATGCGTACATTCGTCACGGGTGCGTCGGGTTTCATCGGCTCTGCCGTGGTTCCGGAGCTCATCTCCGCGGGCCACCGCGTGCTGGCGCTGGCGCGCTCGGAGGCATCGGCCAAGGCGCTGGCGGCCGCCGGGGCAGAGGTGCATCGCGGAGACTTGAACGACCTGCCAAGCCTGCGCGCCGGCGCCGCGGAGGCCGAGGGCGTCATTCACCTCGGGTTCATCCACGACTTCAACAATTTCGAAGCGTCGGTGCGAACCGACCTCAACGCCATCGAAGCGATGGGAGAGGTCCTGGTTGGCTCGAACCGGCCGTTCGTGATCGCCTCGGGGACGGTCGGGCTCCAGCCTGGACACGTCGTGACCGAGGAGGTGCCTTTCGACGGCTGGGCCAATCCCCGGGCGGCGAATGCGCTGGCCGCTCTCGCGCTCAAGGAGCGCGGCGTGCGCGTGTCGTTCGTCCGCCTCTCTCCGACCGTGCACGGCCAGGGAGACCATGGATTCGTCAAACGGCTGGCCGACATCGCTCGCGAGAAGCGCCTCTCGGCGTACATCGGGGACGGCGCCAGTCGCTGGAACGCGGTCCACCGGTTGGACGCCGCACGCCTGTTCCGTCTCGCGCTCGAGAAGGCGCCGGCCGGCGCCCTCCTTCACGCGGTCGGGGACGAAAGCGTGCCGAGCCGGCAGATTGCGGAGGTCATCGGAAGGAAGCTCGGGGTGCGCGTGGCGTCGGTTTCTGCCGATGCCGCTGCTGCGCACTTCGGCTGGATCGCCCGCTTCTTCGCGATCGATCAACCGGCGTCGAGCGCGCTGACGCAGCAGCGGATGGGCTGGAAGCCGACGCACCCGGGCCTCATCGAGGACCTCGAGGCCGGGTACTACACCGAACCGTCGCTCTAGCTCGCCCAGGCGTCCAGCTGGGTGAGCTGGATGACGTTTCCGCAGGTATCGTCGAGCATGACGATCGTCGATCCGGTCGTCTTGGTCGGCGGCTTGGTGAACGCCACGCCGAGGCCTTTGAGACGCTCGTATTCCTTCTTGGCGTCGTCGACAAAGAACATGATCGCGGGCATGCCCTGCTGGTGCAGGGCTTGCTGATAGGTCTGCGCCGCCGGCACGAACGCGCTCGGCTGCAGCACCAGCTCCACGCCGGACGGGTCCTCGGCCGACACGACCGTCAGCCAGCGGTAGCTCCCCTGGGTGAAATCAGACTTCTTCGTGAAGCCCAACTTCTCCGTGAAGAAGTGGAGGGCTTTTTCCTGGTCGTCCACGTAGTGGGTCATGGTCTTGATCTTCATGTCGACTGTGCTCCTTTCGTCGCTGGGTCGGTCTGCGATGAAGCTAGTTGGCGCGCTTGCTGATCGCGCGACGAGACTTCGGTGTGGGCTTCGATTTGTCCTTCGATTTGTCCTTCGATTTGCGCTGGGCCTCGAGATTGAGCGCGACGGCGCCGCGGATCAGCGCCTTCAAAGCCGCCGCGTCGATCTTTTCGCCTTCGTGAATGTCGATCGCGCGCCGGACGTTTCCCTCGAGGCTCGAGTTGAAGAGACGCGCGGGGTCTTTCAACGCGGCGCCCCTGGCGAACGTCATCTTGACGACGCTCTTGTACGTCTCTCCCGTGCACACGATGCCGCCGTGTGACCAGATGGGCGTCCCCATCCACTTCCACTCTTCGACGATCTCGGGATCTGCCTGGTGAATGAGCTTGCGGACTCTCGCGAGCATCTTCCCGCGCCAGTCGCCGAGCCCGTTGATTCTCTCGTCGATCAAGGCCGAGGCTGATGCCACCGGAGCGGGCTTCTTCATGGGCGGCTCACCTGCAGGCGGCGCCAGAAGAAGTACGAGAGCCCCCAGAGCACGCCGGTCGCAGCCGCCCAGCCCCAGGCTTGCGGGCCATCGCCCACCGAGACGTGCGCGATGAGGGCCGAGGCGACATCGATGGCGAAGCCGGCGTAGGCCCACTCCTTGAGACGCGCCGGCACCGGTGCGAGCAGCAGCACGACGCCGAGCAGCTTGGCCCACGACAGCTCGACCCGGAAGTAGCCGGGGAAGCCGAGATGCGTGAACGCCTCCGCCACCTGCGGGAGGCGTAGCTCCGCGTAGGCGGTGAAGCTCATCTGCAGGCAGAAGAGCGCGGTGACGATCCAGTAGGCGATCGTCGTGGCTCTGGGGGTGGTCTTGGCGCCGATCAGGGCCGGCTTCTGCAGGGTCGATTCCATGTCTTCCTCCACGTTTCAACGCGACGGGCGTCGGCGGGGCTAACGAACTAGCCCTTTTTTTCGATTTCGAGCTGCTTGGCGTATTCGGCCTGCAATCGCGGCCAGCCGGCGGTCTTCATGGCCGCGGGGCCGGCGATGCGTCCCATCGGCTCACCGTCGAGGAGCCGCTCGAGGACGTCGAAGCAGATGTGCCAGCCGGCGGCGCCCCATGAAACGAAGCGGCGATCGATGTTGATCCAGAGGGTGAGGCGCGTGCCGCCGCCGAGCGGCTCGAGCTCCCAGCGCAGCTCGTTTCCGGCCCAGGTGTGCTCGAGCAGCCGCGGCGCCTCGGCCCGCTTCACGGTGCCCTCGGACACGTGCGGCGATGGCGCCGCGACCGTCGAGAGCTTCACCGGCCCCACGGCGGCGAGGCTCCGATCGGCGTCGAACGGGGCCCATTCGGACAGCTGCGCCGGATCGGTCAGCGCTTGCCACACCATGGCACGGGGATGACGGAGCTCTCGGACCAGGACGAGCGCCCACGTCGCGCCGTCTCTTTCGACGTCCTTCCGGGCTGCGGCCGCGGGGCCGGGGACGTAATTTTCGCGGCTATTCATCGGGGTTTTCTCTTCCCGCCCTTGGGCGCCTGTTGCGCCATCCGATCGAGATGGCGTTCCAACGCATCAACATGGGTCGTCCAGAAGCGCCGGAAAGGGGCGAGCCAGGCGTCGACCTCCATCAGGGGCTCGGGCCGGATCCGATAGACGCGCCGCTGGGCTTCGACGCGCGACTCGACGAAGCCGGCCTCGCGCAGCACGCGCAGGTGCTTCGACACCGAGGTCTGCGGCATTCCCAGCGTGCGCTCGAACTCGCCGACGGATCGCTCCGACGACGCCAGCATGCCGAGGATGGCCCGGCGATTCGGCTCCGCGATGATCGCGAACGAAGATTCCACGTCACGTATGTACTCACGTGTTCATATTCCCGTCAAGTCACATTACGCGCGCCCGCCCGAGACTTTTCGCGGGGGTGCCGCACAATTTCGCTCGAGGCCGGGGTCTGTCGTTCTTGAAGGAGGACACCATGACCACAGATCGAAAGAAGTTGGCCCTCGCGTACCTGGATGCCGTCAGCAAGCAGCAATACGACAGGGTCGAGGAGCTCCTGGCCCCTGACCTGAAATTCAAGGGTCCGGCGATGACCCGAACGTCGGCGCAGGACTTCATCGGAGCGCTGAAGCGCCTGGCGGCGATCCATCTGCGGACCGAGGTCCAGCGGGTCTTCGTCGACGGTGACGACGTCTGCGTCATCTACGACTTCGTGACCGACACGACCGCCGGCGCCCTTCCGGCCATCGAGTGGCTCAACTTCGACGGAGGGCGTATCCGTTCGATCAATCTCTACTATGATCGCGTGCCATGGCAGACGGTCATGGCGGCGATCACGGAACGCACCGCAGGTGCAGGCGGCAGGGCCGGTTCGGTGGCGTGAAGCGATGAGCCCGGACGACAAACCGTCCGACAAATCGTCCCAGGTGGAGCTCGGCGAGACGTTCGCCGAGCTCCGCCCGGAGCTGATGCGTCACTGCTACCGGATGCTGGGCTCGTTCGCGGAGGCGGAGGACGCGGTTCAAGACGTGCTCCTGCGCGCCTGGCGATCGCGGGACACCTACGCGGGCGACGCGCCGCTCTTGCACTGGTTGATGCGCATCGCGACCAACGCGTGCCTCAACCGACTCACGCGCGGGCGGCCCCGCGCGCTGCCGCAGGTCGACGGTGAGCCCGGGGCGGTCGGCACGCCGATGGTGGAGCTGGAGGCCGCGGAGTGGGTGACGCCCGCGCCCGACGCGCAGCTGTTCCCCGACCCGGCGCACGCCGCCGAGGCGCGTGAAGAGGTCGCGCTCGCCTTCATCGCGCTCCTCCAGCGCCTGCCGCCGAAGCAGCGCGCGGTGTTGCTGCTCAAGGATGTCGTCGGGTGGTCAGCGGAGGAGATCGCGGCTGCGCTGGAGCTGACGGTCTCGTCGGTGAACAGCGCCCTTCACCGAGCGCGCGAGACCGTGGCCCCGCGGCCGCGCGGACCCATCGACGATCCGTCGCCGGAGGTGCTGAACGCGTATCTGCGCTCGTGGGAGACGCGTGACCTCGAGTCGCTGGTGGCCCTGTTGCGGCAGGACGTGGTGTTCGCGATGCCCCCGCACTCCGTGTGGTTCCGCGGCGCCGATGCGTTGCGCGCGTTCCTGCAGATGCCGCCGTTCGCGACGCGCTGGGCGCGGGGGATGCGGGGGACGCGCACGCGCGCCAACGGTCTCCCCGCTGTCGTCTGGTACTTCCGCGGCGAGGACGACGGCGTCTATCGCCGGCACTCGATCCAGGTGATGCGTTTCGAGGACGGTGCCCTGGCCGAGGCGACGAACTTCATCGGCGCACACTACCTGCACGGATTCGATCTGCCCGAGGTTCTCGCAGGATGAGATCATCGCCGCGGGCGCGTGTAAGCTGCGGCCGTGACCGACGTTCGAAAGGTCGTTCCCATTCTCACGGGGCGGCACCGCTACGACTCGTGCCTGTCGCTGCGCGGGCGCGCACGGGGGACGGTCCTCGAGGCGCCGATCCTCGCGTACCTCATCGAGACGGCGCACGGGCGCGTGCTCTACGACGTGGGATGCGACTACAACAAGCTCGCTAGTCCGGAGCTGCGCGACGCGCACTACGGCCCCGAGGGGTTTCCCTTCGGGCCGCCCGAGATGACGGAGGACGATCGGCTGCCGCAGCTCCTCTCGCGCCTGGGCATCGGGCCCCGTGACATCGACGCGATCGTGCTCGGCCATCTGCACTTCGATCACGCCGGTGGCCTGGCGGAGTTCGCCGGCGCCGAGATTCACTGCCACGCCGACGAGTGGCTCGCCGCGCACGAGAACGCCGACGGCGCGTACTTCGCGACGGACTTCGCGGGTGATCACCGGTGGCGCTTCGATCGCGAAGAGCGCGCGCTGTGCAGCGGTCTTCGCTTCATGAGCACGCCGGGACACACGGCGGGTCACCGCTCCCTCGTGATCGAATTGCCGGCGGGGCGGCCGATCGTCCTCGCCGGCGACGCCGCCGATCTCCATGAGAACCTCGAGCGCGAGATCGCGCCCGGGATCCTGTGGCGCGAGCGCGAGGATCTCGCGCTGGCGAGCATCCGGCGGCTCAAGTCAGTCGCCGAGGCGGAGCGCGCGGAGCTCTGGCCCAATCACGACCTCGGGCACTGGCGGGCGCTCGTCGCGCGCGGCTGGCCCACGCTCGCGGCGCGCCCGTGGTAGGCGCGCGCGGTCAGGCCGCCCAGCGCGCCAGCACCTCGTCGACGCAGGTGAGGCTGCCCCAGATGCCGCCCTCTTCCTTGATCATCTTTGCGCACGCGCGGCGAATCTCCGGGTCGAAGCACGAGATCGCGTCGGCGACGTAGTGGCAGTTGAACCAGCGGTCGTAGGCCTCGCGAAGCGTGGTGTGCACGCAGACGTCGGCGGTGACGCCCGCGAAGAAGAGCGTGTCGATGCCGCGGCCGCGCAGGATCGACTCGAGGTTCGTGCCGCAGAACGCGCCGTAGGACGCCTTGTCGACGACGATCTCGCCTTTGCCAGGGGCGAGCTCGTCGATGATGTCGTGCCCGTGCTCGCCGCGGATCAGGAGCCGGCCCATGGGTCCGCGCGAGCCGATCTCGCTGCCGGCGTTGCGGCTGCGCGCCAGCTTGGCGGGCGAGCAGTCGGACAGGTCGGGCGCGTAGCCCTCGCGCGTGTGGATGACCAGGTGCCTGGCCTTGCGCGCGCCCTCGAGCAGCCGGCGCGCGGGCTCGATGATGGGCTTCACCCAATCGAGCCCGGCGAACCGATCGGAGTACCCGCCCGCCGCGCAGAAGTCGCGCTGGAAATCGATCATCAAAAGGGCCGTCTGGTTCATCTCGCCCTCTTTTTCCGTCTTATTTGAGGTAGGAGGCGTCGTAGATCGAGCCGACGTCCACGAGGGTGTCGTTGACCTTCTTGTCCTTGAAGAACTGGGCGACCTGCGCCGACGCTTTCGCCGCGGGCCCGGCCAGCACCTCGAGGTTCTTCTTTCCGCTGTAGAGGTTCACCTTGGGCAGCATCGCCTTCACCTCGTCGGGCTTCTGCTCAAGCGCCTTGGCGGCGATCGCCGCCGCCGCGTCCGGGCTCTTCTGGACGAACTCGTAGCCGCGATTGAGCGCCTTCAAGAACGCCTTGGTCTCGGCGGATTTGGTCTTCACGGTCTTGGTGCTGATCGCGAGCACGTCGAGAATCAGGTTGGGTGTCTCCTTCGAGCTGAAGATGACGTGGCCCTTCTTCTCGCCGGCGATCTTCGTGATCCACGGCTCCCAGGTCACGGCGACGTCGACCTTGCCGGCGGCAAACGCGGCGCCGGCGTCGTCGGGGTTCATGTTGACGAGATCGATGTCCTTGTCGGAGAGACCCGCCTTCTCCAGCGCCTTCTCGAGCAAGAGCTGGTTGCACTGGCCGAGCGTCGCCGCCACCTTCTTGCCTTTCATGCCCTTGATGTCGGCGATGTCCTTCCTGGCCAGGATCGCGTCGGCTCCGGCCGACGTGTCCGTCAGGTACACGACCTTGAGCTGACCGGGCGCCTTGTCGAGCACCGTGATCACGCTGTCCGCCGTGGTGAGGTGCGCGTCGAGGTTCCCCGCGATGAGCGGCGTGAGGCCGTCGCCCGGCGCGCTGAAGCTCTTGGTCTGCACGTCGAGGCCCTCGTCCTTGAAGAAGCCCTTTTCTTGCGCAACGAAGAAGGCAATCGAGCCAATCCAGGCATTGAAACCGACGCGATAGGGTTTGAGCTCGCCGGCGGCGGCATTCTGTGCGGACGCGGCGCTGACGGCGACGACCAGCGCCGCGGAGATGGCTAGCTTCGACATGGGTGTCCTCTCTTTCGTTAGTTGACGGGCCGAACCAGGCGATCGAGGAGCGTCCGGCGATCGTCGCCAACCGGACCTCCTCGATGGAGCAGATCGAAGAGCTCGCGCTTGAGCCGCACGAAGTCGGGCGTGAGCTTGAGATCGAGCGTCCGTTCCGGTCCGGGACCGAAGGGGACGGCGACGTCACGCACGATGCGCCCCGGCCGCGGCGAAAACACGAGCACGCGGCCCGACAGGTAGATCGCCTCCTCGACGTCGTGGGTCACGAACAGGACCGTCATTCGCTCGTGCCGCTGCAAGAGCAGCATCAGCTCCTGCATCTCCTCGCGCGTCTGCGCGTCGAGCGCGCCGAAGGGTTCGTCCATGAGGAGCACCTTGGGGCGGTTGACGAGCGCGCGCGCGATCGCGACCCGCTGCTTCATGCCGCCGCTGAGCTCGCGCGGGTACGCGCGGCGGAAGTCAGCCAGGCCCATGAGCTCCAGCAGCGCGTCCGCGCGTTCGGCGTTGGCGACGCCGCGCGCGCTCGTCGGGCGCGCGTTCACCGACAGCCCCAACGCGAAGCGGGCGTTCTCCTCGACGGTCAACCAGGGAAAGAGCGTGTAGCTCTGGAAGACCATACCGCGCTCGGGCCCCGGCCCGGTGACGCGCTCGCCGTCGAGGAAGACCGAACCCGCGCTCGCGTCGTCGAGCCCCGCGATCACGCTGAGCGTGGTCGATTTCCCGCAACCCGACGGTCCGAGCAGGCTCACGAACTCGCCGCCCTCGACCGAGAACGACGTGGGCGTCAACGCGACGACGTCGTCGTGCCGCCCGGCGTAGATCTTCGCCAGCTCGCGCACCTCGAGCTTCATCGCGCGGTCTCCGCCCAGCGAAAGAGGCGCCGGTTGAGCGCGCGGAACGCGGCGTCGAGCGTGAGCCCGATGAGGCCGAGCAGGATCACGTAAACCCACATCTGCGGCGTCTGCAGGAAGCGCGAGAACTTGAGAATGCGATAGCCGAGCCCCTCGTTGGCGGCCACCAGCTCGGCGACGATGACATAGGTCCACGCCCACCCGTTGCAGAGCCGGAGGGCATCGAAGATGCCGGGACGCGCGGCGGGCCAGAGCACGCGCCGGATCACTTCACTGCGCCGCGCCCCCAGCGTGTAGCTGACTTGTAACAGGTCGTGCGGCACGCGCCGGACCTCGTCGGCCACCATGAGCACCAGTTGAAAGAACGTGCCGACCCAGATGAGCGCGATCTTCGACAGCTCGTCGATCCCGGACAGCACCATGAGGATCGGAATCAGCGCGGGCACCGGAATGTAGCGGACGAACTCGACGACCGGTTGCACCACGCCTTCGACCACCTTGAACGATCCCATCCACAGGCCGAGAGGAACGGCCATGGCGCCCGCGAGCGCGAAGCCCGCGGTCACGCGGAACAGGCTCAGTTTCACGTCGAGCCACAGCTTCTCGTCGCCGCAGAGCTCGCGCGCCGCGCGCCAGACCGCTTCGGGCGCCGGCACGAAGACCGGGTTCATCGACTCGCGGTGGCTCACCCAGGCCCACAGCGCGAACAGCGTCGCGAAGGCGCCCAGCCCCAGCAGCCGATAGGCCCGCGTGGGGATGTCGCGCCGCAGAGCGAACCACTGCGTCCGCTTTCGGCCCGCGGGGGCGAGTCGCGGGACCGGCGGTGTTGCGCGAACCGCGTCGCTCGCACCGTCGCCGGCCTCGCCCTGGGCGGCCACGATCGTCGCGCTCTCGGCTGGCTTCGTTGCCCTCATCCAGCTCTGATCGGTAGCATGGGCGGCAACGCCGCTGATGATCTCCGCACGACAAAGAATCGTCAGTTCACGACAAAGAGGGTTCGCAAACGCGGCCGAAACGACAACTGCGCGTGTCCAGAAACCTGGTGGAAACCAGCGCTCGCTATCATCACGACTCGAATGAACGGCGCCCCGATTCCCACGATTCAAGCGGCGGCCACCGCGGGAATTCTGGAGCAAACGCGAGACGGCGGTGCGGACGTCGAAGCGGTCGTGCGCCAGGCGGGTCTCACGCTCGACGACTTCGCGCGTCCGGAGAATCGCCTGCCGCTGGCGAGCTTCGTTCGATTGATCGAGTCGGCCAGCCGCGCGACCGGCGACGAATGGTTCGGCGCGCACCTCGGACAGGTGTGCTCGCTCGGCGCGCTCGGCTTGCCCGGCCACCTCGCGACGCTCGCGCCGACGGTCGAGCAGGCGCTCAAGAGCTTCGCGCACCACTATCCGTTGCTCGGCGATGCCACCGACGTGCACTTCGGTATCGAGGACGATCGCTTTTCGTTCACCTACCACGTGCTCGACGACGAGAGCTGGCCCCGGCGGCAGGACGCGGAACAGGTCATCACCATGGTGGTGTTTCTGATCCGCCGCTGGGTGGATCCGCGCTGGGTGCCGCAGCGGGTCTGGTTCGAGCATCCCACGCCCCGGAACGTCGCCGAGATCGAGCGGATCCTCGGTTGTCCGGTGCGCTTCAATTGTGCGACGAACACCGTCTGGTTCGATGGCGCGGCCGCCGCGCACGCAAATCCAGCTGCGGATCAGACGTCCTTTCAACTGCTGTCGTGGTTTGCCGAGAGTGTCGCGGGCCAGCCGCGCCCGGCCAGGTCCTTCACGGATCAAGTGCTGGCGTCGATCGATAGCTGCGCGCTCCTCGGCGATGACAGCGTCCATCCCGTCGCGCGATCGCTGGGGCTCGAGGCGCGAACGCTTCAGCGCCGCCTGCGGGCGGCCAATACTTCGTTCCACGAGCTGCAGGAGCAGTACCGGCAAGCGCAATCGTTGAAGTGGCTCGAGGAATCGGAGCTGCCGCCGAAGGAGATTGCCCACCGCCTGGGATACGCGAACCCGAGCTCCTTCATCCGGGCGTTTCGGCGCTGGACGCGCATGACCCCGGCGCGCTTCCGCGAGCGAGAGCGGGCGCGGCTGCGCCGCGTCTGAGCGCGGCGTGGCCCGCGGCTTGCTTTAGTCCTTTCCGAACGCGTTCTTCTGGGAGGGATCATGACGAGACATCGATTGTGGGTTGGCGCGAGCATCTTGATTGCGGGGGTCGTCTTGCCGAGCGCCGGGCGAGGGCAGGATCTCGGCCAGACGACGCTGGAGCAGCAGCAGGCGGAGCAGGCGGCCCAGCAGCAGCAGCAGCAGATACAGATGCAGCAGCAGCAGATGCAGCAGATGCAGCAGTCCATCGATCAGCAGCAGCAGCAGGAGCAGGTCCAGCAGCAGCAGCTACAGCAACTCCAGCCGTACTCCCCCCCGCCCACGCATCTCCAGATCGGAAACCAGCAGTACGATGCCAGCGTCGCGGGGTTTCGCGCCTACCTCGAGACGATGAAGTTCTCGGATCCGGGGCTCTACAGACAACTGGCTCCAGACGTGGCTCGTCTCGATGCGCGGCGGCTCGGCGCGGAGTTCGCCCTGGTCGGTGGGGTGGTCGTCGGTCTGGCGAGTGTGATCTACGGCCTGACGAGCGGCGATACCTGCACGGAGCCCGCGGTCACCGACCCGAACTTCGGCCCCGATGGCTCCGCCTGGGAGGCTTGCAACGAGCGGAACGGGTCCCGAATGGCGACCTTCAGTCTGGTAGGCGTGGGTGCGTTGCTGGTCGGCGGCGCGATCGCCTTGGCCAGCTGGCCTGGGCGCTCCGATATCATGGATCTGATCAATAAACACAAT
>Ga0265339_10001742_pt1 | contig 16027 bp, 17 predicted proteins | sample 4CB219metaG_FD_202085 | JGI IMG/M metagenome (GOLD analysis project Ga0265339, IMG submission 202085) | Rhizosphere microbial communities from Carex aquatilis grown in University of Washington, Seatle, WA, United States - 4-CB2-19 metaG | ecosystem: Host-associated > Plants > Roots >... | reverse complement strand
CACTCAGGACAAAACTGCGAACACTGCGCGTCAAAATAACTTCTGGCTAATGTCCGCGCGAGGCAGGACGGAGCGGCGCAGAAGGGCGAAACCGAACATTCCCCCCCCCGTTCCGCTCCGCGCCCAATTCGGACGGTCCCGGCCGACCGGGCGGTTCTGGAAAGCCGACATAGCGTTATTGGTTCTCAAAGTTCCTTTCCGCGCACTTTCACGGGACAACATCGTCACCGGCGCGTGAAACTGTCACTTTCGGCGTCAAGTTGATGAATTGGCACCGCGTCGCGCGCGCGGCGTCTGGCGAAGTTCGAGTCATCGCGCGGCGCTCGGCTCCTGGCGCAAAGCCTCGCGGCGATGAGTGAGAAACCATGTCGGTACGCTCCATACGTTGACCAGCCGCGTGAACGGAAACACCAGCGCGATCGTCAAGCCGTTGACGATGTGCAGCTTGAAGATCAGCGGCATGGCCGCGATGTAACCGGCTGCGGCGGCCGGCTTCAGCGTGGCGATGCTTTGCGCCCACCACATGAGCGGCAGCGCCTCACAGCCGCTGCTCATCTTGGCGAGCGCGACGGGAATCGTGCTGAGACCGAGGCCGATCTGGACCAGGATCAGCAGCAGAATCGCGACGTCGCCGAACATCGACGTCAGCCGTCCTCGCGACTCGTTCAGTCGGTTGCGCAGCAGCAGGAGAAGGCCGAGGAAGGCGACCGTTCCGGCGGTCCCGCCGATCACGTTGGCCATCGACTGCTTGAAGCTGTGCGAAATTCCGACGGATTCGAAGACCTGAATCGGCGTCAGCAGGCCGATGAGATGGCCGAGGAAGAGGATCAGGGCGCCGGTGTGAAAGAGCGTCACGCCCAGCGTCAATTGCCGACCGCTAAGAAGGCGGCCCGATCTGTCGGGCTGGATGTGTGGTTCCCCACCGAAGTGCAGCCAGCCGCCGATCACGAACACCGCGAGGGCGACATACGGATACCAGCCAAAGACGAGAATGTTGGACCAGTCGTTCATCTTCGCTTCCTTGCGCAGAGCGAGACTCGCAGTCGCTGCGGGAACCGCTACTGAGCGTCGTTAGCAACGAGCCAATCCGAATTGAGACGGGCGAGCGTCAGCTTCTGGTCGGGCGCAAGGCAGGGGTAGTTCATCATCATGTGGTTATGGATAACTGCGATTTGGCCGCCGTCGGCCAGCTCGATGACGTTATGGCAATGGAAAATGCCTTGAGCATCTGGCTCGCAATTCGTGTCGGTCTTGACGATGCCGGAGACGATGGCGCCGATCGCCGGCATATCGCCTTTGACGAGTTGCAGCATGATCTGCCCGTCCTTGCCATTCTCCGCCCACGACGTGAAGTGGGCGCCTGCGGGGATCGCCGGCTCGGCTGACGCAGGCTGCTGCGCGAGCGTGGAGAAACCAATGGCGGCCAGCCCGCCGATGGCGACCAGCGCCAGCGCGCCAAATAGCCAGCGGCGGGCATGGAAAGGCCAGTCCTTCGCGTGTGAATTGGTGTTCATTTCACCTTCTCCATTTCTGTGGGCTGATCGTCACCTGGGCGGTTCCGCGCCAGGCTGAATTGCGAGCTGGACGGCTGGCTCGCTTGCGGCTGCGACTGCGACTGCTTCAGGCTGTCGATTAGCGGAATGATCGTTTTATCGATGAACTCTTCGGTCAGCGGTCCGACGTGTTTACTGGCGATGCGGCCGTCCCAACCGATGACGAACGTCTCGGGCACGCCATAGACGCCCCAATCAATAGCGACGCGTCCATCGAGGTCGGCGCCGGTGCGCGTATAAGGGTCGCCTTGCGTATTGAGCCACCGCGCGGCGTCGTCGGAACGGTCCTTGTAGTTGAGCCCATAAATGGGCGCGACGCCGCGCGCCTTCATCCGCATGATCAACGGATGCTCAATCCGGCATTCGACGCACCAAGAGGCGAACACGTTGACGATTGACGGCTGGCCGACGAGGTCGGCGGTAGACAGGCCCAGCGTGCGGCCCTTGACAGGCGGCAGCGTGAACTGCGGAACGGACTTGCCGATCAGCGGCGTTGGGATCGCGCTCGGATCGTGGGTCAGACCCCAGGCGAGCACCACCGACAGCGCCGCGAAAGCGACAATCGGCGCGAAGTAGATCGGCCGCCAGAACCTGCGCCGCTGCGCTTCCGCGCGATCAATCGGGTCAGGCATCGTGATCGTCGTGGTTAACCGTTGGCCGCCCCGGAATTTCGTTCGGGACCTTGTCGTCATGCGCTGGACCGCCGTGTCCATGCATCATGAACAAATGCATCAGCGGGCAGGCGAGCAATAAGAGGTAAGGCAGCGCGCCGATGATATGGACGCGGTGGTCGTAGGCGATGAACGCGGCGCCGACAGTCACCGCCGCCATAAGCGCCGAGCGCGTGCGTGACGCCAAAACCGACTGGGCGAGAGCGTTCAAGTCGATCATGAGCGGGTTCTCCTGAGTACAAAGATCGGGCTGAGTCGCCGTCGAACTTGAAAGTCAGCAGCAGCCGTGGCGATGAGCCGCCTCGCCCGACGCATTGACGAGCTTTGCCGTGTAGGCCGCCGGCGCCGCCTCGAATTTCCTGCGGCAGGAACCCGAGCAGAAGTAGTACGTCTTGCCCTGGAACGTCGCGGCGCCGGCCGACGACCTGTCGACGGTCATGCCGCAAACCGGGTCGACGTCTTCGCCGGCAGCGAGCGGAGGAACGCCCCCGCCGCCATGCGCGCCGGCGTGAGCGTGGCTATGGGCGTGCCCCATCATGTGACGGCCGCACCCGAACCGCACCATCAGAAACAGCGCGGCGGCGAACAACCCGAGACTGACAATCGTGTCGATGGACATGGCGGATTTCCTTCAAATGGCCGCGAGACGCCGTGGTTGGAGGCCTGTTTCCCGCGGCCTTCGCGCTTCACCGCATCACTGAACGGCGACGACCCCCTTCATCCCGGCCTCATAATGGCCAGGAACGTTGCAGGCGAACTCGATCCGGCCCGCTTTGCCGAACCGCCACACAAGCTCCTTGGTCTCCCCGCTCTTGAGGAACACCGCGTTGGCGTCGTCATGGTGAGCTAGGCTCATGTCCATGCCGGCCATTTCAAACATCTCTTTTCGATGCGCCGCCTGGGTCGCGGCGTCGCCCAAAGTGAAGTCGTGGTCGGCTGCGCCTTCATTGGTGACGATGAACCGCACGGTCTCGCCCGCCTTCACAGTCACGCTCGGAACATCGAAGTTGACGTCGCGGGCCTTGATACGAATGGTGCGGTCGACCGCTGCCGCGGCGCCGGGAGCACCAAAGGCGAAAGCCTCAGGATGGCCCGCCGCCACCGTGGAATGGGCCTGCGTCGGTCCGGCAAAGACGACCGCCGCCGTCAAGGCGATTGCAGCGAACGCGACGGCGCCGAGCGGTTGGAGCCTTAGAAAGGCGGGAGGCTGAGCGGGGGGATTGGACATTCGGCGCTTTTCCTTTCGATCCATGTTGTCGATGGTCGAGAGGATGAGGCGGGCCCGTAACGCGACGACGTCGCCTTTGTAAGAAATTGTAACAAGCAGGCTCGTCGCTGTTACGATATGTCGCTCGAATCATAGGCCGCCGCTTGGTATCGAAACGCCGGTCCGGTTTTGCTGAGGTCGGCATGAGACTGCTGCCAGATTCCATTCGCTCTCGCACTGTCGCGACGCTGGTCGTCGGCCTCACGGCATCTCACCTCGCCAGCACCGCGATCTCGCCGCACGGCGCCTGGAACATGGACGGCGGGGCATTGTCGGCTGGCTCGATCGTCTCGACGCTCGTCATGGCGGTGGCGATCGTCGTATTTTCGTGGTGGGCGAGCGGATGGATTACGGCGCCGCTCTCCGCTTTCGCTCGCGCCGCGGAACGGCTCGGCTTGGACGTCAAGGCGCCGCCGCTGGCCGAAGACGGCCCGGAGGAAGTGCGGGTCGCCGCGCACGCCTTCAATCAGATGCAGACACGTATCCGCAGCTTCGTCGACGACCGCTTGCGGATGCTGGCGGCGATCGCCCACGATCTGCGCGGCCCGATCACGCGCGTGCGCTTGCGGGTCGAGCAGATGGCCATCGACGACGAAACACAGCGCAAGATTTTGGCCGACCTCGACGAGATGGCGCAGATGGTCGAGTCGAGTCTCGCGTTCGCCCGCGACGAGGCGGCGACCGAGGCTTCCCAGCCGGTCGATCTCGCCGCGCTGCTCGTCACGATTTGCGATGACGCGGTCGACGCCGGCCATCCTGCGGAATTCGCATTCGATGGGCGGTTTGTGTACCCAGGCCGGCCGCTCGCGCTCAAGCGGCTGTTCGCCAATCTCGTCGACAACGCGGTGCGCTACGGGCAAAGCGCCACGGTGCGCGTGTCAGCCGGCCTCCACGACCTGCAAGTGATCGTCGAAGATGAGGGCCCCGGCATTCCCGAGAGCGAGATGGAAAACGTCTTCAAGCCGTTCTTTCGCATTGAACGGTCGCGCAACAAACGCACCGGCGGCATCGGCTTGGGATTGGCGACTGCGCGCACGATCGCCCGCGCCCACGGCGGCGACGTCGTCGTCGCCAATCGGCCAGAAGGGGGCTTGCGAGCGACTGTGACCCTGCCCCGTCAGTCGAACGAAGGAGCCTGAGCCTTGACCGGCGAGCCCCACATCCTGATCGTCGACGACGACGCCGAGATTTGCGATCTTGTGCGCCAGTATATCGAGCCGCACGGCTTCCGCGTCACCGCCGTCGCTGACGGCGCTGCAATGCGGCCTGCTCTGAACTCCGACCCCGCAGACCTCATCGTGCTCGATCTGATGTTGCCCGGCGAGGACGGCTTGGCGCTGTGCCGGCAATTGCGCCTCTCCAACCGCACGCCAATCATCTTTCTGACCGCCCTCGGCAGCGAAGCGGACCGGGTCGTCGGCCTCGAAATGGGCGCAGACGACTACTTATCGAAGCCGTTCAGCGCCCGCGAACTGCTGGCCCGCATTCGCGCTGTCTTGCGTCGCGCCGCCCCCGAGGAGGCCGATTCCTCTCAAAACAGGGAAACGTCAGCAAACGGGCGCCTTCTGCGCTTCTCTGGCTGGACGCTCGACACCGGCCGCCGACAACTACGGGCGCCCGACGACGTCCTCGTCGACATCAGCGGCGGAGAGTACGAACTGCTGCTCGCCTTTCTCGAACGCCCGCAGATCGTGCTGACGCGCGACCAGTTGCTCGACATAACGCGCGGCCGGTTCGGCGGTCCCTTCGATCGCTCGATCGATGTGCAGGTTGGACGTCTGCGGCGGAAGATCGAGGTCGATCCCAAGAGCCCGGCGCTGATCAAGACCGTGCGCGGCGGCGGCTACGTCCTGGCGTCGACGGTCGAGGGACGCTGAAGACAGCATCCACGGCCCGCTTCGCGCCACCTCGTCCGTCGCCAGCGTTGCGCCGCCTGCTAGCGAGCAACCCGACGCAAATCGCGATCACGCAGAGGACGAAAATCCTGCCGAGGGTAGTCGATACGACGCGGGCTACGGCGATCGGCGCCGCAGGCGCGCGCGATGACAACACTCTCGGCTTCGTTCATCGCCGCGGCAATTCTGACGGGAAAGAGATGCGGGCGGTTGGTCCCGATCCATCGTAACGCGGCCGTTTGGTCAAAAGAGGTACATTGGAAGCCGGGCGTATCGCGGCAGCCGATCGTCGGATGCGCGGCGACATATTCGAACAGATCGGTGATCTCTTCGTAGCAAGGCTTGCCGTCGAAATATTCGACGACCGCCTCCGCCACGTAATTGTCGCTCCAACCGGCGCCGGCGAGACGGAGGATTTCTTGGTCGCTCGCTTGGACAAACCAGGGCTCGGCGTCGAAGTTTACCTGATGTACGGCGTCGTCGGAGCGGACTTTCGCGGCAATCGGCATAGCTGGGTTCCTGTGCGACGAAATAGCGCATACGACGCTAATCCCGTCGTGGGAACTGAGGTTTGCGTTGCCGCAAAACAGAGCGCTTCAGTCTATTGCGCATGCCTTGGTATGTGTTTCGTGGGCCTCACCCTTGCTTGGTGCCTCAGAAAATCCTCGGCGCCAACCGCCAACGCACCGCCGCGATCTACGCGCGATAGCCGTCGAGATTGGCGGCAAGGAGTCTTTCTTCGTCGAACAGCCGCCAGATCAGGAACGGCAGCGTCAGCGCCAGCGGCGCCAGCCCCCACCAGGAGCCGAGCGCCAGCGGCATGCCGACGAGATAGACGAGGGCGCACGCATACAATGGGTGGCGAACGATCGCGCAGGGGCCGGTTGAGACGACCCGCTGGCCGTCGGCCAAGCCGATCGTCGCCGCGGCGAAGCTGTTCTCGCGGTAGACGAGAACGCTGCCGTAGAGACCGAGGGTGACCAGGACGTCGCCGACGATCGCGACGGCAGCCGACGTCGGCGCCCAGCCGTGGCGATAGGCGAATGGCGGCAGGATCAGCAGGGCGACGAACCCCGCCGAGGTGAAGAGCATGATGAGCTTCTGGATCGGCGACGTCTCGGCGGTCGGCCCGCCCTTCACGCGGCGCGCCAGCAACGCCGGATCCCGCGCGGCCATGTCGAGGGTCATGATGACGCTGGTGCCGACAAAGAGGGCGAGGAACGCCCAGCCGCGCCAGTAGCGGACGTCGCCGGCGGGCGCGAAGATCAGCAGGCCCATCACGACGAAGAGGGCGACGAGGGACAGGGCGGCCTTCTGGTTCAGGGACAACGTCAAGGGCGGTCACAGTTTACGTCTGGATAACGTCACTTTGAGCGCGGCAACCTGCGCACAACTGATCAATCGGTGGTTGCGAGCCCCCGCAACCAAATTCGATCAAAAAGCCCCCGTCGCTCCCCGCGCCGGGGGCTTTTGCGTTCAAACGACGCAGTTCAAGCGCCGTGCAGGCCTCCAAGCCGGCGACATTTCTTCAACCTGGGTGGCCACAGCGCCGGCGGAGCGGCGATTCGCTCGGCTTTCTTGCCTTCCACCGCCAACGACTTCGGTTCGGCCTTCAGTATTAGCGAGTAGCGGAGCGCGGCGCCGCGGATTGGCCATAGCACAGGCGTTCGCGTCAATTGCACCTCAACGCCCGCAGCGTGGGTGGCCCGATCGTCGGAGCAGGCGGCCTCACTTGGCGGGGTCGACGCGGGCGACGCTTTCGCCGGCGCTGAATTCGACCGCCATCTTGAATTGCAGCCGTTTCGGCGTGGCCTTGCCCTTCTTCGCCTGAGCGCTTTGGCCGTCTGAGGTTTGCGCGATCTCGGCGATTACGGCCTCGCCGAGACGTTGCCCGATCTCCGTCCAATCGGTCTGAAAGCTGGTCAGGGTTGGAATGAGATATTGCGTCCGCGCCTCCGGCAGCAATGCGAGGATGGAAACGTCGCGGCCCGGCCGCAAACCGGCCTCGCTGAGCCGTCGGTAGAGCGCCGCCGCGTGCATCGAGTCGGTGAGGATGATCGCCGTCGGGCGGGGATCCGCGGCGAGCAGCGCCTCGGCGGCTTCGCTGCCGCCCCGCTCGCCCGGCGGACGGCGCACCTCCCAGGCTTCGTCGATCGCCAGATCATGCGCCCGCATGGCGCGGCGGTAGCCGGTCTCGATCAGATCGGCGTAATTGGTGGTTACCTGGGGCAGGGCCAAGCCGATCCGTCGATGTCCAAGCGCTGCCAGACGGTCGACCGCGCCCTTGATCGCGCCTTCAAAATCGGGATCGACCCAGGCGTGGCGTGCAGCGGCGTTCGTTCGGCCGAAGGTGACGAAGGGTCGGCGCAATTTTGTCAGATAGTCCACCCGCGGATCGGCGCCTGCCGTGTCCGCGACGATCAATGCGTCGGCAAGGCCGCGTTCGGTCACGCGTCGCAGTGTCGCGAGTCGTTCTTCTTTTTCGCCTTCGAGAAAGATCGCCAAGTCGAGATTGTCCTGGCCCAAGCGACGCTTGAGCCCGTCGAGCACGGAGAGGAACACGGTGTTGATCAACGTGTCGTCCGAACGACTCGGAACGATCATCGCGACGAGGTCGGTCTTGCCGCGCCGTAGGCTCCGTCCGGACTGATTGGGCGAGTAGCCCAGCTTCGCAGCCGCCTCGCGCACGCGCTGCCGGGTCAGCGGATTGACGTCAACGCGATCGTTCAACGCCCGCGAAACCGTGCCGATCGAGATGTCGAGATGCCGGGCGAGATCGCGGATTCCGACCAAGGCCTTCTGTCCCAACATAACTGTGCCGCGTCGCGTTCGAATCGGCGCGGGTCCGCGCCGCTCGTATTAGAGGCGCGCCTCACGCCTTGACAAGGCGAGCGCCTTTGCCTAACGTCGTAAACGTTTACGGTGATTGTCGCAACGTCGATGGTCGGGATGGAGGGAGGCGCCGTTGGAGTTGAAGGCCGCCCTCATCGGCTGCGGCGCAATGAGCCGAGCTTGGCTCCGGGCCGCGGCGAAAATTCCCAATTTGCGGATCGTCGGTCTTGCTGACCTCGACGTCGAGCGAGCGAAAGAGCGCGCCGCTGAATTCTCCCTGCGGGACGTCGTCATCGCCAAAGACGTTCACGAACTTCTCTCGCGCAGTCGTCCAGATCTTCTGTTTGACGTCGTCGTACCGGCGGCGCGTCACGAGGTCGTTCGCGCTGGCCTTGCGGCGGGGTGTCACGTCCTGAGCGAAAAGCCGATGGCTGAGACGCTGGTCGACGCACACGATCTCATCGCGTGCGCCAGGTCCGCCGGCCGCATCCATGCCGTCGTGCAGAATCGTCGCTACGTCCCGGGCGTTCGGCGTATTGCGCGGGCGTTGCGTTCCGGCGCGATCGGCGCGCTGACCAGCATTCACGCCGATTTCTTTCTCGCGCCGCACTTTGGCGGCTTTCGCGAAGAGATGGATCACGTGCTGTTGCTCGACATGGCGATCCATGGCTTCGACGCCATGCGCTGCATGACGGGGCTGGCCGCGTCGGCTGTGTACTGTCAGGAGTGGGACCCGCTCAATTCCTGGTATCGCCAGGGCTCCTCGGCAGCGGCGATCTTCGAGCTCGAGAACGGCGCCGTCTTCGTCTACCGCGGCTCATGGTGCGCCGCCGGCTTGGGCACGTCATGGGAATGCGCTTGGCGTTTCGTCGGCGCGAAGGGCGCGCTGGTTTGGGATGGGGACGATCACATCCGGATCGAGGTCGTGGGCGGCGGCGCACGCGACGGGTTATTCGACGCCGTCGACCGGCTCGAACCGCCGCCGCTCGCGGCGGAAGACCGTATCGACGGCCATTTTGGCGTGCTCTCCGACTTCGTCGCGGCTGTCGAGTCGGCTGCCGAACCGGAGACCGTTGGTCACGACAACATTCGTTCGCTGGCGATGGTCATTGGCGCGATTGACAGCGCCAAAGCCGGCCGGCGCGTCGACATCGTCATCTGAATGGAAAGCCTATGAGGAAGCTGCTCGACATCCGCATCGGCACGATGATCCGGGCCAACGCTGCCGATCCCGCCGCCAACCTGCGCCAAATTGTCGGACACGGCTTCGAGAGCATCGAGCCGTTCTTTTGGCAGACGATGAACAAGGATCTGCCGCTGCTCGCCAAGCAGCTTCGCGAGGCGATCGGCGACGCCGACGTGGTCATCGACACGCTCGGCATGTTCGGCAATCCGCTGGAGGACGGCGATCTCGACCAGCAGACCCTGGCCGGTTGGGAGGCGCTGATCGACAACGCCCACCATTTTGGCGCGCGGACCGTTGCCGGTTTTACCGGTCGGCTGCGCGGCAAGCCGATTGAAGAGAGCATGCCAGCATTCAAGAGGGTGTGGGGCGAGCTGGCGCGCCGCGCCGCCGACAAGGGCGTCCGCCTGGCGTTCGAGAATTGCGCGATGGACGGCAACTGGGCGAACGGCGACTGGAACATCGCCCACAATCCAGACGCTTGGGAGCTGATGTTCGACGCCGTTCCAGTCGACAATCTCGGACTCGAATGGGAGCCCTGCCATCAGCTCGTCTATCTCATTGATCCTGTGCCGCAGATCCGCAAGTGGGCCCCGAAGTTCTTCCATGTTCACGGCAAGGACGCGACGGTGCGTTGGGACGTCATCCGCGAGCATGGGGTGTTCGGCAAGCACCGGTTCGTCCAGATGCGCACGCCGGGCTTCGGCGACAGCGATTGGGTTCGAATCATCAGTGAGCTGAGGCTTGCCGGCTACGTCGGGACGATCGACATCGAGGGCTGGCACGACCCGGTCTATCGCGAGGAACTGGAGATGACCGGCCAGGTTCGCGCGTTGCATTACTTGAAAGATTGCCGCGGCGGTCCACACATGATTGGCAACCCCGCATAGCCCCTCCGGCTATCTCGACCGGACAACAAGAACGCCGACTGAAGTCGGGTGACGCTTTGACCGGAAACAGCGCCCGCACGACGGGCAAGGGGAGGAAAAGCATGCTGAAGAGAGGATTTCTTTTAGGCGCGGCCGTGCTCACGCTAGCGGTCGCCTGCGGCGGCGCCGCCAGCGCCGAGACGCTACGCGACAAATGGTGCAAGGACGCGCATCTGCGCTTCTTCGTCGGCGGCGCGGAAGGCGACGCCTTCGCCTCCATTGTCTACAACGGCGCCAAACAGGCCGAGCACGATCTCGGCGCGAAGGTCGACTACATCTTCTCTGGATGGAAAGCGGAGACGATGGTCCAGCAGCTGCGGGAGGCGGTCGCCGCGAAGCCCGACGGCATCGCGATGATGGGTCATCCCGGCGAAGCCGCGATCATGCCGCTCGCCGAACAGGCGTCGAAAGCCGGCATCAAGATGATGTACCAGAACGTGCCGCTGCCTGGCGTCACCGCCAAGTTTGGCGGCGGCTATGTCGGCGCGCAACAGGGGCCGCAGGGAAAGGCTCTGGGTGAGGAAGCCGTCAAGCGTTTCGGGCTCAAGAGCGGCGACAAGGCGATTGTGCTTGGCCCATTCGATCAACAGCCGGAACGCTATGTGCGCGAAGGCGCGACAGCCGACGCGCTGAGCGCCGCCGGCCTCGTCGTCACCAAGTTGGTTGCGCCCGCCGAAGCCGCCGCAGATCCCAATCTGCTTATCCCGACGATTACGGCCGCGCTGCTCAACCAGCCGGACACCAAGATGATCGTCTATCCCGGCGGTCAGCAACTCGGCAACGTTCCGGCATTCATGAAAGCAGCGGGCAAGAAGCCCGGCGATATCATCGCTGTCGGTTTCGACACCAGTCCGCAGATCGTCGAGGCCTTCAAGGCCGGCTGGGTGCAACTCACGGCCGATCAGCAGCCCTTCCTGCAAGGCTATCTGCCGATCCTCAACCTCTGTCAGCAGATCGTCTACGGCCTTGCGCCGATCAACGTCGACACCGGCGCCGGTTTCGTGACGCCGGAAAACTATCAGGCGGTTTCCGGTCTCGCCAAGGAAGGTCTCCGCTGATTGAGAAGACCTGCGCCGCCGGCCCCTCGCGGCCGGCGGTCTAGCAAAGTGGGAGAGCCGCCATGGCCGAGCCGTTGATCGAACTCCGCGACATCGCCAAATCCTTCGGACGCGTTTACGCGCTCGGAGGCATCAATCTGCATGTGAACAAGGGCGAGGTCGTCGGATTGATCGGCGACAACGGGGCCGGCAAGTCCACGCTCATCAAGATCCTCGCGGGCGTAGTGAAGCCGACTTCGGGCGAAATTCTCGTTCGCGGCCGGCCAGTGGCAAACTGGAGCGCTGCGAAGTCGCGCGAAGCCGGCATCGAAACCGTCTTTCAGGATCGTGCTCTCGCCGTACAGCAGACCATCGTCACCAATATCTTTATGGGCCGCGAGCTCTCCGGGCTGTTCGGTTGGCTCCGCTTCGCCGAGGAAGAGCGGGAAGCGCGACGGCTGATGCGCGAGATCGGTTTCACCTCGCGGGTCTTTACGCCGCAATCGATTGTCGGCCAGCTATCGGGCGGCGAGCGCCAGGGCGTGGCCATCGCCCGCGCCATTTACAAGCAGGCCGACCTCATCATCCTCGACGAGCCGACCACTGCTCTGTCGCTGACCGAAACCGAAAAGGTGTTTCACTTCATCCGTCAGGTGAAGGCGAGCGGCCGGTCAATCATCTTCATCGGCCACAATATCTATCATGTCTTCGATATCGCCGACCGCTTCGTCGTCCTCGACCGCGGCACAGTCGTTCTTGAAACGACACGCGCCGAGACGGCTTCGGCCGAACAGCTGATCAACTTCATGCAGCGCGTGGCCCACCCGGCCGCCAACTCCGGCACAGGCGCACAATGACCGACATCGCAGAGCCGAAGCAAGACAAGCGGGGACACGTGACGATGAGCGGCGGACCACACGATCTGATTCATCCCGCGGAGCGGCCGCTGCGACGGCTCTTTCTCGCCAATCGCGCTTGGCTTGGGACACTCGGCGTATTTGCGGTGATGATGGCCATCTTCATGGTCGCCAATCCGCGGGTCTTCTCGAATTGGGGCCTCTACGCCTCAGTGTTGACGACGCTGCCGGTGGCGCTGTTCCTAACGGTCCCGCTCGTCTACATCGTCACGGCGGCCGAAATCGACCTGTCTTTTCCGGCGACCATGGGCTTCGCCGCCTGGGTGTTCGCGCTCGTCGTTCAGGCCGGCTACGACCCGTTCCTCGGCATCGCGGCTGCGATTGCGACCGGAATGGCGTTAGGGCTCCTTGTCGGATCGCTGGTCGTCTACGCCAACCTGTCCTCGCTCGTGGCGACCCTCGGCATGAACTTCATGCTGCGCGGACTTATCTTGATGATCACGCAATCGAAGTCGATTGCGCTCGCGTCCCTCGATCAGAGTTGGGCCTATAAGATTCTCTCCAGCCAGGTCTACGGCGTGCCCGTGCAGATCCTATGGGCGCTCGCTTACGTCTTCGTTTGCGCATTGCTCTACAATCGCCACCGCTTCGGGGTTCAGGTGCATGTTGTCGGCGACAATCCCGACAGCGCTAACGAAATGGGCGTCGACGTCAACCGCGTGCGGGTGAAGGCCTTCGTGTTCATGGGGCTCGGGGCGGCGCTGGCCGGCGTCTTCTCCACCATGATCAACTTCACCTGGTGGCCGACCTCCGGCGACGGCTACCTGCTGCCGGTCCTTGCCTCCGTGTTCGTCGGGGGCACGCCGACCTGGGGCGGGATCGGGACAGTGGTCGGCGGCGGGATCGGCGCGCTCATCGTGTCGTTCATCCAAACGGGGGTTGTCGGCGCCGGTCTCTCTGGCTTCTACGTCCAGTTTTTCAACGGCCTGATCATCATTTTGTCGCTGATCGGCCATCGCTGGAATCAGATTCGCTACCGCTAACCGACGAGCAGATTGGCCGGCCGCAAGGATGCGGCCGGCGAGTTGAGAAATGACGGAACTCCGGGGAGGCTTCGGTGAAGTTCAGCGATGGCGTCTGGCGAACCGCGAGCGGCTTCAAAGTCGCTTCGCCGCATCACGTCTTCGCCGTCAGGGCGACGGAGACCGAAGTCTTCATCGACTCGTCGTCATGTCCCTATCGCAGCCGCTTCGAGGATCAGGAGACCGTCTATCTGACTGTCCGCCTGTCGTCCCCGGCGCCGAACGTCATCGGCGTCAGCGTCGAGCATCACCGTGGCGGCGTTGGTCGCAATCCGACGTTCGAATTATTCAATGATTCGGAAGTCAAACCGATCATCGTCGACGCGGCGGATTTCGTCAGCCTATCGAGCGGCAACCTCACCGTCCGCGTCGAGAAGCGCGACGACTGGCGGCTCGACGTGTTTCGCAACGGCAAGCGCATCACCGGCAGTGCGCTCGGCGCTGGCGGCTACGCCGTCAACGCCGATGACCGCAAGTCCTATGTCTTCGAGCGCCTCGACCTCGGCGTCGGCGAATTGGTCTACGGGCTAGGCGAGCGCTTCACGGCGTTCACCCGCAACGGCCAATCCGTCGAAGTCTGGAATCGCGATGGCGGCACATCGACCGAGCAGGCTTACAAAAACATTCCTTTCTTTCTGACCAATCGCGGCTGGGGCGTTCTGGTCAATCAGCCCGAGCGGGTTTCCTTCGAGGTCGGGTCCGAGTTTGTCTCGAAAGTCGGCTTCTCTATCGAAGGCGAGTCGCTTTCCTATTTTCTGATCGACGGACCAACGCCGAAGGACGTGCTCGATCGCTACACACGGCTGACCGGTCGCCCGGCTTTGCCGCCCGCTTGGTCCTTCGGCTTGTGGCTGACCACGTCGTTCACCACCGAGTACGACGAGAAAACGGTCAACGGATTTGTCGACGGGATGCGCGAGCGCGACATTCCGTTGCATGTCTTTCATTTCGATTGTTTCTGGATGCGCGCCCAGCACTGGTGCGATTTCGAATGGGACCCCGTCGCTTTCCCCGATCCGGAGCCGATGCTTGCCCGGCTGAAAGCCAGGGGGCTGCACATCAGCGTGTGGATCAATCCCTACATTGCCCAGCGGTCGCGGTTGTTCGACGAGGGCAAGGCCAAGGGTTACCTGCTGAAACGACCCGACGGCGACGTCTGGCAGTGGGACCATTGGCAGTCGGGGATGGGATACGTCGACTTCACCAACCCGCAGGCTTGCGAGTGGTACGCCAGCCACTTGGAGCGTTTGGTCAAGCAGGGCGTCGATTGTTTCAAGACCGACTTCGGCGAACGTATCCCGACGGACGTCGTCTATCACGACGGCTCCGACCCGCAGAAGATGCACAATTATTACACGTTTCTCTATAATCAGCTCGTGTTCGGGGTCCTGAAGCGCCTCAAGGGCGAGCATGAGGCGGTTGTCTTCGCCCGTTCAGCGACCGTCGGCGGACAGCGTTTCCCCGTCCATTGGGGCGGCGACAATGTTGCGAGCTACGAATCGATGGCCGAAAGCCTGCGCGGTGGTCTCTCGCTCGGACTCTCCGGGTTCAGCTTCTGGAGTCACGATATCGGCGGATTTCAGAACACGGCGCCGGCGCACATCTACAAGCGCTGGTGCGCCTTCGGCCTGATGTCGAGTCACAGTCGACTGCACGGCTTCACCTCCTATCGCGTGCCATGGATTTACGACGACGAAGCTGTGGATGTGCTGCGCCACTTCACGAAACTGAAGTGCCGGCTGATGCCTTACCTCTATGGCGTGGCGGCGCAGGCCGCCTCGCGCGGCCTGCCGATGATGCGCGCCATGCTGCTCGAGTTCCCCGACGATCCGGCCTGCGAGGCGCTCGATCGCCAGTACATGCTCGGCCCGTCGCTTCTCGTCGCGCCCGTGTTCAGCGAAGTTGGCGACGTGTTGTTCTATCTGCCGGACGGCAAGTGGACGCACATCTTGACCGGCGAGATTGTCGAAGGCGGATGTTGGCGAAGGGAGAAACACAGCTTCATGAGCCTGCCGCTCTACGCGCGGCCGAATTCGCTTATCGCGTGGGGCCGCCATGACGACCGGCCGGATTATGAATTCGTCGATGGGGCGGTCTTCGCCGCCTACGGGCTCGAGGAGAACGCTGAAGCGAGCGCTTCGATCCCCAATGCTGTTGGCGAGGAGGCCTTTCGGCTGACCGTCCGTCGTGATGGCGCGGCGATCCACGTGATTGCGAGTTCCGCCGACATCGCCTGGACCCTGCGCCTCCCCGAGGGCGTGGCGGCGGGTGACGCGCCGGGCGCCGAGCTGTCCGTTGAAGCTGGCGCGATCTCCCTCGTTCGGGGCAGGGGGTCGATTACGATCGGCGTATCGGAGGTCGACTAACCGTCACATCCGCGAAGCGACGCAGATCTGGCGCCGGGCTTCGAGCGACGACGAGCGTAGGACCGTCTGCCAAGGACACAGCCAGCTTCTGGCCCGGAGCTAACCAGCGTTAGTCGACGTGCGCTGGGTTGAAAACAAGCGGCCGGGCGCGGCGGTCGCGACGCTTGCGCAAGCGCGACGGGACGTCGCGTCTTGAAGTGGTCCACTGGAAATCGACGCCGGGCGCTTGATCTGGTTGTGCGCCAAAGCAAAAACCAAGGAGCCAATGGGGCATACACTCGGCGGGCGCATTCGGCGCCCGACAGCGACTGGCCGGCTCAGATGGGGCGGCCGCAAAAACGTCGAGGTGGGCCGC
>Ga0265339_10001741_pt1 | contig 16033 bp, 14 predicted proteins | sample 4CB219metaG_FD_202085 | JGI IMG/M metagenome (GOLD analysis project Ga0265339, IMG submission 202085) | Rhizosphere microbial communities from Carex aquatilis grown in University of Washington, Seatle, WA, United States - 4-CB2-19 metaG | ecosystem: Host-associated > Plants > Roots >... | reverse complement strand
CTCATGCCCCTTCACCGCATCGGGTGTTCCGCTGTGCCTTGCCGGTCTTGACATCTGAGGGCCCCGTCGTAGAATCGTTCACGGAGCTGCAATAGATACAGCATACTGAATTCGCTGGCATCGAGACGGACTGTTCCGATACCGGCAGTCAAGGACGGTTTGTAGACCCGGAAACGACGTTCCCACCGGTGATAGACCACCTTCAGGGAGAACGGAAATACGGACATTTCCTGATGGCAAAGGACGTGATGCTGTACGAACCCACAGCTCTCTGAACTGAATCTCGCTCCTCAACCCGGCCCCGCTCCTGCTTCAAGGAGGTCAACTTGAAGGCGCTTGTGTACGACCACCCCGGCACGATCGAGTGGCGCGACCATCCCGATCCGGTGCTGCGAGAGGGAACAGACATCATCCTGAAGACGACGACGACGACCCTCTGCGGCACCGACGTCCACGTCCTCAAGGGCGGCGTGCCGGACACACCGCTCGGCACGGTGCTCGGCCACGAGGGTGTCGGTGTCGTGGAAGAAGTCGGGAGTGCCGTCCGCAACGTCAAACCCGGCGACCGAGTGCTCGCCACGGCAATGACCGCGTGCGGATCGTGCCGCTTCTGCACGGCGCAGCTGTACGGGTCGTGCCTGCACGGCGGTTGGGCGCTCGGCCACAAGATCGACGGCGCTCAGGCCGAGTACATCCGCATCCCGTACGCGCAGAACTCCGTGTACAAGATCCCACCCGATCTGACCGACGAGCAGGTCGTCCTCCTTCCGTGCATCTTCATCACGGGATACGACGTCGGCGTGCTGCTCGGTCACGTCACTCCCGGCGACACCGTTGCGATCGTCGGAGCGGGCCCGGTCGGCCTGGCGACGTTGCTCGTCGCGCGCCTGTTCTCGCCCGCGAACGTCGTCCTGGTCGATCCGATCGAGTCGCGGCGCAAGAAGGCTCTCGAGCTCGGCGCGACGCACGCAGTTACACCCGAAGAAGCCGTGGCAACTGTGCAGGAGCTGACCGATGGGCTCGGCGCCGACGTCTCGATCGAAGCCGCCGGCTTCCCGGCGCCGTTCGAGCTCACGGTTGACCTTGTGAGATGCGGCGGTCGCATCGTGAACATCGGCGTTCATGAAGAGCCGGTGACGTTGCACATCGAGAAGCTGTGGTCGATGGGTGTCACGTTGGCCACGGGAATCCCAAATGGACTCAGCATCCCGCTGCTCATGCGGGCAATGTCATCCGGAGCCCTCGATGTCACGGGCCTGATCACGCACCGGCTACCGCTGCCGGAGATCATGCAGGCCTACGACATCTTCAGGAACGCTGCGGAAACGGAAGCACTCAAGGTGGTGCTTGCGGCGTGACGCCGTCAAGTGACCACACACCCCGCACATCCACGCATGACCAACAAGGAGAACAACCTCATGCTTAGGTTGCGCTGTGTGAATCGGCGCTGGTTTTTCGGCACCGCTGGGATAGTCGCACTCGTCGCGCTCGCCGTGCCGCTGGTGGCCGGCGGGGCCCAGAACTCGGGCGGCCTCAAGTCGCTGCCGGCGTCGGTGCAGGCCCTGTACGTGCATGCCAACCCGCAGGAACCGGTCGGAGCCTCGCCGCTCCAGAGCTTCAAGGCGAAGCACAAGCCGCCTTGGGTGATCGGCTACTCGAGTGAGTACGCCGGTAACAACTGGCGTGCGGAAGCGACGAACCGCCTCTACAAGACCCTGCTTCCGGAGTACAAGAAAGCCGGGCTCGTCAGCAAGGTCATCGTCACGCAGTCGAACCTCAACAACCAGCTGCAGATCCAGCAGATCAAGCAGATGGTGGATCAGGGCGTCGACGCGATCATCACGTGCTGTGCGGCGCCGACTGTCCTGAACGGGGCGATCAAGTACGCCCACGACCACGGCGTGCCGTTCTTCGTCTTCAACGGCTACGTCACGTCGCCGTACGCGGTCAGCGAGTTGGGCAACTACTACGTTGACGGCGAGACCATGGGCGAGCAGCTGTTCAAGGCCATGGGTGGCAAGGGCAACGTCCTCGACGTTCAGGGCTTCCCCGGCATTACGTCGAACGACAACGTCGAGGCGGGTATGCGCTACATCGCCAAGACGAAGTACCCAGGCATCAAGATCGTAGGCTCCGTTACGAGCCTCGATACGGATCCGACCGCGAAGAGCGTGGTGCTCCAGTTCCTCGCGAGCCATCCGGGCGGTGTTGACGGTGTCTTCACGCAGTCGCCCGGCGAGGTCGGAGTCCTGCAGGCGCTGCTTCAGTCCGGTCGCACCCCCGTGCCGAAGATCGTCGTCGGCGGTGAGGCCGGCACGGCGTGCTACTGGAAGAAGAACCCGACGTGGGTCCAGGCGGGCCTGAACACGTGGCCTCCGGCAGATGAGTTCCAGGCTGTCTGGGAAATGATGATGCGGACGCTCGAGGGACAGGGACCGAAGATTCAGTCGATGCACCGGCCCCTCGCGCCCTTCACGCTCGCTGACGTCTCCTCGCGGCTTCCTGCGAACTGCGATACCAACAGCAACGCATTCGTCGCGCCGCCGGCGAGCAAGTACTTCCCGGCATCGCTGATGGACAAGTACTTCACGCATCCTGCTGATCCGCTGAAGTACAAGGGCTAGAACCGAGAGCGCCCCGCCTGGACGTGTCAGCGAACACGTCCAGGCGGGGCGGCCCTCTGCCCGGAAGGAGCGGGTCAGGGATCTCGATCGTAGGACTGGTGAGCACGACGAGCGTGGCGACAGTTCCGGCGGAAAGGGAAAACGATGAGCACTGAATTGAGCCAGCGGCAGAAGCAGTTGCGCGACGAGTTCATCGAGGCGCGCGGCTATTGGAGTGAGGTCTGGGACAGTCTTCTCGACCTCGACGAGGAGTTCTTCGAGTCGTATACGCGGTTCTCGTCGGTGCCGTGGAAGTCGGGACCGCTCGAGCCGAAGATCAAGGAGTTCATGTACATCGTGGTGGACGCGGCCGCCACGCACCTGTACGCACCCGGTATCCGGGAGCACATCAAGCGGGCACTCGTCCACGGCGCCACCGCTCAAGAGCTGATGGAAGTTCTGGAGCTCACGGCGACGCTGGGTATCCATGCGTGCAACGTCGGTGTGCCGATCCTGCTCGACGAGCTCGAGAAGGCCGGGCAGGGCATCTCGCACGAGCTGTCGCCGAGACAGGAAGAGATCAAGGCGGACTTCGTGGTCAAGCGTGGCTACTGGAACGCGTTCTGGGACGAGATGCTCTGGATCGACCCGGAGTTCTTCGACGCCTACACGCACTTTTCGTCCGTGCCGTGGGTCAGCGGCACCCTTGAGCCGAAGGTCAAGGAGTTCGTCTACACCGCGTTCGACGTGTCGGCCACGCATCTCTACGCGGTAGGCCTGCGTCAGCACATCCGCAATGCGCTCAACTACGGCGCCACGCGCGAAGAGGTGCTCGAGGTGATCGAGATCGCGAGCGTCATTGGAATGCACTCGTGCGCAGTCGGTGTGCCGATCCTCGTCGAAGAGGCGGCGGCCGTCGCCAGAGCGGGAAGCTGAGGACGTATGGAGCCACTTCCCGTCACGATCGTCAGCGCTACCTACCGAGTCAGGAGATAACGAGATGAGTGTTCAAAACCTATTGCTCAAGAGGGCCGAGGAGAAGAATCCGATTCGGGTAGGGCTGATCGGGGCGGGAAGATACGGAGCCATGTATCTGGCCCAGGCGCGATTCATTCCGGGCATCGAGATCGTCGCCATCGCAGACCTCGACCCGGAGAAGGCCAGGAACAACCTCCTTCGTTCCGGATGGGACGCAGACTCGATCGCGTCGGCCGAGTCGGGCGGCGAAATCAACGATGCGGCCAAGAAGGGCCGGGTGTCGGTGACGACGGACTCCGCCGCGCTGATCGAGTCCGACCTGGACGTCATGGTCGAGATCACGGGAACGGTCGAAGCCGCTACTCGCCACGCCTGGAACGCAATGGATTCCGGCAAGCACGTCGTCATGGTCAGCACAGAGGCCGACGTCTTGACCGGCGTCGCGCTCCAGAAGAAGGCAAAGGACAGTGGAGTCATCTACTCCTTCGGATACGGCGACGAGCCGGCTGAGCTGTGCGAGATGATCGACTGGGCCAGGAGCTCCGGGTTCGAGGCCGTGTGCGTCGGCAAGTACATCGAGTACACCGAGGCGAAACGGCATGCGAATCCGTCGAACGTCTGGGACTTCAAGAAGAACTACACGGCGGAGCAGATCGCGTCCGGCGAGCTCAACGCAAAGCTGTTCAGCTCGTTCGTCGACGGCACGAAGACGCTACTGGAGTGCTGCTGCGCAGCCAACGCGTCGGGTCTGATCCCGCCCACCGGCGGAATCGAGTTCCCCCCTCTCGAGTACGACGACATGGCGAACGTGCTTCGGCCGAAGTCCGACGGCGGCATCCTCCAGCAGAGTGGAACAGTGGAGGTGCCTTCGAACTTCTACCGTGACGGCACTCCTGTGAAGAACCACCTGCGGTGGGGTGTCTTCATCTCCTTCAAAGCACAGTCGGAGTACGCGGCCAGCTTCCTGACCGACTTCCGCGACGAGCACCGCGTGATGGTCGACGACAGCGGCTACTACGGACTCATGTACCGGCCGACCCACATTCTCGGGCTCGAGCTGAACAAGAGCATCGCGTCCGTGGCTCTGCTCGGTCTCCCCACCGGCTGCCCCGAGAGCTTCGTGGCGGACATGGTCAACGTCGCCAAGAAGGACCTCGCACCCGGCGACATGCTGGACGGCCCCGGCGCCTATACGACGTACGGTCAGCTGGTGCCCGCCGAGGAGAGCTTGAAGAACAAGTATCTCCCCATCGGCTTCAGCGAGAACGTGAAGGTCGTGCGCCCCGTGAAGAAGGATGCGACGCTGACCTACGACGACGTCGAGATCGACGAGACCCTGCTTTCGTTCAAGCTTCGCAAGGAGATCGAAGCGGGAAAGTACTAGAAACCGGACAAGTGGACGGAATTCAGGAGGCACGTATTCATGGCGACAGCACTTGCACTTGACCAGAAGCAGCTAGCCGAGGTCCTGGCAGATTTCATCGTCACGACTCGGTACGAGGATCTTCCGAAGGAGACAACCGAACGAGTCAAGGCGTACATCATCGACGTCATCGGCTGCATGGTCGGTGGCTCCAGAGAAGAGCAGGCGCGGATCCTGCTGGAAGTGATGAAGGAGATGGGCGGCACCCCGGACAGCACGGTCCTGGCACATGGCTTCAAGACGTCGACCATGAATGCGGCGCTCATCAACGGGACCATGGGGCACCTCTTCGATTTCGACGACGATCATCGCGAAGGGACCATGCATCCCACGGTCGCAGTCTTCCCGGCCGTGTTCGCGCTCGCCGAGAAGCTCGGAAAGTCCGGCAAGGAGCTCATGCGCGCCCTCGTTCTCGGGCTCGAAGTCATGATCCGCGTCGGAGAGACCTTCCTCGGCAAGTCCTATTACCAGGGCTTCCATCCCACCGGCACCTGTGGCGTCTTCGGCTCCGCGGCTGCTTGCGCCGCCCTGCTGGATCTCGACGCCGAGAAGACGACCTACGCTCTGGGCCTCGCCGGAAGCTTCACGGCCGGCACGCAGGAATGGAGCACGGAAGGCTCGTGGCAGAAGCCGTTGCAGGCCGGCCACCCGGCCATGTTCGGAGTGTTGTGCGCGTTGCTGGCAGAGAAAGGCTTCATCGGCGCGCGCACCGTGTTCGAAGGACCGAACGGGTTCATTCGCGCGCACTCCTTCAAGGACATCTTCGACTACGACCGCATCACGAAGGGCCTCGGCGAGAAGTGGGAGATGATGGACACGAGCATCAAGGTGCATGCTTGCTGCCGCTTCTCCGGCCCGGTGGCGGACTGCGGCCTCGACCTGTATCGGCAGGGCGTGCGCGCCGCGGACGTCGAGAGCATCGTCGCCAAGGTGTGCGACTTCTCGATCCGGACCCTGTATACGCCTCGCGAGCCGAAGGTCCGGCCCGTGACGCACGTCGACGCGCAGTTCAGCATCCCGTGGGCCGTCGCGGTGACGGTGTGCAAGAACAACACCGGCCCCGACATGTTCAAGGGAAGCGCGCTCAAGGACCCGGAGATGCTGGAGCTCGCCGAGAAGGTCACCGCAGTGGTGGATCCGGAGGCCGAGGCCGTGTACCCGGAGAAGTATCCCGCCACGCTGGTCGCCACGCTGAAGGACGGTCGAGAGGTCACCGCCTACATCGAGTATCCCCTCGGTGACCCCGAGAACCCGGTCGGCATGGACGTGATTCTCGCGAAGTTCAACTCCCTGACCGAGAAGTACTTCGACCAGGCACGGAGAGACGACATCGTCGCCACCGTGATGAAGCTGGAGGACGCCGGAGATGTGTCCGCTCTCGGCGGCCTGCTCTAGTAGCCCTACCAGTCGGGTCGGGCGGGCGCGCGCAACGCGCGCCCGCCCGGCAGCGACCTAGGAGCCCGATGGGCTACACGCTCTCCGAGAAGATCATGCTCGCCCACTGTGGCGAGGATCACGTCGTGCCGGGGCAGATCGTGATGATCCGCTGCGACCTCGTGATGGCGAACGACATCACCGGGCCGGTCGCGTTCGGCCAGATGGAGAAGATGGGCGCCGAGCGCGTCTTCGACACGTCGAAGGTCGTCATGGTCGCCGACCACTTCGCGCCGGCGAAGGACGAGCGCTCGGCAATACTCCAGCAGCGGCTCAAGCAGCGGTCGCTGGAGCTGGGGGTGACCTTCTACGACCAGGGCCGCGGCGGCATCGAACACGCTGTGCTGGTCGAGGACGGCTGGGTCGTCCCCGGCATGGTGCTGGTGGGAGGCGACTCCCACACCTGCACGCACGGCGCCCTCGGCGCCTTCGGCACCGGCGTCGGCTCGACGGACGTCGCGTACTGCCTCGTCTTCGGCGAGCTCTGGCAAGCCGTTCCCGGGACGATCCAGGTGCACGTGAGCGGCGAGAAGGGCCGGTTCGTCACCGGGAAGGACGTCATCCTCGCCGTGCTTGCGCAGATCGGCGCAGGCGGCGGCACGAACAAGACGCTCGAGTTCGTGGGTCCGGGTGCCGAGGCGCTCTCGATCGACGAACGTCTCGCGGTTGCGAACCTCGCCGTCGAGGCGGGCGCCGAGACCGGGATCTTTCCCGCAGACGCGAAGACCGCCGAGTACCTCGAGGGGCGGACCGACCGTCCGTGGACGGCCGAGCGCTCCGATCCCGACGCAAGTTTCGACCGCCACCTGCAGGTCGACCTCGACTCGCTCGAGCCGCTGATCGCGCTGCCCCACAACCCCGAGAACGTCGCCAGGGTCAGCGACGTGACCGGTACGCCGGTGCACCAGGTCTATCTCGGCAACTGCGCCAACGGCACGCTCACCGATCTCAGGCAGGCGGCCGAAGTGCTGCGCGGCCACTTCGTCCATCCGCGCACACGGATGATCGTCGTGCCGGCGAGCCAGAAGGTCTACCGCCGGGCGCTCGCGGAGGGGCTGCTCGACCTCTTCGTCGAGGCCGGCGCCTCGGTCTCGACGCCGACCTGCGGCGCCTGCTTCGGCGGTCACATGGGCGTCCTCGCTCCGGGCGAGAACGCCGTCGCGACGACGAACCGGAACTTCAGGGGGCGGATGGGCTCGTCCGAGGCCTCCGTCTATCTGGCGAACGCATACGTGGCGGCGGCGGCCGCGGTCGCCGGCGAGATCGTCGAGCCCGCCGCGGTGCTCGCCGGGGTGCCGGCATGATCATCGGCGGCAAGGCCGTGGTCGTGCCGGGGAGAAACGTCGACACCGACGTCCTCTATCCGGGCTCGTACCTCAACGTCGACGACGCCGAGCTGATGAAGCCGTACCTCTTCGAGGGGCTCGACCCGAGCCTGCGCGAACAGCTCGCCGGCGACACCGTGCTCGTGACGGGTGAGAACTTCGGCACCGGCTCCTCGCGCGAGCACGTGCCGCTGGCGATGCGAGCCTGGGGCGTCCGCTGCGTGCTGGGGTACAGCTTTGCCCGCATCTTCCATCGCAACTGCATCAACCTCGGGCTCGCCGTCGTCTCCTGTCCCGACGCGGCGGCGGCCGCGAAGTCCGGCTCGGCGATCGAGATCGACACCGACAGCGGCGTCGTCATGGTCGACGGGCGCGAGTTCGCGGCGGCGCCGATCCCACAGTTCATGCTGGAGATGCTCGCCAAGGGCGGCCTGATCCCGTGGGCTCGGGCGCGCGTCGCTGTCTCGCACGGACATACTCAGAGCTGAAGGAGGTCCGCCCGGCGTGAGCGAGTTTCGGAAAATACCCTGTGTGATCCAGCGCGGTGGAACGAGCAAGGCAGTCTTCCTGCACGAGAAGGATCTTCCGGCAGATCCGAAGACGAGAGACGAGGTCGTTCTTTCCATCTTCGGGAGTCCCGACAAGAGGCAGATCGACGGGCTGGGCGGCGCCGACCCCTTGACGAGCAAGGTTGCCATCATCGCCCCGTCACAGCACCCGGACTGCGACGTGGATTACACGTTCGGCGCGGTCGACCTCACGGAGCCGATCGTCGACTACAGAGGGAACTGCGGCAACATCTCCGCCGGGGTGGGGCCGTTCGCGATCGACGAAGGCCTGGTCGAGGCCACCGGCGCGCAGACGGTCGTTCGAGTCTTCAACACGAACACGAACAAGAAGCTGAGAGCGTTCGTTCCGACGGACGGGGGCAAGACGCAGTATCTGGGCGATTACGCAATCGCCGGTGTGCCCGGTACGGGCGCGAAGATTCTGCTCGACTACGCCGGAACGGCGGGATCTGCGACGGGAAAGATCCTGCCGACGGGAAACCCGATCGACCACATCTCGATAGCGTCCCTCGGAACGATCGAGGTGTCGATCGTCGATGCCGGGAATCCGGTGTGCTTCATCGAGCCGGGCGTCCTCGGTCTCGACGGGACGGAAGGCCCGCGAGACGAGCGGGTGACGAGCCTGTTGGAGACGATCGAGCTCATCAGAGGAACCGCGGCGCGCATCATCGGCCTGGTGCAGGACGAGAGCCGGGCCCGCTTCGAAACGCCTGCGATTCCGCTTCTGTCGATCGTCAGCCCACCCCGCGACTACGTGAGCTTCACGGACAACCGGCAGATCGGCGCCGGCGACGTGGACATGGTCGCCAGGGTCTTCTACATGCAGGAGATGCACAAGACGTACTCGGTCACCGCCACGGTCTGCACGGGAACGGCGGCAATGGTGGAGGGCACGATCGTGAATCGGGTCACGTCCACGGGCGTGCAGAGCACGAAGACCGTCCGGATCGGGCACCCGAGCGGCGTCATCCCGATCGAGGTCGAAGTCGACAATGCCGCGCCGGGCGTGGAGCTGCTCAAGGCGGCGCTGGGGAGAACGTCGCGCCGGATCATGGACGGATTCGTCTACGTTCCGGAAAGCCTGTTCTCCGCCACGTAACTGTCAGGCAGTCTCGTGTCCGAGTGCGGTGGAGAGGTGGTGGGCGAGTCGGCGGATTTCGGTGGTGGCTTCGGCGATGGCTTTGGGGCCGACGGCGGCTTTGAGCATGCTGGCTGCGACGGCTCCGATGATGGTGCCGGCCATGTTTCGGATGGGTGCGCCGATGCAGATCATGCCGAGGGTGGTTTCTTCGTCGTCGGTGCTGTAGCCGAGTTCTCTGATGTCGTCGAGTTCGGTGGTGAGGGCGGTGTAGTTGTTGATGGATTTGGGGGTGAGGGTGGTGAGGGGTGTGCTGGGGTCGCCGCCGTAGAGCTCGAGGAGGGTGTCGGGGTCGAGGTCGGAGAGGAGTGCTTTGCCGGTGGCGGTGCAGTGGGCGGGGAGGTGGAGGCCGGGTTCGTAGCTGACGCCGACGGGCATCAGGCCGGGGCGTTGGCCGATGTAGACGGTGTCGATGCCGTTGCGGACGCCGAGGACGATGGTTTGGTTGGGGAGGATGCGCAGGTCCTGGCAGATGCGTTGGAACTCGCCGTGCAGGTTTGTGCCGGCGAGGTAGGCGCGGCTGAGCTCGAGGGTGCTTGGCCCGAGCCGGTAGAGCTTGGTGGTGTCGCGGGTGAGCAGGCCGGCGCGCTGGAGGGTGTTACAGAGCGCGAGGGTGCTGCTGCGCGGCAGTCCCAGTCCCTGCGAGAGCGAGGCCAGGGTGGCGGCGTTGGTCTCGCCCGCGAGCGTCAGCAGGATCCTGACCGCCCGCTCCACCGAAGGCACCAGCTGCGCCCCCTCGGCAACCGAATGCGTAAACCGCCCCCGCGACAGGGACTCGTGCCCCTTCACCGCATCGGGTGTTCCGCTGTGCCTTGCCGGTCTTGACATCTGAGGGCCCCGTCGTAGAATCGTTCACACTGCTGCAACACCTACAGAATACTGAATTTCATGCTGCCGGGGAAGGGTTCTCCCGCCCTCGGCGCAGAGGCCGTCATCGGTCGCCGCACGGCAGAAAGGTTCCGAAACGAGCTGCGGCACGGACAGTCGAGTGACGATGATCGGTGCGAGGCGGGTCGCCTCATCGGCCTGACCGTAACCAGAGTTCTGCAACTGTCAACAAGGAGGGTTCGATGAAGTCAGGACGGAGAGCGGTCGGTGTGACGGTTGTCGCAGCGATCGCAATCTTTGCCGCTACCGCGGCCTCTGCTGCGACGTCGGGCAGCACGATTCTCATCGGAGCGATCCAGGGCACCACGGGAGCCTACGGCACGACGGGCCAAGCAACCGCGAACGGTGCGAAACTGGCCGTCGCCGACCTGAACGCCGCGGGCGGCGCGCTCGGGAAGAAATTCTCGCTTCAGTCCTACAACGACCAGGCGTCGGCCACGGTGTCGTCGCAGTTGTTCCAGAAGCTCGTCAGCGCGGGCGCTGTGGCTATCGCCGGCTCTCCTGACACGGGCCCGGCGACGGCGGCGATGGCGGATCGCCTTCACATCCCGGACATCGGCGCCGTTGACGACGCCGGCATCACGATCTATCCCAACGGGCCGGCGAAGCCGCCGCTCCCCTGGGTGTGGAGCTGGGGCCTCAACACGTTCGCGTGGGGCGGCATCGACGCGGCCTACGCGATGAAGAACTGCAAGGCTCTTGCCGTGCTCCACGACCCCGAGTCGTACGGGGAGGGTGGCGATGCAGGGATCCAGCTCGCGTACAAGACCGCGAACAAGACAGTCGCCCTCGATGACGTGATCACCGAGGACTGGTCGACCGGCGCGACCGTCGGGTTGACGAACGAGATCAACAAGATCAAGGCGGCCGGCGCGGACTGCGTCGTCGTGTGGCTGACCCAGCAGGACACAGCGCGTTTCCTGCAGACGTTGAAGACCACAGGCACGAAGCTCACCGTGCTCGGCAACGACGAGATCAACGCGGACAACACGACTGCATCGCTTGCCGGTGAAGCGGCTGACGGCACGATCGCTGCGTCGCTGACGACGCAGCTCCATCCGACGGCAGCACTGAGCTCGTTCTACAAGCGCTACAAGGCGCGCTTCAAGGTGGACGCGACACCGTTCGCCGTCGCGAGCTACGACTCGATCATGATGCTCGGACAGGTGATCAAGAAGGCCGGCTCGACGGATCCGAACAAGATCCAGGCCGGCTTGAACAGCGTCAAGAACTACCACGGGCTGCAGGGTGTCGTCTCGTTCAGCCCGCAGAACCACGCGACCATCACGCAGAAGCAGCTGACGCTCGTCAAGTACGACTTTGCGTCGAAGCAGTGGAAGCCATTCAAGTGGTAGTCGTATCCGGAGGTGGGCCTGCGGCAACGCGGGCCCACCTCGGGCCTGTCGCAAGCTAGGAGCGGGAGGTGAGCCAATGAGCACCACGGCGGACGAGCGGAAGAAGCGCCTCCGCGACGAGTTCATCGAGTCGCGCGGCTACTGGAACGAGTCCATGAACAGCCTGCTCGACCTGGACGAAGACTTCTTCGCGGCCTACACCCAGTTCTCGTCGGTGCCGTGGAAGAACGGGACGCTCGACCCGAAGATCAGGGAGTTCGTGTACATCGCCATGGATGCCGCCTCCACGCACCTGTACGTGCCGGGCATCCGATTGCACATGAAGCAGGCGATTGCCCTCGGTGCGACACCTGAGGAGATCATGGAAGTGCTCGAGCTGACGGCGACGCTCGGCATCCACGCCTGCAACATCGGCGTGCCGATCCTCTTCGAGGAGTTCGAGGCAGCGGGCAAGCCGATCCCGCTCGAGCTCTCGGCGCACCAGGAGGAGCTGAAGGCCGACTTCACGAAGAAGCGCGGCTACTGGCATCAGTTCTTCAAGGAGATCCTGCTCCTCGACGCCGACTTCTTCGAGGCGTACACCCACTTCTCGTCGGTGCCGTGGGTGAGCGGTGTGCTCGAGCCCAAGGTGAAAGAGCTGATCTACACCGCTTTCGACGTGGCGGCGACCCACCTGTTCGAGTCTGGGCTGCGCCTCCACATCAAGAACGCGCTCGGATACGGCGCCACGCGCGAGGAGATCCTCGAGGTCATGGAGCTGGTGAGCGTCATCGGCATCCACTCGTGTGCGGTCGGCGTGCCGATCCTCGTCGAGGAGCTCGCCAACGCGGCCGGCGGGCAAGCATGAGCGCAACCGCGCCCGGCATCGAGGCGGAGCGGGAGCTGCACGATCTGTACGGGCGCTACAAGACGCTGACGATGGCGGCTGCGGCTGCGTTGATGCTCGACTCGAGCGTCGGCGACCTCGCGGGCGCGGTCGCGGAGTTGCTTGCCGACTGCCGTGTGGCGGCCGGCGGAGCGTCGCCACTTCGGCCGCAGCTCGTCGCGTGCGCCGGGGCGACAGAGGAGCTCGAGCGATTGGTCGTCGCGACCTTGGCCGGCGGCGCGACGGCGGCCGACCTCGAGCGGGTCCGCGTTACCCACCGCGTCCTCCGCCATGAAGTTTGGCGTGTCCTTTCCTGTGAATACGTGCCGTGTTGCGCGTCGGACGACGCGCGGCACGACGGATAGGAGTTTCCGATGGCTGACAGTTCGATTTGGGTTGTCGAGTACGCGCGGGTCGAGGAATTCGCACGCGGCCTCCTGCGCTACGGCGACTGGAACACCGGCACGACGATCGCGCCGTATTGCTACGCCGTGCTCAAGAACGACGACCACGTCGCCGTCGTCGACACCGGCTACAACCACGCCGAGTTCGGGAAGGTGCTCGCCGAGTCGTACGGCGTGAGCGCCTGGCAACCCGCGGACGTGGTGTTGAAGCGGATCGGCGTCGATCCGGCGGACGTGGACACCATGATCCTCACGCACAACCACTTCGACCACGCCGGCGGCGTCGAGTTCTTCCCGAACGCGCACGTCTACATCCAGGCCCGTGAGGTCTCCAGGTACCTCTGGGCAGTCGGCCTGCCCGACCGCCTTCAGTGGCTGACGAGCGCCGTCGACCCCGACCTGATGCTCTGGCTGGTCAACCGGATGAAGCATCAGAAGCTGACGCTGGTGGAAGGCGAGATGGAGATCTTCCCGGGCGTCCGCGTCGTTCCCGCCCACGACACCCACACGTCGGGCTCGCAGTACGTGACCGTCGAGAACGACCGGGACGGCCGGTGGCTGCTCGCCGGCGACAACTGCTACGTGTACGAGAACTTCGTCCAGCCGGACGGCCGCTTCACGCCGATCGGGCTCATCTTCGGCAGCGTGGAGCGCTGCGTCCTGACGATGGAGGACATGTGGCAGTACGTCGGCGAGGACGTGTCTCGCATCGTCCCCTTCCACGAGCAGAAGATCTGGGACAGGTTCCCGTCGCGCCAGTTCGACGACACACTGCACGTAGCAGAGCTGTCCCTCGCCAAGGGCGAGTCCAGTCGCATCGAGTCGGTCGCGGTCGCCGGGTAGAGCTTATTGCCTGACATCTCGACCAGCGGCATGGCCGGCCTCGGTGAAATGCGAGGTCCTATAGCGACATCGATCCGCGACGGCGGCCGGCCGATCGTGGCCCCCGGCGGCTACGCGGGCGTATTCGGGGAGCGCTAATGCTGCAGGTGCTCGTCAGCGGCCTAGCCATCGGAGCGATCTACGGCCTCGTCGGCATGGGGTACGCGATCGTCTTCTACGTCACGCGGGTGATCAACTTCGCCGAAGGCCAGTTGCTGATGGTCGCGGTGATGGTCGCCGCTGCGATCGCGCGGAGCGGAGTGTCTCCCGTCATCGCCGTCCTCGGCGGGATCGGAGCGGCCGTGGTGGCCGGTGTCGCGACGTATCTCCTGGCCGTCAGACCGGTGCTCGCGTTCGACCGCTTCTCCTTCGCGTGGCTCGTGAGCACGCTGGGCGTCGCGCTGATCCTCGAGAACATCGCGGCAATCATCTGGGGGCCGACATCGCGGCCGTTTCCGACGCTGCTCGCCGGCACCAGCGTTCACATCGGCAGCGCGACGCTGACGCTCCAGGAGGTGGTCACGATCGCAGTCGCGGTCGGACTTGCGATCGTCTTCGAGGTCGTGCGCACGCGCACGCTGTTCGGCAAGGTCGGCATGGCGATCGCTTTCGACCCCGAGATGGCGTCTGCGGTCGGCGCGAACGCGACGCTCGTCGCGATCGTCGCCTTCGCGCTCGGCGGACTGCTCGCCGGCGTGGGGGGCGTGATGATCGGACCGATCACCTACGCCAACCCGTACCTCGGCGACAACTACGGGATCGTCGGCTTCGTCGCGCTCATGATCGGCGGCACCGAGCGGCCCGTGGCGGCGATGGGCGGCGGCCTGTTGCTCGGCGTGCTTGCGGAGGGGGCCAATCACTTCATCAACACGCAGGCCTCCGACTGGTTCCCCTTTGTCGTCGTCGTCGCGATCCTGCTGCTGGTGCCGGAAGGCCTCTTCTCGATCGGCGCGCCCCTGCGCAGCCTCGTGCGCAGCGTCCTGAAGCCGCGGACGGCATCCTCATGAGGAACGGCGCCGTCGCCGGGGGACGTGGTCGCGACGCCGTGTCGGACGCGGGCGGCCTGTCGTGGCGGGGCACGGGCACCGTGGCGGCGGTGGTGGCGTACCTGCTCTTTGCCTACTACGTCGCCCACGGCTCGCTCTACCTCCAGAGCCTGATCCTCGTCGCCGCGATCTTCGGGATCCTCGCCGTGAGCCTCGACCTCGTCGCCGGCGTCACCGGCCTCTACTCGCTCGGGCATGCCGGACTGTTCGCCATCGCTGCGTACGCGACGACGATTCTCTACAACGACCATCACTGGAACCTGTTCGTCCTGCTGCCGGTCAGCATCGTCGGCGTCGGGCTGGTCGGCCTCGTGCTGGGCTCGCTCTCGCTCCGTGTCAGCGGCCTCTACTTCGCGATCACGACGTTCGTCTTCACCCTGGTCGTGGCCGTCGTCGCCAGCGACTTCAGGTTCACGGGCGGCTTCAGCGGGCTCATCGGCCCGATCTTCCCCGACTTCCCCGGCAGCCTCTCCTGGGCCGGGAAGTCGCTGATCTGGTGCGCGATGGTGGCGCTCCTCGTCGCGACGCTGCTCAGCCTCGGCATCCGGCGGTCGCCCCTCTACGCAGTCCTGCTCGCGATCCGCGACGCAGAGCCCTTCGCCGCCGCCGCCGGCGCACGGACCGCGCTCGTGAAGATCTGCCTGTTCGGCGTCTCCGCGGCGATGGCCGGCGCGGCCGGCTGGCTCTTCTCCTTCCAGGGGATCATCTCCCCGGGGCAGTTCAGCTGGTCGGTCTCGGTGAACATCCTCGTGATGGTGATCCTCGGTGGGATGAACACGACGATCGGCCCGGTGCTCGGCGCCGCCTTCATCACCATCTTCCCCGTCCAGGTGAACATCAACGCGTTCTGGCAGGAGGTGCTGTTCGGCGGCCTGTTCGTCACCGTGATCACCCTCTATCCGGCCGGCTTCCTCGGCTTCGTCTACGCCGTCGGGCGGCGCGCGTCGCGGCTGGTGCGCCAGTTGACCGGCCGCTCCCCCCAGCCGGTGAGCCTGCCCGTCGTCCCGGAGGACACCGGGCCCGTCGAGATCGCCGCCGTCGAGGCCGCCGCGCGCGAGGGCGCCGAACATCCGGAGGCCGTTCCCGCACCGCCGGCCGTCGCCGATCACGACGGGACGCCGGC
>Ga0265339_10001739_pt1 | contig 16036 bp, 11 predicted proteins | sample 4CB219metaG_FD_202085 | JGI IMG/M metagenome (GOLD analysis project Ga0265339, IMG submission 202085) | Rhizosphere microbial communities from Carex aquatilis grown in University of Washington, Seatle, WA, United States - 4-CB2-19 metaG | ecosystem: Host-associated > Plants > Roots >... | reverse complement strand
GTAGAGGAGAACCTCGATGAAGGAACAGGGTGTTGTGAAATGGTTCAATGGGGCCAAGGGCTATGGCTTCATCCAGCGCTCTACCGGCGAAGATGTCTTCGTCCACTTCTCCGCGATCCAGGAGAAGGGTTACAAGACGCTGAATGAAGGCGAGAGCGTGGAGTTTGAATGCCAGCAGGGCCCCAAAGGCCTGAGCGCGGCCAACGTCCTCCGCGCTACGTAAGGGACAAGTTCTACCAGAGTTCGTTTGATCTCTCTCGAGTCAGCGGTCTTCTGCGGTACTTCCCCGATCTTCCAACTTCTCGAGCGCCCAGGCAGCGGCAGCGCGCAACCCGTTGTCCGCCGCGGTTGCCCACTCGCGCAAACGCGCCTCAAATCGCTCCTTGCGGGTGCCCACGGGAGGGGCATTCCCCATGGCGATTGCGACATTGCGCCGCAGCCCGTCGAATCGCGCTCTGCGTACTGGAGAGCCGTTGAATTCCCGCTCGAAGGTTTCCTTTTCGAGCGAGCCCAGCCACTCCAGCGCTGGATTTACGAGTTCCGCGCGCGGCGCCAACTCCTCGTCGGCCGCAATCGGCGCTTTGCGATTCCACGGGCATACATCCTGGCAAATGTCGCAACCAAACACCTGCCGCCCCATCTTTTCCATTAGCTCCGGCGCAATGGCTCCGCGATGCTCGATGGTCAGATATGAGATACAGCGGGTTGCATCCATCTGATAGGGCACAATGAGCGCATCTGTCGGACACGCCTCAATGCAGCGTGTGCAACTGCCGCAGCGATCCGGAATCGTAAGTTTGCTCGGGAGCGGCTCTACATCGAGCGACGTAATCAGCACTGCGAGAAACGTATACGATCCAATCCTGGGATGAATGAGGCAAGTGTTCTTCGCCATCCAGCCGAGTCCCGCCGCCGTGGCCAGAGCGCGCTCCATTACCGGCCCAGTATCTACGTATGCGCGCGATTCGAATGGGCCGTGCTGCTGGTGCAACCGCGCTTCAAGATTCTTCAGCCGCTTCAGCAGTACCTTGTGGTAGTCGCTCGGAACGCGCCGGCCGCGCTCGTCGTTGCGGCTGGTCCACGCGTAGCGCGCAATCCATCCCGCATCGCGCGCCGCATCATCGATCGATTTCGGATTCGCGCAGTGATAGCTCGCCAAGCACACAATTGCCGAGCGCGCCCACGGGAACGGAAGGTCGACACGCGCGCGCAACAGGTTGCCTTCCTCGTCTGTTCGGCGAAGATATTGCATCTCTCCGGCGTGTCCGGCGTCTATCCATGTAGTGAACTGTTGCGCATCGCGCGCCTGGTCTGTGTGCGGCAGCGCTACCACGCCTGCTTCTGTAAATCCTGCGTTAACCGCAAGTACACGTGCGCCGTTATAGCTAAGGGGAGCCGATGATTCCTGATTCTGCGAATTCATGGAACGCCGGAACTCCCTTCTGCGTAGTGTTGATTGTTCGAATGCGGACACCGAGCGCGCAAACGGACACTGAGTAACTCACGGGGACTCGCCAGCGGAATCGGCTATCCCCCCTGATTTCAGCATATTTCCCCGGCATGGCGTTTTGGCCTGCCGCATGCAAGATGAGAAGGCAGTGCATCCCTGGGTTCTCACGATCCGGGATGCAGGGAAGGATAGGAGGTTTTCATGAATTCGACTTACTGCCAGCCCGATGAGATGTTCGTGATCGAGCCGGCCGGTTTTACCGAGCTCGTGCGCGGCGCAGAACAGCGTCTCATTACGCTGTTCGCTCCCCTGGTGCAGCGCCAGAGCGTCGCACTCGATCTCAGCAAGATCGAACGCATCGATGCCGCGGGTATTGCCGCGCTGATCACGCTCTACGCAGATGCTACCCAGGCGGGTCACACGTTCGCCGTCTGCAATGTCTCCGCGCATGTTTCGGAGATTCTAGGGCTCGTAGGGCTGGCGCCCATCCTGATCGCCAAGGATGCGGCGTCGGCCCGTAACCGCTCCTCCCGGTGCGCCTGCGCCGCGGCTTGAGCGTGCTCGCATTGTTGTTTGCCGGACTTCCCCGTTCGATCTGAAATTCTGAAAGCTGCGCTTGATCTGAATGCGCGTCGAAGAGATATAAAGGTTCTGTCTGCGATTGGACGGGAAATTTCCCAGACAAGCGAGTCTTCATGCGCATCGGCATCACGTGTTATCCCACTTATGGCGGTTCGGGGGTTGTAGCAACCGAGCTCGGCATTGAGCTGGCCGGTTTGGGCCACGAGGTCCACTTCATCTCGTATTCACAGCCCTTCCGCCTCAACGGTCGCGACGAGGGAATCTTTTACCATGAAGTCCCGGTCTCGAATTACCCGTTGTTCGAGTTTCCCCCGTACGACCTGGCGCTGGCTTCGCGGATGGCGGAGGTGGCGGAGTTCTACGAGCTCGACCTGCTGCACGTGCATTACGCCATTCCGCATTCAGTAAGCGCGCTGCTGGCCCGGCAGATGCTTGCCGAACGCAACCGGCGCCTGCCGTTTGTGACCACGCTGCATGGGACTGACATCACCCTGGTGGGCCTGGACCGCTCCTATCTGCCGATCACGCGCTACGCCATCCAGCAGTCGGATGGCGTGACCAGCATCTCGGAATATCTAAAGGCCAAGACGCTTGAGGACTTCGCAGTTACCCGGCCAATCCAGGTGATTCCAAACTTCGTTAATTGCGACGTATACCAACCCATTCGCGACGAGGCAGCGCGGGCGGAGGCGCGGCTGCGGTTCGCGCCTGAAGGAGAGGCAGTGTTGATGCATCTCTCCAACTTCCGCCCCGTGAAGCGCGTGGTGGACGTGGTGCGCGTGTTTGCCCAGGTGGCGCGCGCCATGCCTGCGCAATTGCTTCTGATAGGCGACGGGCCGGATCGCTCCGCGGCGGAGTGGCTGGCGCACGACCTTGGAATTCACTCACGGGTCCATTTCCTGGGCAAGCAGGAGCGCGTCAACGAGCTTCTTCCCCTGGCGGATTTGATGCTGATGCCCAGCGAACTCGAGTCGTTCGGACTGGCAGCCCTGGAGGCCATGGCGTGCAAAGTTCCCACGATTGCAACAAGCGTGGGCGGCGTTCCGGAGCTGATTGAAGACGGGATCAATGGCCTGCTGTTCAAGGTCGGCGACGTGACTGCAATGGCTGAAGCGGCCATCGCGCTGCTGCGCGATGAGACACGCTTGTGCCAGATGCGCGATGCGGCCCGGCGCACGGCGCAAAAACGGTTCTGCGCATCCCTGGTGATTCCGCAGTATGTGCGCTTCTACGAGTCGTTCATAAAACAGTCCGCGGAACAAGCCGGCTGAATCAGGCGAGCGCTTCCTCCGCGTTGACTGCAAAACCCAGCGTCTCCCAGAATTCGCGAACCAGTGATAGGGCAGCGCTGTCGGTAAGCGGAGTTGAGCGCAACTGAATGGAGCCGGCTTCCGGCGCCCGCCAGAACGTCCGCGGATCCAGCGCAATGGCAATGCATCTTTCCGGTCGATAGGTGCAGCACGCCAGGTCGGTGATCGACAGTTTTGTCGTGGGCGTGGCCAGCACCGTCCGCGGCGGTGCCATGCGATCCAGCAACCAGAGAATCTCCAGCTTCGATTCCAGCTCGTCCGGCACGCAGTCAATGACCAGGTCAGCCTCGCGCACCGCATCCTCGATCGATGAGACAAAGGCAATGCGATCGAGCGCTGCGGAGGGATTCGCCGGACTCAACTGGCGCCGCAATTCCTCCTGCGCGTGATGCAGGTTTGACGGCATCACATCCTCAAGCATCACGCGAAACCCAGCGCGGGCAGCGGCGAGCGCCAGCCATCGGCCCAGAGGTCCCGCGCCGATGATGGCGACAGCTATTGCAGCATGGGAGGAACGCTCCGGATCATTTTCAAGGGACATGACTCCATTATCTGCGCTGCGCGCGGCCGATCGCAGCGGGATCGCATTTTCGAAATTGACTCTCCCTAATCGTCGTCGTCCGGCTTCTGCGCCTTCTTCGATTTGATCGTCAGCATTGGCGGCACAGGCTTCGAACCCATCGCGTCCTTCCACAGGATCACGTTCAGCTTGCGCGCATCGGCGCGGTCGGCGTGGCGGAAGTCCATCTTCATGCTTTCGCGGGCGCCGGATGCATTCTTCGGATTGGCCGCATAGATGAGATTGTTGTCGCGGTTCGAAGTGTCAGCAGTGAATGCGGCCTGGTCGCCAGGCCCAGAGAACAGCGAGGCAATCACCGGCGCGAATGCGTCATCGTTATTCATCGGCGGCAGCCCGAGCAACTCCTCCATGGTGCGGATCATGCTCACCGTGGTGTAGAAATTGCTATCCACGCGCGGCCCATGGGGCGAGTACTTGCTCACAACCAGCGCGATGCTGCGATGCGCATCCACGTGATCGGCGCCGGCCTGCGCGTCGTCCTCCAGAATGAAAAACGCAGTCGAATCCCAGAACGGCGAATGCGAGATGGCTTCCACAGCACGGCCCACGGCAAGATCGTTGTCTGCGACTGAAGATTTTGGCGAAGGTCCCCCAGGCCGCGTCCCCGCCGTGTGATCGTTGGGCAGGCGGAGCTGGATGAAGTTCGGCATGGTGTCGCGCCCCTGCTTCAGATCGCTCTCCCATTTCTTCAGGTGTTCGAGAAAGATGTTTACTCGAATCTGATCGGGCACCGATAGTTCGAAATCCGGCGCTTCCGGCGCAAAATGCCCCACCAGTTCCGGTTTGGTGGCCGTGTTCTTGTAGATGAGCGGAATATCCCACGGCCACTTGCTGGTTCCTCCGCCCCACTCTGCCGGAATGGCCCCACCCGGCGCGATGGCGCGCCGCGCGCAAGGCTGACCGGGAAGCACCGGCCCCTGCTTCGGGTTCATCTGCGCCACCGGCGCGTCCTCATCCGTGCAGAAGATTGTCGAGATGTACTCGCCAAAGTGGTAGTAGGTCTTGTGGTGCGCTTCCAGATCGCCCCACAAATACCCGCTGGCCGGCTGATTCACATCGGGAATCTTTTGTTCAATCGGATATCCGTTGGCGACTCCGCCTTCAAAGTCATAGGCGCGCTCGCTGTTGCGATACGACTGCTGCCAGTTCTTTTCCAGATAATCGGATCCGATTGCGGCATTCGACCACACGTGTCCATCACCCGATACCTCGCCCGAATCGTAGAAGTTATCCAGAACGCCGAACTCAAGCGCCAGCTTGTGCAGGTTCGGCGTGATGGACGCGCCGTACATGGTCAAGCTCGCATCGCCGTTGCCCACGTGCTTCCCGTCCTGCTCCAGGTCACCAAGGATCTGATCGTAAGTCCGGTTCTCCTTGATGATGTAAATCACGTGCCGGATCGGGTCCTGCCGCCCGCCGGCAAACGGAATCTTCTCCGTCGCTGCCTTCATGCGGTTCGACTCGAGCGCCGTTTCAGTCAACTGTTTCAAGTGCTCACCAATCTCCGCCGGATCGAGAACCGCCAGCGAACCGTAGAGCAGCGAGGCGATGTAAGTGATCGGGTCCGGGCGCCGCGACTCCGCGCCCGGAACCTCGCGCTGCGGCATGTTGTTTGGCCCAGTTCCTTTGCCCTTGTCGGTGGCCACATACAGCCTGCCGCCGGAGAGTGCCATCGAGATCGGCATCCACTCCGTGGGCACAAAGCCAGCCGGCTCCGCCATTCCCCGCTTTGCGGTTTTCGCCGTAAGTTTCTCCGTATCGATCACGGCCACGGCGTCTGACCCAAGGTTGGCCGCGTACAGCTTGCGGCCATCCGCATCCAATGCCAGAGCCACCGGCTCCGCGCCAAAATAGTTCTGCCCCGGCAGCCGCGTATCAAAGTAGCCCTTCACGCTGAATTGGCCCTTGCCCACATTCACCGCTGCCACCGCGTCGCGGTTCGCCAGCGCAACGTACAGGGTGCGATCATCCGGCGAGAGCGCGAATGCGCAAGGATGCGAGCCCGCCGCGATAGAACTCGCCGGCTTCAGCAGCGCCAGCTTGCCCGCAATCGCGTTCTTTGCCAAATCGAGCGCGACAATCTCCGAAGCGTTCCACAGCGCCACAAACGCGCGCTTCCCGTCCCGTGAAGTTGCCAGCGCGATGGGAAACACAGCGGGCACCGTAGCGCTCTCCGCCAGATCAAAGCGATGCTCGATGGCGCCCGTCGACGGATCGATCAGCAGCACATCGTCGGATAGATTGTCGCCAACCAGCAGCTTCTCCGGCGACCCCACCGCCGCAATCGCCGCCGGATACGGTATCGCCTGGCTGCCCTGCTTGTTGTCCAGCAACTTTGTGGTCCGGCCCGCGGCAAGCTGCTGCAGGGGAATCTTGATGAAACGCTCCGGCGCAATGGCGCCGTCTTTAAAGCTGTACACAACAATCCCATTCCCGGTGTCGTTCTGCCGCTCGCCTTTGGGATCGGTCATCGATGCCATGCTCGCGTAAAGATGCGCGCCATCGCCGCTGAACGCCAGTCCCGAGTACAGCGTCTGATGACTCCCGCGCGTCTCCGTGCGATCTTCGGGAAAGTCGCGCAGAGAGCCGGACTGTGTGTCGTAAACCGCCAGCGACTGCTCGTATTTCGATTCGAACGTACCGTAGCCATCGTTCAGCGTCACCACATACCGCCGGTCCGGCGAAACCGCCATGGATGCCGGCAGGCTGTTCAGCCGCTGCGGTGCCCCTGGGACATCGGGCAGGAGTTGCTTGCTGCTCGGCAGGTCGATGGCCTGCGCGGAGACAAGCGGGGCGGCGGCGAGCAGGGAGATCACAAGGGGAAGGCGAGCCTGAATGGTCATGCCAACCAAACTAACAAATCGCCCCTGCAATGCGGTTACAAAAACATGACTCTGCGTAGCAGCCACCCTGCCCTGCGGAACGGGGCCGCGGCCCCGGCAATGCGCCCCTTCCTCAAAAAGGTTGTTTCAGCCCGGATCAACCATCCGCTGATTTATGGTTGAAGCCGAGCCATGAAGCAGACCATCACCCGTCTCCTGCTCACCCTCCCGGTCGTCTGGCTGGTGGTTTCGCTCGTCTTTCTACTCATCCACCTCGTGCCGGGCGACCCCATTGCGCAGATGCTCGGCGAGGGCGCAACACCGGCGGACATCGACAAGCTTCGGCACGACTACCACCTCGACGAATCACTCCCGCGCCAATATCTCCACTACTGGGCTGGCGTTCTCCACGGCAACCTCGGCCAGTCCATCCGCCTGCATGACAGCGTTGCGCACCTCATAGCCCAGCGCTATCCCTACACCATCGCGCTCACGGTGGCCGCGCTCGGCTTCGGCCTCATCCTTGCTCTCCCTGCCGGTGTTGCCGCCGCCATCCGCCGCGGCCGCGCGACAGACCAGTTCATCTCTGTCGCCAGCCTCTTCGGCCTTTCGGTTCCCAACCTCGCGCTTGGGCCCGTGCTCATCCTGACCTTCTCTATCCTGCTTGGCTGGCTGCCCGTCTCCGGCGCCAACCCGGGCCTTGGACCCGGCATTGACTGGCGCTATCTCATCTTGCCTTCCATCACCATGGGCGCCGCGCTCGCCGCCATTCTCACGCGCATGGTCCGCACCGCCATGCTTGAAGAACTCGGTCAGGACTACATTCGCACCGCGCGTGCCAAAGGCCTCACTGAGAGCGCCGTTGTCTGGCGCCACGCCTTTCCCAACGCGCTGGTCCCCATCGTTACCGTGGTCGGTCTGCAATTCGGCGCACTGCTTGCCGGCGCCATTGTCACGGAAAAAATCTTTTCCTGGCCTGGTCTAGGCCGCCTCGTCGTCGACGCCATCTCCAACCGCGACTACGCCCTCGTTCAGGGCTGCCTGCTCGCTATCGGTCTCACTTACGTACTCGTCAACCTGCTCACCGACCTCGTTTATCGCTGGATCAATCCCCGCATGCGAACCTAGTGGCGCCGAGTGCGTGAATCCCCGGACTCCGTTACGAATTAGTCATGGCGCCGTGCGCCCGCAGGCAATAAAATCAACGTTATCTACGGCAGATGAAACTTTCGGCTCCTGTATTAAATCCGCTCTTCACTGCCGATATTCGAAAGGGGAATTATGTCTGATTACTCTGCCAGTCCCAGCGGTGAACAGTTCACCCTGCCCGGCAAGGGAGATTATGCCGTCGAGCTCGATCGTGTCCGTACGCTCGCCGACGCCGCACGGATGGACGGCAAAGAGGTTGTGGTAGTTATGGGCCTCGGTTTCGTCGGGGCGGTCATGGCCGCCATCGTCGCCGATACGGTAGACAAACAGAGCGGCCGGCCCAACAAGCTGGTCATCGGATGTCAGCGGCCAAGCACGCGCAGCTACTGGAAGACTCCGTTATTGAATCGCGGCGAGTCGCCGGTCAAGTCGGAAGATCCCCAGGTTGATCCCATGATTGCCCGCTGCGTGCTTGAGAAGAAGACTCTCACCGCAACCTACAATCCCGATTGCCTGGCTCTGGCGGATTGCGTCGTCGTCGACGTGCAGTGCGACTACAGCAAACACGACATGGGCAACATGAAGAGCGGCGAAGTGGAAATGGCGGCCCTGGAAGCCACGCTCAAGACCATCGGCGAGAAAATTCAGCCCCAGTGCCTGGTGCTGATTGAAACCACCGTCGCTCCCGGCACCACGGAGTTCGTTGCGCTCCCCATCCTCAGGAAAGCCTTCCGTGCCCGCGGCATTCAGGACGAGCCGTTGCTGGCGCACAGTTTTGAGCGCGTCATGCCCGGTCGCGAATACGTGAACAGTATCCGCGATTTCTGGCGTGTGTGCTCCGGCTGCAGCCCTGAAGCCCGCAGCCGCGTTATCAAGTTCCTGAGTGAAGTTCTGAATGTTGAAAAGTACCCCCTCACGGTTATGGATCGCCCCATTGAATCCGAAACCACCAAGATCGTCGAGAACTCCTATCGCGCCACCATCCTGGCTTTTCTGAATGAGTGGTCGATGTTCTCCGAGCGCAACGGCGTGGATCTGATCAAAGTTGTGAACGCCATCAAGGTGCGGCCCACGCATTCCAACATCATTTTTCCCGGCCCCGGCGTGGGCGGCTACTGCCTGCCCAAGGATGGCGGCTTGGGCTATTGGGCGTACAGCCACATCCTCGGTTTTGAAGACGGCGACACAATCTTCAAGATGAGCACTACCGCCATCGACGTGAACGATACCCGCGGCCTCCATGTGGCCGAGCTCACCCGCGATGCTCTGCGCAACATGGGGCGTTACATCGCCGGTTCGCGCGTGCTTTTGGCCGGCGCAAGCTATCGCGAAGACGTGGGCGACACCCGCTACAGCGGCAGCGAACTCGTGGTCCGCAAGCTTACCGAGATGGGAGCCGAGATCAGCGTGCACGATCCCTACGTCGACCATTGGTACGAGCTGGAGAGCCAGGACACCTATCCTGCGCCCGGTCATTCGTGGGCGAGGTTCTTCCGCGGCCAGGACGATCTCCCAAACATCCGCGTGCAGAAGGATCTGGCCGCGGCTCTTGAAGGCGTTGAGGCGCTCGTGCTCGCCGTACGCCATGAGCCCTATCGCAAACTCAAGCCCGATGACGTCGTCCGCTGGGCCGGCAGCCCCATTGCCGTAGTGGATTGCTTCGGCATCCTGGAAGACGCCGATATCCGCCGCTATTTCGAGCTCGGGTGCGAAGTCAAAGCCCTGGGCCGGGGACACATTCAGCGGCTCAAGGAAGAAGTGCGCTCCACCAGGCGGGACCTGACTCCTGCCTGAAATCGCGCCGGCGCGCCGGGCGAGTAGCCACTCGCCGGCGCCGCCGACCCCATTGCCTCGCACAGCACCTGGTCAGCCTGCAGGAGACAAGGACTTCCCTTGCTCCATGCCCCTTGCATGGACGAAGTACTGCCCGTAAGCGCCATCCGCATTCGAGCCAGAAGATAAATCCAAAGTTAACCGGAACCGCGCTCCGTCCGTCTTCGTAGTGAGGTCCCATGAGACACGACTTGCGCTGTGCATTTCGGGCGATCTGGTCACATCGGTGGTTTTCCGTCGCCGTGGTGGTCACGCTCGCACTCGGCATCGGACTGAACACGATGGTGTTCACGCTGATTAATGCCGTGCTGTTCAAGGCCGTGCCCGTGCCCGGCGGAGCCCGCCTGGTCGCGATCTTGAATCACAACGTCTCCCAGCCCGACAGGCACATGTCCGTCTCTTATCCGGATTTCCTGGAGTACCGTGCGCAGAGCCGGTCGTTTGAATCCCTTCAGGCCACTACCGACGAAGGCGGCATCGTCAGCGAGCCGGGCAATCCTCCGCAGTCGTATCACCTTGAGCATGTGTCTGCCGGCATCTTCTCCATGCTTCACACGGAGGCGGTTCTCGGCCGCGGCTTCAGGCCCTCCGACGAACTCGAAGGAGCCGATCCCGTGCTGGTGATTGCCTACGGCATTTGGCAGGAGCGCTACGCGCGCTCCACCGGCGTCATTGGGCGCAAGGTGCGCGTCAACGGCAAGCCGGCCACCATTATCGGCGTCATGCCCAACGGATTCCGTTTTCCCGCCGGCGTCGATCTATGGATGCCGCTCGCACCGGCCGCCGATCTCCTCAAGCGCGACAATCGCTCTCTACTCCCTTACGCCATATTGAAGCAGGGCGTCTCGCAAAGCCAGGCCCAGGCCGAGCTCGACGGCATCGTCGCCCGCCTGGCGCGGCAATACACCGAGGACAAGAACACGGGCGCAAACGTGCTCACCTTCCAGCAACGCTTTAACGGCGGCCAAATCCGGCTCATCTTCCTGCTCATGCTGGGCGCCGTCGGGTTTGTGCTGCTTATTGCCTGCGCCGACGTCTCCAACATGATGCTGAGCCGCGCGCTCGATCGCCAGCGGGAGATGGCCATCCGCTCCGCCCTCGGCGCCTCCCGCTGGCGGATGATGCGCCAGCTATTGGTTGAAAGCCTCCTTCTGAGCGCGGCCGGCGGACTCCTCGGTCTCGGCCTGGCCACGCTCGGCGTCCGCTGGTTTGACCAGTCCACCGTCGAAATCCGCCCCTACTGGATCCAGTTCACTCCCGACTACGCCGTGCTTGGCTACTTCGCTGCTCTCTGCATGCTTAGCGCGGTACTCTTCGGCACGCTGCCCGCGTTGCGCTCGTCCCGGCCCAATTTGAGCGGCATCCTCAGTGAAGGCGCGCGCAGCTTTGGCCGCCGCCGCGGTGGATGGCTTTCCTCTGTCCTTGTTGTCTTCCAGTTTGCTCTTACCCTGGTGTTGCTCACCGGAGCCGGCATCTTCCTGCGCGGCCTCTTCGCCGGCCTCAAGGTGAATCCGTTTATTCCCGCGCGCCAGCTTTGGACCGCGCGCCTCGAGCTGCCCGACTCCAGCTACAAAGACACTGACGCCCGCCAGCGTTTCTACGACCAGCTTCTTTCGCGGCTGCGCGCCCTGCCCGGAGTAACCAGCGCAACCGTCACATCCATGCCGCCCGGCCTGGGAGCATGGGGTCACCAGATCGAGCTCGAGCACAACCTCATTCCGCAGGCCGCCCAGCGCCCATGGGTCGCGCTCGTCGCCTGCTCACCCGGCTACTTTGACACGATTCATCTGCCGCTTTTGCGTGGCCGCGATTTCACTTCCATGGACGGCTCCGAGAATCACGATTCGGCGATTCTCACCAAGGAGGCAGCCGATCGCTTCTGGCCCGGCCAGGATCCGGTTGGCAAGCGCTTCCGCGTCTACGACCAGAAAGGCAAAGCCGGTAACTGGATCACGGTCGTCGGCGTCTCCGCCGGCGTGAATCAGGAAGTCGTCACTGACGATCGCCGGCCCGCCGTTTTCATTCCCTATCGCCAGGCCGGTTGGGACAACATGGCGATAATGGTCGCCTCGTCCACTGACCCCATTCCCGCGGTCCGCACTGCCGTGCAGGCGCTTGACCAGGACATAGCGCTGACCGACATCTACCGTTTCGATCAGGCCGTCCAACATCAGATCTGGTTCCTGCGCCTCTTCGGCGAGATTTTCTTCGGCTTTGCCCTCGTAGGACTCATCATGGCGTCCATCGGAGTCTACGCAGTGATGGCCCACGCCGTGGCAGGCCGTACCCGCGAGATCGGAGTCCGCATGGCGCTGGGCGCCAGCACCCGCAATATCCTCACCCTGATCATGACCCGCGGCATCTGGCAAATCGCCGCCGGCATCGTCCTCGGTCTCGGCGCCGGCTATCCCATCGCGCGTCTCATGGCCACGCTGCCGCTCGGCGTGTCCACTACCAGTCCGGGCGTCTTCCTGACCGTGACCGCGGTGCTCGCATCCATGGGGGTCTTCGCATGCTGGATGCCCGCCCGCCGCGCCGCACGGCTCGATCCCGTGAAGGCCATCCGCTACGAGTAGCATTCATTTCGAACCGCGGCAACACTCGCTGCGCGGCCGCATGCAAATGAACAACGGCCGGATCGCTCCGGCCGTTCTCCATTCCAGATTCGCAAGGCGCCTATTTCACTGAATACGTAACGCTGGATTTATGGATATCGTTGTAGTTCGTATCCAGATCAATCACCGTAATCGTGTGCGACCCGGGCGCCAGGCTGTAGTACTGGTTCACGCTGGCGCCATTGTAATGGCCCAGCTTTACACCGTTATCCCAGACCTGCATCTGGCTGACCGTCACCGGTTCGGTTGCTTGCGCAACAACGTGAACCGTGGTGCTGTCGAACGTTTCGGCTTGAGTCGGCGAAACAATCTGCACGCCGCCTGTCGCCGCTTGCACGGTATAACTCACTGTTGCCTGATGGATAACCTTGTAAGAGGAGTCCAGGTCCGTCACCATGGTCGTGTGCGTGCCGACAGATAAGTTGTAGACCGCATCGATCTGATCCCCATACGTGCCGAGCTTTTTGCCGTTATCCCACACCTGCGTTTGGCTGATCGTCTGATCTTCTGTAGCGCTCGCTATCAGGCGCACTGCGCCACCCAGGGCCGCTCCACTACCCGGAGAAGAAATCACAATTCCATTCCCGCCGCCACCCGACGATGTGCTCTTGAAGAAGTCGGCCATGGGCGCCGCTTTCGCTCCGGCTCCCGGACACGTTGCCAGGCCCATCGCCGCGCACACCGTGCTCAGTACGTTTTCATTGTGGTAGAGAATCGTGGACTTATAGTCGGACTTTACCTTCGGACCCATAACAAGATTCGCTGTGCGTCCGCCGCACCCGGTCAGCACGGTAGCGGAGCATCGATCGTCGCCCGATAGCTCCGCTTCATCCCACACGATGAAGAGAATGCCATCTCCGCCGGAGCTGAATTCCGGCCGCGCCAGAATTGCAGGCACGTGGTCTTGTAGCCACTGGTCTGCTTGCTGCAGTGAGCCATTGTGACTATCGTCGTCTACGTCCGGAGTGATCCAGGCGAAATTCACCACCTTGTCCGCGGAGAAGTCCTTCGCCATCTGGGTGAACGGAACTACGTTGTTGTTCTGGCCGGTGCTCGGGCAGACATCGGTGAAGTCGATGAGCGGATTGTGGCGCCGCCAGTAGAGGTTGCTGTACAGGCCTTCGTAGCCGGCGTTGGGCAGGTCCTCCTGGTACGAGTGCCAGAAGTAACCGTTCTTCAGCAACTCGCGAACCACGTTGTCTTCGCTGTGCTGGCACGATGTTGTGTCTTCGTTTGTATCCACGGAAGCCCCGGCCACAAACCACATCAGCGCGGGAAGCGATGTGTGCCGGTCGGAATAGAACTGCGTAGCCAGCCCATATTCCTGAATGAGCTTGTTGTAGTACGGCATCTGCGAGTTGCCGACCACTTGTTCATAACCGTGGTTTTCTTCGTTGATCACCCAGACGTGCGACGAGCGCGGAACACTCTGGGCACACGCAGCACCCGCGAAAAGCAGGCATGCAGTGAGGCAAAGGGCCTTTGAGGACATGGTTGGGGGAACCATCCTTAAATAGATCTACTTTCTGAAATTGATTCGCCCAAGGCGTGGAGAATCGTGTAAGTGCACAACCGGGGAACCACCTGTTGCGCGGGCTGAGTGCCGAAAGGAGTCCCAATTACCGCAGGCTCAAGCCCGAAGGGACTCATGAATTGTTCTAACTTATTTTTCTAGTCTGTTCTGCTGGTCTTGAGGTTAGGTATACAGCACAGCGGCTCATCGGGCAATTGAAATGTCGGGAAAATTCATCGCCCTTGGCGGTCGCTGCTCTAGCTTTTGAAAAGCGTCACTTCAACTGCGCAGGTTGAAGCTGTTGGATAAACACGTCTTATCCCTAAGCGAGGGTTTTGTAAAAGGTGCTCATTCCCTAGAAGTTCTTTGTGCCCTGTCCCACCTTGAGAGACGAGCAGCTCCTAATCCAGCAGCGGAATGCCAAGGTCGACAATCTCCGCTTCCACTTGCCCATCGTCGCTCACGTGCAGATATCCCATGGTCACCTTCAGATTGAAGCGCCGCGGACCGCAGGAGCCCGGGTTGAAGTAGAGCACGCCTTTGTGCCGCCGTATCTCCGCCTTGTGCGAGTGCCCGAAGAGCACCGCCGCAAACCTGGCCGCAGCCGGATCCAGGTGCAGCGCGCCAATGTCGTGCAGCAGGTAAATATAGGCGCCGTCGAACAGCACCACCTCGGTCTCCGGCAACCGGCTGCAGGGCCCGCTCGTGTCGACATTCCCGCGCACCGCAGTCACCGGCGCAATACCCTTCAGCCGCGCCAGAATCTTCGCGTCTCCCACGTCGCCCAGATGCAGGATGTGCTCGCAGCCCTCAAGGCGCGGCATCACCTCTGGCCGCAGCAGCCCATGCGTATCGCTGACGACGCCGATCTTCAATGCTTTTGCCTTTCTCTCTGGCAATACCGCAGGGAAACTGCCGTTACTCGCCGCGCGGCAACTGTCGGCCCGAATCCCAATTCCCCTACAATGTCAATCAGGGCGCCTGACACGGCCTCTTTCCCCCATGTCCGTTCTTGCTCCAACAAATCCGCTTCGTCCCATCCTCGCCGGCCCCATCCCGCCGGCAAAGCGTCTTCCGTTCCACAAATATCTGCGCACCGTTCGCCGCAATTTTATCGAAGCTCTCGACGAGGGCATGTACAGCCTCCCCATCATCAGCCAGGGCACGGCCATCAATCGCAGCTTCATCGTCAATGATCCTGCCGGCCTTCGCCGCATTCTACTGGAGAACGCCGCCAATTACCCTAAAGCGCCCGTCGAGCATCGCATCCTCGGGCCGGCCATGGGCAACGGCCTTATCCTCAGCGAGGGCGAAACCTGGCGCGCGCACCGCCGCATCATGGCCCCCGCCTTTGACCACAGGACCGTAGAGCGCTACGCGCCGGTGATGGTAGACGCCACTCGCAACCTCGCCGATCGCTGGAGCAAACTCCCATCCGAAAGCGCCGTCGAGATCGAGCATGCCATGATGGAGCTCACCCTCGAGATCATATCGCGCTCCATGTTCGCCGCCGACAGCGACGGCATCAAGGAGATCATCAGGGAAGGCTCAGCGCGCTACCAGGTCGCCATGATGGTCGGCCTGCTCGAGTTCGTTCCCGGACTCGGCCCCCTCTGGAGCGCGTGGAAAGGCAGGCGCGGCCGCGCGATCATGCGCGACTTCAACCGCGCCATGTTCGAGCTCATCGAGGCGCGCCGCCATGGACCCGCCGCAAACCGGCCCCCCGATCTTCTCGACCGCCTGATGTCCGCGCGCGACGAAGAAAGCGGCGTTGCTATGTCCGCCACCGAGATCCGCGATCAGGTGCTCACCATCTTCGTTGCCGGCCATGAGACCACCGCGCTCGCCCTCATGTGGACCTGGTACCTCCTTGCCATGCACCCGGAACACGAGGCGCGCATGCACGAGGAGATTGAATGCGCTCTTGGCGGCCGCGAGCCGGCCTGGCAGGACGTGCAGCGCCTGCCTTACACGCGAATGATCCTTCAGGAGTCCATGCGGATGTATCCCGCCGTGCATACGCTCGCCTTCCGCCAGGCGCAGCAGGACGACGTGGTCTGCGGCATGCGCGTCCCGAAGGGCGCGATGATCACCATCATCCCCTGGATCATCCACCGTCACCGCAGCCACTGGGAGCGGCCGGACCGCTTCGAGCCTGAGCGATTCTCGCCGGAGGCAATTT
>Ga0265339_10001731_pt1 | contig 16078 bp, 19 predicted proteins | sample 4CB219metaG_FD_202085 | JGI IMG/M metagenome (GOLD analysis project Ga0265339, IMG submission 202085) | Rhizosphere microbial communities from Carex aquatilis grown in University of Washington, Seatle, WA, United States - 4-CB2-19 metaG | ecosystem: Host-associated > Plants > Roots >... | reverse complement strand
ATGCTCGACGAGATTGGTCGACTGCTCGATCAGCTTCGCCACATCGGCGACGACATCGCCCACGACCTGCGCACGCCTCTCGCCGTCGCCCGCGCCAAGATCGAGCGCGGCCTCGAGCGCGGCTCGGCAATTGAAGAATTGCGCACGGCGATGACCGAGGCGCTCAATCATCTCGACCGCTCGGCGGCGACCATCAGCGCGTTCCTGCGCATTTCGGCTATGGAGAGCGACCGGCGCGAGCGTCTTTTCGGCCCTGTCGACCTTTCGGCCGTCTGCGCCGGGCTGTTCGAGTTTTACGAGCCGCTGGCGCAAAGCAAGAGCATCGCCATCGCCCTGGCGGCGCCGCGACCGGCGCTGGTCCGCGGCGACGAGGATCTGCTGCGCGAGGCCATCTCGAACCTGATCGACAACGCGATCAAGTTCGCGCCGGAAGGCGGTCATGTGCTGATCGCCGTTACGGCGGCGAACGGCCGTGCGACCGTCGAGGTCAGCGATAGCGGCGCCGGCGTGCCGCTGCAACATCGGCAGGACATCTTCCGCCGCTTCTATCGCGGGGCGCGCGACGAAGCCGCGCCGGGATATGGATTAGGTTTGAGCATCGTCGCCGCCGTCGCCAAGCTGCATGGATTCTGCCTGTCGGTCGAAGACAACGCGCCGGGCGCTCGCTTCGTGCTGCGGGGCGACTCCCTCGCCTTCGACTCCGATGAAGCGTCGCGCGGCGCCAGCGCCGTTGCGCCGAAGCCGCAGAAGGCGTCGGCGTAGATGCTCGGTCTTCAAATCGAATTGTTGCAGGCGTCCTCGAGATCAAGTCCAACCGGCTAAGGGCGCTGCTTCAATGTCACCCCCGCGCAAGCGGGGGTCCAGCGCCTGTCGAGGACACTGGCCGTGCAAAGTCTGGATCCTCGCTTTCGCGGGGATGACAAGGCGACGGTCACCTGCGAAGCGTTGTTCAATCCACTCGCGAGATGCTTGATGTCAACGGGCCGCGGCGAGCTCCGTCCGGGCAGCGGCGCGCATCAGGTTGAGGTCGTTCGACACCGAGCGCAGGGCGAATCCGCGCGCTAAGGCGGCCTTGGCGCGGCGGCCGTCGTGGCAGTAGAGACCGGCGAATTTGCCGTGCGCCGCGGCGCGCGCCGCAACCTCGGTGAGAGCGCGATCGACTTCCGCGCCGTCAGGATCGATGGCGCCGCCGCGATGGAGAGCGATCGATAGGTCGTTCGGTCCGACGAACACGCCGTCAATTCCCGGCGTCGCCAGGATGGCGTCGAGGGAAGCGAGCGCTTCGCGCGTCTCGATCATCGCGATCGCCAGCGTGATGGCGTTGGCCCCGTGCAGATAGCCGGGACCGACCAGGCCGCTGAGCGCCTGGGCGGCGCGCGGCCCCCACGAGCGTTGGCCGAGCGGCGGAAACTTCACGTGTTCGGCGAGCCGACGCGCCGCGGTCGCATCGTCGATCATCGGCGCGATCACCGCCGCCGCGCCGGCGTCGACGAGCCGGCTCGCCAGCGCGAAATCGCCAACCGGTATGCGCGCGATCGTCGGCTTGCCGGCGAGCGCTACGGCGGCGATCGCCTGCACGGCGCCGACGAAGTCGATCCCGCCGTGCTGCAGGTCGAGCGTCACGGCGTCGAAGGCTTCGCGCGCCAGGCCTTCGGCGACCGCGGAATCATTGACGCTGACCCAGGCGGAGAGCACGTCGCGCCGCTCCGCCAATCCATGCGCCAGTTTGCCGATTACGCCGCCGTCGCTCATCGTCGTTTCCCTATTCAGCCGCCACGCGCTTGTCGGACAGGCGAGCCGACGCGTCAATCGGCCGGACCGCCGCCGGATGAATTCCTTGTAACTTGCGTTTAATCCAGACGGAGCCGAGCTTCCGTGCGTCTGTTCAACAGAAAAGGCTTCGCCATGAAGAAATTCATCGTCGCTTCCCTCGCCGTCGCGGCGCTCGGCGGGTCGGCCTTCGCGCTCAGCGCCGCCGCCGCTCCCGGCGACCCGCCGCCGCCGCCCGGCGACGCGCGCGAAGTGGGCGGCTTCATGCTCGACGCGCATCTTGCCGGCATGAAAGCGGCGCTCAAATTGACGCCGGACCAGGAGAAGAACTGGGCCGCGTTCGAAGCCTCCGTGCGCGACGCCGCCCAGGCGCGGCGCGACGCCATGCGGGCGATGCACGATTCGGCGCGCGGCGACGAACGCCCCTCGCCGATTGAACGCATGAACGCGATGGCGGATCATTTCGCCAAGGCGTCGACCGAGATCAAGGCGATCGCCGCCGCGGCGAAGCCGCTCTACGACAGTCTTGATGACGGCCAGCGGCGCCATTTCGGCCCGCTGATGGCGACATTGATGGAACACGGCGGGCATCACGGCGCGATGATGGGACCCGGCGGGATGATGGGGCCCGGCGGCATGATGATGGGCCCGCACGGAATGGGCCCGCACGGCGATCACCCTGATTTCCAAGAAGAAGATTAATCGCTGAACCGTCTCGGGCGGCGCACGTTCATTTGAGCGTCGCCACCTGAACGGTTAACGCCGCCGCGCTCGCCGAGCGGTATGCACGCGTTGTGCGGCGGCGGCGAATGACGCAAGCTGACGAGATGGAATCGCGCCCTCGGGCGCTGTTCGGAAAGCCTCGTCATGCCGCAAACCGTCCATGTCGCGCGCTACGGCGCGCTTTATCAGGTCACGCTCGACCGCCCGTCAGCCAACGCGATCGACGCGGCGACGAGCCGCGCCCTGTTCGTCGCCTTTCGTGCTTTCAACGACGACCCCGACGCCCGCGTCGCCATTCTCACCGGCGCCGGCGACCGTTTCTTCAGCGCCGGATGGGATTTCGACGCGGCCGAGCCCGGCGAAGGCGCAGAGGCGAGCGATTCCGACCATGGTCCCGGCGGCTTCGCTGGGTTGACCGAATTCTTCACCCTGGAAAAGCCGGTGATCGCTGCGGTCAACGGCCTGGCGATCGGCGGCGGGTTCGAGTTGGCGCTCGCCTGCGACCTGATCGTCGCCTCGGAGAATGCCGAATTCGCCCTGCCCGAAGCGGGCCTCGGCCTGGTCGCCGACGCTGGCGGGGTGCAGCGGCTGCCGCGCCGCATCGCCGCCAATCTCGCCATGGAGCTGCTGCTGACCGGCCGCCGGATCGACGCCGCCGAAGCGAAGCGGATCGGGCTGGCCAACCAGGTCGTGCCGCTGGGTTCGCTGATGACCGCGGCGCGCGCCCTGGCGACGACGATCGCCGCCAAAGCGCCGCTGTCGATCCGTGCGATCAAGGCGCTGGCGCGGGCCGGCGAAGGGCGGTCGATCGAAGCGACGTTCGAGGCGATGCGTTCGGGGCGCGTTCCGACCTACTCGGCGGCGATCGCTTCGGAGGACGCCCGCGAAGGCCCGCGCGCCTTCGCCGAGAACCGTCCGCCGGACTGGACCGGCCGCTGACGATGGCGCAAACAACCGCAGTCGCGCCCCGAACCCGCTTGGTCGCCGGCGCATTTAGCGTGCTGGCGGGCGGCCTGTGCTGGAGCTTCACCGGCGTCTTCGTCCGTCTCGCGCCACATCTCGATTCCTGGCAGTTCCTGGTTTTTCGCGGTCTCGGCGTCGCCGCGGCGTTTTGGCTGATCGGCGGCGGCCGCGCCACGATATCCGGGCTGCGCAATCTCAACGCGCTCGGCCTGGTGACCACGGCGGCGCTGAGCGTTGCGGCGATCGGCTTCATCGTCGCGCTCAAGATGACCAGCGTCGCCACCGCGTTGTTCCTCTCGTCATGCGCGCCGCTGCTCTCCGCATTGCTCGGCTTCCTGATCCTCGGCGAGCGCCTCAACGCGCGGCAGATCAGCGCCGTGGCGCTAGGCTTCTGCGGGCTGACGATCATTCTGAGCGGCGGCTTCGAGGCCGGGCGATTGGTCGGCGACCTGTGGGGTCTCGCCTGCGCGCTGAGTTTCGCCACCGTCAGCGTCTGCACCCGCCTGGCGCCGCGGCGCGACTTCGGGCCGGCGATGGTCGGCTATGGGATCCTGTCGGCGGCGGTTTCCGCCGCGGTGTGCCTCAGCAACGGCGTCACGCTGGCGCCGCCGCCGATCGAGGCGTTGTCGGGCTTCGCCGGCGGGTTCTTGCTGATGGGGCTCGGTTTCACGCTGTTTTTGCGCGGCGCGCCCCTGGTGCCGGCGGTCGGCCAGACGATGCTGGCGCAAACCGAGACGATCTTCGGCCCCATCTGGGTATGGCTGCTGTTCGGCGAAACGCCGCCCGTGACGACGCTGTTCGGCGGCGTAGTGATCCTCGCCGCCGTCGTGGCGATGGCGCTCGCCGGAGCCGCGGGCGCGCCCCCGCCGCCACGATAGAGCGACGATCAGCGTCGTCGCAGTCGCCTTCATTTCCGGCGCAATGCGCAGGCCTCAGCGCAGGAGGCGGCGGGGACAACAGGCGCGTTCTCGGTCGAAACCGCGCCAGGAGGCCGATGGCGTACATTGGGACTAATCAACTATCGGTCCTGGTCGCCGGCGTGGAAAACTACACCTAAATGTGCCCGTGCAACGACCCGCTCGCGCGGCAGGGGCGCTTGGAGTGAGGGCGGGCTGAGACAGCTTCGAAGACTTCGACGCGAATGTCGGCGCCAATCCACTTCAGAAACGCCCGCCTTCTCCTCGGCGCGCCTGCCGACCCCAGCGGTTCCTTCGGCGGCAAAGGTCCAATCTCATGTTAGCGCGCGCTGTGCCCCGGACGACAAGGGTCCTGCGTTTCCTGCCAGTCTTGCTCATCGGCTTCGGGTTGGCCGAGGCAATCGCTTGGCCGCATGTCGCCAATGCTGAGGACGGCGGCGGCGCCGGTGGGGGCGCGGGCGGCGGCGCCGGAACAGGCGGCGGATCCGGAAGCGCCGGCGGAGGCGAGGGCGAGGGCGAAGGTAGTTCGTCAAGCGCCGGCGGCGGCGGCGCTGGCGCCTCCGGCCAAGCGGGGAGCGGATCTTCCAGCGACTCGGGAATGAGCCCGCTCGGCGGGTTCTTCGACCGCTTTGGGGGAAATTCTAGCCCCTCAGGGAATTCCGGCCGAAAGAACCCAGCCGTCGACGCGCTGGTGGCGGAGCAAGGCCTGGCCAGCGCAGCTGTATCGCAGGGAAAGATTCGGCCGTTTAGTGAAATTCTCCATGCCGTGTCCGCCGCAGTCCCCGGCTCGATCTTGTCGGTGCACCTACGGCAAAAACCCGCAGGCGCCTGGATCTACAACTTAGTCATCCTGTCTCCCGAGGGCCGTTACCGCCGAATCACCGTTGACGCGACGAACAGTCGCGTCCTGCAGATAAAGTGATCGCGATGCGCGTGCTTGTCGTTGAAGATGAGAAGACGATCGTCGAAGAAATCGCCTCGGCGCTCAGTGACGCCGGCTATGTCGTCGACGTCGCACGCGACGGCGACGACGCCTGGTTTCGAGCGGAAACTGAGAATTACGAAGCGATTGTCTTGGATCTCGGTTTGCCGAGGCTCGACGGGATCTCTGTCCTCAAGAAACTCCGCGCGGCCAGGGTCGGGACGCCGGTGCTCATCCTCACGGCGCGCGACTCGTGGATGGAGCGCGTCGACGGCTTTGACGCGGGGGCCGACGACTACCTTCCGAAACCATTTCATCGACAGGAGCTGGTGGCGCGGCTGGCGGCGATTATTCGCCGTACCGGCGGTCACTTCTCGCCAATTCTCGAATGCGGCGATCTGCGGATCGATACGCGCAGATCCGCAGTGACCGTCGCGGATAAACCGATCGCGCTGACCGCGCTAGAATACCGCGCCATTCGCTACCTCGTACACAACCGAGGCCGGCCGGTTTCGCGAGTCGAGTTGGCGGAGCAAGTCTATGGCGGCGAGCGCGAACCGGATTCCAACGCGTTGGAAGTGCTGGTCGGCAGATTGCGCAAGAAACTCGGGCAGGATTTCATCTCCACACGGCGCGGATATGGATACGTCATCGAGGATTAACCCGCTCTCAAGCGGCGTGGCGAAACTGAATTTCCGACCAAAGTCCCTCCGAGCGCGATTTACGGTCGCAGCGGCGGTCATGGTGACAGCCGTGCTGGTGATCGTATGGCTGCTTCTTCGGGCGATGTTCGAGGACCACATCGAGCGGTTGACGGAAAGCGACCTCCAGAGTCGTCTGCTCGAACTAGCGGGCGCGCTGGGCGTTGACGACGAAAATCACCCGGCCTTGATCGCCGACCTCACGGATCCGCGCTACCGGAAGCCTGCCGGCGGGGCATACTGGCGCATCGTCGAGGACGGTCGGACGGTGCTGCGTTCGCCGTCGTTGTGGGACGCCGACATTGGCGCGACGCCAACCGCTCACTTGAGTCCGTCCGGCATCGCCAAAGAGGCCAGGGCCCCAGATGGTTCGCTCGTGTATCTCGCTGAGCGCGAGGTGACGCTCGATGGATCGGCAGCTCCCCATCGATTGACGATAGGCGTCGCCTTGGACATATCCGCGGTGGAGAAGCTGCAGCGCTCATTTGAGCGGCAAGTCGTCATCGCTCTTGCCGTGATCGGCGTTGCATTGTCGTTGGGTGCGTGGCTTCAATCCAGCTTTGGCCTGCGTCCGTTGTCCGGCGTTCGCGCGCAGCTCACGCGAGTGCGCGGCGGCCAAGCTTCGCGCATGAACGGAGCGTTTCCCACCGAGGTTGCTCCACTTGTTGATGACCTCAACAAGTTGCTTGAACGCCAGGAGGAGCTGGTTCGACGCGCACGCGAACGGGCGGGCGATCTCGCGCATGGGCTGAAGACGCCTCTGACCATCTTGCGCATCACAGCTCAGACAGCGGCAGCGCGCGGTGAAACACAAACGGCCGCAGCCATTACCGAGCAAATTGACTCGATGAAGACGCACGTCGAGCGCGAACTGAGCCGCGCGCGGTTGGCTGGCGCCACCGCTGGCGGCGGAGCGCTGGCCGACGCTCGCCTGACAATCGACCGTCTGATTCGCATTGTGCGGCGCATGCCGCTCGGTGAAACGATCGAATGGCGAAACGAATTGCCCAACGACGCTCGTCTCCTTATGGATCCCAACGACTTCGGCGAGATTGTCGGAAACTTGCTCGACAATGCGCGCAAGCACGCCAAGTCGATCCTGAAAGTCTCGATCGTCATTGACGGCGCCGAACGCCGGATTTGCTTTGACGACGACGGCCCAGGGATCCCTCCCAGTGTACGCGAAACCATCCTTCGGCGCGGCGAGCGAGCGACCAACGAGGGCGAAGGCTCCGGCCTCGGCTTGGCGATCGTCAGCGAGGCGCTGGGTCAATACGGCCTGGCGTTGACGATCGATAAGTCTCCACTGGGTGGTTGCCGGATGAGCTTCCCCGCTGTCGGGTGGGTCGCCTGATAGAATCAGGTCAGCGCTACGGGATAACCGGGCGGCAGCGACGGGAATGGATGGACGACGCTTCGTCGAGGCGCACGCCTCGGCCAAGCCTTCATCATATTAGCCCTGCGCTTTCGCGACGGCTTTGGCTTCGGGTCCTTCCGGACAGGACGATCGCCAACGCCGATGCAAACTGACCATTGGGTAACAGTGGCCGTCACCGATCGGGTAGGCGCCCGTCGTTAATCTCATCCTCGGATCGACAATGTCGTCGACTCTAACGAGGAAACGAACATGAACCTTCGCACCCTTCTCATCACAGCGTCATTTGTCGCCGTTTGCGCGGCTGCCCCTGTCGCCGTGTTCGCGTCCGAAACCGAAGACAGCCAAGATACGTCCGTCTCGTCGACTGATGTCGCTGGCCATTCGTCGGACACGGGAACCGGCGAGAGTTCCAGCCACGATACGACGGCCCATTCCTCCGATCATTCGAGCGAAGGCGGCGAGGCCAGCCACGGATCTTCCACCAGCGGCCACGCCGGGACGAGCAGCCACGGCGGCGACCACTAAGCGCGCCGCCGTCGACTAACCCAAGGTCTTGACGACGACCCGGCCCTTCCGGATCGTCGTTGAATGTGGCGAGGCTCCGGTGAAACTTTCAATCGCCCGTGCCCAGTGCAACGGCCGCCAAGCGTAGGATTTCAGCCGCTAGCGAGCGGCTCTCACGCGTCCATCGCCGCGAGGCGGGCGCGGTCGCGCAGGCGGATCTGGCGGGCGCCGGCGAGCGCCAGCACGCCCTCGTCGTTGAATTGCGACACGGTGCGCGAGACGGTCTCCAGCGTCAGGCCGAGATAGTCAGCGATGTCGCAGCGCGACATCGGCAGAGCGATCTGACCGGTGACCGCCAGACGCTTGTCCATCTCGAGCAGGAAGGTGGCGACGCGCTGCGCCGCGGTCTTGCGGCCCAGCAGCAGCATGTGGTCTTCGGCGTGGCGCAGTTCGCCGGCGGTCATCGCCCACAGCTTGCAGGCGACGACGACGTCGCTCTTGGCCGCCGCTTCGAGGCTGCGGCGCTTGACCATCCGCACCGTGGTTCCGACGATCGCTTCGGCGGTCAAACGATGGGCGGGTCCGGATTCAAGACCGAAAATGTCGCCGGTCAGGTGAAAAGCGCCGATCTGGCGGCGGCCGTCGCTGAGCAGGCGGTAGCTGCGAACCGCGCCGCGGACGACCTGATAGACGTACTCGGACGGCTCGCCCTCGCCGAAAATGCATTCGTCGCGGCCATAAGTGAATTCGGTGGCGACGAGTTCCGGATGACCGGACAGAAGCCCGCTGTTGGCGACGTCTCCCGGCAGTGGTTGACCCCAATACTGACGGACGGGCGCGGGGGCGTGCGACTGATTGAGCATGGGGTCATCTCCTGGATACGGGCGACACCCACAATCTAGGGGGGTTGTCGGGGCCAGGAAATTTGGGGCGAAGCCCTAAGGGCTCTCCCGGAGGCGCCTCAGGCGGGGTGCGCTTCGCTGATCGCCGCCCGCACGTGGCCGATCAGGCTGTCCTCGATGTGCGGCTTGAGGACAATGTGGCGCACGCCTGACGACTCAGCCCGGGCGCTGACGGTGGGGCCGGGATATGCGGTCACCAGGACGACCGGCGCCGAGACCCTTTGGCTGCGCAGCCGCTCGATCAGCTCGAAGCCGTCCATTTCGGCCATCTTGTAGTCGACCACCAGACAGTCGCCAGGGCCCGGCAGGCCCTCGGCGAGCAACGCCGGCCCGCTGGCGAAGGTGCGGACGTTGAAACCCTCGGTTTCCAGCAGGAACCGCAGCGAGACCAGAACGTCCTGATCGTCTTCAACGACGAAAATGGTTGCCTGTCGCACTTGCCCGCCCGCCGATGCCGCCGCGCCCCCAGCCTCGCTGGGCCGTTGTTGGCGACCGCTGACCGATAGCGCGGACCGGGAGGGGCGAGCTTGACTCAACTCAATCTCTCAGAAGGCCGGCTCGCATCGCCATGCGAACGAGGTCGGACAGGCTCGCCGCCTGCATCTTGGCCATCAGGTTGGCGCGGTAGACTTCGACCGTGCGCGGGCTGATGTCGTGGGTGCGGGCGATCGCCTTGTTGGACAGGCCGGTGACCAACCCGTCGAGCACCTGGCGCTCGCGCGGGCTCAGAGAGGCGACCCGGACGCCGATCTCGTTGGCCGGGTCGACTTCGCGCGGCGCGCCGGCGAGCGCGGCCTGGACGACGCCGATCAGACGTTCGTCGTCGAACGGTTTCTCGACGAAATCGGCGGCGCCAAGCTTCATCGCCTCGACCGCGAGCGGCACGTCGCCGTGGCCGGTGATGATCACCACCGGCAGGCTTGGGCGGGCCGCCTTGATCCGTCTGAGCAACTCGAGCCCATCCATGCCCGGCATGCGCACGTCGCTGACGACGCAGCCGCAATTGCTGTCGGTCAAGGCTTCGAGCAGGCGCTCGGCCACCTCGAAGGTGCGCACGGCGCAGCCGGCGCTCGACAGCAGGAAATCAAGCGAATCGCGCATCGCATCGTCGTCGTCGACGACGAACACGACCAGTTCGGGTTGCGAAGCCAACGCCATTTAGGCGGCCGCCGGCAGGGTCAGACGGAACGTCGCGCCGCCCGCCGAATTGGCTTCGGCGATCAGCTTGCCGCCGTGCGATTCAATGATGGTGCGGCTGATCGAAAGCCCAACACCCATTCCGGCCTCCTTGGTGGTGAAGAACGGTTGAAACAGATTGGCGAGCACCGCCTCCGGCAGGCCCTGGCCGGTGTCGGCGACGACGATCTCGACCAGGCCGTCGGCGACCGGACCGCTCGAGACGACCAGCTCGCGTCGCGGCGACTCGGCCATCGCCTCCATCGCATTGCGCATCAGGTTGACCAGCACTTGCTGGATCTGGACACGGTCGGCGACGACGCGATCGCAGGTCGGATCGAGCGCGAAGCGCAATTGCAGGCCCTGCTCGCGCGAGCCGACCAATCCCAGCGCCGCCGCCTCCTCGACCAATTTGCTGACGCTCTCGATGCGCCGTTCGGATTCGCCGCGCAGCACGAAGTCGCGCAAACGGCGGATGATCTGGCCGGCGCGTATCGCCTGCTCCGCGGCGCGGTCGAGCGCAGTCTCGATCTTGTCGGCGTTCGGGTCGGGGCTGTCGACCAACAACCGGCGCGAGCCCTTCATATAGTTGCTGATCGCCGCCAGCGGCTGATTGAGCTCGTGGGCGAGCGCCGACGCCATCTCGCCCATCGCGCTGAGGCGCGAGACATGAGTGAGTTCGGCCTGCATCCGCTCGAGGCTCGTCTGGGTACGCTGTTGCTCGGTGAGGTCGCGCACAAAACCGGTGAAATAGCTGCGCTCGCCCCACTTCGCCTCGCCGACTGAAAGATGCATCGGGAAGGTGGAACCGTCGGCGCGCTTACCGGTGACGATTCGGCCGATGCCGATGATCCGCGGCTCGCCCTCGCTGCGGTAGCGCTGGAGATAGGAGTCGTGGCGGCCGCGGTCGGGCTCCGGCATCAGGACGCGCACGTTCTGGCCGATCGCCTGTTCCGGCGAGATGCCGAACATCCGCTCGGCGGCGCGGCTGAAGAGCTGGATGGTGCCGATCGCGTCGATAACGATCATCGCGTCAGGGACGGTTTCGAGGATCGAGCGCAGGTGTTCCTCGCGGCTGCGCAGCGCTTCCTCGGCGCGCATCTGCGAATCGACGTCGAGCACGCCGCCGGAGAGGCGCCGCGACGCGCCGGCCCCCGCCGACGCGGCGAGCAGACGCAACCAATGCGGCTGTCCGTTGCGCCGGACGCGGAACGAAACGTCGAGGTCGTCGCCGGTCGCCGCACAGCGCGCCAGCTCCCGCTCGACGCCAGGGCGATCCTCGGGATCGACCATTTCGGCGAGGCGAACTGCGTCAGCCGGCGCAAGCGGATCCAGGCCGAGCAAGGCTCGGGCGGGCTGCGACCACACGGCTACGCCCGTCGCCGGATCGATGACCACCGGCCCGAATCCCGGGCCGCCGGCGGTCGCCGGCGGGAAATTCGCCGCAGGCGCGGACGATATATCAGGGCCTGCGCCGCGTTCCATTGCGCTGTGGTTCCCCGGGCGCCGACGCGCCCACGTTGCGACCAAATGTCGCAACACGCTTTAGAGGAAGAACGCGTCACTGCAAAGGCGCTCGCAGTCGGTTCGGCGCAATTCAAGTCAAATTGAGTCGACGCGTTTGGACGACCGTTGTGATTAACAAATTCTTCCGAGATAATAGAGTTGACACAAAGTAATACTGAGCGCAGAATTTCATATGCTCAGAATTGCGGGTGGTTGTCGTGGCGAATATGTCAGCTTGCCTAAGCGCTGATGACGGGTTGTCTTACAGCTTGCGCATCCGCGAACCGCGCTATTTCGACCTCGGAACGTTGTTCGGTCGCGTCGAACGCCTCGAAGCGCGCCGCCGATCCTATGCGCCGAGCCCGGCCGTCGTCCCGTCACGCCAGCTCGACGCCGCCCTGCTCGAACAGGGCCGCGCCTTCGAGCGCGCCTGGGCCAAAGAAGTGGCGACCTTGATCGCGTTGAAGCGCAGCGACAGCGCGGAAGCGCGTTTCGCCGCCCGGCGCGCTCGCGCCGCCTGCGAACGGCTGGCGACGCGGATTGAGTTGGCCCGCGCCGCGACGCTCGACGGATTGAAAGTCAAGGCGCGCGCCACGCTCTGGCGGCGCAACGGCGAACCGCTCGGCCGAATCGGCGCCGATGGCCAGCCAATCCGTCCCGCGGAGTAGAATTCAGTTCGACGTATGCGAATGCGGCGTTTGCACCGAGGTCGTGGTGTGCGTGCCATCCTGCTCGAACGTCACGCTGACCGACGAATCGACGGCGAGCCCATCGGCCAGCAGCGAAAAATCGGCCAAGGTCGAATTCAGCACGCGCTTCTGCGCGTTCCAGTAATGGAAATTGTCCTTCTCCCAGATCGCGAATTGATGTGCTGAGTTGCTCCATACGCGCGTGACGGAGGCGCCCGAGGCGTTGCGATAGGGCACGCTTTCGCCACGGTAATAGAGCGTCGTGGGGTGGAGCGCCGAGTCGAACTCGGCGCAATCGCCGGTGTCGATCGCCAGCCAGCCGCGCGAGATCCACGTCTGGTCGCTCTGCGGATAGGCGATCGCGACGTACACCAGCTGCGGGAACTTATTGCAGAACTTGATTTCCGCCTGCGCGGCGGTCGTCGCCCCCAGGCTGACGACAACTAGGGCGGACGCTGCGGCGAACCTGCCCATGGCCCCTCCTCCCTCGGCAGCGGCCGCCGAGGCATTCACCTGCCCTTGCAGTATTGGCCGATCGCCAATCCAGGGCAAGCCGTGAGCGAGACCGCGTTTATTTCCAATCTCGCAATAGTCTCCCGCTCGCCCAACAGATTGTCTCCGCAGTCGCGCCAATCCAAATGGAGGGCCAGCGGGCGCCTGGGGCGCCGCGCCACCCACTTGCAAGGATTCCATTCATGTCGCTCGCTTCAACCTCCTCCGCCAAACCGCTCGTCCCCGGCGTCGTCTCGATCGAGCGGTCGCTGTCGCCTTTCGCCGAGCCGCTGGTGCGCGTCACCGCCGGTCTACTGCTGCTGCCGCACGGCGCGCAGAAGCTATTCGGCTGGTTCGGCGGCTACGGCGTCGACGCCACCGGTCAGTTCTTCGCCGCCAAGCTCGGTCTGCCGGCGTCGTTCGCGCTGCTCGCCGGCCTCATCGAAGTCTTCGGCGGGCTGGCGCTCGCCGCCGGCTTCCTCACCCGCGCCGCCGCGGCGCTGGTGTTCGCCCTGATGGCGGTCGCGGTGATCTGGGTGCATTTGCCGATCGGCTATTTCTGGATGACCGGCGGTCTCGAGTACCCGCTGATGTGGGGCCTGGTCGCGCTCGCCTTCGTGTTCCGCGGCGGCGGTCGCTATTCGGTCGACGCGCTGATCGGCCACGAAATCTGAACCTGATTCCCATCCGCAATCGACTTGATCGCCAAACGAACGGGCGCGTCGCGCCCGTTCACAATTTTGGAGGCTTCGCCATGTCTGTCATCGTTCGACCTTCAGCGGAGCGCGGCCATGCTCAGCATGGCTGGCTCGACAGCCATCACACCTTCTCCTTCGCCGACTATTACGACGAGCGGCACATGGGCTTCGGCCCGCTGCGCGTCATCAACGAAGATCGCGTCGAGCCCTCCGCCGGCTTCCCGACGCACGCCCATCGCGACATGGAGATCATCTCCTATGTGATCTCCGGCGCACTGCGCCACAAAGACAGCATGGGAACCGGCTCGGTGATCCGCCCGGGCGAGGTTCAGGTGATGTCGGCGGGCAGCGGCGTGCGCCATTCCGAGTACAACGACTCGGCGAGCGAGCCGGTGCATTTCCTGCAGATCTGGCTGATGCCGGACGAGCATGGCCTGCCGCCGCGCTATGACCAAAAGGCATTCCCGGCGGCGGAAAAGGCAGGTCGCCTGCGCCTCGTCGTTTCGCCCGACGGCCGCGACGGCTCGCTCGGCGTGCGCGTTGACGCCGAGCTTTACGCGACGCGGCTCGAAGCGGGGCAGAGCGTGAGCCACGCGCTGAAGCCCGGACGGCTCGCCTGGGCGCAGATCATCGAAGGCGGCGCGACCGTCAACGGCGCCGCCGTCTCAGCCGGCGACGGCGTGGCGATCGAGGCTGCCGATGCCGTGACGATCGCGGCAGACGCAGCCGGCGTAGAAGCGCTGCTGTTCGATCTGCCGGAGTAGAAACGGCGTTCGCCTCGCTGACGGCGGCGCGGACCCGACGAATCGCCGCCTCGTACCGCGCGCCACGCGTGCGCGCCAACGAGGCGGCGCGATTGCTCCGATTGTCGCCCGATGTTATCGCTTGGCGTTGCAAAGTTTCGGCGAGGTCTTGGGGATCGCCGAAGCCCTTGCGGCGGACCACGCCGATTTTGACGGGACATGCGGCGCCCGCTCGACCCTGCGTCGGCCGCCCGACTTGATCTGGTCGGAGGAACTGTCGTGAAGATCGCACTCCCCAAACCGGCGGCCGCGGCGACGGTCGGTCTCCTCGCTGCATTCGGCGTCGCGCATGCGGAGGCGTCGCACTTGCCGGCAAGCTCAGGCAAAGCGTTGCGCGTCGTCTTCGCATCCGCGGAGAAGCCCGACTGCACCTTCGCCAACATGCCTGTCGTTCATATCGTCAAAGACGCTGCGCACGGTCGCATTCGAATTCAAGCGGAGAAGGGAAACCCGAATTTCGGTCCAGATGACCCGAGGTACTTTTGCAACGAGTGGCGCATCAAGGGCCTTGGCGTCTACTACACATCCGACAACGGCTACGTCGGGGACGATTTCGCCACCTTGCATTTTGACTTTGGCGGCGGCGACGAGACGACGATTGACTACGTCTTCTCGGTGCGATGACCACGACCGCACGTGTACGCCGGCTTCCCGGTTGGTCGCACACGGGCTCAGAGCCCGGGGCTTCGCCGGCTCATCCTGACGTCGGATTGTCATCCATCAGATTGCGTCGCGAATCGTAGTGAATGCAGGCCGGGTGTTCGCGGAAACGCCAAAACGCCATGACTTGAAGGCGAGGGGCCTCGACGCCTAACGCGTCCCGGGAGGACGGTTCCGTTTGAGCGCCCCTGAGTTGGACCCACAAATCGAACGACCGCGCCCCTGCGTGACGGGATTCCCCTGATTCTATGCGGGTCGGAGACATGGCAGCCTCCCCTTTGACGGAAAGCGTAAACCGGCATTAAGGCGCTATGAAGTTCGGCATTCACATTCCGCCGCCTCGTCATGCGGTTGATGTGTCCCGCTCACGGAAGTCGTAACGTCATAGCCGCGTTCGAATCGCCATCCCATCGACGGGTTGGCGGCGGACGGCCGGGAGGTTCGCATGGCCTCGACCACCTATTACGTCGCGCTCGCCTTCACCCGTTCCGAAGACGGCGACATCGTCGCCTGCGAGCCGAAAGAGGCGCGCAGCTCGAGCCAAGCCATGCGAATGGCCGACGCTTTGGCGATAACCGATGGCCATTGCGGCGCCATCGCGTTCTCCCGCACCGGCGACCCATCCCTTGGCGACTTCGAGGACGCGGTGATCCTAAAGACGGTCGGCGAGGTCGACAGCGGTCTGTTGGCCGGGTAGCGGGTTCGGCCTGAGGCCTCGCGTGGGTGACCTGGAGGGGCGGCGCCACAACGCTCCGTAAGTCGGTTCGTCCTTGCCCCGGCGCGCGCCTTTACAGCATCGTTAATCCGATATTTAGGCGTTGAATGGCACTGTAACGCTCGAAGCGGTCGCTTGTGACGGCGGCCGTTCGAGGGGATTGGTTCGCAATGACGTCGCCCGCCGAAAATTCACGCCGCCACCACTTCCTTGCGTCGATTCGTGCGCGCCTGCTGGGAATTATCGCGCTGTTCGGCGCGGCGCTTGTCGCCATGGTCGCCACGTTGACGTGGATTGACGCGCGCGACGTCTACGCCGGGCGGCAGGACGAGATGAGAACCGTCATCGAGGTCGCCTCAAAGGTCGTTCAACAGCAGTATGACGACTTCAAGAAGGGAACCATCTCGGAGGCGGAGGCGCAACAGCGCGCCAAAGCCAGCGTCCGTGCGATGCGATACAACGAGAACGACTATTTCTTTATTCAAAACAAAGACGTCGTCACCATCGTCCATGGCGTCCGGGCCGACCAAGAGGGCGCGGACATGTCGAAGAAGCAGGA
>Ga0265339_10001727_pt1 | contig 16102 bp, 10 predicted proteins | sample 4CB219metaG_FD_202085 | JGI IMG/M metagenome (GOLD analysis project Ga0265339, IMG submission 202085) | Rhizosphere microbial communities from Carex aquatilis grown in University of Washington, Seatle, WA, United States - 4-CB2-19 metaG | ecosystem: Host-associated > Plants > Roots >... | reverse complement strand
CGCACCTTGGCGGGGAACAGGTTCAGCCCCAGGATCTGGTCCCACACCAGGTTGTACTTCTGGCTCCAGGTGCCGGGCTTGTCGAAGGCCAGCTTGTAATGGTCGCCATCATCAGCCATGGTTTGCCACTTGTCGGCCATGTCGTGGGCCAGCTTGCCGTAGTCTTCCGCCACGTCCTGGTGGCCCAGCCCGCGAGCCATTTCAGCGTAGGCGGCGAGGCCTTCGATGGCCTTGATGGAGAGGTTGGCGTTGTGGGCAAGGTGGCCGGCGAAGTCGTCGGTGGATAGCTGGTTGGCCGGGTCCAGGCCTTTGTCGCGCAGGTACTCGGCCCACTTCTGGAACTGCGGCCAGTATTGGCGGGCGAAGTCCCAGTTGCCCAGCTCGCGCTCCATGGCGGTAACCAGGATGAGGAGATTTCCGGTCTCTTCCACCGGCATCTGGTCGTCTTCAGTGCGCTCGCCGCCGCCGTATACCTGTCCGTTGGCCAGCGGATAGGTGCCCAGGTCGTGCGGGGCGAACGGCCATTTCCAGCGCGGCAGCGCGGCATACTCCATCACCGGCTTTAGCTGGGCTTCGAGAAGGTGGGGATTGAAGAAAAGGAAGAAGGGCGCCGAGGGATAGAGGACATCGACGGTGGAGATGCAGCCGTTGGAGAAGTTCTCCTTGGGGAAGAGCATGGGCGTGCCGTCGATGTCGGCGGCGAGGCCGTGGGCGGCGAGGGTCTGGCGGTAGGCAAGGATGGCTAGCTGCGCGTAGACGGGGCCGCCGGCGCGCTCGAGGTCGGCGGTCAGGTCGCGGTCGAATTGCTGGCCGCGCTTCTCAAGCTCGTTGTAATCCAATTCAGCTTTATCCAGCATCTCCGCCGCCGTGTCGCCATTCCTTCTCCAATACGGCCGCAGCTTTCGGTTCAGATACTCAACTTCGAACGGCTCGTCATAGGCAAGCAGCGCATGCTGTCTCACTGGGGAAGACACATTGCCCATGGGGAATTCCAGCGCGAGGTGCGCGGCTCCCTCTCGTGGCATCGAGGGCATCTCCATGTCATCCGTGGTGGAAATCACGCCCGTCTCGATGAATTTCCGCATGGAATTCCGCCCAGTCGATGTCATCGCCATGAGCCGGTCCGGAGCGCCCAGCCGAAAATACCCCCAGTCGATCCGCACGTCGTCACCCGGACGGCCCAGCACCTGCTGGCTTCGCGATCCCAAACTTAATACCTCAAGCCTTGCCGTGTTGGCACGTCCCCACGTAACCGCCTCGTCGTCCGAGTTCACCGCGATCATCGGATCAACGTCGAACATCACAGAAGCCTGATGTCCTCCACTTCCGTCTACTGTCACCGTTAAATACGTCACCGGCCGCGCCAGCACCTCCAGGTCATTCGTAAACGCCGGAGTAAAGAACTCCACCGTCAGCTTCACGCCCGCCGCTTCGAAATCGTAATAGGTGTGCGTCGGCGTGATGCGAAGGCCGGTCTGCGTCATCGCGGGAACATCTTCGGGCTCGGCGCCCATCCAGCGGTACGGCTTGCCGTCGATGCGCATGAGGCCGTGAATCGGCTGGCGCTTGCCGGTCCAGTGCACGGTGTTGCTGTCAGTCAACTGATCGCTGAACGACCACACGCTGAAGTAGGGGTCGTGCGCGATGAGCGGAACGGCCGGCGGGCGCTGAGATTGTGCGGCGAGAAACGGAACGGAGAGCAGGAGCAGGGAAGCGGCGGATGAGAGAGCGAAATGCGTGCGAGTGGAATTCACCGGAGCCTCAAATAACGGGCGATCTTAAGGACAGCCCATTTTACGACGACAAGGTGCCCGTGAATTCACTTCATCAGGCGAGCCTGTTCCCCTTGGGCGGTGATCAATTTCACGGCATCCTTGTCGAAGGAAACAAAGACCTCGCCTCCCAGCCAGCGGCCCTCATGTGCGATGACTCCGTCGGCGAAGTCACCTCCTGACTTGAGAATGGCGAGGCCGGCATTCACCGCCGGGCGATCGGTCCGAATGTTGCTGGAATCCACCAGTGTCTCAATGACTGAGGCGATTTGGTCATTGTGGAATTCGTAGACGCGCCCCAATACCCAGACAAATTCGCAAAGGCAGGAGAGCGTAACCGCGACAATATCGGATTCATAAAGAGCCTGCGCGGCCAGATCAGACTGCTTTGGGTCATCGCGCACCACAGCGCGAACAAGAATGTTGGTATCGGCAGTGATCTTCATCTTTCGCCAGCCCAACCCTTGCGAGCAGCCTCATTGATTTCTTCAATGGTAGCGACCTTTTTTGTTTTTCCAGCAAGCATGCCGATGAAGCGATTGATAGAACCAGTGGGCCGCGCAGCACGAACAATGCCCTGGCCGTTCGGCAGCAACTCCAATTCGATCTTCTCGCCAGGCCTTACACCAAGATGTTGAAGTACTTCTTTCCTGAACGTGACCTGTCCCCGAGTCGTGACTGAGAGCGTGGCCATAATGCCTCCCGTTTTCCATTATAATGCAAAACTGCATTATCGGGGCTGCAGATGATCAGAGCGTAAAAATGGTGCGCCGACCTAAGCCGTCGCGTCCGCCAGCGGCAACGTGAAGAAGAACGTAGCCCCGGAGCCCAACTCGCTCTCCGCGCGCACCCGGCCGCCGTGCGCCTGCACAATGTGCTTCATGATGGCAAGGCCCAGGCCGGTGCCGCCCATCTCCCGCGAGCGCGCCTTGTCCACGCGGTAGAAGCGCTCGAAGATGCGCTCCAGGTGCTCGGACGCGATGCCGGCGCCGAAGTCCTGTACCCAGAACTCGACGGCGTTCTCAACTGACCGCGCGCCCACGCGCAGCTTGCGGCCGCTGCGCCCGTATTTGATGGCGTTCTCTATCAGGTTGCCGAAGACCTGGTTCATGGCATCGGGATCGGCCATCAGTTGTGCGTCGGGCGCGCCCGCGTTCTCCAGTTCCAATCCGGCATCGGCCACAATGCCGCCCAACGATTCGATTGCGTCATCCAGCAGCGCGCTGGCGCTTGTGGGCTGCAAGGCGAGCTTGTAATCGGGACTCTCCACCCCGGCCAGCGCCAGCAGGTCCTCAGTAAGCCGGCTCATGCGGCGCGCGCTCTTCTGGATGACATTCAGGAACTCGCGGCTGGTGTCGCCATTGGGTGCCGGCTCCTCAAGCAGCGTCTCCACGTAGCCCTGAATGGAAGTGAGCGGCGTGCGCAGCTCGTGGCTTACGTTGGCGATAAAGTCGCGGCGCGAGCGCTCGGCAGCCTCAATGCGCGTGACGTCATGAAGCACCGCGAGCGCTCCTCCTGAGGGAAGCGGCGCGGCGTTCACTTCGAAAACGCGCCCCGGCGCCAGCGAACTGGCGCGGCCGGTGCGCACTTCGCCAGTTTCCAAAGCGCCTTTAACGCAGGCCAGCAGGTCGGGGTCGCGCACCGAGTGCGCCAGTGGCCGCCCGGCGCGGATCTGCGTCCCCGCCATGCGCTGCATCACGCTGTTTGACCAGCGCACCTGGCCTTCTGCTGTCACGGCCACAACCGCCTCCTGCATGGAGTCGAGCATGGCGGCCAGCTCCTGGCGTCCGCTTTCGATCTCGGCAAAGTTGTTGCCCAGGCGCTCGGCGGTCTGGTTCAGGGCCGTTTCCATCGCGGCCAGCTCGTCGGTGCCGGAGCGCTCCAGGCGCGCGGTCAGGTCGCCCTCCGCAATGCGCCGCGCAAAATCCACTACACGTTGCAGGCGGCTCATGATGCCGATGGCCACCCAGGCCGCTACGGGCAGCGCCACCAGCAGCGCGATCACCCCGGACCACACCGCTTCCTGGCCGATGCGCGAGAGCGTTTCACCGGCGGAGTGTGCTGCCATGCGGCGAAACACGATCTCCATGACCGCTGTGTGAAAGGCCAGCAGCAGCACGAAGAGTCCCAGCAGCCTGGTGAACACTTTGCGGGTCACGGTTGATCTGCTCCCATAGTGAGCTCGCGTTCTGGTATCGGGGCCGGCGGGTGATTCACAAAAACGCCGGCGGCGCGGCGGCCTTCACAACAAGGATAGATTGAGCCTCGGCCGACCTGGGCGCTCACTCGCCCTTGGGAATCTCAAAGCGGTAGCCCGCGCCGCGCACGGTTTTCAGGTAGCGCGGGTTCTCGGGGTCCACTTCAATCTTCTCGCGGATGCGCCGCACATACACGTCGACGGAGCGCGGCGTCACAAAGCGGGCATCGCCCCAGACCGCGTCGAGCAGGTGGTCCCTGCTGTACACGCGACCGGGGTGGCGGGCCAGGTAATCGAGCAGGCGGAACTCAGTGGCCGTGGTGGTGGTGAGCTGGCCGCGCACCGTAAGTTGCATTGAGTTGGCGTCGATGATTACTTCTTCAAAGCGGATGACCGATGGCGAGGTGGGGCGCTCAAAACGGCGCAGGACCGCCTTGACGCGCGCCACCAGCTCGCGCGTGGCGAAAGGCTTGGTGATGTAGTCGTCGGCGCCCAGCTCCAGGCCCAGCACCCGGTCATTCTCGCCCGCGCGCGCGGTGAGAAAAATGATCGGAATGGTGGAGAGCGATGCGTTGGAGCGCAAGCGCCGGCACACGTCCAGCCCATCGCCGCCCGGCACCATGATGTCCAGCAGGAACAGCGCCGGCGGCTGGCGCTCAGCGTCAGGAATGAGATTGGTGGGGGTAAGGTATGGCCGGACGGAAAATCCCGCGGCCTCAAGGTGATGCTGCACAAGCCGGGAAATGTCGGCATCGTCTTCTAGCACAAAAACGGATTGGCTCAACCGGGTTTGCCTCGCCGGCGGCCGTTTGGATTCGGGTGCTTCAGGCCGCACGGAATCGGCTACAGATTACTTCATTTGGGCAAACAAATTGCAAACGTTGTGTGAATTTGGCGGGGAACGCCCGCAGCCGTTAGCCGTTAGCCGGAAGCCGGAAGCCGGTAGCTAAGCCAATTGAAGCTACTGGCTACTGGCTACAAGCTACCGGCTCGGTTAGAAGTTGATGCGCCCCACCAGCTCCAAACTGCGCGGGCCCGCGCCTTCCGCAGTCTGCAATGCGGTGATGGACCCGAAGCCGCCCGAGTCCACCTGCATATTGGGCGGCTCGTAGTTGCGGTGGTTGAAGACATTTGCGGCCTCAAGGCCGAACAGCAGCTTGGCGTGCTCTGTGAGAGTAACAGCCTTGGTGGCTGAGAGCGAGAAGTTGATGGTGCCGGGTCCAACGAGGCCACCCACGGGCGCATTGCCGAAACGGCCGATGCCGACCTGGCTCTGCGTGCCGTAGTCGACGGCAAGGTTCTGGTAAGGGAATGCGTTGGGGTTGAGCCACTGCGCGGTATTGCGAAATTGTGCGTAGGGCGAGACGTTCTGGATCTGGTCGGGCCGAGACTGGCCCACGGTGGTGAGGATGTTGGTGTTGGCCGGGTCAACCGACTGCTGAAAGGGGGTGAGGAATGGCCCCGTCTGCAGGATGGCGACGCCGCCAAACTGCCAGTTTCCGGCCAGCCGATTGACCAGCGCGCCGCTATTGAGCCAGCGCCGACCATTCCCGAAAGGAAGGTCATAGAGCCAGGTTGCCAGGAAGCGATGCCGGCGGTCGTAGATCACGTTGCCGTAATCCAGGCCGGGATGAAAGCGATCGGTCAGGTAACTGCCGCCGGCCACGGCGAAGGCGCTCGGCGTGGCGCCGCCGGCGTTGGAGAGATCGCGCGTCCACGTGTAGCTGGCGTCGAAGGTGAGACCCGGGCCGCTATGCCTTGAGACTTCCGCTGTGGCGCTGTTGTAGTTGCTTTCCGCGGCGTTCACCACGCTTTGAATCACGCTCCAGCAAGGGTACGGGCGGTGATCGGCGACCAGCGAGCCGTCGTCGACGATGCAGGAGCCGGTGGCCGGCGGCGCAGTGTCAGCGTTGTTGTAGCCGAGCGCGTTGGCGGGAACCTGGTTCAGGTCCACCATCGCTTCCAGGTTCGATCCGTGACTGCCGGCGTAAGAGAGGCGCATGGCGAGGCCAAGGCCCAGATCCTGCTCGAAGGTCATGTTCCACTGGTTAACCGAGGGGTCTTTGTAGTGGATGGGAAACGCGTAGTAAAAGCCGGCGGTGCCGGTGTAGCTGCCCGCGGAGCTATCAAACGGATCGGAGAACGAGAGCACCGGGGTGACGCCGTCCTCCTGAAAGCCCTGGTTGTAGGTGCCCACGTAGCTGGCGTGGACGGCCCATCCGGCCACGAGTGAGAAGCCCAGCGGCGACTCGATGAAGCGGCCCCATCCGCCGCGGAAGACGGTCTTCTCATTCGAGAACGGGGTCCAGGCAAAGCCGAGGCGCGGGCCCCAGTCGTTGTGATTTGTGAAGTGGAGGCCAGTGGGGATGTGGGCCTGAGCCGCAGTCATAATGGGCGTGGGCGCAATGGCGGCAGAGAAATCGCTGGAGGTGTAGGCCAGCGCGGCCTGGCTGGGCACCACCACGGCGCCATGCACGGTTGAGCCGTCAGTGCCGACGCCGTTGTAGTCCGGCTGAAAGAAGGCGGTGTTTCCGTGCTGCTCCCGGATGGGAGGATGCAGCTCGTAGCGCAGGCCTGCGTTGAGCGTGAGCTGCGGAGTGACGTGCCAGCTATCCTGCGCGAACCAGGCGTAGGAATAACCCAGGCCGTTCATGGTGGGGTTGTTGACGGTGCTCACCTCTGTGTAGTCGGGGTAGCCGAGCAGGAACGCCGTAAAGGGGTCGCCGATGTTGGTGCCTACCTGGGAGCTGCCGTCAAAGACGTACCAGCCGGAGCGGTAGTTGCCAAAGACGTTATCGTCGTGATCGCTGATGCGCTTGAAGTCGGCGCCGAATTTGAAGCTGTGCTTGCCGCGTATCCAGGAGAAATTGTCGAGGAGCTGGACGATCTGCCCGCGCTGGGTGCCGGGATTGCCAGCGCCGGTCGACATGAAGCCATTGATGAGCACCTGCGGCGCCTCGGACCACTCCGTGTTCGGCTGCGGTACGGAGAGGCCGGTCTGCGCGAGCAGTTCCACGGTGGAGTAGCTCTGCGTTTCCGAAGTGTGCTGTGCGTTGAAGCCGCCGCGGAACTCGTTCAGCATCGACGGGCTGAGGACAAAGTTATGGGCGAAGGTCAGTCCCTCATCGATTTCCGGCGTATTGTAGCTGCCCTGAAGCGGGCTGCCGGCCTCAGCGCAGTAGGTAAAGACGCAGGTGGCCGAGGGCGCGGTGATGACCTGGCGGTTTTTATAAGTGAAGCGGGCGAACGCCGATTGGCGATCGGAGAAGTTGTGGTCGAGGCGTACGTCGCCCTGGTTGGAACTGATGGGCGAGGGGATGTTGGCCTGGTAGTTGTTGACCCACGAGCCGGCGTCGCCATAGTTGGGCGTGGGCATCAGGTACTTCATCACGGACGCCGAGATGGGCGTTACCGAGACGTTATTGGGATCGATGGGAGTAACGCCGTCCGGCTGGTAGATGGCGGAGACGCCCTGGCCCTCAAGATACGAGGCTACGTTGCCGTTGCGCATGTCGGTGGAGGGAACGCTGAGGATGGTCGGCGTTTCCCGCGGCAGTCGCAGGCCCTCATAACTGATGAAAAAGAACGACTGAGCCGTTCCCGCAGTAAGACGCGAAAAGCGGAGCGGACCACCGAGCGTGCCGCCAAAGTCGTTCATGATGATGCGCGGCTTGGAGAGCGCGAAGGGGTCGCCGGCGTTGTAAACCGTGTTCTCATTGTTCTCAAAGATCCCGCCATGAAAGTGAGAGGAGCCGGACTTGGAAACGGTGGTGATATCGGCCACGCCGGAGAATTCAGCGTTGTTGTTCGACTCGCTGATCTGGATCTCTTCAATGGAGTTGAAGGACGGAAACAACTCGTTCACGGGACCGGAGTACTCCACGCCCACGCTGGAAATGCCGTCGATGGTGACGCTGAGGAGCGCCGCAGTTGTGCCCATCACGGCAAGCTGGCCGCTGTCGTCTGTCTGTACGCCGGCTTCGGTGGTCAGGGTGGAGATGGGACTGGTGGACCCGGTGGAGCGCGAGTAGATGGCGACCGGCAGCTGCGTCAGCTCTTCGCCGATCTTGGTCTGCGAGAGGGAAGCAGTTTCGGTGTTGATCGGCTCCACAGGATCGTCAATGATGATCGTGGTGCTTGCCGCTCCGACCTTCAGGCTGGCGTCCACGCGGCGCGTATCGCGCGCGGTGACGGCGATATTCGGGATGGTCTCCGGCTGGAAGCCCTGCGCGGCGACGGCGACCTGGTATGTACCGGGGTCGATGTTGGGAAACTGGTACATCCCCGACGAGTCAGTGGCGCTGCTGCGCTGGGAATTGGTGCTCGTGTTGGTGAGTGTCACCTGGGCGCCAACTATCACTGCGCCCAAGGCATCATGCACCGTGCCGACAATGTCGGCGAATGTTGACTGAGCGCCTGCGCCGGCGATTGCCAGCAAAGTGACCGCAAGCAGCACCAAAGCGCCGCGAACGGTGCGGCCGGGGGAAGTTCTCTGCATCCTTCATCCCTCTGATCGGAAAAGCTGCGGACCGAAGCCCATGGTCCGGGCACACGAATGTTAATGGATGATTTCAATTTAATTGCAAAGTCAGCCGATGGAGAGGGAAACATTGTGGGAATCGTGGACCGTTTGGCGATTTCAGCTCTATCCGCCCCGCCGGGACCGGTTGCTACGTCCCCGTCTGCGCCAGTTCTTCTTCCGGCTCCTCAGCTCGGCGTAGCGCAGCTTCCGCGGCCAGGCGCCGTTCCTTCTCGGCACGTTTGCTGCGCACCTCGCGCCGGGCCAGCACAAACAGCGAGACAAATGTGCCGGCCAGCAGCAGGATGGCGGGAATGCCGTGGAGCTGATCCAGGCCATCGGAATCAATGTCGCCATAGAGCATGAGCAGGCCGAGGAAGACAAACATGATATGCGCGCAAAACACGTGCAGCGAGGCCTTGCCCAGGGTCAAAAACGGCTCGCGATGAATGAGTTTGATCAAGTATTTACGCGACCAGTAGGCGCAGATGGTGAACGCGGTGAGATTGATAACCCGCACCCAGCCGATCTGCCACTTGTCCAGCTTCATGCCCAGCGCCTGCACGGTAAGGTGCGGCCCCAGCCAGCCAAAACGAACTCCGATGAAGGCGATGCAGACTGCCCCGGCGACAGCCGCCAGCCAGCCCGGGATCTTATTCAGCGGCACCGAGCCCATGGCCGAGCGCGCGCCCAGCCACAGGCCCACGATCCAGACCGCCTGCCATGCGAACAGGTTGAATGCGCCGGTTTCCTGCAAAGGGATCGGGAGGTGGGTCACGTGCACAATCCAGTTATGCACCACGTCACGCAGGCCGAACTGCGCCAGCAGCCACACCAGGCTGCTCGCGCCCAGAATCCACTTCCAGCCAAATTTCACCGCGACCCACAGCACCAGCGGAGTCAGGAAGAGAAACGTCACGTACATGGGCAGGATGTCGAGCAGCGGCGGGCAGTAGAGCAGCAGCACTGACCCCACAATGGCCACCACCGGATGAGCCAGGTAGAAGTTGAGCAGGTTCACCACCGCAGCCTTGTGCGTGTGGATGGCCACCTCGGCGCCCACCGTGAAGGCGAAGGCGAGCATCACCAGGTGGTACCCGTAGATCTTCAGCGTGCGCTTCCACAGCCGGGTGCGTGCGCTGGCCGGGTTATTAACCAGGTCGCGGATGTAGAGGCGGCCCACCAGCAGTGCTGAAACAAACACAAAGCCCTCTGCCGAGGTGATAAACCCCAGCGGCTGGTTCACAAGGTCGCTGAACGACGTGGGCAGATGGGTCAGCACCATCCAGACAAGAAAGAGCCCGCGCAGCGCGTCGAGTTCTGGCTGGCGCTCCAGTCGCGGACGATCGATGGCTTGGACTGCGGTCATGGGACAAGCGGCCTTCAGGCCGGGCAAAGGTCTCCCCTGGTCAGTTAGATGACGCCCGGGCCGCGAACGAAGGCTCGCGGTCACGATTGACCGGCGGTGCGCCTAACCCCTGAGAAATGTGCTTGCCATTGGTGTCGTTAAACCCTGACCCCGAGCGAAAATGCGCGCCCATGCTATACTGGCTTTGCGCTCGGTGATTTGGTCGTGAGCGGCGTCTAGCCTTCCGAAGGCAATTCAGCCTTGCACAAATTTCCCCAAGCCCCTACAGCGTAGCCCTTGAGTTTTTCCCCCGGCGGCTCAGCACCTGGTCTGAGAAAGGACCACAAACACCTGGTCTGAGAAAGGACCACAAACACTGAGCGACTTTGCCCCCTGAACAGGGGTGCAACAAAGCTGGGACCTCGCATTAGCTTGCGTGGATGAGGGTGCCGACCGGCAATGTGCCGATTGGCGTTTCGCGATGCGTGGGTTAGTTCCGTGGCGCGGGCAATCTCAAGAAGCCTGCCGCCAGTCCCAGGGGACAGTTTCGGTTCTCCCTTACGCGCATATTTTTTCAGGTAGGTCCGCGTCCTTTGACGGTCTGCGCACCTCTTGTGTCCGGTTCCGTTTGCAGGCCTCGAGGAAATCGAGTCTCCGGAACCCATAGAAAGTTCGTTTGTTTTGACGTCTCAGTTCTCTCAGTTTTCTCTGTCCGCTGCCTTGATGGCGCGGCTCAACGCCAACAAATTTGAAATTCCCACGCCGGTGCAGGTCAGCGCCATTCCTCCAGCGATGGAAGGCCGGGATGTGCTGGCCACCGCGCAGACGGGAACGGGCAAGACGCTCAGTTTCCTCATCCCCATCGTGGAAATGCTGCAGAAGCCCCATTCGCAAAAAATGGAAGGGCGCGGAGCGCAGGCGCTCATCCTGCTGCCCACGCGCGAATTGGCCATGCAGGTGGAGCAGGCCTTCAATGCAGTGCGGCCCAGCCCCGTCTTCTCGGCGGCTCTGGTGGTCGGCGGCATGAATGAACGTCCGCAAACCGAGGCGCTTCGCCGCGGCGTCCGCCTCATCGTCGCCACGCCCGGTCGCCTTGAGGACTACATCAAGCGCCGCCTTGTTCGTCTTGACCAGGTAAAGATCCTGGTGCTCGACGAGGTGGATCGCATGCTCGACATGGGCTTTGAGCCGGCCATTCGCCGCATTGCCGGCATGCTCCCCACGGAGCGCCAGACCCTGTGCTACTCGGCCACTCTTGAGGGCAAGGTCAAGGAAGTTGCGCGCCATTATCTCAAGAACCCGGTTCGCATTGAGATCGGCTCGGTCACCAAGCCGGCGGAGAACGTCGAACTGCGCGCCTTCAGCGTAGAGGCCGACAAGAAGCAGGAGCTCCTGGAACACTTGCTGCATGCGGAGAAGGGAAGCTTCCTGGTATTTGTGCGCACCAAGCACGGCGCCGACCGGGTAGCGCGGCGTCTGTCCCGCTCCGGCCACTCGGCCATCCAGATTCACGGCGACCGTTCGCAAGCGCAGCGGAACTCGGCTCTGCGTAACTTTGCCGAGGGCCGGAATCGCGTGCTGGTGGCTACCGATGTGGCCGCCCGCGGCATCGACGTGGCCAACGTAGCCCATGTGGTCAATTACGACATGCCCAAAATGGCCGAGGATTTTGTGCACCGCGTGGGCCGCACCGGCCGCGCGTCCGCCAGGGGAGTGGCTTCAACCTTTGCCGGTGCCGCCGAACGCAACGATCTGCGCAAGATTGAACGCACGCTGTCGATTCAGATGAGGCACTTCAGAGTGCGCGGCGTGAATGCCGGCGCAAGAATCGAAAGCGCGGCATAGGCGCAGCTTCAGATTCACCGCTTCTAACTTGCGGCCAACGCCAGCATCGCGCCAACCAGCGCAAGCAAGGCGAACGCCGCCGGAATCTGCCATGGCGATGCGACCCTTCGCATCGCCATGGCATTGATGCCCTCGGCCGGCAGCACCAGGACAAGAATCAGCAGCAGATCAAACCGGCCCAGCGCATTGCCCCGCACAAAAACAATCAGAACCACTCCCGCGCCGATGGCAACCAGCGCGCCGCCGAGCGCCCGCAGCAACTCGCGCACAAGTTTTTGCGCCCGCTCCGCTCCCGCGCAGATTGCCGCCAGGTTGCCCGGCAGCCGTGGCGTCAGCAGGTCGTACAGGCCGCCCGCGGCCATCAGAAAGCCCGCAATCACCAGCAATGATTGTCCAGCTCGATGCAAGCCGCGTCCTTTCCGCTCACCTTTGCGATGTCACCAGTTACGGCGCGCTATTTGCCCACCGGCATCTGTCAAAACCGGCTACGGGTTTCCGACCGCCGTCTGAAATGAGAATCCCAGTCCCCCATCCACCTGAAGCGGATTGCCGTCGGGGTCCAGCGGCGGTTTGATCTTCCACTTCCGCACCTGCTCGCGAGCGGGATCTTCAAGCCCGGCGTTGTCAGAGTTCAATGGCCACGCCTCACGCACCTGTCCTTCGCTGTCAATCGAGATGTACATCGCCAGTTTGCCAGACGTGTTTCCCGACTTTACCGGGGGCCACTTCACCGGAGGGTCGCTGGCGGTCCATTGTTCCAGTTGCGCGGGCCGCACTTCCACAGATCGAAACCTGCCGTCGTTCGAGCCGAGCGGCGTAAAGAGCGGGTCGGTTTTCACCTTCGAAAGATCCTCAAGCTGCACCACCTTGCCGACCAGGTGCGTTCCCGATTCCGGATCATCGGACAACTCGCGCGCCACCTTCTTCTTGCCCCAATCGCGGAACTCTCCAAATTCCATGCTGTACCGCGGAGTGACAATGCTCTTCAGCTTGCCCTCACCGTCGAAGCAGAGAACGAAGAAGGCATCGGTGGCCCGTTCGCCCGTCCCAATCTGCGACTTCAAGCGCGTACATGCGTCTGTTTGCAAACCGTTGCCAAGGAACATCTGGTTAATGGTTGCGCCGCTCGTCTTCCACTGTGCAGCCTCGGGCACCAGGCCGAAGGCGCCGGTGACAAAGCTGCGCATCCACAGCGGAAAGTAGTCTCCTTCATCCTTCTCAGTCTTCTTTCCCCCGGTTACAACAATGGTCTGGTGCATGCCTTCTTTGTCGGTGACTTCTCTGCGCCACTGATCCGCTGACTGCCACCACTCTTCAATCGTGCCCTGATACGGCGACTGCGGATTCTCGGGCTCCGAAACGTTGATCCGGATGTGGAAAGGGCGGGCATCCGGCCCGGTGAGCGCGCTCTTCGCAATAGCCTTGTCGATTGCGTCGCCCAGGGGAACGCTGGTTTGCTTCACCTGGCCAAGGCTCGCCATAGAAATGGCAAGAATTCCAGCGCCCAGAAAACGCCTCAGTTTTTGCATGAAGAGAGTCTATCTCACGCCGTCAGGGAGCAGCGTTGTGCGATTCCAGGTAGCCACGGAACCCCGCCCTTGTCTCACGCGTACCAGCGGGAGGACAATACTGCTGTCCACCAATTACCCCTTTAAGCGTCGCCAAATCCGCCGATCTCCGGAACCCCGAAAGGAAGATTTCCTCATGAACAAAGCTTTCCTGGCCTTTCTGTGCATTCTTTTCGCCGCGCCTTTTGCCGTGGCTCAGGCCAAAAACTCCGGCCTGCCGCCCATCATTGACCGCGACCTGATCTTCGGCGATCCCGACATTGCCGGCGCGCAGATTTCGCCCGATGGTCACTACCTCGCCTTCCTCAAGCCGTGGCATGAGACCCGCAACATCTACGTGAAAGCCGTTGACGAGCCATTCAGCGCCGCGCGCCTGATGACCACGGAGACCAAGCGCCCCGTTGCCGGCTACCTCTGGGCCCGCGACAGCAAGTACATCGTCTTCGTCAAGGACAACGCCGGCGACGAGAACTTCAACGTCTACGCCGTCGATCCCGCGGCCAAGCCCGACGCGGGCGCCGATGCGCCGCCCTCGCGCGACCTGACCGGCGTGAAGGGCGTGCGAGTGATGCTGTTCGCCGCGCCCAAAAGCGATCCCGACGCGCTCTACATCGGCATCAACGACCGCGACAAGGCCTGGCACGACCTGTACAAAGTCAAAATCTCCACCGGCGAGAAGACGCTGGTGCGCAAGAACACTGACCGTATCACCGGCTGGAGTTTCGATAACAAGGACCAGCTTCGCCTGGCCACCCGCAACGCTGAGAACGGCGATACCGAGATCCTGCGCGTCGATCCCGACAAGCTCACGCCCATCTATTCGTGCAATGTCTTTGAGGGTTGCGGCCCGCTGCACTTCCTTCCAGACAATAGCAAGGTCTACATCGAGAGCAATAAAGGAGCGAATCTCATCTCGCTCATGCTGCTCGATCCCGCCACCGGCAACACCACACTGGTGGAGTCTGACCCGTTGGGCAAGGTCGACTTCGGCGGCGCGCTCTTTAACCAATCCACCAACGAGCTGATGGAGACCTGGTACACCGCGGCGCGCACCAAGGCTTACTTCAAAGACAAGGCTTACGGAGCCGACTATCGCTGGCTGGAAAAGCAGCATCCCGGCAAGGACATCCTGGTTGTCTCCAGCACCACTGACGAGCAGAAGTGGCTGGTCCGCGCCACCGCCGACACCGAGCCCGGCGAGTTCTTCCTCTTCGATCGCAACGGACGCAAGATCACACCGCAGTTCACCATCTGGGAGAAGCTCCCGCGCGCCAGCCTGGCGGAGATGAAGGCCGTCACGTATCGCTCGTCGGATGGCCTGGAGATTCCCGCTTACCTCACGTTGCCCAAAGGAGTGTCGCCGAAAAACCTTCCCGCGGTGGTGGTTCCCCACGGAGGACCCTGGGCGCGCGATGAATGGGGCTACAACCAGTTGGCACAGTTCTTCGCCAACCGCGGCTATGCCGTGCTCATGCCCAACTTCCGCGGTTCCACCGGCTACGGGCGCAAATTCCTCGACGCCGGAAACCTCGAGTGGGGCAAAAAGATGCAGGACGACGTGACCTGGGGCGTCAAGTACATGGTGGAGCAGGGCATCGCCGATCCCAAGCGCGTTGGCATCATGGGCGGCAGCTACGGCGGTTATGCCACGCTGGCCGGCGTCACATTTACGCCGGATACCTACGCCGCAGCCGTGGATTTCTGTGGACCGTCAAACCTCATCTCGCTGCTCGATTCCATTCCTCCGTACTGGGAGGCCGCCCGCAAAACCTTCGCCGTGCGCATGGGCGACTCCAGCACGCCGGATGGCAAGAAACTGCTCGAAGCCGCTTCGCCGCTCAACTCTGCCGGCCATATCAGGACCCCGCTGCTTGTTGCCCAGGGCGCCAACGACCCGCGCGTGAACCGCCGCGAAGCCGAGCAGATCGTCATCGCGCTGCGCGATCGCGGCTTCCCGGTCGAGTACGTCCTGGCTCCCGACGAGGGCCACGGCTTTGCCCGCCCCGTGAACATGCTCGCGCTCATGGCCTCATCGGAGGAGTTCATGGCCAATCATCTCGGCGGCCGCTTCCAGCAAGGCGGCTCGGCGGAGGAGATGGCGCGGCTCAAGGAGATCAGCGTCGATCCTAAAACCGTGACCCTGGCGAAAAAGATCGATGCCGGCGCGGTTGGCGTGCCCAAGCCCGTGGCGGATCTTGTCCCCGGCACGCGCCACTATGACGTAACCATCGCCATGGCCGGCCAGCAGATGAAGGTCAAGATCACCTCCACCATCACCGATGCAGGCACAGCGTGGACGGATACGGATGTGATGGAGACGCCGCAGGGAAACGCAACGGACACGGCAACCGTGGAAAAGACCACGCTGCTTTTGCAAAAGCGCAGCGTGAAGCAGGGCCCTGTGAGCATCGATGTGGATTTTGCCGGGAACAAGGCTACCGGCAAAATGAGCATGGGAGGAAACGATCGTTCCATCTCCGTTGACCTGGACGGCCCCATCTTCTCCGATGATGCGGGAACCGACGCGGTCATCGCGTGCCTGCCGCTTGCCGAGGGCTACACCTCCACATACCGCAACTTCGACCTGGAGAAACAGAAGGTAAAGCTGGTGCAGTTGAAAGTTGTGGGCTCTGAGAGCGTCACCGTGCCGGCGGGCACCTTCGACGCCTGGAAGGTAGAAGTGACCTCAGCCGACGGCGGAGCTGACAAGAAAACAGCCTGGGTCACCAAGGACACTCACAAGGTGGTCAAGGTGGTAGCAGTGCTCGCGTCCATGGGCGGCGCGACGCTGACGGAAGTAGCCACCGACTGATCGCGAAGCATAACCAGAAGCGGCAGGAGCCTCACGCTCCT
>Ga0265339_10001725_pt1 | contig 16104 bp, 17 predicted proteins | sample 4CB219metaG_FD_202085 | JGI IMG/M metagenome (GOLD analysis project Ga0265339, IMG submission 202085) | Rhizosphere microbial communities from Carex aquatilis grown in University of Washington, Seatle, WA, United States - 4-CB2-19 metaG | ecosystem: Host-associated > Plants > Roots >... | reverse complement strand
CGGGGCTTCCGCCGCCCGCGCATCGTTGCCGGCCTGCGCGAGATCTTTGCCGGCGCGGTTTGCAGCGTGCTGTCGATCGCCTACTGCCTGTCATACGCGGCGCTGATCTTTTCCGGCCCGCTGTCGCCCTATCTGTCTTACGGGCTGGCGGCGACATTCCTGTCGGCGGCCATCGCCGCGGCGATCATGGCGTGGCGCAGCTCGCTGCCCTTCGCGATCGCCGGCCCGGATTCATCGACTTCGGCGGTGACGGCGGCGCTGGTCACCACGATGGTTGCGCACCTCGCCGCGGCCGGAGATACGCGGCTCTTGCTGCCGGTCATCATCGTGATGACATTGGCGAGCGCCACGGCCGGCCTCGTCCTGTGCGGTCTCGGACTGTTGCGCGCCGGCGGCGCCATTCGTTTCATCCCATACCCCGTTGTCGGTGGCTTCATGGGCGCGACTGGCGCGCTGATGGTCCTGGGCGCGATCCAGGTCATCGCCGATCAGCGGTTTACAGTCGCGCACATCGGCATGTTCAATGACGTCGCGACGCTGTCGAAACTCGGCGCCGGAATTGCGGTCGCCGTCGCCCTGCAGGTTTTGCTGTCGCGTTCGAGCAGCCCGGTCATTCTTCCGGCGGTGCTGGTCGTCGCCACCGTCGCCATCCACCTCGGCATCGCCGCGACGGGCAGTTCGATCGACGCGGCGCAAGCGGGCGGCTGGCTGTTTCACCCGCAACCCTCGGCGCCGCTGATCATGCCGTGGCGGCCTGAGAGCCTTGCCGGCTTTCCCTGGGGCACGCTGGTCTCGTTGTCCGGCGATCTGACGGCGGTCGTTTTCGTCACCGTCATCAGCCTGCTGCTCAACATCACCGGCGTCGAGATCGCGACGCGCCGCGAGGCCGACATGGACCGCGACCTCAATGCGCTCGGTCTTGCCAGCCTCGTCAGCGCTGCCTTCGGCGGCTATGTCGGTTGCCTGTCGCTCAGCCGCACCACGCTCAATTATAATCTCGGCGGCAGGGGCCGCCTGTCGGGGCTGACGGTCGCCGTTGTTTCCGCGCTCGTGCTTTTTGCCGACCCGTCGTTCCTCGGCTACGCGCCGAAATTCGCGCTCGGCGGCCTGTCGTTTTTTGCCGGCGGCCGGCTCGTGTACCGCTGGCTCTGGCAATCGGCGACGCAGTTGAGCCGCCTCGAATATATTTCGCTTCTCGCCGTCGTGCTCATCATCGTCGAATGGGGATTCATCGCCGGCGTGCTGATCGGCATCGTCATCGGCTGCGCGACCTTCGCCATGAGCGCGAGCCGCGTCAATGCCATCAAGTTCACCTTCGACGGCTCGGAATATCGCAGCCATCTCGACCGCAGCGCCGAGGAGCTGGCGATCCTCGGCCGGCACGGCCGCGAATTGCAGGGCATGTCGCTGCAAAGCTATCTGTTTTTCGGCTCGGCTAACCGACTTTACCAGCACGTCAAGGCGCTGCTGCGCAGACAGCCGGGCTGCCGCTTCGCGGTGTTCGATTTCCGCCTGGTCACCGGCGTCGATTCATCGGCGCTCCACAGTTTCTCGCAGATCAAGCAGGCGGCGACGGAAGCCGGCGCGCGTGTCGTCCTCGTCGGCCTGCGGCCGGACTTGGAGCGGGCCTTTCACGCCGGCCGCTTGGTGTCGAGCGATGTCGTAGTCGCGCCGGATCTCGATCGCGCGCTGGAAGGCTGCGAGGACGCGATCATCGCCGCCCATCAGGTCGCCGCCGGCGAGAAGGACACCCTGCACGCTTGGTTTGAGCGCGCCCTCGGCAGCGCCGAGCATTCCGACGCGCTTGCCGCGCTGTGCCGGCGCTTCGAGGCGCGCCCAGGCGACATCATCGCGCGCCAGGGCGAGCCGTCGAATTCGATGCACTTCATCCTCGACGGCCGCGTCAGCATCCTCGTCGACATGGGCGAGGCGCGCGCCGTGCGCGTGCGCAGCCTAGGCCGGCATACCACGATCGGCGAAATGGGGCTGATCTCGGGCCGCCCGCGCAGCGCCACCATCCAGGCGGAGGCGGCGAGCGTGCTCTACGAATTGAGCCTCGAGCACTTCAACGACATCAAGCGCAACCAGCCGGCACTCGGCCAGGCGCTGCTCGCTTACGTGATCGCGGTGATGGCCGAACGGCTCAGCTTCGCCAGCCGCGTCATCGGCGTGCTGCAGCGCTGAGCTTGCACGGCCGAGCCCGGCGCGGCATGAATGCATTCGTACCCGGGAGTTTTGAGCCGTGGCGACATTCAAGGCGATCGTAATCGAGAAAGCCGAGAGCGGCACCAAGGCCGCGCTCGCCGATTTCGACGAAGCCAATCTGATGGATGGCGACGTCACCCTCCGCGTCGAATACTCGACCGTCAACTACAAGGACGGGCTCGCGGTCACCGGCAAGGCGGCGGTGGTGCGCCGCTTCCCGATGATCGCCGGCATCGACTTCGCCGGCACCGTGGAATCCTCCAGCCACCCGGCCTGGAAGGCCGGCGACAAGGTCGTCCTCAACGGCTGGGGCTGCGGCGAGTCGCACCTCGGCGCCTATGGCGCCAAGGCGCGGGTGAAGGGCGACTGGCTGGTGCGGCTACCTGCGACCATGAGCTCGCGCGAGGCGATGGCGATCGGTACCGCCGGCTACACCGCGATGCTGTCGGTGATGGCGCTGGAAGGCCACGGCCTCGAGCCCAAGAGCGGCCCAATCGTTGTGACTGGTGCCGCGGGCGGCGTCGGCTCGGTGGCGGTCGCGATCCTCGCCAAGCGCGGCTTCACGGTGCACACGGTCACGGGGCGGCCGCAGGAGGCCGATTACCTCAAAAGCCTCGGCGCGGCCGAGATCGTCGACCGCAAGGAGCTTGGCGGTCTGCCCAAGCCGCTCGCCAAGGAACGCTGGGCAGGGGGCATCGACGTGGTCGGCTCGGGCACCCTCGCCAATCTGCTGTCGATGACCCGCTACGGCGGCGCGGTCGCCGCCTGCGGCCTTGCCGGCGGCATGGACCTGCCGGGGTCGGTCGCCCCCTTCATTTTGCGCGGAGTGTGCCTTTACGGGATTGATTCCGTGATGTGCCCGCTGCCCAAGCGGCAAGAGGCCTGGAAAAGGCTCGAAACCGACCTGGACCGCCAAAAACTTGCCAAAATGACCAGCGAAATCCCGCTTTCCGGGGTTTTCGAGGCTGCCCCCCGCATCCTGGCCGGGCAGGTGCGCGGCCGGATCGTGGTCAAGATCGGGTAAACTTGTTCAGGATTTAGCGACGAACGCCGGGCATAATCGGCTAGGCTCGCGGGTGCGGGCCCTTAACCGGTCGGCCGTTCGCCGACCGCTGTGTTTGTAACAGTTGCGTCAGTGCGGAGTGGGGCGATGGTGCGTGGTCTTGCGTTGTTGGTCGGCCTGACGGCCGCGATGCCGGCGGTAGCCGGTGAAATGTCGGCCGATGAGGCGCGGCATTTCGTTATCGGCAAAATGTTCACCTACACCTGCTTCGAGGGCACGCGCGGCAAGGGCCGCGTGTTCTCCGATGGCTCGGTGATCGGCTCCGTCCAGTTCCAGGGCTCGGGCCCGATGCGTTTTGCCGCGCTGCCGGCCGGTACGCTGCACGTCGATGGCGGCGCGGTCTGCGCCACGGTGCGTGGCCTGCCGTTGCAGCCCTGCTTCAACCTCGAGCGCACCGACTCCAACAGCTTCCGCGGCTCGATTTCGGGCCTCGGCTTTGCCTACTGCGACTTCACGCACCAGCAGGGCCGGGCGGTCCTTGCCCGTCGCGCCAGCAACGAACATCCGCTGGCCTTGCGGCCCTCGCTCAGCGCCGACAACAACTAGCAGCGTCCCGGCGGTGTGGGCCCCCGGCGGTTCCATGGCCCCTCCCGCGATATCGCGGCGGGGCGAATCGCTTTATTGATCGCCCAGAGGGGAAACGCCGCTCAAGAATCGGCGCGCCAGCCGCTGGATGAGCTTTGGCCTGCGCAAACGTCTGCGTGCCGTCGTTCCGTCAAAACCGGAGCGTGCGGAAGCCGTCGTCGTTGCTGTCGCCCCGGCTCCAGCGGTCCCGGCAACCGCCGACCACCACATCGATGCGATCCGTGAGACTATCGACCTCCTGGAGGCCGACCTCGCCGCCATGATTCGCGACGTGCAGCACACCGCCTCGGCGGTGCGCCAAGGCGTCGAAGCCTCAGCGCGCTCGCTCGCCGCCATTCGCGAGCGAAGCGACGCGCTCGCCAGCGAGAGCCGCAGCGCCAAGGACGACGCGGTCCAGCTTGCCGCCTCGACCGAGGAGTTCGCTGCCTCCTCGCGCGAGATTCTCAGCCAGGTTCACGAGGCCGGCGCCTTGACCGAGAGCGCGGCCCAGGCCGTCAGGGCCGCCGCGGCCAGCGTGGTCGGGCTCAAATCGTCGTCATCCGACATCGGCAACGTCACCGATCTGATCGCTTCGATCGCCAAGCAGACGAACCTGCTGGCGCTGAATGCCAAGATCGAGGCGGCGCGCGCCGGCGAAGCGGGCCGCGCGTTCGCCATCGTCGCTGACGAGGTCAAGGCGCTGTCGGCAAAGACCGGCAACGCCACCAAGGAAATCGCGCATAAGGTCGAGATGCTGCGGCAAGATGCCGCCAAGTCGATCGTCGCCATCGAGCAGATCACAGCGGCGATCGATGCGCTGCACCCCGTCTTCAACGCGGTCTCGCAATCGATCGGCGAGCAGGATGCCACCACCGGCGATCTGGCGCGCAGCGCATCGGAGACGTCGCAATTCGTCGCCAGCGTTGCCGATGGCGCGACGCAGATTGTCGAGACTGCGGTAACTGCGGCGGCCTCGGGCGCGGCCGCCGACCGGTCCGGCCAGGACGCGGCGCTGACGGTTGAGAAACTCAAGACGCGCTTTGTCATGTTGTTGCGGCAGACCGAGTTTGGCGACCGCCGCCGGCACGATCGCGTGCCCTGCGATCTGGCGGTCGCGATCCAGTCGTCCTCTGCGCTCGTCCGCGGCAACACCGTCGACCTGTCGGAGGGCGGCGTGCTCGTTCGCGCGCAGGATACCAACGGTATCGCCATTGGCGAGGTCGCGCGCGCCTCGATCGCCGGCATTGGAGAGTGTCCGGTGCGCCTCGTCAACCGCTCGCATCTCGGACTGCATTTGCAGTTCGTCGACATGCCCGAGCCTGTCCGGGACGCGCTCCAGGCAAAGCTTGCCACCATCCGGGACGAGAACCGCGAATTCATCGACCGCAGCACCGATATGGCGCATCGCATCGCCGGTGCCTTCGAGGCGGCAGTCTCGAACGGCCGGTTGAGCCGCGAGGCGCTGTTCGACAATCACTACGTGCCGATCGAAGGCACCGACCCGCCGCAACACCGCACGCGCTTCCTCGCCGTGCTGGAAGAGATTTTGCCGCCGATCCAGGAGCCGTTTCTCGCGTCGGACCCGCGCATGATTTTTTGCGCAGCGGTTGACCGCAACGGCTATCTCGGCGTGCACAACACGAAATATTCGCAGCCGCAGCGGCCCGGCGACGTCACATGGAACACGGCGAATTCGCGCAACCGGCGCATCTTCGACGATCGTGCCGGGCTGTCGGCCGCGCGCAACGTGCGGCCCTATCTGCTGCAGAATTATCCGCGCGAGATGGGCAACGGGGTCATCGTGCTGATGCGCGAGATCGACGTGCCGATCCGTGTTTTCGGCAAGCACTGGGGCGGCTTCCGCGCCGCCTACAAGAGCTAACCCTTCGCCGGAAAGATCATGCACGTCGTCGTAGCGTGCGCATAAAGCTTGCCGGACTTGTCCTTGAGGTCGCCTTCCGACGTCGCGAGCGTGCGGCCGCGGTGGATGAGACGGCCTTCCGCGCGCACCGGGCCGGTGTCCTTGGTCATCGGCCGCACGAAATTCACCTTGAGCTCGAGCGTCGTCCAGGTGTCGCCCTTAAGCAGCGTCGAAAAGATCGCGCAGCCGAGCGCGGAATCAAGCAGCGTCGCGGCAAAGCCGCCGTGCACGGTGCCGATCGGATTGTAGTGGCGGAATTCCGGCAGGCCCTCGAACGCCGCGCGGCCTTGCTCGGCCTCGATCAGATGAAAGCCGAGGAGCTCGCTGATCGGCGGCTGCGGCAGCGCGCCGCCGATGATCGCCTTGAGGAAGCTCAGGCCGTCATGGCTCTTGAGCGCCTCCGCCGGCACCACGCCGTATTCCGTCACGTCGGCCCCCAAAACCTGCAAACGGCTATTCGTTTACTCGATATCCAGCCGGAAGGGCACTCCCTCTTCGGCCAGTTGCCCCGGTCCGATGGTCTCGACCGCCTGCACCATGCGGCCATCGCGCTTGAGCAGCCGGTCGGCGATCGAAACGATGCGCGCGTTCGGCGTCGCGGTGCGCGAGGCGCGGCGGATATCCCATGCGATCTGCATCTCGTCGCGCTGCGGATTGAGCGCGCAGGCGGCGACATAGGCGCCGGCGGTCGATCGGCTGATGCCGGCATAGCAGTGCACGACCATGGGCGTGGCGCGGTCCCAGCCACTCACGAAGTCGATCAGCCGCGCGACGTGCTCCTCGGCCGGCGCGGTATAGCCGTCCATCGGCGCGGTGATGTCGTCGACGGAGAGGATCAGGTGGTTTTCGGCGGCGATATGGCTCGGCCGCGTCACGCGGTCGGTCAGCCGCAGCAGCGTGACGATATGGCGTGCGCCGGTCTCATCGACGGTCGAATAGAGGCGCGCGAGCGAGCAGACGTGGATCATGCGGGTGATAAAGACTCGTGTTGCGTCATATCTATGACGGCGCGTGATCGAGCGAAAGCCTAGGCCCGGACGAGCTTATCGAAGCGCTCCTTGTAGCGCGCCTCGGCGGCTCCGGCGGTCCATGGCGTCAGGTAATCACGCTCCAGCGCGGCCGAGAATTTCGGCGGCTTGCCGAAGAACCGCCGCGCCTCGGCCAGTTCGAAGCCGGCGAGCCGCGTCGATTCGAGGAAGGCGGCTTGCCGGTCGGCGGCCTTGATCAGGCTTTGCAGCGTCGCCGGCAGCGGCGAGGGCAGGCCGAAGCGGCGGTGGATGGCGGCGAGCAGGCGATGCTCGACCGCCTTGTAGCTGTCGCCGATCACCGCCTTGAACGGCGAGATCATGTCGCCGACCACGTATTCCGGCGCGTCGTGCAGCAGCACGGCGAGGCGGTCCTTGGCGTCGAGCCGCGGCACCTTTGCCCTGGCGAGAGCCTCCACCAGCAGCGAGTGCTGCGCGACCGAGAAAATGTGCGCGCCCTTGGTCTGCCCGTTCCAGCGCGCGACGCGCGCCAAGCCATGCGCGATGTCCTCGACCTCGACGTCGAGCGGCGACGGGTCGAGCAGATCGAGCCTGCGGCCCGACAGCATGCGCTGCCAGGCGCGCGGCGCGGGCTTGACCGGCAGCTTGGTCATTTGCGCTTGGCGCGCGGTCTGGCGAGCTTCGCCACCGCGGCGTGGCGGTGACAGCTCACCAGATGGTCGTTGACCATGCCGACCGCCTGCATAAAGGCATAGACGATGGTCGGCCCGACGAACTTGAAGCCGCGTCCGGCAAGCTCCTTCGACATTGCCTTCGACAGCGGCGTCTCCGCCGGCACCTGGCCGTGGCGCTTGAACGCATTCTGCTTCGGCTTGCCGTCGAGATGGTCCCACAGCAGCTGCGAGAAGCCGGGACCTTCTTCCATGATCTTGAGCCAGGCGCGCGCCGAGCCGACCGTGCCCTCGATCTTGGCGCGGTTGCGCACGATGCCGGCGTCTTGCATCAGCCGCTCGATCTTCTTCGGCGTGTAGCGCGCGATCTTCTCCGGCTGGAAGTCGTCGAAGGCGCGGCGGAAATTCTCGCGCTTGCGCAGGATCGTGATCCACGACAGCCCGGCCTGGAAGCCGTCCAGGATCAGCTTCTCGAACAGCGCGCGGTCGTCGTATTCCGGCACGCCCCATTCCTCGTCGTGATAGGCGACGTAGAGCGGATCCTCGCCCGGCCAAGGGCAGCGGACGAGATCGTCGTGCTTCGCGCTCATGACGCAGGCGTCTCGCCGGGCCAGGGAAACGTCGCCCAGGCGGGCTTGACCGGATGGATGGCGATGCCGCCGGCGGTGAGTTCGGTGCCGCCGGCGAGCGCGTCGGCGACGCGATCGAGCCGCAGCATCGCCAACCCGCGGCCCCTAGCGGTGGTGCCGAGCGTGCCGATCTGCTTGTCGCCGGCCATCACAGGCAGTCCGGGTATCGGCGAGAACTCGTCGTAGGTGATCGGCACCACGCGGCTGCGCGCGGTCGAGCGATGCTCGACGCGCGAGACGACTTCCTGCCCGACATAACAACCCTTGTCGAAATCGACGCCGGCGAGTTGGTCCATGTCGGCTTCATGCGGGAACGTATCGAGGTAGCTGAAGTCCTCGCCGCCGCGCGGCACGCCCAGCGCGATACGGTGCGCGTGGTAGGCCTCGTGGCCGGCGAGGTTGGCGCCGAGATTGGCGGCGGCCTCGGTCGCCAGATCCGGCGGCAGGATGCTGCGGGTGCCGAGCGCCGGCAGCCGCGGATCGGCATAGCTCAGGCCGTCGTCGCTTTGACCGGCGCCGTCCCAGAACGCCATCACGCCGAGGCTGGCGGACCGGTCCTCGATCGCCACCTTGGCGCGCAGTTTGTAGAAGGCGAGCTTTTCCACAAGCATGCCCGCCAGCGCCAGTGGGCAGTCGAGGAAGAAGCCGCCGCCGTCCTCGGTCATCGCCTCGGCGATGATGAAATCGGCGATGATCTTGCCTTGGGGCGTCAGCAGCGCGGCATAGCGCGCGGCGCCGGGCTGGACCTTGGCCATGTCATTGGTGACGAGGCCGTTGAGAAAGCGCCGGGCATCGTCGCCGGACACCTTGACCACGCCGCGGTCGGGAAGAAGCGCTGCCTGCATAAGAGTGTCTCTTGCCAGAACTCGCGGCGAAACGTAAGCGCTGTTGCGCAGGGCTCAAGTCTCGTAAGAACAGCTCTAAATATGGCCGAAACCTACGATCTCATCCTCAAGGGCGGCACCGTCGTCAATCAGGACGGCGAGGGGGTGCGCGATATTGGCATCCGCGGCGGCCGTTTCGCCGCGCTGGGCGACCTGTCGCGCGCCTCGGCCGGTGAGGTGATCGACTGCCGCGGTCTGCACGTGCTGCCCGGCGTCATCGACAGCCATGTCCATCTCCGCGAGCCGGGGCTGACGCATAAGGAAGATTTCGAGACCGGCTCGCGCGCCGCCGTGCTCGGCGGCGTCACCGCGGTGTTCGACATGCCGAACACCGACCCGGCCACGACCAGCGCCGAGGCGCTCGCCGATAAGGTCAAGCGCGCGCATCACCGCATGCATTGCGACTTCGCCTTTTATGTCGGCGCGACGCGCGACAACACGCCGCATCTGGCCGAGTTCGAGCGGCTGCCCGGTGCCGCCGGCGTCAAGGTCTTCATGGGCTCGTCGACCGGCTCGCTGCTGATCGAGGACGACGAGGGCGTGCGCAATGTGCTCAAGGTTATCCGCCGCCGCGCCGCCTTCCATTCCGAGGACGAATACCGCCTGCGCGAGCGCATGAACCTGCGCGTCGAGGGCGACCCGCGCTCGCATCGGGTGTGGCGCGACGCGACCGCGGCGCTGATGTGCACGCAGCGGCTCGTGCGCCTGGCGCGTGAAACCGGCAAGCGCGTGCACGTGCTGCACGTCACCACAAAGGAAGAAGCCGCTTTCCTCGCCGACTACAAGGATGTCGCCAGCGCCGAGGCGACGCCCGCGCATCTCACGCTGGCCGCGCCCGAGTGCTACGAGAAGCTCGGCACGCTGGCGCAGCTCAATCCGCCGATCCGCGACGCGTCCCATCGGGAGGGGATATGGAACGGCATCGCGCAGGGCGTGATCGACAGCGTCGGCTCCGATCACTCGCCGCACACTCGCGAGGAAAAGGCGCACCCTTATCCGAAGACGCATTCCGGCATGCCGGGCGTGCAGACGCTGGTCCCGCTGATGCTCGACCACGTCAACGCCAGCCGCCTGACGCTGCAGCGTTTCGTCGATCTCACCAGCGCCGGGCCGGCGCGGCTATTCGGCATCGCCGGCAAGGGCCGCATCGCCGCCGGCTACGACGCCGACATCACCGTGGTCGATCTTTCGCGGCGCGAAACTATCCGTGATGAATGGATCGCCTCGCGCGTTGGCTGGACGCCATATAACGGCATGAACGTCACCGGCTGGCCCGTCGGAACTATAGTTCGCGGCCGCAAGGTGATGTGGGAGGGAACTCTGGCGGCCGCCTCGCAGGGCGAGCGCGTGCGGTTTCTGGAAACCCTTGCCGGCGCCTGATCCGGTATGCTTGCTGCCGCAAGTTATCCCCAGCCTCTTACCCCCAAATATTTCCTGTGGATTGAAAATGCCGCGTGTGCCTCTATGAAACGTGGGTGGGCACCCCAAGCTCTTGCCGGCATGACCGGCGGCTGAGGGGTTGGGGGACGATGAGCGGCGATCTCATATCGCTCCGCATGCTGTTGGTCACTGCCACGCCGTCAGAGCAAAACCTGTGGCGGCAGGGGATTGCGCTCGCGTCCGTGCCGATCGAGTTCTCCTCGGCCGATGCCGTCGGCGCCGGCAGGACGCTCGCCAAAGGCGGCGTCGACATCTGCGTCATCGATTCACGCCTGCCCGGCGACGACAAGGATGCGGTGCTCAACGCCGCGCGCGTCAGCGAGCCGCCGCCGTTCGTCGCGCTGTCGGCGCAGGGCGCCGTCGCCAAGCTTGAGGGTTACGACGGCACTCTCACCAGACCGACGTCGCCCGAGGACGCGCGCAAGCTCATCGAGCTTTGCGTCCGGGTGAAGGTCCCGACGCGGGTCCTGATCGTCGATGACTCGAGCACAATCCGCAGCATCGTGCGCAAGATTCTTTCCGCCAGCCGGTTCTCGCTCGACGTCCACGAAGCGGAAGAGGGCATCGCCGCGCTCAATCAGCTGCGCACCGGCAATTACGGCATGGTTTTTCTCGACTACAACATGCCGGGACTGAACGGCTTCGAAACTCTGGCGGAGATCAAGCGCGAGTCCCCCGCTGTCGCGGTGGTCATGATGACGTCGCAGATGGACAGCGCGCTTGCCGATCGCGCGCGTGCCGGCGGCGCCCACGCCTTCCTCAAGAAGCCGTTCTACCCGGTCGATATCGACGGCGTGCTCGCCCGCTATTACGGGCTCAACGTGCCGGGCTGATAGGCGGCTACTGCCGCTGCTGATCGAGAGAAAATTCGCCGTTGCGGATGCGGGTGCCGAGACCCTCGGCGAAGCTCGCGGCTGCTTCCTCGCCGTATGTCGTGACGAATTCCGCGAAGGCCGAGAATAGGCAGGCCTGCGCCAGGCAGTCGCCGTCGACGCCATCGAGGCGCGCTTCCGCCCAGGCTTCCTGCAGATAGCCGAGCGCCACGCGCTTCTGCTCGTGGTCGGCGATAGGCTCGCGCGACACAGTGGTCCGCCCCAACGTACTCATTGGCACCGTCGTCCTCAAAGCGCCCGCAAAAGGGCGCCTGCCCCACATTTATAGGGACGTTACCACGCGGCCGCCGCGCTCCTAGCCGCACTTTCAGGAAAGGTTAATCCTGGGGACAACCGGCCTAGTTGGCGTATCTGGACGTGATATCGCGGGCGATCTTGGCGCCTTCGTCGAGATAACGGCGGATGGCGATATCGGCCGCCGGGGTGCAGGTGCGGTAGGTCTGCTGGTAGACGCGGTAACCGCGGTTGAAGCTCGCCACCACCTTGCGCTTGCGCTCGCCATCGAGCGATTCCGCGTCGATCAGCGCCTGCATCTGGTTGCGCCATTTCTGCCCTTCGTTGGCGCCGCAGACGTTGCGCAGATAATGCAGCGAGCCGAGAATCTCGGCGAGGCGGGCGAGATCGCCGTCGTAAGGCGCAATCGCCTCGACCGCGCGCAGCGGCTGCGCGGCGATCAACGCCAGCATTGCGACAGTGATCAGCAGCTTCTTCAACGCGAACCCTCGGCCCGTTGGCGGCAGTGATATGCGCTTCACTTGTGACCTTCGCAAGGCACTCAGTGTCCGGCTTCGGCGAGCCGGGCGAAAGCCGCGACCGCGATCTCGGCGAGGCCGTCGGTGGTCCGCAGCGCGGAGATTTCGGACGGCAGCACCCAGCGCGCGTCGTCGAGTTCCTCGTTGAGCTTGACTTCGCCGGAGACCCAGCGCGCGGCAAGGCAGAGAATGACGAAGTGCCGCTCGACGCGCCCTTGGGTGTCGCGCGTAATGACTTCGCGTTCGCCGGCGAGCGCGACCGGGGCGATGGTCAGCGCGGTTTCCTCGCGCACCTCGCGCATCACCGCCTCGTGCAGCGTCTCGCCGATCTCCACCACGCCGCCCGGAAAAGTGTAGATGCCGTGCGCGGGCTTGCGCGCCCGCCGCACCACCAGCACCTTGCCGTCGCGTACGATGGCGGCGCTTGCCGCGAGATACGGCCGCTGTGGATAGGTGCGGATGTCGGACAACGGGCTACCGCAGCAACTGGTCGACGGCCGCCTGTGGCGTCGCAGCGCCCGCGGCGAGTGCGCCGCGGTCGCCATTGATCACGGCGCCGGCGCGCGCGATCAGCGGCTTGAGCGAGGCGACCGTCTGCTGCGCGAGGCTCTGCGCGGCGGCCTCGGGGAGGCCAGCGCGCATGCCGGCGCGCGTGGCTTCCAGCACCGCCGTCATGGTGCCGGCCAGCGCGTCGATTGAATCGCGCACCGCCGGGTCGGCGGCGTCGTAAGCCGCGACCGCCATATCTCGGTCCTTGAAATGCGAGCCGCTGAAATGCTCGCGATAGGTCTTGGGCTGCCAGTCGAGGAAATCGGCGACGCAGTCCGGGCAGCTCGACAGCATCTCGAGCAGCATGATCGCCTCGTTGAAATGATTGAGGTAGTCGGTGGCAAGTCCCGTGGCCGGGTTGATGTTGGCGTCGGCAAGCCGCAGCGCGCCGTCGGCATCGCCGTCCGACCAGTCCTCGACCGCTTGCAACGCCTCGGCGCAATCCTGATATTTCATCGGTCGCCCGTCTCCGCGGCAAGTGATAATCAAGCCCCGTTAAGGTGCAATTAAGCCATGTGCGGCCGCTACACGCTCACCTCGGCGCCGGAAGCGATCCGCGCACTGTTTGGCTATGCCGAACAGCCGAACTTTCCGCCACGCTACAACATCGCGCCGACGCAGCCGATCGCGGTCGTGCGCATTGCGCGCGATCAGGCCGAGTGGGAACCGGTCGGCCGCCCGGATCGCGCGCCAGAGTCGAAAATTGGGGCGCGGCCGGACGCAAAACCGGAGCCCACTTTTGCTGGCCGCGCTCCGGGCAAGCGGCAATTCGCGCTGGTGCGCTGGGGCCTGCTGCCGTCCTGGGTCAAGGACCCGCGCGCCTTCACGCTGGTGATCAACGCGCGCGGCGAATCGGTGCTGGAGAAGCCCGCCTTCCGCGCGGCGATGAAATATCGGCGTTGCCTGATCCCCGCCGATGGTTTCTACGAATGGCAGGCTGGCGGGTCGCGCAAGCGGCCGTTCTACATCCGCGCCAAAGACGGTGCGCCGCTCGCCTTTGCCGGCCTGTGGGAAAGCTGGACCGGACCGAACGGCGAGGAGCTCGAGACCGCGGCCATCGTCACGACCAACGCCAACAAGATGCTTTCGCCGCTGCACGACCGCATGCCGGTCGTGGTGCCGCCGGAGGCCTTCGACCTGTGGCTCGATTGTGCGCATGTCGACGCCGAGACCGCCGCGGCGCTGATTGCGCCCGCGCGGGACGATGTGCTCGAGGCCTACGAGATTTCCACGGCGGTCAATCGCGTTGCCAACGACGACGCGAAGCTGCTGGAGCCGGTCGCGCCGGGCGCGGAACCTGCGCCCGCGCCGCCGAAACGCGCGGCGGCCAGGCGCGCCAAGAGCGGCGGCGGGCAGGGCGTGCTATTCTAGCGGCCGACGATCTTGCCGAGGCCTTCGACGATCGCCGGCGAATCCCATTGCGCCGGGCCGATCTGCCGCGCGATCTCCTTGCCGTCGCGGTCGATCAGCAGCGTGGTCGGAATGGCCACAACGCCGAGCGCGTGCATCGCCTTCGACGCGGGATCGGCATAGATCGCCAGTCTGTCCAGCTTGAAGTCCCGGTAGTAGCGGTTGACCGCGGCGTCACCGCCGACGTCGATCGACATCGGCACGATCGCAAGATCCTTCGGCGGGAAGTTCGCCGCCAGCGCGTTGAGCGACGGCATCTCCTGCTTGCAGGGCGTGCACCACGTCGCCCACACGTTCAGCAGCACATAGGAACCGCGAAAATCCGCGAGCGTCTTGGTTTGCCCGGCTGCATCCTTGAATTGGATACCGGGCACGGCAAGCGGCTGGGCATGCAACGACGGCATCGCTGCCGGCAGCTCCTCCGGAAAGAAATTGCGCGCGAGGTAGGGCGCAAAGGCGAATACCACCAGCGCCAGCGCGAGAGGGGCTAGCCGGCGCAGCTTCGCCTGCATCCGCTCACAGCACTTTGCCCGGGTTGAGGATGTTGTTGGGGTCGAGCGTGCGCTTGAGCGTGCGCATCAGGTCGATCGCCACCGGGTCCTTGTACTGCGGCAAGATGTCGCGCTTCATGACGCCGACACCGTGCTCGGCCGAGATCGAGCCGCCGAGCTTCTTCACCACCTCGAACACCACGGCGTTGACCTCGTCCCAGCGCGCCAGGAATTGCTTGGGGTCGGCGCCTTCCGGCTGCGTCACGTTGTAGTGAACGTTGCCGTCGCCGAGATGGCCGAACGGCAGTGGCCGCGCGCCGGGAATGAGTTTCACCGCCGCGGCGTTGGCCTGCTCGATGAATGCCGGCACCGCGGCGACCGGCACCGAGACGTCGTGCTTGATCGAGGCGCCGATGTGGCGCTGCACCTCGCCGAACAGCTCGCGGATGCGCCAGAACGCCTTGCGCTGCTCGAGGCTGGCGGCGATCGTGGCGTCGAGCACCAGGCCGCGCTCGGCGCCCTCGGCCAGCAGCTCCTCCATGGTCTCGCGCAAGCCGGATGTCGCCTGCGACGACAGTTCGATCAGCACGTACCACGGATAGGGCTTGCCCAGCGGGTCGCGCGACGCAGCGTCGAACTTGACCACGGCTTCGACACCGCTCTGCGCCATTAGCTCGCACGAGGTGACGGCGCCGCCGGTCCGCTCGGTGGCGAGCGTCAACAGCTCGACCCCGGCCTGCGGCGACGGCACGCCGGCATAGGCGGTCTCGACCGAACGCGGCTTCGGCACCAGGCGCAGCACCGCGGCGGTGATGATGCCAAGCGTGCCTTCCGAGCCGATGAAGAGGTCGCGCAGGTCGTAGCCGGTGTTGTCCTTCTTGAGCTTGTTGAGGTTGTTGAGCACGCGGCCGTCGGCCAGCACGACCTCGAGCCCGAGCGCGTGCGAGCGCGCGATGCCGTGCGCGACCGCGGCGACGCCGCCGGCATTGGTCGAGAGATTGCCGCCGATGGTGCAGGTGCCTTCGGAGGGCAGGAGCTGCGGATAGAGCCGGTCGGCGGCGGCGGCGGCCTCGCGCGCGCTTTGCAGCGTGACGCCGGCCTCGACCGTCATGGTGTTGGAGACGGCATCGACCTCGCGGATCTTGTCGAGCCGCTTGAGCGACAGGATGATCTCGCCGTGGTGCGGGATCTGCCCGCCGACCAGCCCGGTGTTGCCGCCCTGCGGCACGATCGCCGTCTTGGTCTCGTTGGCGAGCTTGACGATTGCGGCGACTTCCGCGACCGAGCCCGGGCGCAGCACCACCGGCGTGTGGCCGCGGTAGAGATCGCGCATCTCGACCAGATAGGCCTGCTGCACGGCTGGATCGGTGATGGCGTATTTGTCGCCGACGATCGTCACGAAACGCGCCAGCAGCTCCGGCGAGAGCTTGCGTTCGGGCTGCGGCTTGGTCTGCAGGTTCATTGCACAGTTTCCGTTTTTGGCGCGGCGGCGCGCGCAAGTCGATCATTGATGGCTTCGCCGAGACCCTCGTGCGGCACCGTCATCACCGCGATGGCCTTGGCGCCTCCGGCATCGAGCGCGCGCAGATGCGAGAACAAATTAGCCGCGGCCTCGACCAGATCGCCGCGCGGCGACAGATTGAGCG
>Ga0265339_10001722_pt1 | contig 16118 bp, 15 predicted proteins | sample 4CB219metaG_FD_202085 | JGI IMG/M metagenome (GOLD analysis project Ga0265339, IMG submission 202085) | Rhizosphere microbial communities from Carex aquatilis grown in University of Washington, Seatle, WA, United States - 4-CB2-19 metaG | ecosystem: Host-associated > Plants > Roots >... | reverse complement strand
TCGGCGCCGGCATGGCCGTGATGCTCAGATCCGACCACTGGCTGGTGATCGGATTCGCCAAAGCTTACATCTGGTTCTTCCGCGGCACGCCGATCTTGGTGCAGTTGATCTTTTGGTACAATTTGGCGGCGCTTTTCCCCAACCTGTCCGTCGGCGTTCCCTTCGGCCCGAGCTACCTCGCCATCGACACGAACGCCGTCGTGACGCCGTTCATGGCCGCGTTCCTCGGCCTCAGCCTCAACGAAGGCGCCTATATGGCGGAGATCGTCAGAGCGGGCATCACATCGGTCGATCCGGGACAGGAGGAAGCCGCGCGGGCCATCGGCATGACCCACCTCAAGGCCATGCTCCGTATCGTGCTGCCGCAGGCGATGCCCTTCATCATCCCGCCGACTGGCAACGAGACGATTGGCATGCTGAAAATGACGTCGCTCGTTTCAGTCATCGCCCTTTCCGATCTGCTCTATTCGGCCCAGTCAATCTATTCGCGCAATTTCCAGGTCATCCCGCTGCTGCTCGTTTGCTGCTGCTGGTATCTCGCGCTCACGTCGATCCTCACCGTGATCCAGGGGCGGATCGAGCGGCATTACGCCCGCGGCCGCCACGGCGCCCTCCACAGCAGGGCAGAGCGACCATGACCTTTCACATGGTGGAGGCGCGCGGCGTCGAGAAGCGCATCGGCGACCAGATGATCCTCAAGGGCGTTGACTTCAACGTCAGGCGCGGCGAGGTCGTCAGTCTGATCGGTCCGTCCGGCTCCGGCAAGTCGACCTTTCTGCGCTGCATCAACCATCTGACCAAGATCACCAGCGGCTATCTGGCGGTCGACGGCGAGCCGGTTGGCTACCGCCGCCAAAACGGCAAGCTTTACGAGCTGTCGGACGCCGAGATCGCTCTCAGCCGCGCCGAGATCGGCATGGTGTTCCAGCGGTTCAATCTGTTCGGGCATAAGACGGCGATCGAAAACATCATCGAAGGACCGGTGCAGGTCAGGAAGCAGCCGATCGACGGCGCGCGGCAACGGGCGCGGCTCCTGCTCGATCGCGTCGGCCTCGCCGCCAAGGCCGACGCCTATCCAGCCGAGCTCTCGGGCGGTCAGCAGCAGCGCGTCGCCATCGCCCGCGCGCTGGCGATGGATCCCAAGCTGATGCTGTTCGACGAACCGACGTCGGCGCTCGATCCCGAGCTGGTCGGCGAGGTGCTCGATGTCATCAAGGCTCTCGCCTCTGAAGGGATGACCATGCTGGTCGTGACCCATGAGATGGCTTTCGCGCGCGAAGTCTGCAACCGCGTCGCCTTCCTCGACGACGGCCGCGTCGTCGAGGAAGGCACGCCCGACGAAGTGTTTGGCAACCCCAAGAGCGAGCGCGCCCGCGCTTTCTTCGCGCGCATGCTGTGAAAGCCCGGCCCGACTCCCGCCGGAAACTCTCCGCCCTGCCCGCCAGGGCCGGGCATTCGCGGCGCGTCCCGCGCCGTAATAGATCCGAACCGCCCGCTCGGAATGCCGCGGGCACCTGCAACGTCGATCAGAAAGGATGATCATGACGGTAGAAGAGACCATCAAGCGCCTGGAGGAAGAGCGCAAGAAAATCTGGCTGACCGCTCCCGAAGAAGTCACCGCCCTCGGCCGAGGCGAAGTGCCTCGGGGCACCGGCGCCCGCGGACAGTATCTCAGCACGATCATCTTCGCCGAGGGCGAAGCCCGCACCTTCGCGGACGAATTCCTCTGGTCGGTCATCCGCGTCATCGAGGACGACAAGGACGCTGATCTCAAGACGCTGCAGGCCTTCATCGACCAGATGATCAGCTACAAGGCGGATTTCTTCGACTTCGTGGGTCTCCCCGGAGCCTGCGCCATCACCAAGCTCTATGTTGCGGCGGCGAAGGCCTGCAAGACCAAGGCTGAGCTGCTGGCGCTCACCAACGCTGCGCTGAGTTGGGCCAACCGTATGCACATGTGGGTCGACTTCATCCTTCCCTGGGGCATCGGCGACGGCTTCCGTCGCAAGCCGGCCAAGAAGGCCTGATCCAACGAACTCCAGGAGAAAGAATCCAATGCGTTTGGCAATTGAAGTTGAAGGCAAGGAAGTCTGCAAGATCGAGGTGTGGGAGGACAAGTGTCCGATCATCGCCAAGGAGCTACGCGAGAAACTGCCGATGAAGACCATGCTGCAGCATGGCAAGCTGCTCGGCGACCTCATTTTCTTCACGCTGCCGATCGTCGCGCCGTGGGAGAACAAGCATCTCACCGAACAAGTGGGCGCGGAGCGCCGCGCCAAGTACGGCAGCCCGGCCGGCGGCGTCTGTTTCTACAGCCCCCGCCAGCAGTTCTGCATCGTCTATGGCGACGACGCCTCTGACGAACCGCTGCCGATCTCCTATATCGGCGAAGTGGTCGAAGGGCAGATGCAGCTCAAGGTGACCGGCTTGGAGACCTGGTTCGACCAAGCCCGCGTGCTGGAGATGAAGGTCATCGACTGACAGCGACGGGGAGGGCGTTCGCCGAAGCGCGCAACGCCTTCCGCCCGCCCGCCGTGAGGCTTTCCGAATTTCCTCCTCGCGCGCGAGGGCTACGGAAGAACTTTCTGCGGCAGATCGGCTATAAGCTGTGAAGGCGCCGCGCCAGGCTCTTGGCCACCGGGCCATTGTCGACGAGGGGCCGGGCAAATAGGGGTGTTTTAATTGGCTGCGACAGAGTCACTGGCCGAGGAGTGGGCAACGTGCGTCTGACGCGAGCGTCTCTGTTGGCCGGCGCTTTGTTCAACTCGGCGTCTGTCCTCGCTGACGATGCGACGACGCTTCGCGCCATAGAGGGCGGCAGTCCGAACGTGATGGTGGGCGCCAGGTCCGCCGCGCGACAAGGCGACGTGTTGGGTGGCGCCGAAACTGGCGTCGAGGGCTCGCCAAACGTGATGATCAACGGAAAACCTGCGCTTGTCGTCGGGTCGAAAATCAAGTGCGGCGGCGTCGTCACGACGGGTTCGGCGACGGTCCTGGTCAATGGAAAGCCCCTCTCCGGTCGAGGAGACGTCGCGTCCGGTTGCGCGAAATAGCGATCGAGATGTTGTCGCGCGGAGAAGGGGCGCGCGACCTGGCGCGCGTGGGATCGCGATGGCAGTCCGGTGAAAGAGACTTCTACGTCTGCGCAGCCATCCGGGGACGGAACCTGCGGACAGCCCACACGCCGAGCGCAACGAAGGCCAGCAGCGCCACGGCTTGGGTCGCCACGAATGGCGGTTCCGATTGTGTCGGCGCCAACGCCTTGAGGAACGGCAACTTCATGAACGACTGCACGATCAAGACGAAGACATTCAAGTAAAGCGCCGCGACGGCGCAGCCAACGAAGATCCAGCGCCAAGCTCCAGCGAGATGGAATGCGTAGTAGGCGGCGACCGCCAAGGCCAACAAGACGAGCGAGATCACGCCGACGGCGCGCGGCGGATCAAACCCGAACGGCGCCAACGGGAAGCCGGTCAAGCTGGTGAGGATCGTCGCCGCGAGAAAGATTGCGTTCGCGTTGCGCGGCAGTCTCGCCGAGATCAGACCGTATAGCACGAAGAGTCCAACAAGAATGCCGATCAAGCTGATGACGACATGGATCTGAAGCATGGGACAGACTCCATTTTACACAGAGTTCATCTGCTTAATCCTAGACCTGACCTGAATATGTTCATGGCGGGAAGGTATTGGCAATCCGCACGCGCTGGGAGCGTTTGAAGTTGAGCGGCGGATCGCGACGGGAAAGGCGGATCGGAATGAGAGTCGTCTCAGCCTTGCCGGCGCCGCCGCTCCAACATTGAGAAAGCCGCCATCTCGCCGGCGGCCGGCGCGGAAGAGATTTGTCCCGCAAACCACTGAAAACAAATCGCTGTGCCGGAAAATGGCGCTCCCCTCCGTGAGCGCTCCGCCCATCGCCTTCGCCGCGCTCAGCTCCGGCTCTACGCCTCAGCGCGGCCGAGCCTGTCCTGCGGTTTTCGCGCGAGCCCCTGGCGCTGGTCGCCGCGCCGCCAGCCTCTCCTCGCGCAGGCGGCCGGATCCGCCTTGCTCCCGCCGCCTCAATTTGCGACAACCTCGCCTCCCATTCTCACCCTAAAGGCGACGCCCATGCCCGCTCTGCGCTCCCGCACCTCCACGCACGGCCGCAACATGGCCGGTGCGCGCGGACTTTGGCGCGCCACCGGGATGAAGGAGGGCGACTTCGGCAAGCCGATCGTCGCCGTCGTCAATTCCTTCACTCAGTTCGTCCCCGGCCACGTCCATCTCAAGGACCTCGGCCAGTTGGTCGCGCGCGAGATCGAGGCGGCGGGCGGCGTCGCCAAGGAGTTCAACACGATCGCGATCGACGACGGCATCGCGATGGGCCACGACGGCATGCTCTATTCGCTGCCCAGCCGCGAAGTGATCGCCGACAGCGTCGAGTACATGGTCAACGCCCATTGCGCCGACGCGATGGTGTGCATCTCCAATTGCGACAAGATCACGCCCGGCATGCTGATGGCGGCGCTGCGCCTCAACATCCCCGCCGTGTTCGTTTCTGGCGGGCCGATGGAAGCCGGCAAGGTGACGCTCAAGGGCAAAGTGGCGCGCGTCGATCTGATCGACGCGATGGTCGCCGCCGCCGACGACAAGGTCAGCGACGAGGACGTCAAGACGCTCGAGCGCTCGGCCTGTCCGACCTGCGGCTCGTGCTCGGGCATGTTCACCGCCAATTCGATGAACTGCCTCACCGAGGCGCTTGGCCTGTCGCTGCCCGGCAACGGCACGGTCCTCGCCACCCACGCCGACCGCAAGAAGCTGTTCGTCGAGGCCGGCCACCTGATCGTCGATCTCGCGCAGCGCTACTACGAGCAGAACGACGAGAGCGTGCTGCCGCGCGCGATCGCCGGCTTCAAGGCGTTCGAGAACGCGATGAGCCTCGACATCGCCATGGGCGGCTCGACCAACACCGTGCTGCATCTGCTCGCCGCCGCCTATGAGGCGGAGCTCGACTTCACCATGGTCGACATCGACCGCCTGTCGCGGCGCGTGCCGGTGCTGTGCAAGGTCGCGCCGTCGGTTCCCGACATTCACGTCGAGGATGTCCATCGCGCCGGCGGCATCATGGGCATTCTCGGCGAGCTTGACCGCGCCCATCTGCTCAACCGCGACGTGAAGATGGTCCACGCCGAAACGCTCGATCAGGCTTTGGCGCGCTGGGATGTCAAACGCGATCCGTCTAAGGCGACCCGCGAATTCTTCGCCGCGGCGCCGGGTGGCGTGCCGACCCAGGTGGCGTTCAGCCAGGCGGCGCGTTGGGAGTCGCTCGACGAGGACCGCGAGAAAGGCGTCATCCGCGACCTCGACCACGCCTATTCGAAGGACGGCGGCCTCGCGGTGCTGAAGGGCAACCTGGCGCTCGACGGCTGCATCGTCAAGACGGCCGGCGTCGACGCCAGCGTGCTCAAGTTCGAAGGGCCGGCAAAGGTGTTCGAGAGCCAGGACGACGCGTCACGCGGTATTCTCGCCGGCGAAGTCGTCGCCGGCGACGTCGTCGTCATCCGCTACGAGGGCCCGCGCGGCGGGCCGGGCATGCAGGAAATGCTCTACCCGACGAGCTACATCAAGTCGAAGGGCCTCGGGAAAGTCTGCGCGCTGATCACCGACGGCCGCTTTTCCGGCGGCACGTCGGGCCTGTCGATCGGCCACGTTTCGCCTGAGGCGGCCGAAGGCGGCGCAATCGCCTTGGTCGAGCCGGGCGACCGCATCGCCATCGACATTCCCAACCGCACGGTCGAACTCAAGGTTGCCGACGCGGAGCTGAAGCGGCGGCGCACGGCGATCGAGGCGAAGGGCAGGGACGCCTGGAAGCCCGCCGCGCCGCGCCCGCGCAAAGTCTCCAAGGCGCTGCGCGCCTACGCCGCCTTCGCCACCAGCGCCGCGCGCGGCGCCGTGCGCGAAGTGCCGTGAGCGGCTCGGAGACGCTGTTTGTAGCCGCGCTCGTTGAGCGCGGCGCCGCGCCTATGGGCCCTCGTCAATCTTTCGTCACGTCCGCCGTCGCGCCTCCGGCGACGGCGATCAGGTCGGCGGCCCTGATTTCGAGCGTCGCCCCTGGCCGACCTGCGCCGCAGTAGACAACGTCGAGGCCAAGCGTCCGTCGGTCGAACAGGACGGTCGCGCCGCGCACCGGCAGCGGCGCGACGCCGCCGGGCGCCATGTCGAGGTCGCGCGCCAGCTCCTCGCTCGTCGCCGGCCGCAAATCGCTCCGACGTACGCCGAGCGCGTCGGCGATCTTCTTGTAGTCGGCGCGCGCCTCGCCGCGCATCGCGGCGATCGCGTAGCCGCCATCCGGCAGTCGGAAGACGAGACCCTTGATCGACGCCGCCGGGTCGAACGGCAGCGCGGCCTTTGACTCGGCGAAGGATACGACTGGAGCGTGACGATGGAGCTTGTAATCGACCGCCGCGGCGTCGAGGAATTTCTGGACTTCCGAGGTCAACGCCGGCGCCTTCGCATTGTCACCCCACGTCGATCCAATCCGGTGGTCCGACGCATGTTGCGACGGATCACAATTTCGTCAAGCGCCGCCGTCGTTGCCAACATCAGCATCGCGCCACGACGCGCACAGCGCTACTTATGGCGCGAATTGAGCTACCCGCGATAGGCCAATAGGGAACGAACCATGCAACAGCGTCGTCTCGGTCGCACCGACCTTTCGATCGCCCCGGTCGTGTTCGGCGGCAATGTGTGCGGTTGGACCACCGACGCCAAGACGGCGTTCGACCTGCTCGACCGCTTCGTCGGTGCTGGCCTCAATGCGATCGACACCGCAGATGTCTATTCGAGATGGGCGCCGGGCAATGTCGGCGGCGAGTCGGAGACGATCATCGGCGCATGGCTGAAGGCGCGCGGTAAGCGCAACGAAGTCACGATCGTCACCAAGGTCGGCTCGCCAATGACGGAGTCGGCCAAGCGGGACCTCTCGGCCCGCTACATCGAACGGGCGGTCGAAGCGTCCCTGAAGCGGCTCGGCGTCGAGACGATCGATCTCTATCTGTCGCATTGGCCCGACGATTCGACGTCGCATGCCGAGACACTCGGCGCCTATCAGCGGTTGATCGCCAAGGGCAAGATCCGCTGGTGCGGCGCCTCGAACTTCAGCGCCGGACAGCTTCGCGACGCGCTGGGGGCGTCGCGCGCGCAAGGCCTGCCGCGCTACGAGGTCTTGCAGCCCGAATACAATCTCTATGACCGCAGCGGTTTCGAGGGCGCGTTGCGCGATCTCTGCGTCGCCGAAGAGATCGGCGTGATCACCTATTACAGTCTTGCCAAAGGATTCCTCGCCGGCAAGTACCGCACGGCCGCCGACCTCGGCCAGAGCCCGCGCGGCGGCGGCGTTAGCGGCTATCTCAATCCGCGCGGGCTGCGCATCGTCGACGCGCTTGCCGCGGTGGCGGAGCGGCACGCGGCCAAGTCAGCCGAAGTGGCGCTGGCCTGGCTGATCGCTCAGCCGGGCGTCACCGCGCCGATCGCCAGCGCGACGACGCCGACGCAAGTCGACAGCCTGATTCGCGCCGCGTCTCTGGCGCTGTCCGCCGACGATCTCGCCGCGCTCGATTTGGCGGCGGCGCCGGCCGCCTGAGCGAACTCTCCAGCGGCAAAAACCGAGGTCCGCCAAGCTATTCCCGCGACCTTCCGTTGCGCGCGAAGGTGCGTCCGATTGTCGCGTGTTTGATTGAGGGGGATCATTTTTGGCTTGCTCCGGCTACGGTGCGCGCGACCTGAGTCAGGGAGTGGATCGCCCATGTTGTTGCTTGATCTCGAATCGTTGCAGCTCGCGCCGCTGTTGCGAGATCCGTTCACATTCACCGTGGTGAAGAACGCGATCCGCCCCGCGGATGCAGCGGCGATTCGCGATGATTTTCCCCAAATTGACGACTCCGGCCTGCTGCCCGTCGAGGCGACGCATTACGGTCCGATGTTCCGCCGGCTGATCGACGAATTGAAGAGCGAAGCGACGGCGCGCGCCTTTTCGGAGAAATTTGGCGTCAATCTCGTCGGCCGCCCGCAGATGATCACCGTGCGCGGTCGCTGCGCCGCCAAGGACGGCCGCATCCACACCGACACGCCGACCAAGCTGATCACCGTGCTGATCTACTTCAACGACCAATGGGAGGCGAGCGGCGGTCGCCTGCGATTGCTGCGTTCGCCAACCGATCTCAACGACATGATCGGCGAAGTGCCGCCTGATCTCGGCACGATGATCGCGTTCCGTCGCTCCGACAAATCATTCCACGGCCACGAACCCTACGAAGGGGTCCGGCGCTACGTGATGATCAACTGGATGACCACCGATTTCGCGGCGAAGCGTGAATTGCTGCGCCACCGGGTTTCCGCCCGCGCCAAGCAGGCGTTGAAGCTCATCGCGCCGCGCCGCGCCGCCAAGGCGGGAGGGGCCCGTGGCTGACGGTTCCGCAGTTTCGGCGAGCCTGATCGGCTGCTTTGACGCGAGCCAATTCTCGGCTCAACCGTTTCGTTATTGGCTGCTGTCCGACATTCTGCCGGTGGCGGTGTGCGATGGCGTCGACGCGCTGCCGGCGCGGGCGGCGCACATCGACGACACGCTCGGCAAGCGCGAGACGCACAACAGCTCGCGGCTGTTCTTCGGTCTCGACAATCGCCGCCGCCATCCGGTGTGCGACGCGCTCGCCGCCGGTTTCCAGTCGGCTGCGACGGTCGAGCGCATCGAGCGCTTGTGCGAAATCGAGTTGCGCGACAAGAGCCACTTGCGCATCGAATACTGCCTCGACACCGACGGCTTCTGGCTCGAGCCGCACACCGACATCGGCGCAAAGCTGTTCACCATGCTGGTCTACCTTTCGACCGAGCCGGGCAGCGAGGCATGGGGCACCGACATTCTCGACGCCAATCTCAACCTCGTCGCCGTCGCGCCGTACAAACGCAACGGCGGGCTGATCTTTGTGCCGGGCGGCGACACTTGGCACGGCTTCCACCGGCGGCCGATCAACGGCGTGCGTCGCTCGCTAATCATCAACTACGTCAAGCCGGAATGGCGCAGCCGCCACGAGCTGGCGTATCCGGACCGCGCTGCCGGCGCCTGAGACGGCGTCAGAGACTCCCGTGCAACGCGCCGCCTTACGCGCCGCTCGCTCGGCGTGGCGGCCTTCATAGCGCGAGCGCTGTCCTCGCCAGCCCGTTGCGCCACGCTCTATCGAGCCGCGCCGAGCTTGTTCTGGTGGACGACGAGCGAGACGTAGGCGGCGGCAAGCAAGGGCGCGGCGATTCCTGCATTGGCCCCGCGGCGAACCAGATCGCCGACGATCGCCTCGGCCTCGATCGGCTTGCCGCTCTGCAGGTCCCGAAACATCGACGACGCCAACGGCGATCCCTTTTCGGTCAGCATCGCCCGCGCCGCGGCGAGGAATCCGTCCGACGGCGCGACGCCGACCGCCGCGACGATGGCGACGACTTCGTTCAGCAATTGTAGCGCAAACGCCGGTCCGCCCGGACACGCTTCGACCTCGCCGATCGAGCCGCGCATCAAACAGTTGATCGCGCCGAGCGACGCCAGCAGGATCCACTTCTCCCACATCTCGCGATGGATCGCCGGCGAGAGACGCGCGCCGATCTTCGCCGACCGCATGAACGCGTCCAGCGCCGCGATACGGGGCGTGCGCTCGCCGTCGAGCTCGCCGTAAGCGATATCCTGCAAGGGCGAAAGCTGGACGATGCGGCCGTCGTCGTCGAGCGTCGTCGACACCTTCAGGGCGCAGCCGACGACATTGTGCGGGCTGAAGCGCCGCGCCAGAAGCTCCATGTGCCGCATGCCGTTGAGCACCGGCAGGATCATGCTGTTCGGGCCGATCGCCGGCGCGAAATCCTCCATCGCCGCGTCGAGCTGATACGCCTTCACGGTCAGCAACACCGCGTCGTAGGTTTCGGCGAGGGTCGCAGGCGTGACGAGCTTCGGCTGCAGCGTCGCGTCGCCGTACGGGCTGAGGATGCTGAGCCCGCTCTCCTTCAGTCTCGCCGCGCGCGCCGGGCGCACGAGAAACGTGACGTCGCGTCCCGCCTCAATCAACCGCCCGCCGAAATAACCGCCGGTCGAACCGGCGCCGACGACCAACAGACGCACGTAGCAGCCCTCGCTGTGAATTACCGAGTAGCGTAGAGCCTAGCCGCGTTTTCGGCCAGATGCGCCAACGTCGCTGTCGCCCGCGACGACGAGCGAGAGGGCGTTAAATGAACGACACGAACCCTCACTTCGGCGTGAAGGTCAGCTCTGGCGCGCCGGCCCGCTTCAGCGCCGCTTCGTCGCCGGCCAGCGTGATCGACTTGCCCGCGTTCCATAGCGGCGCCAGGTCGCCGTAGTGCGGCGAGAAGATATGACCGGATTCGCCGGTGGCGATTATGAAGCGCGATTTGTCGGGATCGGCGAGATCGTAGATCGCGCGATAACCGCCCCCGTGGGTGCGCGCATAGGGCCGATCGGGCGGCGTGTCGAACCCGCCGCCGCGGTCGAGCGTGTAGAATCCGCCGCTCGACGGCAGGCTCAAGTCGCTGACCCGGTCGAGCAGCGGAATGTGGCTGTAGACCTTGTGTTGCAACAGCGCGACATGTTCGTGGCCCCAACGCCACTGGCTCATGTCGGCGCCGTCGCGCTGCACCAGTTCGGCGAGGCCCTCGTCGAGCGCGCGCGCGACCGTTGCGCGGCAATCCGGATCGGGCTTGTCCGGCGCGTCGCACCATTCTGGATGGTCGCGCAGCAGCGCGATGAGAGTCTCAGCGGCGAACGGGCCTTTCTCGCTCAGCGACAGACCCGTTTTGTCAACCAACATGATGCGGTGCAACGCCCGGACAAACGCTGTGTAGATCAGCGGCTCCGGGCGATCCTTGTCCATCACGCCGTCCCACGCGCTTAGCAGCGCCAGCGCCTGACGCGCGCGTTCGTCGCTCGGCGTCGCGCGTTTGAGGAATGGCAGCAGATCGACGAAATCGAGCGTCAGATGGTCGGCCTGCATCGTCGCCGAAAGATCGAGGCTCAACTTAGGATTGGCGTCGAAGAACTGTTGGATTCGGCGGGCGCGGAACGCTTCTTCCCAGTCGCGCCCGTATTCGGCTGCTTTGTCGGGACCGACGATCGCGTTGTTGGCGTTGAAGACAAAGCCGCTCGCCGGATTGTGGAGCTGAGGCGCTTGGTCGAAGTTCATCACGCCGGACCAGTCCGCGGCGCCGGACGCGCCGTCAATCGGAGCAAGGCCGTCGCCCGATTTGCGGGTTGGCAGCAGGCCGGGGCTGATGAAGCCGATGTCGCCGTCGACGTCGGCATAAGCGAAATTCTGAGTCGGCGTCTGATAGAGCTTCAGCGCGTCGAGAAACTCGCTCCAATTCCGCGCGACGTTGACGCGCATCAGCGCTTCGGCGGTCGTATCCTTTTCGCCAAGGCCGGTGAAGGCGAGCGCGATGGCCTTGCCCGGTCCAGCCAGCGCAGCAAGATCCCTGTTGACGTCGGAAATAACTGGACCGTGCCGCGTCGCGCGGATGTGCAGTTTGACGTCGGGCGCGTCCTTGACGTGAATCGTCTCGTCATGGATCAGGAACGGCTTTGCGCCGTCGGCGGTCAAATACTGCGTTGCGTTGTCGGGATCGACTGTTTCGACGAACAGATCCTCAGCGTCGGTGTCGGAGGTGGTCAGGCCCCAAGCGATATGGTCGCTCTGACCGAGCAGAATGAGCGGCAAGCCGGGGATCGTGCCGCCCTTGATCGAGACATTTGGCGTGACGATGCGCGCGAGATACCAGAGGATCGGCGCGCCGAGTCCGAGGTGCGGGTCGTTGGCCAGGATGGGCTTGCCGGTGTCGCTGCGCGAGCCGGCGACAACCCACTCGTTCGAGGCGCCGTGACTCATCTGCAGCAGCGCGCCAAGCCGATCGGTCGTTTCATCCAGGCCGGCGTGATCGGGATGGGCGAGAGGTGAGGTGGTGACCGGCCAGTCCATGTTCGGCATGGGGAAGAGCCAGCCGGCGCGATCGGCCGGAAGCTTCTGCGCCAGACGAGCGCGCAAGCTCTCCAGCCCATAGTTGCCGCTGAGCTGCAGCGCCATCAGCTTGCCCCACACCAGCGAGTCGGCTGGCGTCCACGGCTCTGGCTTGTCGCCGAGGATGAGGAATTCGGGCGGCAGCGCGTTGCGATGACTGTCGAGGAAGGCGTTGACGCCGTCAGAGTACGCCAGCAGTCGCTGTTGCGCCCACGGCGAAAGCGCAGCGAAGCTGCTTTTCGCTAGGGCATAGAGGCCAAGCGTGCGGATGAAGCGGTCGACGTCGACGAGATCGGGGCCGGCGATCTCGGCGACCCGTCCCTGGCCGACGCGGCGATTGAGCTCCATCTCATAAAGCCGCTCGCTGGCGTGGAGATAGCCGAGCGCGCGCGCCGCGTCGTCAAGATTGGCGGCGAAAATGTGCGGCGTTCCATAAGCGTCGCGCCACACGCGTGTCTCGGCGCTCAAACCGTGCAGGGCGGCGGAGCCGGAATAGGCGGGCATGGCGCGATAGAAGAGATAGGCCCCGCCGGCGGCGGCCACGACGACCAACGCGACGAGGAACTTCAGCGCCGCCTTCAACAGCCGGATCTTCATGTCCGCTGCTCCTCCCTGGCGCGGCGTGCGGGCCGCGCCGCGGCAGTCAAGCGACTCGACGCGCGCTTGTCCATGCCTCGATACGTCGCGTGGCTGTCGCGTTCACAGCGAAAGATCGACGATCACCGGCGCGTGGTCGGACGGGCGCTCCCAGCCGCGCACGTCGCGCGCCACCCGCATGGCGGTGACGTTGCCAGCGAGCGCCGGGCTGACCCAAACGTGGTCGAGGCGGCGGCCCTTATCGGCCTTGGCCCAATCGGGCGAGCGATAACTCCACCATGTATAAAGCTTATCCTGCGGCGGAACGAAGCGGCGCAGCGCGTCGATCCATGGACCGGCCGCCTGGGCGCGATTGAGCTTCTCGACCTCGATCGGCGTGTGGCTGACCACGTTGAGCAGCGCTTTGTGGCTCCACACGTCGTGTTCGAGCGGCGCAATGTTGAGATCGCCAACCAGAATCGCCCGTCCGGCGGCGACCCGCTCGGCGGCGAACCATTCGGCCATTTCGTCGACGAAGGCGAGTTTGTGCGCGAATTTGTCGTTGATCGCCGGGTCGGGCTCGTCGCCGCCGGCGGGAACATAGAAGTTATGGATCTCGAGCCCGGCCGCTTCGCCGCCCAGCGTCACCCTCATATGGCGCGAATCGCCCTTGTCGCAGAAGCCGCGCGGGATCGCCTCGACGATTGGCAGCCGCGAAACGATGGCGACGCCGTGATAGCCCTTCTGGCCGTTGATCGCGATGTGTTCGTAGCCGAGCTTGCGAAACTCGCCGAACGGGAATTGCCCGTCCGGACACTTCGTCTCCTGCAGGCAGAGCGCGTCAGGCTTCTGTTCATTGAGGAACCGGGCGACGAGGTCGATGCGCAAGCGCACGGAATTGATGTTCCAGGTGGCGATGGAAAAGCGCAAGGTAAGGCCTCGTCGTCGGGGAGCGGCGACAATGGCGGATTGTCGGCCCGCGGCATACTGGGCCGGCCAACTTGCCCACAGCCGGCTCTTCAGCTGCGCTTTCCTGCTTAGCGGCGGTTATTCGAGCCGCCCAGGCTCTGCTCTTGGATGTTGAAGAGGTTGGGATCTGGCTTGGACGTCAGATCGACGTTGAATAGCGAAACGACGGTCTGGAAGCCCTGTGCGTCGATCACCGTCCACTGCTTGAGCGCGAAGCTGTCGGGATCGAAGACCAACGCGATGTCGGCCGAACCGCCGAAGGTCGCCTTGTCCTCGATCTCGATCGTCGCGGCGTTTTCGTCGATCGTCACCCGCTTGACCGTGGTGTCCTTGGCAAGGTCGACATGGTCCTTAAGCAGGAACTTCAGCGGCGTCTGCGCGATGAAATAGAGATCCTGGGTGTCGAGTTTCTGATCGCGGACGGCGACGCTGCGGCCGTCCGCGACGATTTCGAGCCGCGCCGGCGGCTCGTAGTGGAACAGCATCCGCCCCGGTCGGTCGACATAAAGCTGCCCCTCGGAGCGCTGTCCGTCGGGACCGATCTGAACGAAGTCGGCGGTCATCATCCGCGCCGAGTCGAGATAGGCGTCGGCGCGTTGGACCGCGTCTTCGGCGGTCATCGGCGCCTGGGCAGCGCCGACGTCTTTGGCCGGGGCCTTTTTCGCCACGATATCCACTTTGAGCGACGCCGGCGTCTGTGGCGCGCCGAGATCTGCGGGGCGGGTCGGCGGCGGCGGGGTCACGTCGGTAGCGACATCGCCGGCCATGGCGACGCGCGCCAAGGTGAGGAAGGCGAGGGCCGACCAGGCGAGGGGTCGAAGGGAGATCATCAAAGCCGGCTTTCAGGCAGGGCGCGGCGTGCGCCTCGCCGCTGCATGGCAGGGCGTTGTGATCGCATTGTGGCGGCTTGGTCAAGGCGCCGCGGATGGCCGTAGCGAGGTCCGGTGCGGGTCGCGATGAACTGGACCCCCAAGAAAACGGCGACTTGCGATGTATATAATTGTAATAATTGGATTTACTATGACAAATGCAAAGTCGGCATTAAATATAGCATTTATCCTACCGAAATCTCTATTTAGCGTTCTATTGACTCCACATTACGTAGAGGCAACACTCCGCACGCAGGGTTAATATTGGGAGAAGGGAAATGACTAAGGTGTGGTTTGCGGCCGCTACGTCTTTCCGTGCGTCGGTACAGGCGGCTGTCCCTCGTCCGCTTCCGGGTCATGAGGTTTTGCAACGCCGTATGGATAGTTTCGGTCCGCGTCGGGACGCCGCGCGCAGCGCGGCGCTCGAGACGCCGCCGCAACCGCTCGACGCTCGTCTGCTCGCTGACGGCGAAGCGCTCGAGTCCGCTTGGCAGGCGGAGCTCAGAGCAATGATCGGCGCGCGACGCGGCGGCGTCCAGGCCGTTGCGATGGCGCGAGCCGCGCGAGCGGAGAGCGAGGCGATCGTCGTGCGCATCGAAGCGACGCGCGCGCTGACCCTCGACGGCCACAAGGTTAAAGCGCGGGCCGAATCCTGGCGACGCGACGGCGCTCCGCTCAAGTCGTCGTCCACCGAGGATGAGCAAGACGACGGTGTGTGGACCGACATGGCGGACCTGCCGCGCTACGAAACGCCGGCTGCGTGCGCCGCGACAGTGGCGTTTGCTTGATGCGCCGGGCATGCGCGCCCGGCGAAAGTCGCCGGGCCGCCGCCCGCGCCACTAGGGAAGGCGTTTCAGGGCGCTGAGGATCCAGTCAGTCACTTTGCCGTAGGGCGGCCGCAGCAGGGGAAAGCCGCTCAAGTTCGACTGGTGGAACACCGGCTTCAACTTGCTGAAGGTGCGGAACCCCCATTCGCCGTGATACGCGCCGACGCCGCTTGCGCCGACGCCGCCGCATGGCTGCCCTTCCTGGACGAAGTGGAGCAGGCAGTCGTTGACAGTCACGCCGCCGGCGATCGTTTCGCTGAGCACGCGCGCGCGCCGCGCCGCGTCGCGACCGAACCAGTAAAGCGCCAGCGGCCGGTCGCCGCGATTGACGAAGGCGATCGCATCTTCGACCCGATCGTATTCGACGATCGGCAGCAACGGCCCGAAGATCTCCTCCCGCATCAACCGCGATGTTGGCGGCGCGCCGATCACCAGCATCGGCGCCAGTTTGCGGCTGCCGGCGAAGCTCTCCTTCGCCGGATTGATCTCGACAACCCGCGCGCCTGCGTCGCGCGCTTCGACCGCCAAATCGGCGAGCCGGGCGCGATGCCGCTCGCTGATGATCGCCGTATAGTCGGGGTTGGCGACGAGTGTTGGATAGAGGCGCGCCATCGCCGCCGCAAGCGCCGCCGCCGTCGTGTCGGCCTGGCCGCGCGGAACTAGGAGATAGTCGGGCGCGACGCAGGTCTGGCCGGCGTTGAACAGCTTGCCGGCAGCGACGCGCGCGCTCGCCTGGGCGAGATCGCAGGACGGGTCGAAGATCGCCGGCGACTTGCCGCCGAGTTCGAGTGTGACCGGCGTCAGATTGGCCGCCGCCGCCGCCGCCACCTGCCGTCCGACAG
>Ga0265339_10001720_pt1 | contig 16120 bp, 14 predicted proteins | sample 4CB219metaG_FD_202085 | JGI IMG/M metagenome (GOLD analysis project Ga0265339, IMG submission 202085) | Rhizosphere microbial communities from Carex aquatilis grown in University of Washington, Seatle, WA, United States - 4-CB2-19 metaG | ecosystem: Host-associated > Plants > Roots >... | reverse complement strand
GTGGCGAACGTCGTCGTCGGGCGGAACCCGCCTTGGAACCAACCCCAGCTCAGTCCGGCCTGGTCGAGCTCGTCGCCGATGTTCTCGCCGGTCAACGAGACCGCGTCGCGCGTCGAGCAGTCGTCGAAGTAGGGCTGGGCGTCCGAGATGAGCGCGGTGCCTCCCACCCCGTCACTCACCGTGTCGCCGTCGGTCGCCGCGCCGTTGATCGACTGGCCGACACCGTCGGTGTTTCCCGACACGAGATTCACCGCGCCGGGCGCCGACGGGCCGAAGGTCGTCCCGTAGGAGTTGTCGCTCATCGCGAACTGCTGCGCGTAGTTCCACAGCGCGGTCACGGTGTTGCCGTCGTAGTAGTTCATCACGTCGGATGCCGCGCAGGCCTGACCGGTACCACCCGTGCCGGTCGCGGTGCCGACGGAGGTGACGAACTTGTCCATGGCGCCCCCGTCGAACGCCTTCTGCTCGTCGTTGTAGTCGTGGTCCTGATCACACGTGATCACGTCGTTGGTGTTCGCGGGATCGAGGCGCCGCGGGTCCACCTGATGCCCGCCCGCATCGAGGTTCGGGTTGTTGGTCAAGAGGTTGCCGTGGCCGCCGGCGCCGGCCGTGACGGCCAGGCCGTTGACGCTCGGTGTCGACCGGCTCGCGAAGAACGGCTCACCCGACATGTTCGCCGCCTTCGGATACGTGCCGAAGTAGTGGTCGAACGACACGTTCTCCTGAAAGATCACCACGACGTGCTTGATCGGCGTGGCCGTCGCGCCGGCGGCGGCGGCCGGCCCGTTGGCACCGGCAGTCGTGGTTGCGGCCGAGAATCCCAACACCGCGACGCTGCACGCCGCGATGCCCGATCCGAGCTTGCCGAGCTTTGACAACGTGACTTCCCTTTCGTTCGGCGGGTACTCGCGCAACGTACGAAACGAAGGTGAATGACCCGGGGCGCCCAACCGAACGAGTGCGGTCGGAGCGGAGAAGTCTTCGGAGGCAACGTGAACGTCACCCGAAGAAGTGACGAACGAGGTTTGGATCCTCACGCGATGGTTTCGAGCGCCCGCCCCCGCCCCGGCTCCGAGGCGGCGGCGAAGCCGCTCGGTGCCCGTGTCCGTCATCCGTGCTTCGACCGGTGCTCACACGGGTACGTCGTGTGGCACTATGGACATGTGCCACACCAGCCCGCGCGACTGAAGTCCACGGGAGCGTGGCGTGTGCTTCTCACCTCAAGCTGATCTCGTCGGCGGGCTCGTCGTCACCGGCATCGGGGCCGACGCGTTCCGGCACTTGCGGGGCCGCAACAACCACCTTCTGCTCGCCGGCCTGCCCCTCCTCCTCGGCACCCATCAACTCGTCGAGGCATTCGTGTGGTGGGGCGTCGAAGGAAACGTCGCCCACGCAGTGGGTCGCGTCGCGCTCTGGGTCTACCTCCTGATCGCGTTCGTGGTGCTGCCGATCTTCGTTCCCGTCGCGGTGCGCGCGTTCGAACCCACTCGCGCGCGGCGAAAGCTGATGACGCCGTTCATCGTGCTCGGCGCGGGTGTGTCGACCGTGCTGTTGTTCTCGATGCTGCGCACTCCGATCGGGGTGACCGAGCGTCCGTACCACCTCGCGTACAGCATCGACGTCAGCCACGGCGCCTTGGTCGAGTGCCTCTACGTCGTCGCGGCGTGCGGCGCGCTGTTGTTCTCCGGGTACCGCCACATCGAGATCTTCGGCGCCGCCAACCTGATCGCGGTCGGCGTGCTCGCCTGGCTCACGGTCGACGGGTTCGCGTCGCTGTGGTGCGCGTACGCCGCGATCGCGTCGGGTGCGATCGCGCTGCACATGCGCTACGCGAAGCCCCATCGCGCCCAGCCGTATGTGCTCACCTGAGGGTCCCTCCCTCCGCACCCTGTCGTCGCGGAGGCCGCCGCGAAGCCGGGGTCCGGCTGTGGACCGGCCCGCGGCTACGTTCGGGGCATGGCCGATTACGTCATCCCCGAACCGGAACCGAAAGAGATCGACGAGACGCTCTCGATGGAGCTGCGGCACCTCTCCGAGAACGCGGTGCTCAAGGGTCGGCCCTCGGGCGACGAGAAGTGCGAGAACTGCCGCTACTACCTCGAGCCGACCGCCGACCTTTCGTACTGCTGGCACCCGAAGCTCCGGATCCTCGTCGGCGCGCAGTGGTGGTGCCAGTGGTGGGACGCCATTCCCGAAGATTCGTAACGTCCCGTCGAGTCGTCACGCGCTCCGAAGTTTTCGGCGACCGGCGCCTGGGTACGACCCCACGACGGAGTGGGTGACCACCCGTTCCCCGGTGCGACGAATGGAGGTCGGGCGTGCTCCTCGACGACGCGTCAGCTGACGGTCCGGCCGTGGCTTCCTCCGGGGAGCAGCTGTGGATGCGGGAGGCCAATTGCCGCGGGCTGCAGGCGTCGGCGTTCTTCCCGTCGGATGCCTCGGGCGTGGAAGCGGCCCGACGCGTGTGCGCCGATTGCTCGGTGCGATCCGCTTGTCTCGAGTACTCGCTGGAGAACCGCCTCGATCACGGGATCTGGGGCGGAACCTCCGAACGGCAGCGGCAACGCATCCTGCGCGATCGGCGCCCGATCGGGCGAACGTCGCCGTAGCTACGCGCGCTCGCGGCTGCGCAACGTCCGGCTGTCGGCCGCATCGGGTATCTCGTGCAGCGACTCGAGCGGCGCGCCGGGAACCGGACGCGGCGCGACCTCCCGCTCCGCCTGCTCGGGCGGCCACGCTTCGGCGATCCCGACGATCGTCGTGAGCGTCGCGTAGCCGGCTTCGCAGAGTGCGGTGTCGGTATCGGGCGCGAGTTGCTCCTCGGTCGCGCGCAATTCGATCTGCAACGTCCCGTCCGACTCGATCTCGCCGATCGCGGCGCGCACGGCGCCGAACGCGGCGAGCCTCGCCCAACGCACACCCCGAACCGCTTCGCGAGGAAGCGCGGGCACGTTGAGATTCAGGACCGACCGCGCGGGCGCCTCGGCGAGCAAGTCGAGCACCTCGAGCGCGATCCCGGCCGCGGTGTCCCAACGCCACGGCGACCCGGCCGCCACACTCACGGCGAGCCCCTTCGCGCCGAAGTTCTGCGCGGTCAGCGCCGCGCCGACCGTTCCGGAGTGGAGGATCGCCCGCCCGGTGTTCAGACCGGCGTTGATGCCCGAGACCACGATCTCCGGGGGCGCACCGAACGCACCGAGCCGGGCCGCGAGGGTGCAGAGCCCGGGAGGCCCGGCGACGGCCCAGGCCGGCGCGTCGCAGCCCGGCACCTGCACCCGCTTCACGTCGATGTGGGAATCGGCGTGGAACACGCCGAGCGCGGCGCCGCTCCCGCTCGCGTCGGCCGCCGGCGCCGCGACCACCACGTCGTGACCGGCCGATGCGAGGCACTGCGCCAACACGTGCAGGCCTTCGGCGTCGATGCCGTCGTCGTTCGTTACGAGGAGTCGCACGCCGGCGAACGTAGCCGAGCGACGGTGGCCAGTTGGTGGCCACCACGTCAACGCGATGTGACGCCTGCACGTCGCGTGTGCGTTACGCGAGAGAACGGCAAACGCGAAGTGAATTCGTCCGATCCGTTCTTGAGCGACCGAGCGCGTACCAATACCGTCTGGCTCGACGACGCACGCCCGCAGCGGCCTCGTCACCGGTCACGACCCGCCACCTACCTGGTCGGCGGGTCGTGACGCGTCGGGGAACGAGACGTGAATTCGACGTTCGCAGCGTTCTCGCGGCGAGGTCGCGTGTTTAGCATGCGCCCCGATGAGCGCTCCCTCATAACGCTCGTCGTTGCCGTCGCGACCCGCCCGATCCACACCTTCTCGGGCGGGTCGCGACGCGCCGACCGCGATGCCCGACGAGCGTCAGCGCGCCGTGGCCGCCCGCGATCGACCGTCGACCTCGTGAACGAAGTCGAGCACCCGGTCGGTGAACAGCGCCGGCTTCTCCACCGGAAGCATGTGGCCGGCGTCGGGCACGACTTCCGCCGTCGCGCCCTCGATCAGGTCGCACGACCGTTGCACGGCGCGTGGCGCCCGGTTCACCGGGCTGCGCTCGCAAAAGAGCAGCAACGCGGGCGTGCGGACTCGGCGAAGTTCGTCGTCGGTCAGGCGTTTCGGGAACGGCTGCTTGCCCACGAACGTGCGGAGGCCGGCAACCGAGATGTCGAGCAACGGCTGCCGCGGAGTCGAGCCGTTGTTGAGCCGCCGCATCAACCGGTGGAGCGCTCGGTCCGACTTCGCGACCGAGGCCAGGATGCTGTCGGGCACGATGCCGGCGAGAAAGGTCCACTGTGGCCTCCCGATCGCGCCGACGGGATCGACCGCGGTGACGCTCGCGAGCCGCTCGGGAGCGCGGACAGCCTGGTTGACCGTGAGCCATCCGCCGTAGGAGAGCCCGACAAGATGCACACGCTCGAGGTCGAGCGCGATCAGTACCTCGTCGAGCCATGACGCCATGTCGGAACCGTCGCGCACCCTCGCCGTCTGCACGCTCCGGCCGACGTCGCCGATCGTGTCGACCGCGTAGACGCGGCGACCTTCCGACAGCGCCGCAGCGTCGGCGAACCACGACGGTGCCGAGACCGCCAAGCCGGGCAACAACACGATCGGCGTCGCGCTCCCCGCGCCGGTCGCCAACACGTGCGTCGTGCCGTAGGAGGTCGCGACGTCGGATTCGGACGGTCGGGTGGGCCACGCCTCGAGCGCGCGGTCGTATGCCGCGAAGAACCTCAGTCGCGCCGACTCACTGCGGAATCGACCCACCCGCCGGTCGGCTCTCGTCACGCGGCCTCGCTCTCGTGCTCTCGGCACGGTAGCGCCGCGGGCGTCGATACGCGCGATCCGGCTCGCTCGGAATTCCTTTACGGTGAGCGGCCGGCACGACCACGGACGGACCTGGGCATGATCGACGATCTCGACGTAGCGACAGCTTGCCCGCCTGCCCGCGTCGACGTTCCGCGCCGCGCCGGTGGCCTCGAGTGGGCGATCGGCGCGCTCGTCCTCGGAACCGTCGTGGCCGTCGACCCGGCCGGGCTCGTGCCGACCGGGCCGATGCGATGGACCGTGATCACGCTCACGACGTGCGTCGCACTCGGCGCACTCGTCTGGCGTGGGGTCGTCGTCCCGCGCGCGATGACGCGCCTTTGGATCGCGCTGCTCGGTGTGCTGCTCGTCGCGACGATCGCCGCGGTCGATCCGCTGAGCGCGTGGATCGGCACTCCCGACCGTCGCCTCGGGCTGCTCACCTGGATCACGTTCCCGGCCCTGTTCCTGGCCGGACGCGCGTGCACCGAGGCTTCGGCGTCGCGTGTCGTGCTCCGTGCGAGCGCGCTCGGCGGGATCGTGCTCGGAGTGTGGAGCTCGGCCGAGCTCCTGGGACACCCGCCGCTCGGGCTCCACTTCGCCGACACCCGAGCCGGCGGACCATTCGGCCAACCCGCCTATCTCGGCGCCGCGTGCCTGCTCCTCGGCCCGCTGACTGCCGCGTCCGCGCTCGACCGCGGCGAGTCGCCTTGGTGGCGACGGGTAGGAGCGTGCGGCGCCGCCGGCGCACTCTTCGCGTTGGCGGCGTCGCAGACGCGGGCCGCGTGGGTCGGCGCCGCGATCGCGATGATCGCGATCGCAGTGCAGAGAGGCGAGCTCCGGCACAGCCGACGCGCGAAGGTGATCGCGGCTGCGGTCGCGCTCGTTGCGATCGCGATCGGCGTGGCCTCCCCGCTGGGCGCTCGCGCGGTCTCGACGTTCGACGTCGAGCACGGCACGAGCGCGAGTCGCTTCGACGAATGGCGCATCGCGCTGCGCACCATCGCCGATCACCCGCTCGCGGGCGTCGGGCCCGAGGGATACCGCGTGGTGTTCCCCCAAGAGGTCGACGCGGCCTATGTGAAGGCGTACGGCGTCGCCGTGTACCCGGACCGCGCGCACAACGGCATCCTCGACGTCACCGTCGCCGGCGGCGTGTTCGCGGGGCTGCTGTACGCGGCGCTGCTCGCGCTGGCACTCCGGCACGCGTGGCGGGGGCTGCGCACGCGGGATCCCGCAACCGTCGCCCTGGGCGCGGCGGTGATCGCCTACGTCGTGCAACAGCAGTTCCTGTTCCCCCTCTCGGAGCTCGACCCGCTGTTGTGGGTGCTGGTGGGGATGCTCGTCGCTCGCACACCGGGTCCGGTACGTGACCCGACGGTTCGCGCCCGTTGGCTCGTCGCGCCGATCGTGGTCGTCGCGACCGTCGCGGCGGCGTTCGGCGCACGCGACGTGCTCGCGGATCGAGCGATGAAACGGGCCGCGACCACAACCGACTTGCGCACCGCGGAGCGCGACGCCGACGACGCTACCCGGCTCCGGCCCGACTCGATCCGCGCGTGGTACGTCGCCGCGAGCGTCGCCGAGCGCGGCGCCGCGCTGACCGACGTCGACACGGCGCTCGATCAGGTGCAACAGGGCCTCGATCGCTCCCCCGGAGATCCGGCGCTGCGTGTCCTCTCCGGCGAGTTGCTCGCCGAGCGCGCCGTGCGGTCGGGCCTGCCCGACGACATCACCGCCGCCCGACGGGAGCTGGCCCGCCTGCTGGCCGACGCTCCGCACGATCCGAGGCTGCAAAAAGCCCTGGTCACCGTGGATTCCCTGCCCAAGATCGGAAAACCGTGAACCGTTCGGGCGCCTCAGCGGTGTATCCAGCGATGCCGCCCCAGACACCGATTCACGACCGGCCCGTGGTGCTCGCCACCCCCGTCGGCCCCGCCCCCACGCCCCCCGCGCCGGTTCCGACCCCGGAGACGATCGACCTGACGGTCGTGCCGACCGCTCCGCAGCCCGACTTCGAGTCGTTCTACCGCGCCGGGTACGCCGACATCGCACGCGCGCTCACTGTCACGCTCGGCAACCTCGACCTCGCGCAGGAGGCCACCGACGAGGCGATGGTTCGCGCGTACGCACGCTGGGACAAGATCAGCGCGTACGACAATCCCGGCGGCTGGGTCTACCGCGTCGGCCTCAACTGGGCTCGCTCGGCCCGCCGCCGTCTCTCGCGCGTCGTTCCCTTCCACGAACGACGCGTCGTCGACGACCCGACCACCGATCCCGCGAGCGCGGCTGCGCTACGTGACCTCGACGTCGGCCTGCGCTCGGTTGTCGTGTGTCGCCTGCTCCTCGACTGGTCCGTCGAGGACACGGCCACCGCACTCCGCCTGAAACCCGGCACGGTCAAGAGTCGCCTGCACCGTGCGCTCGCCCAACTCGAACAAACCCTCGGAGATGCCTCGTGAACACCAGCCAGATCAACCAACTCCGCGATGCGCTGCACCGCGAGACGCAAGACATCGAACCCGTGGGTCTCGGTGTCGAACGCGTGGTGAGCCTCGGTCGGCGCCGCCGCAATCGCGGCCGCGCGGTGGTCGCGGTCGGCGCGGCCACGTGCGTCGCCGGTTTCGGCGCGGCGTTGGTCGAACGCGGTACCGCGGGGCCGCAGCAGGTCGCGGTCGCGGCATCGGCACCGTCGGGAGGCGCGGCGACTCCGGCGCTCGAGTTCCGGGTCGTCGACGGCACGGTCGCCTATTCCTCGACGCATTTCACGAGTCCGGCCGGCGTCACTTACGAGCTGTCGACCGCGCCCGGCACGACCGCGCAGGCCTCGGGCGCGCCCGGGCAGGCGATCTACAGCACGACCGACGGTCAGCACTGGACGACCGCCGCTCAGGACGGGGCCTGGATCACCGATCTCGCGCAGCGCGACGGCGTGCTCTACGCGGTCGGTACCGCACCGGGCGCCGCGAGCCCCGCCGACGTGCAGTACCGCGTCGGCACCTCGCACAACGGCGGCGCGGCGTGGACCGACGCCGATCTGCCGTTCGACCTGACCGCACCGAGCGCGAAGGTGCCGCTGTTCCGGACGTCGTCGGTGCACATCGCGAGCGGTCCGACCGCGACGATCGCCCTCCTCACCGAAGACTTCTCTCCGAACCTCGATGCGATGGTCGCGGCGCGCACCGCGGGCCACCCCACCGTCGAGCCGAGGCAGGACGCCGACGGCTACGCGTTGGTCGACATGTCGGCATGCCAGTCGATCAAGGCCGGCATCGCGAGCGCACCCGGCTCGGCCAACGCTGCGGTCAAGGCCATCGCCGCGGTCAACGCTCGCGCCAAAGCCGGCTGCGCCGACGCCCCGGTGCTGGGCACCATCACGTGGTCGGATCTCGGGCTCACCGGCCCCGGCGACCTCACCCGCCAGGAAATGCTGTCGAGCACCGACGGCACGCACTGGAGCTCCGTGCCCGCACCGTCCACTGACTCGGTTCAGCAGCTCGCGGCCGACGCCGGAGGGTTCTTGCTCCTGAGCTACGACAACACCTCACCCGTCGCGGGCCCGCTCCCGACTGCCGGCACGACACTTCTCCGCTCCGCCGACGGGCGCACGTGGACGAAGGTCTCGACCCCCGACGTGAACGTGCAGGCAATCGCCGACGACCGCATCGTCGGCGAGAGCCCGGCGGGCGCGGTGGAAACCTCCACTGACGGTGGGTCGACGTGGAACACGACCGACGTCAGCTCGCTGCTCCCGGCCGGCGCACCCGCGAGCTCCATCTCGTCGGCCGACGCCGGCCCGCTCGGCTTCGCCGTCGTCGTCTCCGCCGAAGACAACGGGAACAATCAGGTGCGGGGTCACGACCGCCTGCTGTTCAGCACCGACGGCGTGAACTGGACGACCAGCGACCTCGCCGCGGCGGGTGCGCCGGCCGGCGGATACCCGGCGCAGGTCACGGTCGGAGCAGACCATGTCGGCGTCGACTACGAAGTCGCCGGACCAACGCCGGGCGGGCCGATGAAGATCACGACGGTGCTCGCGACGCCGAAGCGATGAGCAGGGGGTCGATGCCGCCGACCAGCTCCGCCTACGTGTTCGCGCGGGCGGAGCTGATGTCGGCGAGCGCCGACGCCGGATCACGCCGGCACTCGAGGTCGCCCAACGACACGATGCCGACCACTTGCCCACCCTCCACGACGGGGAGCGGCGGATCGCGTTGAACCGCATCAACTCGATGGCGTGCTCGACCCGATCCTCGGGCCGCACCTCGGTGAGGTCGGTGCTGCAGATCTCGCCGATGAACGTTGCCCGGGGATCGTGCCCGTTGGCGACGAAGCGCACGACGACATCGCGGTCGGTGAGGATTCCGCAGAGCTCGTCGCCGCGGAGAACGAGCACCGCGCCGACATCGGCCTCCCGCATGACCAGCGCGGCTTCCTCGACGGTCGCGGTCTCCGGGAGCACGATCGGACCCGCGGTCATCACGTCTTGAACGAGCTGTTACACGCACGCCTCCCTCGCATCGACGACGGGTGCTTGATACCCCACCGCCGGCGCTCGTATGCACTGCTCGAGCACCCGCCCGAGAGAAGGAGACGGGCAGCCGCTCCTAGGCCGCGGGGCCGTCGGCGTTGACGTGTTGCGGAGGCGTCAGGTGCGGCAGCGCGCTCTGCGACACCGTGAGCTGCGGCAGGCACTGCAGATACTGCGTGAGCTCGGCTGCGGGCTTCGGCCGACTGATGATGTTGCCCTGGATGGTGTCGCAGCCCAGCGTGCGGAGCTGCGCCCACGTGAGCCCGTCCTCGACGCCCTCGCCGACGGTCGTCAACCCGAGACTGCGGGCGAGCTCAACCGTCGACCGCACGATGACCGCATCCTTCGGATTCGTCATCATGTTGCGCACGAAGGTCTGGTCGATCTTGAGCACGTCGAGCGGCATCATCGACAGGTGCGCGAGCGACGAGTAGCCCGTGCCGAAGTCGTCGAGCGCGATCGTGACGCCGATGTCCTTGAGCGCGGCGAGCACCGCGGTGACGCGCTTCGGGTCGGCCATGATCGTCTGTTCGGTGACCTCGAGCTCGAGCAGGTCCGGCGGCACGCCGTAGTGCGAGAGGCGCTCGGCGATGCCCGAAGGGAGCTCGGGATCGTGCAAGCTGCGCATCGAGAGGTTCACGGCCGCGTGGAGTTGCCAACCGAGATCGCGCCAGAGCGCGAGCTGAGCGATCGTCGTGTCGACGAGATCGGCGGTGACGTGCCGGATCACGCCGCTGCGGTCGAGGAGCGCGAGGAATTCCACCGGGCTCAACACGCCGTGCGTCGGGTGCTCCCAGCGCAGCAGCGTCTCGACCCCGACGATCCGGCGCGTGCGAGCGTCGGCCTTGGGTTGGTAGTAGGCGACGAACTCGCCCGCTTCGAGCGCGCGGTGGAGGTCGGCGAGCAAAGGCTTGCGATTCCGCTGCTCCCAGCTCGACTCGGGGTCGTAGACCATGAAGCCGGACCGGGCGCCCTTGGCGCGATAGAGCGCGACGTCGGCGGCGCGCAGCAAACTCTCGATGTCGGCTCCGTGGGCCGGGGCGAACGCGACCCCGATGCTGACCGCGATGTCGAGCGTCACGCTCGACAACTCGAACGGCACTTCGAATTGCGCGCCGAGCCGCTCGGCCGCGGCGTTCACGATGTCCTCGTCGGCGTCGGCGAGCACGACCGCGAACTCGTCGCCCCCGAGCCGGGCCACGAGATCCCCCTTGCCGATCGCGGCGCGCACCCGTTGCGCGACGCTTTGCAGCAGCTCGTCACCGATCGAGTGACCGAGGCTGTCGTTGACCTCCTTGAAACGGTCGAGGTCGAGCAACCACAACGCGAACGGTCGCGGCGGCGCGGCGCCCTCACCGAACATCAGCGCCAGCGTGCGATACAGCTGCGCGCGGTTCGCGAGCCGCGTGAGCGGGTCGTGCAAGGCCTCGTGTGACGTCCGCACGAGTGCCGCAGCGGAGCGGTGGATCGCGATGAACGGCGCGATCAGCAACACGACGAGTACGAGCGAGTGGTTCGTCGCGGCCGCGACGAGCGGCGCCATGCTGATGAGCGCGGCGGCCGTGCCGGCCCGGAACGCGAGGTCTTCGAAGAGGAACCCGATCGCTCGGCGGCCGCGCAGGCCCCGGGCGAGGGCGTCGGCGATCCCCGGCAACAGCTGACTCACCGCGAAGTAGGTCGCACCGGCCACGATCAACGCCGCGAGATCGAAGACCCGTCCGGCCGGCGCGCGCAGCGCAGCGATGTCGAGCCGGGCGAGCACGGCGGCCGCGGCCAGGATCGACAACGCGTGCTGCGCGACGTCGAAGCCGTAACGAATTCGGGAGGTGCGGCGTTGCGCGTCGCAGATCACGACCGCGACGCTCATCGCGATGATCGCCGGCGCCGGTCCGGCCATCAACAGCAACGCGAAGGCGAAGGTCGTCGAGACCTTCAACTCGCGGTAGTCCTCGCCGCGAGGCACGCGGATGGGGATGAGCTCGCCCAACACGATCAGTGGGGCCATCACCGCCAACTGGCCGAGATGGAGCCACAGCAGCTCCTCGAGCCCGTGAAAGACCGAGATCAGAAGCGTGGGGAGTCCCACCACGCACACGAGTGCGAGGTAGAGAGAGAGCCCTTTTGAAGTCCGCGTGCCCATGGCTGATCGAGATGCGAGAAGCCGCCCCCACCCCACCCGGGTGTGCACGGCAACGTGCGAATCGCCTCAGTAGCGACGCTGCGGCGTCTTGGCGTACATCGGATGTCCCCTCGCAATCGATCTTCGTCCACCGGCTGATCGACGACCAGCAAGACTGTTATCGAGCCGGGGTGGGAGCCGGTTGAGGATGTTCTGCGGGGCACCGATACGCTCGATTTCCCGGGTTTACAAGAATCCGTTGTTCCGGTAGGTTCCCGGCCGGGATCCGTTCGCACTCAGACGTCGGGAGGTTGCCGTGTTGGAGCCTTTTTCGGTCGACTTCGTGCACTCGAACGGCGAGTCCGTGGTCCGGTTCGCCGGCGAGCTCGACCTCGGCCAGGCCGAGAAGGCGGAGCGAGCGGCGATCGAAGGGCTGGCACGGAGCGAATCCGGGCCGTTGATTCTCGACCTCAGCGGTCTACGTTTCTGCGACTCGAGCGGGATCCGGGCGCTCTTGCGCATCGATGCCGAGGCCAAGCAGGGCGGGCGCTCGATCGTGCTCCGTGCGCCCGATCCACAGCTGCAGCGGGTGCTGGACCTCGTCGGTCTCTCCGGGCACTTCACGATTCAAGACGACGGTCCGGAGGTACGGTAACATCACGTGGAGAAAACGATCTTCCGGAAGTCCGCGGTTCGGGAAGTCCGGAACAGAAGTGCGCAGGTCGCGATGAGCAAAGACGAAGAAGCGCGCACGCAGGACGACGCGCCCTCCGCAGGGCGGCGGGTCGAGATCATGCTCGACGACGAGCTCTACGACCGGGTGCGGATCAAGGCGATGCGGCAGCGCAAGTCACTGCGCTCGCTCGGCGCCGAATTGTTCGCAGCGTGGGCCGACGACGAGATCGCCTCCGGCAAACGCTGAAGTAGCTCGCGCCCGTCCGATGCCGCTGTAGGTTGCCCGCGCGTGACCGAGGCGGCAAAGACCCTTCCGGCCGAGTGGTACTTCGACGCCGCGCAGTACGAACGAGAACGGTCGAGGGTCTTCGCGAGCGAATGGCTGTGGTTCGCAACCGCCGCCGAGCTGGTGGATCCGGGAACGTACGTCGCCAAGGTCTACGCGGGTTGGCCCTTGATGGTCGTGCGTGACGCCGACGGCGTCGTGCGCGCCTTCCACAACGTGTGTCGGCACCGCGCCGGACCGCTCGTCGACGAGGGTGCCGGCGCGACTCCCAATCTCGTGTGCCGATACCACGGGTGGGCATACGCACCCGACGGCCGGCTGCGCTCGGCGCGCGACTTCGGGGAGACGCTCGATTGCGACGAGTTCGCACTCCGACCGGTGCAGGTCGCCGCGTGGCGCGGGCAGATCTTCGTGAATCTCGACCTCGCGGCCCGACCGCTGGAGGAGGATCTCGGTGAGTTCCTCGCCGAGATGCAGGCCTTCCCGCTCGAGCAGATGACGCTCGTCCGGTCGCTGCGCCACGACCTCGCGTGCAACTGGAAGACCTACGCCGACAACTACCTCGAGGGATATCACATCCCGCTCCTGCATCCGGAGCTCAATCGCCAGTTCGACGTGAAGCAATACCGCGTCGAGATCCGCGACAGGTACTGCCGGCATCACGCGCCCTCGCGCGACGGCTCGCCCACCGAAGGCCGCTGGTTGTTCCGCTGGCCGAACCTGGCGATGAACATCTACGGCGATTCGATGAACGTCGAGGTCATCGTCCCGACCGGACCAGAATCGTGCTCGGTGTCGTACAGCCATTTCTTCGTCGATCCGACCGCGCCCGAAGTCGCCGCGGTGATCGCGTTCGCCGACACCGTGATGGAGCAGGATCGGCGCATGGTCGAAGTCGTGCAGCGCAACCTCCGGACCGGCTCGTACCGCACCGGCGTTCTCAGCCCCCGCCACGAGAACGGCCTCGCGCAATTCCAAGAGCTCGTCCGAACGAGCACCGGCGACGCGTGACCCGCCGACGAGCTACCGAAGCGGAGGCTGACGCGGCTCCCAGGCGGGCGGGTGCGTACCGATCGGTACGGTCGGCAACTCCCAGTGCGGCGGGGTCACCGACATGTCGACCGGCGGCGGCAGGTGCGTCAACCCGCCGAAGCCACTCGGACTTCTGATCGTGAGCTCGCCGACGTCGCCGAACCCGGTGGCGGCGGCCGGATCGCACACCGCGTCGAGACGGCGGAACCACATCGCCGTTTGGACCAGACTCGTCCGAACGTGCCAACTCCCGCCCTCGGTCTCGCGTCGGTACAGGGCGGCCATCACGCCGAGCGCGGTCAGGTACCCCGTCGTGTAGTCGCAAGCAGCCGCCGGGATCAGCCGAGGCGGCGCCTGCGCGTCGTCGACGGCGACGCCGGTGACGGTCTGCGCGAGTTGCTCCCAGCCGGGCCGGGCCGCCCAAGGTCCGTCGTTGCCGTAGCAGTTCACCGACGCGTAGATGATCCCGGGGCGGAGCGCGGCGAGATCCTCCGGTCCGAGACCACGTCGCTCGAGCGAACCGGCGCGGTAGCCGTCGACGAACACGTCGGCGCCGCACACCAATTCGCGCAGGCGCGCCGCGCCGTCGGCGGAATCGAGATCGAGCAGGGCGCTGCGCTTGCCGTGCGACGTGTCGACCACGAACGGAAGCACGTTGGGCAGCCGCGGCGAGTTCACGAGGAGCACCTCGGCGCCGTGCCATGCGAGTGTGCGGCCCGCCGTTGGGCCCGCGAGCACCCGCGTGAGGTCGAGCACGCGTATTCCTCCGAGTGGTGTCGCCCGTCCGGCCCGCAGCCGCTCAGGAGGCGCCGCGCCGATGCGCGAGATCTCGACGCGGCGCTGCGACCCCATCAGCCGACCCTGCGGGTGCGCGGCCCACTCTTCGGCGGTGCGCGCCATCGCGCCGCACATCCGTTCGGCCGCGAGCACATCTTCGAGGTCCTGCGCATAGAACCGTCGCACCGCCTCGGCGACCACGGCCGGGTCACCCGCGTCGCGGTCGCGGATGCCGAGCACACGACACGTTCCGGCGGCCAAGTGGTCGAACGCCCCGTGCAGGTGCAGCCAGCGGCCGTCGCGGCACTCATACGGCGCGATGAGTGCGCGCTCGAGTCGTTCGAACTCCGTTCCGCCGCCCTCGACGCGCTGGAGCGCGAAACCGAGGAGGCTCGCGGCAGCCCGGCGCACGTCGACGCGCACCTCTTGCTCGACGCCCGAGAGCAACGCCGCCGCCGCGCCGCACGCACCGAGCGCCGACGCGGCGGCCTCCCCGACCGGGAAGCGGCTCGGCAGCACCGGATCGCGACCCGTGATCACGACCCGCCCCGCCGCTTCGCCGGGCAGACCGACCTCCTCGAGCAGTTCGTGGACGCGCGACACGTCACCATCTGAGCACGAGGCCGGCGCCGTCGGCGAGATGCGCACGTGTTCGAGCGGCCGGGCTTCCGCGCCGTGCAAGGAATTGTCAAGCAGTTCGCACGCGTCCTTGCCGCGTCCGACAACCGTTCGGGCGCAGGTTGATCGCGACCAGTCGCAATAACCGAGGAGAGCTTCGTGAGCATCGCGTGCGAGCAAGGAGCAACCGTCGAGCACACGATGTGCGTCGCCGGCACTGCGCTCCGCGTCCGGCCGCTCGAGACCACCGACGTGCATCGCCTCGAGCGCATGTTCGGCCGGCTCTCGCGCGAGAGCGTGCGCCTACGGTTCTTCTCGCCGATCCCCCGCCTGATGGGCGCGACCCTGCTCCGGCTCGCCGACGTCGACCACTGCCGGCGTGACGCCCTCGTCGCACTCGACGGTGACGAGATCGTCGCGGTCGCGAGGTACAGCGCGCTCGCCGGAACGACCAGGTCGGGCACCCGTGACGCCGAGATCGCGGTCACCGTCGAGGACGCGTGGCAGCGCCGCGGGTTGGGGCGCCGACTCACGCATTGTCTCGCCCGGCTTGCTCGCGCCCGGGGGTACGAAGCGTTCGTCGCGCGCATCCTTCCCGAGAATCGCGCCGCGCTCGCGCTGATGCGCGATCTCGCGCCCGATGCCGAGGTCCGGTTCGACGGCGGCGACTACGAAGCGCGCCTCCCACTCCGGCGAACGAGCGACGCGCCCTGAGGCCTGGGGATCGACGCCGGCGAGCGCCTCAGCCCCGGGCGCGACCGAACCGGTCGACGGCCGGCTCCGCCGGGCTCTCGAACGGCCGGGGCCGCGGCCAGGTCACGGTCTCCGGCCGGCGCCGGGCCGAGTTGAACACACGGTCCTTCCACACCGGGTTCGTGACTTGCGATCCGATGCGCGTCACCGATGCCAACTTGGCCTCCGGTTCCGCCGTCGGCGCCGCTTCGGCCGGCGGCGGCCCCTCGGCCCGCGGCGGCTGCGCAACCTTGCGCGGCTTCTCCACCGGCGGCTGCTTCTCGACCCGACGCGGCTCCGCAACCTTGCGCGGCTTCTCCACCGGCGGCTGCTTCCCGACCCGACGCGGCTCCGCAACCTTGCGCGGCTTCTCGATCCTCGCGGTTTCGTCTTCCTGGACGCGCGGCGGCTCCTCGACGCGCGGCGGCTCCGCGACCTCGCGCGGCCTTTCCACCCGCGGCCGCTTCTCGACCCGCGGCGGCCGCGCAACCTTGCGCGGCTTCTCGACCCGCACTGTCTCCTCGACGCGCACTGCTTCGTCGACGCGC
>Ga0265339_10001719_pt1 | contig 16122 bp, 13 predicted proteins | sample 4CB219metaG_FD_202085 | JGI IMG/M metagenome (GOLD analysis project Ga0265339, IMG submission 202085) | Rhizosphere microbial communities from Carex aquatilis grown in University of Washington, Seatle, WA, United States - 4-CB2-19 metaG | ecosystem: Host-associated > Plants > Roots >... | reverse complement strand
TGTATATTCACTCCAATATCAATGTTCATTCCGGCTGGCTGCAATACATAATCAACGGACCGGAAATGCACCGCTGACATCACAGCGATGACGGCAAAGACTCGCATAATAAAAATTTTTCCACAAAGCTTGCTATGTGGGACTGGCTATTCGGGACATCGTATTTCCCCAAAAAAACGAAAGCGGAAAAATACGGTTTGGGAACAAATGATTTCCCAAAGAATTATTTCAAACAGCATATCTTTGCTTTCCGCAAATTCAAATAGCCCTTTCGAAGAAACCGGATATAATAGTACAAAAACAGCGGCTAGTCGATTTGATTTCATTTTTTATGACTTTATTTATTTTTCATGCATAAGTAATTTGTTTTAAATGAGAGCTCTCCTAAAAGAATAAAAACAAAGTCATGAAATCAATACCGCGTATACACATTGCTAACCTGCCAACGCCTATAGAGGAATTACCAAGGCTTTCAAAAGCATTGGGAGGTCTGAAAATTTTCGTCAAACGTGATGACTTGACAGGGTTGGCATTCGGAGGAAACAAAACGTGCAAGCTTGAGTTTCTGACGGCAGAGGCGCAGAAATTAGATGCAAAGATGCTTATCACTGCAGGAGCGGTTCAATCGAATCACTGCCGGCAAACTGCTGCAATTGCCGCCCGTTTAGGCTTCAGGTGTAAGCTTGTTTTAACTGGCGAGCTGCCGGCTGACCCTACAGGAAACTTGCTGCTTGATGTGCTATTTGGGGCAGAGATAATAAATGTGCCAAACCGGGAGGACCGCGATCGTATCCTTAAAGAAACATTTGACAAATCATATGCTGAGGGAATGAAGCCTTACCTGGTTCCTTACGGCGGTTCAAGTCCAACCGGCGCGCTGGGATATGCATTTGCAATAAAAGAATTGATGGAACAAAAATTAGATCCCAGCTGGGTTATCATTGCTTCTTCATCCGCCGGCACACAGGCGGGATTGTTACTTGGTCAGAGAGCATTTGGATTTAAAGGTAAAATCCTGGGGGTGAGCATTGATGAATCTGCGGACCTGCTGAAATCAAATGTATCAGCATTAGCTTCAGATGCTTCAATGATGCTCGGTGACAGAATTGAATTCACTTCAGAAGATGTAAATGTTACTGACGACTATTGCAAATCGGGATATGGAGTATTTAACGATGCCGAACGTAAAGCTCTAAAATTATTTGCTATGTTTGAGGGTTTGCTTTTGGATCCTGTTTACACGGCCCGCGCCGCAGCCGGAATGATTGATCTTAACCGCAAAGGTTTCTTCAGGAAAGATGAAACAATCCTGTTCTGGCATACAGGCGGACTACCGGCATTGTTCTCGGATAAATATTCCGGATCGATTATATAGATTTGGATTGAATAACAGGCAAAGCAAACAGATTATTCAATACTTTGTAAATTAGTTTTTCATAAACAAAAATGGCTCAGAAAATTACTTTTCCGAGCCAGAACTAATGTTTTTGTCGGTGTGAGAGGATTTGAACCTCCGACCCTGGCGCCAAAGGCGCCATGCTCTACCGGGCTATTTATTTAATCTGGAAATCTGCTAAAAATCTTTTTATTCCCCTCTTTTTAATTTTGTTTTCGAACAATATCGCTTCGCTTCTACTTTCGAATTCAAAGTATTTTAATAGCCTCCAGGGAATCCCTTTCCTGGTATATTTGCCTTCGCCGCTATTATGTTCAATTATTCTATTTGTAAGATCTTGCGTACTTCCTACATAGTAACCTTTTGAAGATTGGCTTTCTATAATATATGTGAAATACATTGAAAGGAATTTTTGTCGGTGTGAGAGGATTTGAACCTCCGACCCCCTGGTCCCGAACCAGGTGCTCTACCGGGCTGAGCCACACACCGAAATCTATTAATAATACGTATTTACAAGCTTAAAAAAAGGATGTTTTCATTAATAAAGCAAATAAAATAAATTGCTCATAAACATACGGGTTTTTTGTGAATTAATAAATTCAGTAATTTGTCTCAGATTTTAATTTCTTTTTTGAATAATAAAAGTTAAGGATATTAAGCCCGGATCTGTAAGTTGATCCGGGCTTGATTTTAGAACGCCTATAATATATATGCACGCGTCTTGTAAGCTTCCATGAACAATATAAGGGCCGAATTTGTTGATCCGGCCCCTAAGTATACTACTATTACTTTACCAAACCATCTTTTTGCCTTCACAAACTGCCGGTTTAAATATGAAAAGGGTGAACTCCGGAAGCTTTGCGCCATCCAAACGATTCCCGGGAGAAGCCAGCCTTTTTTATTTCTTTAATAAGAGTTTTGGCTTTTCTGCCCAATATATCGTAAACCTTAATCAGAACCTTCGAATCAGCCGGCAAAGTATTTTTAATAGTAGCGGTGGAATTATTCGGTTTTGAACCCTGTGAACATAGCGCCTGCCGCGAGCCGTGAGAGCCCTTCAGAACGCATTTATTTTCAGGATTCTTATTCATTGAAAAATGATAAATTTATATTCATATTGAACATATAATTCTATCGAATAGTCTTTACTAACTTAATTAAAAAGTTGAAATTCTCCAAAGTTTTTTCAAGGATATTTATTCAGCTTTGTGAGATTCAAAAAATTATACCGCATGACTTTATCGCTGGATATTTTGGATCAGGAAGAACTTGACAAGTTCGAAAAATTTATTAACTCACCGTTTTTTAATTCCCGTCCAAAAATAATCGCCCTTTTTGAATACCTGAAAAACAATGAGAAGGTAAATAAAGAATCGGCTTTCTCCGCAGTCTATATAAATGAAAAATATAATGACGCGAGGATCAGGAGGCTGTTCTCTGACTTCACCGCCATACTTGAAAAATTCCTCGGTTACTTAAACATGGAAATATGGGAGGATGATTTTGTAACGGTCAAATCGCTGGGATCGCTTGTTGATAAAGGATTGAATAAACGGTTTGATATCAATTATAAGGATCTCTCGGCAAGGCTGAAAAAGATCTTTATCAAAGATGACGCCTACTACAGGAACCTTGCAGAAATAGAATTATTGAATCACTATGTTAATGGCAGCCCGGGGGGTTTAAAAAATTCAGTTGACAATATAGATCTCCATTTTATTTTTGCAAAACTTCACAGATACAGGGATATATTGTTATTTCAGTCTCTTCATCCCAAAAGCATTGATTACAAAATGCTTTTTTGGGATGAAATTATTGAATATATTAAAGCTAATATCACAGCTATAAAAAAGGAACATCCAAATTTGTATATCATTTACCTGACTGTCATGGCAATGGCAAATAAAAACGGGCATACTTACATATCCGTACTCAAAGAATATTTAAGCCAGAATGAACGCCGGTTTAATAAAGAAAGATTGAGCTATTATTATAACTACGTGGTTTCATTTTATTGGATGCAGATAAACGAAGGGAAAACCGGATACTATAAAGATGCTTACGCCATCTATAGGATTATGGAAAAAAAAGGACTTTTCAGAACTGAAAGATATGTACCTCACAATGTGATAAATAATGTGGCTATGGCGGCTGCGGCTAACTATGATTATGAATGGCTTGAAAAATTTATAAACGATTACAGGAAACGAATAGAACCGGAATTTGCGGAAGATGTGTTTAATTTAAGCCTGGCGCGTATCCTTTTCTATAAAGTTGATTATAGCGGAGCCCTGAACTTTCTTAACAAAATAACTTACAGAAATTCTAATTATTTTTTTAATTCTAAAATGCTGCTGGCGAGAATTAAATATGAGCAGGGAGATCTAAACGGCATAAAATACGTAGTCGACAGCCTGAGACATTACTCAAAAATGAAGAAGACCCTTGTTCCGCAGCAGGTATCAAATTTAAACATGGCGGTCAAATATTTAAGGCTTCTTGTACGGGCAGCAAGAAAAGGGAGCGATGAAGCGTTGAAAATGAAGGAATCGCTCGATAATGAAAAAAAATCGGTGCCCGCAAAAGACTGGTTTTACGAAAAGCTCAGCGTTATTTGAAAGAATTTAACATCTTAAACTCGATCCTGAAAATAATAAATTCCGTCTTTCTTTCCATTGTCGGATTTGTTCTCTTCAGATATTCCTTTGACTTCTTTATTGCTTTGCGAAGAATCCTGATGTCGGCAAAAAATGTCGGAGAATGATTTGGCGCATAGAGTCTCCCTGAAATATCGCTGTATGCCAGTAATTCCTCGGTATTGTCGCAAATTTTTATCGCTAAATATCTTATGAACCGGCCACCGCTGTCTTTCAATTTCTTTTCCTCTAACTTATTCCTCAGTAATGCCACTGACCGAATTCCGTAAGAAGATATCTGTTTTTCATATTATACAAGTTCATCATTTTTAACATAGCGGATCCGGGTTAATAAATCATTTTATTAAGGTCATTTTTTCAACCTTCTCAAACCTGGTCGTTCCTGCAAGCGCGGTTAGTTTGTAAATATAAATTCCGCTGGAAAGAGCGCTGCCGTCAAAATTTACTTTATAACTGCCTGCATCCTGGTTTCCTTTAACCAGAGTGTTTATTTCTCTTCCCAGTAAATCATATACTTTTAACGTCACAAAACTCCCGACCGGCAATGTATAGCTGATATTAGTTGAAGGATTAAAAGGATTTGGATAATTTGGATCAAGCTTAAATGCGGTATTCGAATTTATGCTCCCGTGTGGTTTGCCGGCATGATTTCCTAAGCTGTCATTGCTAATAAAGATCAGATTTCCGGATGAATCGTATTTTACCGCGGAATAATTATTATTCCCGGCTTTGTTCCAGTCAAATGCCAGAACATAAATATTATCCGAGTTATCCCTTCCGGCATATGTTGCGTAATTATAACTGGCCACTGGGAAACTTGTCGTCAGGAATTGCGGCGTAAATATTGCCGACCACATTTTTTGCACATTGGGATATGCATCTCTGTAATTCACAATAATGTATTGATTTTGCGTATTCTGGCTATACCCGGAAACTATAATGTGTCCCGCAGCGTCAATAGTTATCCCGGATGCTTGATCGTTGCCGTTTGCATTGTCGTAATACTGTACCCATTGCTGGGTTCCGTCCCCGCCGGCATATTTAACAGTTCCAAAATCATTTCCGGTGGCTCTGTTTTGTACATAACCGGTTACAATAACATCTTCGTTTGCATCAGATACAATACCTGTTGCAATGTTCTGGCCGGCTGTCCCAAATGTATCAACCCAAGCGATATAATTTGAGTCTCCTATAACGTTAAAAAGAGCCGTTAAATAATTCTGCTGCACTCCGTTAGCTGACCCCATAAATGTAGTAAATCCGGTGAATGCTCCCTTTGATTTTACCGCCACATCAATGGATGGATTGATCAGGACAAAATCTGTCGGTTCTTTATCTTCAGATCCTGAAGCGGGGTCAAGCCTTTGGGATAAGGAACCATCATTTTTATCGAATGTCGCCATAGCAATATTTTTTGAAGACGTGGAGGCGTTATACTCGTATCCAACAACATAAACATAACCCGCATCCAGTAATATTTTAGTGGCAACGTCATCCCCTGAGTTCCCGCCTGCATTGTATTTTGCCGCCCACTGATAGGATAGAAAAGAATTATATTTTAATATTATAAAATCCTTCCCGCTTCGGCTGGATGAATAGTAGCCGCATATATATATATCATCATTTGCATCAACCGCTAAGCTGTATCCTTTGCCATCAAGTATACTGCTATATGTTTGGCATGACATTGCTATAGTGTTAGGATGGTACGCTAAAACAACAATATCATTACATGCAGTCGTACTGTTATATAAATATCCGGTAATAATAACGCTTCCTCCATCGCCGGGGCGGATATCTAAACCCATATCATCGCCTGCATTTGGATATGTTTTATCAACAACTATATTGCCGGAACTATTATATTCTCTCAGCCAAATATCTTTATCGCCGTTAATTTTCTCATAACCTGTAACGTAAATATTTCCACTGTTATCTACATAGGTCTTAAAAGGATATTGGCCGGTGAGCTGTGCAAGCGAAACATTTGCAAGAAGTATTACGAGAGCAAAAATAATTGATTTCATATGAAATTAATTTGATTAATGAAAAGACAATTTTTTTTATGGATTTATTTCTATTTTACCAAAAGCATTTTTTGCGATTTGATAAGCCTGGAATCCTGATATAAAACGTAGAAATATACTCCGCTGGAAAGATTACTGCCTGAAAATGTTGCTTCATAATCTCCGGCCCTTAGATTTTCATTTACCAGTACAGCTTCTTCCCTGCCAAGTATATCATATACAATTAGTTTAACATTTTTATTATTATCGGGTACTTTAAATTTGATTTTGGTATCCGGGTTAAACGGATTTGGATAATTTTGAAGCAAATCGAATTTCATCGGAATGTTATGGCTATTTTGCCTCACGGCTATCGGACTGGGATTTTTTGTAGATATAATTGATCCGTAGTCTCCGGCAATAAATCCGGTCGCGCTATCTGTAAAACTCATTGAATAAAGATTATTTGACGTGCAGGTATTTGAGAATAGCCAGTTTGTACCGCCATTTGAAGTATATAAGATAGTTCCTGATTCCCCGGCTGCAAAGCCTGAGGTATTATTTAAAAAAAACACTGAATATAAATTATGAAGAGTTGGCGATGGCTGCAGATTCCATGTAGCGCCGGCATCTGTAGTTTTACGTATTTGCCCGCTTCCGCTAACGCAATAGCCGGTCAAAGTATCTGAAAAGAAAATATCAAATCCTTTCCCGCCGCTTTGCAAGATCCAGTTCTGCCCGGCATTTGTTGTTTTGTATGAGCCGACTAGAGCAACGGCATAACCAATGTTAGCATTAACAAAAAATATTGAAGTAAAATCCGTGCTGTTATTGCTAAGCTGTGTAAACCAGTTAACGCCGGAGTTGGTGGTTTTGAGAATAATTCCATTTCCATTATTATTAATTCCGCCTACGCTGTAACCTATGCTATCTGATGTAAATGTAATTTTAACCAGGCTGATATTTGTGCCGCTCGGCTGGGTCGACCAGGCATTTCCCCCATCGGTTGTTTTCAAAATCAACCCCGTATCGCCAACTGCAAAGCCTGTATTCGTGTTTGTAAAATATAGCGAGTAAAGACGCCGGGTAGTCTGAGAATTTTGTAAAGCCCAACTGCTCCCGCCATTTGTGGTTTTTAATATTTTTCCTTCAAATCCGGCGGCATACCCTGTATTTTGGTCAGAAAAGAAGACTGATTTTAAATAACGTTGATAACCGGTTTGCACCGCCCAGTTTATTCCCGCATTTGTAGATCTAAAAACAGTTCCGCCGCCGCCGAAAGCAAAAACATTATTTATATCTATATTCTTTACTCCTAATAAAGTAAGCGTTTGATAGTAGGATGAAACTTTCAGCGTTGAATCCTGCGTCCAGTTAAACCCGCTATTAGTTGTCTTTAGAATTCTTCCGTAGTCAGTAACAACATAGCCATTATTAAAATCAAAGAATGACATACCTCTTATTATATCAGTATTACCACCCGGCGCGGGTACATTTAATGGTATACTATCCCAGCTTATTCCTCTATTGGAACTCCTGACAACCAGGCCGAAAGTAGTGTTAAGAACTCCGATTATATTATTTGAATCTAAATATGAAACCCCAATTACCTGGTCAAACGGAATTTCATGCGGGACAACATAAGTATTCCAGTTTGTCCCTCCATTACTTGTTACGGATATTCTGTAAGCTCCGCCTACGGCGCCAAAATTTACATTTAAGAAACTCCCGCTCCAGCACGGCCCGCCGTTATATACCTCAGTCCATGTATCGCCGCCGTCTGTCGTTTTTAAAACATCGCCGCCGCCAACTACTAAATATCCATTTCCTGCAATGAATCCGGTATTTGCGTTTACAAATTTAACGGCCCTGTAAATCCACTGATTACGGGTTTGTATGATTTGCCAATTAGCGCCAAGATCGGTGGATTTAATTATTATACCGCTATCCCCCGCTGCAATAATTGTTGTTGAATTAGAGAAATCAAGATCCTGCAAAGCTGCTTTTGTTAAGGATGGAATTGCGGTCCAGTTTAATCCGCCATTTGTCGTTTTGATTATTGAGCCTGAAGAACAAACTCCAAATCCGTTCTGGGAATCCAGGAATTTTACCGAATTTACCTGGTTCCCCTGCGGCATAGGATTACTCCAGTACCAATTTGCCTGCGCTGCCAGGTCTGATGCCATTAGCAGCCCTACCAGAAAAATAAAATTACCCGTATATGCCAGACTTTTTTTCAATTATTTATTGACATTCCTTTTTAAGACGTTTCAATTTAATTTGAAAACTCTGAAAATCCAAATAAAATATACTTTAACTCCGTGGATATTTTTTGAGATTTGTGAGATTTGCAATCCGGACATAAGGATAGAGAAGTTTATATAAGATAACTTCTCTTGATAAAAGAAAATGTGAATTACGGGGATTTAGATTAACGTAATTCACGCAGGCGTTACAGACCTTAAAGGAATGACAGCGCCGGATGACGTTAAAGAAACGGCATTATTATTCTTACCCCTGCGTTTAGAAAATCAGAATAATATTTTTATTTTATCATTTATTCTGAAGTTGTGGGGTCAATAATACTTGATACTTTGGTCACTACATTTGCGGGGAATCCGCCTTGTTTGGCATGCTCCCGCACCATCTCTTCATTTGGGGCTATGTAAACGCAATAAATTTTGTCCGTTGTAACATAGCTCTGAACCCACTGTATTTCCGGCCCCATTTTTTCTAAAACTCCGCATGAAGTCTGTGAAATACCTTTTAATTGTTCGGGAGTCAATTTACCTGCGCCCGGGATCTCTCTTTCTATTACATATTTTGGCATATTTATTTTGTTTAGTTTGCGAAAATTTCTTTTTCATGCGAAAAAACAGGCCTTTTAAAAAAGCAGAATGCCTCTGCTTTATTATAATAAATTTGGCTAATGTATGTAAATATTGACTTTTACAGGGTTTTTTACTTTCGCAAATATACAAATTCCGAATTTTTGTTACAAGCATGAGACATATAAGACTTATAAACTATATGCACTATACGCTGAGAGCGGCATTTTAAGTTACTCCATTAAGGGTACATTTACTACCTGAAAAAAAATCAGAGTGAAACCAAACACGCTAACGCATTTCGGAATAAAATTTTTTGGCTCGATAATTGTATTTCCCTTTTCTTTAGTATCGCATTAGATACTACAAAACATTGGCGGTATTTAGTATAGCTATAACTTCAAAATGAGATTATAATTGCTTAAGGTTTTTAAAACATCTGAACTTACCTTTTTTAGAATTCCTGAAAATTTATAACTACTAAAGAGATGTTTAATAAAGTGAACCGCTTCGCAATTATTTTATTTCTTTTTGTTTCCGTCTTTTCTTTTTCAAAGGCTTTCCCGCAGGATAAATCACAAAAGACGATCAACTCTGATACTTCAAAAACGCAAAAGATAATCCGTATGAAGATGACTCTTCATAGCGCGCCGAAGCTGACAATTCAGTTCAGCGGCAGTTATGATTTCGGAGTTTATGAACTATCGGGCAACAGCAACGGCGATTTCAATTCAACCGAATTTGTAAAAGGATTGAATTTTGGCGTGAGGCACGGTATCGGCGCAAATTTAACGGCTAAGTATCCGCTTCATGAACGCGGAAACCTGAGGCTTGATATCTCGCTGCTCTACAACCGTTTCAGCAGCAGCTTAACAAAAGTCATGTCTGTTAATGATGAAATTGAATTTGCCAGGTATAGCGTTTATTCTTTGGTTGCGGGCATAGAAAATAATTTCACTCCAAGTTACAAAATAAAAACCTATGTTGGCGCGGGAATTACAGCAAGCATTATTTCGGGGCAGGCTAAGATATTCAGCGACGGGGTATATAACGACCTCTCAATAATTCCGGCATTCAGGCTGGGGGTGTCTTTATTTTCAGGGCTTGAGTACATGATCAACGACAGGATGGGGATCAACACAGGCTTCATGTTTACTCATGCTAACTTATGGCTTAAACAGTCAAAAGAGTCATCCGAACCGGGCAGGATATACCTGGATGACGCGATGATAAAACCAAGGCTCCTTTATTCCGGATTTAAACAATTTGCCTGGGGATCGTTTTTTATGGGAGTAGATTATTATTTCGGGATTTCAGATAAACAATATGTTTACCCGAAACAATGATTAACCGTTTGGAAGTTATTCAAAGCTCTTTTTTGACGGAATTGATCTGATATCTACAAAATGCTGAATAATGAAACGGCGGCTTTTATAAAAAGAAAAACTCCCAATATCAATAATACCACTCCTGCAATTATATTGAGTTTATTTACGGTTGCCTGAGTGATTCGTTTCTTATTGCCGGTTATCAGCTTCAAAAGCAAAAAGAACCATCCCATCGTTCCTGTGAATGCCCCTATTGAAAATGACAGGCCTCCGATAAATGACGAATTCAGAAAGTTAAATCCTTTTAAATAACCAACAAGCGCTATCCATGATGCGGGCAGCGTAAGAGATGACAAACATAACAGGATCCCCATAAAGAACAAGCCCACTGAATTTGAGTTTTTAATTTCTGGCGCTTTGAGGCGCCTGGCCACGTATTCCGCTTTTTTGGTCAGCTTGCTTGCCTTTGAATAAGCCGAATTAAACTTTGCGGTTTCTTTTGTCTCCAGTTTCTCATATGTGATCTTTGATCTCATGATCTTAAGACCATAGATTATAACAACCGCGCACCCGGCAAAAGTAAGCGCAATTTCTATCACATAAGCATTTTTATTGTAAAAATCAGCGGCTGCGTCCGGGAAAAAAGAGATAAACAGATTGATCCCTCCAAAAGCCAGAAGACAATAGAAGAAATCCATAAATGCGGCGCCAAGCGCAATAGCTTTGCCTTCTTTTACTTCATTCTTAAATCCGTTCGAGATTATTGCAAAGGCAATGGGTCCCATAGGAGGCACAGAAACCATAAACCCCGTAATAGCGCCTGCAATTAAATTAATGATTAAGCTAATCAATCAGTATTTTGGTTATTAAAGTTCTTCAGTTCTGATTTATTAAATATTTGAAAAAGTCCAGTCTTTTATCTCGGGCGGATCATCCAGGTAATCATAGATAAACTTTTTATGTTCTTTTAATTTATTTTCACAAAATGAGATAAAAACATCGGCCTCCTGGTGAACGCGGGCAACCCTGCGTACCGCCTCTGCCGCCAGTTGAAACCGGCTGATATTGTTTAAGACTACCATGTCAAAAGGCGTTGTCGTGGTTCCTTCTTCCATAAAACCCCTTACATGAAAACGCGCTGGGTCCGGCCTGCCATGAACAAGATCATGAATAATTCTCACATAACCATGGAACGCAAAAATAACAGGCGTTGAAGCGGTAAATAGTCTTTCAAAAATTTCATCATTCATTCCGTGCGGATGATACGCCTGCGGAGAAAGCGACATCAGGTCCACTACATTGACCACTCTTACAATCAAATCCGGAAGTTGGCGCTGCAGCAGCCATGAAGCTGCGACAGTTTCAAGAGTTGGCACATCGCCTGCGCATGCTAATATTACGTCGGGGTCTTTGCCTTCAGCGTTGCCGGCCCACTCCCATATAGAAGCGCCCTGGGCACAGTGAGCAATGGCCGCATCCATATCCAGCCACTGAAGTTCCGGCTGTTTTCCGGCAATTACTAAATTCACATAATCTTTGCTTCGCAAACAGTGATCCATTACCGAGAGTAACGTGTTTGAATCCGGCGGCAGATAAATACGAATGACGGAACTTTTTTTGTTCACCACGGTGTCAATGAAACCCGGCCCCTGGTGGCTGTATCCATTATGGTCCTGTCTCCATGCATGGGATGTGATCAGATAATTGAGAGACGCAACCGGTTTACGCCAGGGTAACTCATTAGACGTCTTTATCCATTTTGCATATTGATTGAGCATTGAATCTATAATAGTAACAAATGCTTCATAACAGGGAAATAATCCGTGCCTGCCGGTAAGAAGATAGCCTTCAAGCCATCCCTGGCAAAGGTGTTCGCTGAGCGTTTCCATCACCCGTCCATTTTGTGAAAGATGATCGTCAATTGGAATTATTTTCTCCATAAAGCAGCGGTTGGTTTCTTCAAAAACTGAATCTAAGCGATTGGACGTGGTTTCATCGGGACAAAAGAGACGAAAATTCCGGTTATTTTCATTCAGCTTAAAAGTATCCCGTAAATATTTCCCCAGGTTGCGGGTGGCTTCGCTCCTTTCACAGCCAGGTTCATTCACCCGTATTGCGTATTGCCTGAAATCAGGTAAAATGAGATCCTGTAATAATTGACCGCCATTGGCGCAGGCGATGCTGCCCATTCGTTTGCCGCCTTCAGGCGCCATTTCAGCTATCTCCGGATTTAGTTTCCCGTTCTCATCGAAAAGTTTTTCCGGGTGATAGCTGCGCATCCATTGTTCAAGCGCTCTTAATTTATCGGGATTCTCCTTTACGCCGGTCAGCGGAACCTGGTGCGCCCTGAATGTGCCCTCAATCGGAACTCCGTTCCACTCTTTTGGTCCGGTCCAGCCTTTAAGAGTCCTTAAAATGATGATAGGCCAGCCTGATATTTCTATTTTCTCTTTGGTCCTGGCTGCTTCCTGCAATTGTCTTATTCTTGCATAAGCCCGGTCGAGCGCGCTAATCATGTCTTTGTGAACGCTCATTGGATCATCGCCTTCTACAAAAAATGCTTTGTAGCCATAACCTTCAAAAAGTTTTTCCAATTCTTCATCGTCTTTTCTTGCCAACACAGTAGGGCCTGATATTTTATAACCGTTTAGGTGCAGAATTGGCAAAACAGCGCCGTCTCTTACAGGGTTAAGGAAAGCAAGAGATTTCCAGCTTCCTTCTAAAGGACATGTCTCAGCTTCTCCGTCGCCTACAACGCAAGCCACAATAAGATCAGGATTGTCAAATGCGGCTCCGAACGCGTGTATTAAAGAATATCCAAGCTCGCCGCCTTCATTAATAGAACCGGGCGTGTGAGGGCTAACATGGCTCGGTATCCCGCCGGGAGTAGAAAACTGCCGGAAGAGGCGTTTCATACCTTCTTCATTCTGACTAATCAATGGATATGTTTCGGAATATGTTCCTTCCAGATATGTATTAGCCACAATAGCCGGCGCTCCGTGGCCGGGCCCGCATACGTATAATATTTGCGCGCCGGTCTGCCTGATCAGCCTGTTCAAGTGAACATAAATAAGGTTAAGTCCGGGGGAAGTTCCCCAGTGGCCCAGTAAGCGCGGTTTAATATGTTCAGGCTGTAATGGTTTTTTAAGAAGCGGGTTATCCATCAGATAAATTTGGCCGACTGCAAGATAATTTGCCGCCATCCAGTATGAATTTATTTGTTCGAGCGATTTCTGAGAAATGTTTTCCATAGCAGTCTATATGTTTGTTAAATTAAAATATTCCGGCGCTTCGATAAAATCTTATGATAAGAATGCTGAGCTATCATGAATTCTTCGTTGGTTTTTATTACTCTTATTGTAACGGCGCTATTTTTTGTTGAAATTATTTCCCGATGACGGTTATTTTTATTTTTATCTATTTCAATCCCTAAAAACTGTAATCCTTTGCATATGCGGCTGCGGATTGTGGCGGCGTTTTCGCCGATTCCGCCAGTGAAAACTAAAGTATTTATTCCCTCTAATGAAACAGAGAGCGACCCTACAAATTTCCGCGCCTGGTAACAAAACATAGTGATCGCTTCTCTAGCGCGAAGGTTTGTTGTTTCCATGTCCAGAAGAACCATCATATCTGAGCTGACGCCGGATATACCTTTCAAACCGGATTGATGATTAAATAACTTTTCCAGTTTTTTTGGAGATACCTTTTTTTGTTTCATAAGGTACAATGCAATTCCCGGATCCAGATCGCCGCATCTTGTTCCCATTATCAGCCCACCCGTTGGGGTTAAACCCATAGTGGTATCAATGCTTTTCCCGTTTCGGACAGCTGCCATGCTTGCGCCGTTTCCAAGATGCGCAATTACAACCTTTCCTTTCGCTTCCTTTGGCGCCAGGCGCCGCAGTTTCCGTAAAACATATTCATAAGATAGCCCGTGAAATCCATACCTGATTACTCCCTCTTTAGACAGTTCAAACGGCAGAGAAAAGCGCCTGGCATAAAAAGGCATATCCTTATGAAAGACGGTATCAAAGCAGGCGACTTGCGGGACGTTGGGAAATGCTTCAAAAAGTATATTCATGGTTTTTAATTCATCAGGCAGGTGATTCGGGGCAAGAGGAATCAACAACTTCAGCGACTTTATAAGCTCTTTGCTCGCCATTTTGTGTTCCCTGTTCGCCAGTCCCCCGTGTATTATTCTGTAGCCAATAGCTTCTAATTGATATTTATTCGCGTTCAACTTCAGCCACCTCGCTAAACGATTTACGGCTTCCTCAATGTTGCTATGACCGGTTTTATCATCTGCCAGTATCAGCCCCTCCCGGTTGAGTATTATGAAATGACTTTTCGGAAAACCAATCCTGTCAATATGTCCCGACCATTCCATTTCCAATCCATGACTAAAACGGAAAAGAGCAAATTTGAGACTGGATGATCCGCAGTTTACAGAAAGTATATAACCGCTATTCATTTTATCAATAAGTAAATTAATTTTTTTCAGCAATTCAGGCAAGCGGTTATCGCTTCGATCACGCGCTTGGTCTCGTCAATATCTTTGACCATGATAGAAAGCGCTCCCGCTTCTTTGGCCGGATAATCGTTCCCGCCGGGGAAAATGGCATCTCCTATAAAGATCATATCAGAAATGGCAACGCCAAGCGTGTCGCGTAGTTTCCTGATGCCGTAAGCTTTATCAATACCATGCTTAGTAACATCAACAGAAGTCGTGCCTCCCAGGTTTACTGAAAACTCGGGGACTAGTTCATCCATGACAGCTTTTATTTTTTTTCTCTTGGCAAAATCTGGATCCCATTTTTTCTTTTCATCGATTGGCGCTTGCTGGCCTAAAGCTGAGAAAGTGATCTGGCTGCCCCTGTCCTCAATTACATCTCCCCAGGTTTTCCCGGCTTTGAAATCAGATGACGCAGTCGCTTTTTTCAATGAATCGATTATTTTTTCTTTTTCTTCAACTGTAAAGTCTTCTGAGTATAAGAGTTCCCATCCTGAATCATATTTGTAAAACTTTGTTCCGCATGTAGGGAGAAGAGAAAGATTCTTCAGGCGTTCATCATGGGGAAGATTGGATAGAACTTGTTTTTCGAATTGCGGCCAGGCGCCGCCTGATATTACCGCCACTTTAACAATATTCAAAAGAGAGCCCAGCAAAGCAGCCATTTCGCCATCCAGAGGCGCTTTACTTTCGGCCAGCGTGCCGTCCAGATCAAAAACTATAAGTTTTTTCATTTGTTTATTTTCTTTTCAGGCATTGATATTTCCAGCAAACTAATGCGTCCCTTAGTCCGGAATAGACATTCGCCGATCGCTGCCGGTAAAAGAAATACATCGCCTTTACCCACATGATAAGCTGATCCATCGTACTCTATCTGTCCTTCTCCTGCAATACATACAAGCACATGAGGCATTCCCAGGGAACCAACAATAAACGGAGACATACCGCTAAGCCGCCATAAAACAAAATGTTCGCAAAGAAAGAGCCTTTCACGAAGTACAGATTTTACATCTTCCACAACCGGTTCCACCGGACCCGCCGCTGCTTGCGCGTAATTGATGCACGCCAGCGCTTCCTGAACCTGCAGATCTCTGGGCTTGCCTGTTTTAGCGTCTACATGGCCCCAATCATACAGGCGAAAAGTAACATCGCTGTTCTGCTGGACCTCGAATACAACAACGCCGCCGCCAAGAGTGTGAACAGTCCCTGCCGGAATAAAGATTCCATCGCCGGGCTTTGGTATGAAATGTGAAATTTTGTCCGCCACTTTATCGTTCCTGATCGCCTGCTGCAGATCTTCTGCTGATGTTCCCGGTATTAAGCCTGCAAAAATCCGGCTTTCGGGCGACGCTTCCAGTACAACCCACGCTTCTGTTTTTCCATGCTCGCCCGCAGGA
>Ga0265339_10001717_pt1 | contig 16143 bp, 17 predicted proteins | sample 4CB219metaG_FD_202085 | JGI IMG/M metagenome (GOLD analysis project Ga0265339, IMG submission 202085) | Rhizosphere microbial communities from Carex aquatilis grown in University of Washington, Seatle, WA, United States - 4-CB2-19 metaG | ecosystem: Host-associated > Plants > Roots >... | reverse complement strand
ATAGCCCTCGAGCGCCATTGCGTCGTCGCCAGAGAGGGAGACGGTTCCGTTGGGGCGGGGATCGCCCATCGACTTGGGCGTATCGGATCCCATGAGGGTATAGCCGCCAGCCGACTCGAGCTGCGAGTGCATTACGAGATCCTTTTCGGCCGGATCCTGCGCCATGCCGCCGTCGCTGAAAGAGGTGACGGTGAGATTGCCCCCGAAGACCGACATGTAGAAATCCATGGCCTGGCGGGCGTTGGCCTTGAAGTTGAGGTAGGGGTTGAGGCGGCTGGGCATGATGATCCTCCTTCGAACAAGGCCCCGACTCCGGCGGGGCGCGCCGTCACCCCCGGGCTACTCGAACCCGAGGGCGAAATGAGCCAGCTACACGACGACTATCAGCCTACCGATGTGTTTGTCCCTTGTAACTTCCGTTTTCGCCGAAACTGATCGAAAGGGTCAACAGCAACGTATCCCCGCGCCGAACCAAAATCTTGATGCTCGGTTGATTCGTCGGAGGCAATTCCTGAGCAAGGTCGAACAATCCGAGGATGGCTTCACTACGTGCTTCCTCGTCGCTACCAAGAAGGAACCCGGTATCCCGCAGCAACTTGCCTCGGAGTTCGGTGTCAAATTGATAGACCGGCACGGGGTGCTCCAAGAGTTTCAGATTTTATGCGAAGCTTGATCCCAAAGTCCAAATATCGGCGCGCGGCCTGACGTTCCTGGATCGTCGCGACCTCGATGGTCGGCCTACGCTGCCCGCCGGGCTGCTAACGGCGCAAGCTTTGCCTTTGGAGCTTCGAGCGAAACCAGAGCGACATTCTTGCCATCCTTGGCCTAGCCACATCACTGCTTGAGGGCCCCGACCAGCCCGTTGACGAAGTATCGCTGCAGGGAAAGGAAGATCACGATGATCGGCAGGGTCGATATGAGGACGCCCATCATTGCTACGTTTGGGGTGATCTGCGCTCGTTGCGTGACAAGCGCGGACAGTGCGATCGGCAGGACCCTCAAATCTAGCGTCGTGGTCGATACCAGCGGCCACACGTACATGTTCCAAGCGGTGAGGATCGTCACGGAAACGTAGGCCGCAATCACCGGACCGGAGAGAGGCAGCACGATCAGAGTAAACACCTGTCCCCAACTGGCGCCGTCGATACGTGCCGCCTCGAGCAGCTCATCGGGAAACCCAACGTAAAATTGCCGGAACACGAAAACTCCGAAGCTCAACTGAGCAACCACAGGCAAGACCAGGCCGGGCCAGGTGTCGATCCAGTTGAGGTCACGCACGATCAAGAACGTCGGGATCAAGAGCACGTGGAAAGGCACGAACAGGGTCACGACGAATAGCCAGAGCAGCGCGCGGCTGCCCGGAAAAGTCATTTTGGCGATCGCAAAACCCGTGCTGATGGCCAGGAGGAGCTGCAGCAGGGTGACGCTGAGCGAGAAAATCACCGAATTGACGAGTGCACCAAACGTCAAAAGCGCCATGGCATCGCCAGCGTTCTCTATCCGGATCTGATGCGGAAACCATGTTGGGGGATACGCCGCGACCTCAACTGACGTTTTGAGTGCGCTAATCGCCAACCAATAGAACGGCAGTCCCACAATGGCGGTCACCGTGATGGTCAGCACCACGCGTAGGGCTCGGCGCCAGAAGGGGACGACGGTCATCGACTGCCACCCGCGGACCGGGGCGGGGTAAGCGCCAGGGCTAGTCCGCCAACAATTAGCAGCAGAGCGACTGCAAGGGCACTGGCATAGCCCAGCTTCAGCTGAGAAAAGGCCGCGTCATATATGTACTTGATCAGGATGTCAGTGCTGCCGATCGGGCCGCCGCCGGTCATCACCTGGATCACGTCAAAGCTGTCAAAGAGCACCCCTCGTAGGGTGATGATCGTGACCAGAAAGGTGACCGGTCGGACGTTTGGCCAGACGACGTGCCGCAGCCTCTGCCAAGTCCCCGCGCCATCGAGCTCGGCCGCTTCCAGCAGTGCAGGATCAATCCCTTGCAGCGCCGCGAGGTAGAGCAACATGCCCAGCGGGAAGCGAAGCCAAACGATAACGACCGCCACCGCCGGCATTGACCAACTGGTGGACTGCAGCCACGCGGGGCCGCTGATGCCGATCAGGCCGAGGAGCAAGTTTATCGGGCCAAGGTGGGGATCGAAAATGTAGCGCCAAAGGACTGCCGACGCGACGAAGGAGATCACCAGAGGCAGCAGCAGGATCGTTCGCAAGAGTTTTATGCCGGGGAAGCGCGTGTTGATGAGCGCGGCAAGCAGAAAGCTGACGATGACAGTGGGGACGACTCCGACAGCAACCAGATAGGCGGTGCGTACGATCGAATTGACAGCGCGAGGATCAGCTGGAATTGCCAGAAAGTTCGCCAGGCCAACAAAGCGTGGCGCGGAGATCAGGTCCCAGTCATAGAAGCTGAGCGCGAAGGCGATCACGATCGGCGCGGCTATGAAGAGGGTGAAAAGCAGCATGCCAGGAGCGACGAAGAGGCCGACCCAACCCCATGGTGGCGTGTTCAGTACTCGTTTTCGCGTTGAGGGACTCGCCATTTTTGGGGTCGTCCCAGATGCCGCGGATGCATGAGAATTCATTAGAGCCCCGTGACGTTCGTGGGTGCCAGCCCTCGAAGACCGGCACCCACTCTGCCATGCAGGAGGAATGGTGCTGGCAGTCGCTAGCCCTTTTTGGCCAGCTGTTCCGCCATCGCCTGGTTGACGGTGGCCTCGGCTTTTTTGAGCGAGGCAACGACATCCGCTCCGTTCAGCACGACCGCATCGCCTGCGTCCTTCAGTTCCTTATTAATGACGGACTGAACGGCGTGGGGAATGGTGTTGGGATTGATCGCTCCAAACTTGATGGAGTCCGCAAATACCGACTCGTTTGCGGGCGGAGGTGGAAGGTTGCGCCAAGTTGGGCTGGTGTAGAGGCTCTCGACGGGCGGCACGATGGCGTATGTTGAGGACAGAATGCCCATCGCTCCATCGCCGGAGTAGAACCAGGTGATGAAGTCGTAGGTCAGGGCTGGATTGTTGGCGACACCCTGCGGCGTGGCGTCCATCGCGACCGATCCCATCCCGGTCTTGCGGACCCCGTTGATCGTGGGAACGAAGCAAACATCCCAGTCGTCTTTGAGCTGGTCGCGGACGGTGGGAACGAGAGCACGCACCGACTGCATCATCGAGCACAGCCCGGAGGTGAAAGCATTCCACACGCCACCGACGGTCTGCGTCTGGGTGTAACTTGCGAAGATGCCCTTCTTGACCTGATCCCAGTACATCGTGAACGTCTTGATTGCCGCATCGCTGGTCAGATCGATGGTTAGATCGTCGCGCTGAATCTTGCCGCCCCAGGCTTCGATCCCAGGGACGTAGGTGGCCTGCCACTCAACTTGAATTCCCAAGCCATAGCGGCTCACGTTGCCGCCATCTCGACGCGTCATCGCCTCGGCGATCTTCACCTGATCGTCGAAAGTCCAGTCGCCGTTCGGATAGGGCATCTTGGCGTCGTCGAAGTGTCGCTTGTTGTAGAACTGCACGACGGTGTCGGCACCGTAGGGCATGCCGTAGATGCCGCCCTTCTTGTCGCCCTGCACGATCCGATACTGGTCAAGGAAGGGTTTGGCGAAATAGCTCTCCGTTACCGGACCGCCGGACGTGAAATAGGGCCTCAGGTCGGCTGTCACGTTCGCGTCCGCGAAGAGCGCGGCGATTTCATCGAACAGGAAAGTGATGTCAGGAAGCTTGTTGGCGAGAGCCCGCGCCAACATCAGGGGGATCAGCTTGGAGTCGTCGGAGGGGATGACCTCATACGCAATCTCAACACCAGGCCGCGCCTTCTTGTAGGCGTCGAATACCGGCTGGAGCGGCTTCTCGAGGAAATCCAAGACCGTCAGCGTGAGCTTGCCAGTTGGCGGCGTAGCTCCGAACACTCTTGCTGCCTGCAATGCTAGTGGCGTGGCGGCGAGGCCTGCAATCACCGCTCTGCGATTTGGCATAAAGCCTTGGATAGTCTGCGTCATGTTCCCCTCCCATGGGTGCCAACAACGGGCGTTAAGGCGTCGTCCGTTAAGCGCTTGGCTCGCCGGATCGAAAACGTTTTCGACAGCTTCGATGGAAATACCTCGAAAACGTTTTCGAGAGGCTATATATGGCAGACAGTTCGTGTCAAGAGAGGTCCCGAGAAAGGTAGTGGTGACGGACTGATGGTCAAAGGCATTCGAGCTCTAGCGCGCCATCTCGATGTTTCAATCGGCACGGTATCGAAGGCTCTTAACAACCGATCCGACATAAATCCCGAAACTCGGAAGCGCGTTCTAGAGGCGGCCGCCGAGCTGGGCTACGTCGCAAATCAGTCCGGTCGAAGTCTGCGCCGCGGGTCGACTCAGACGATCGGATTCATGATCGAATCCGGCAATGAAACCGTAACTGACGCCGACAACTTTTTCATGGCGGTGTTCGACGGAGCGCAAACGGTCTTTCGCCGTCACCACCTCGATCTCATTGTTCTGCCCTGCGCAAGCGACGAGGACCCAGTCGAGTATCTCCAGCGGACAATGGCCCGCGGGCTCGTTGACGCGGTGATAATTTCCGCGACTAGGCGAGACGATGCGCGGGTACCACTGCTTGCCAAGGCCGAGCTGCCCTTTGTCGCGCTCGGGCGTTCGGACACCGTGTCTCATCCCTCAATTGAGCTCGACTTCGAGGGCGTGGCTAAACAGTCGGTCGATCGGCTCGTCGCACATGGGCACAGAGAAATCGCCGTGGCTCTGCCTGCCAACGAGCTGAACATGGGGAATTTGTTTTCGGCCGGGTACAAGGAAGCGCTCCGAAAGCACGGCATTCGATATCGTCGTGACATGGTCAGGCGCGTAGTTGCCAGCGACCAGGGAGGTTACGATCTGGGCGAGTGGCTGGTAACTCACCCCGAGCCCAGACCAACTGCGGTAGTGTTGAGCTACGAGCTTCCCGCGACGGGCCTCTACCGGCGCCTAGGCGAATCGAGGCTCCTGCCGGGACGGGATATCGCTGTCATCGGCTTCCGAGACAGCCCGCTGACGCGATATCTCGTGCCATCGCTCACGAGCTTCACGACGTCGCTGAAAGACCTCGGCACGGCGCTTGCCAAGATGCTGTTGTCTCAGATGCCTGAATATCGCCATGACTATCGCGACCTTCCGAACTCGATGGTGTGGCCGTTGTCACTTGTTGCGGGCCGCAGCGATGCGTTCACTCTCAAGTCTAAGGCGCATCGATGACTCGCGTCGCCTTGGTAACCGGAGCCTCAAAGGGGCTTGGTGCAGCGATTGCCGCCGCGCTGGCAAAGTCGGGCTGGATCGTCGCAATCAACTATGCCCACGACGATGGGGCGGCGCACAGGACGCTGATGGCAATACTCGCTGATGGCGGAAGTGCGCACCTCGCAAAGTTCGACGTCACAAAGCCCGAAGAAGTCTCAGCGGGCGTTGAACGCGTGCGAGAGGAAGCGGGCCCGATTGATCTGATCGTGAACAATGCCACCGGACCGCAGAGCCCAGCCCCGATAATGGAGCAGACTTGGTCGCTTTACGCCCACCATCTCGACTTCTTTGTGAAAGCTCCACTTCTCTTGCTTCAGGCAGTTCTCCCGGATTGGCGCCGTCGGAGGGCGGGGCGAGTGATCAACATCGGGAGCGATGTGATAGATGTCGGCAGTGCCTTCGACGCTCACTATGTAGCTGCGAAGTCTGCACAACTGGGCCTGACCCGATCGTGGGCGTCCGAACTCGGCCCCGAAGGAATCACGGTCAATCTTGTTTCGCCGGGCTGGACTCCCGTCGAACGTCACGAGGACACGGATCCCAGCGAACTTCAGCGACATCTCGCTCGGGTGCCCTTGGGACGAATGGGGGATCCGACCGATGTTGCCGACCTTGTAGCCTTCGTTGCGTCCGATCGCGCCAACTACATCACTGGCCAGAACCTCGCGGTAAACGGTGGGCGGAGCTATCGATAGTCCTGCCGCGCCCCTGCCGGCGACTCGATCTTGAACTGAAGTCGGGAGGCTCGGTCATGTACCACGGCCTCCCGCTTGGCGGTGGGCGTCACCATCTTTTTGCACGACAACCTTGAGAGGCGTTGTCCAGCATCGCTTCCGCCAGCAGCTTCTTGAGCTTGGCGTTCTCGTCCTCGAGCGTCCGCAGGCCGGCGTCCGATAGCCTGCAGCCCGCCATACTTGGCCTTCCACTTGTAGAACGTCGCGCTGATGATGCGTGCTTGCGGCACACATCCGCCGTGCCAAGCCCGTTCTCCTGCTCGCGCGGGATCCTGATGATCTGCTCTTCGTTGAACCGGCTGTGCCTTATCCGAGCGTCGTTCCTGAGGTCACGGACCCTACCAAGACCTGAGTGGAGTCTCCTGGGGTTCAGGTCAAGGCGATCGCAGCCGGGCCCGGCGGCCTTCCTTCGATCCTTGACAGCGGCCGGCCTTGGCCCCTACCGTCGATTGGGACAGGCGTTCAATATCTGGAACGGCCGGGTGGTGGTGCCTCGGAGGTACCCGTGAGTGCAGACGGACTTGAGCCGGTGCTTGAGGCGCGAGGCATTGCGCGCAACTTCGGAGCCGTCATCGCTCTTGCGGACGCCTCGTTGGCGTTGCGACCACGCGAGGTTCTTGGGCTCGTCGGCGACAATGGCGCGGGCAAATCGACCTTGCTCAAGATTCTCTCGGGCGTTGTTGGCGCAAGCGGCGGGGAGATCCGGATCGATGGCAAACCGGTGCATTTGCGTCGGGCACAGGACGCTCTCGAGGCGGGCATTGAAACGGTCTACCAGGACCTAGCTCTGGTCGACACAATGAGCGCTTACCAGAACGTCTATCTGGGACGCGAGCAGCTGTCCGCGCATCCGCTGTTACGCGCTTTGAACCTGGTGAATGACCGCGCCATGCGCGAGCGGGCGCGCGAGGTGCTCAACAAGCTCGCGGTCAAGGTTCCATCGATTAACGTCGCGGTCAAAGGCATGTCCGGTGGGCAGCGACAGTGTCTCGCCATTGCCCGCGCTCTGTTGTGGGGCCGCCGCATCGTCATTCTCGACGAGCCGACCGCCGCTTTGGGCGTGCGCGAAACCGAGCAGGTGCTGGACGTAATCCGCGACCTGCGGCGGCATGACGTAGCCGTGATCGTCGTGTCGCACAATATGCAACAGCTGATGACAGTCGCCGACCGGATTTCCGTGATGCGGCTGGGCCGTACCATTGCAACGCGCGTCGTCAAGGACACGCAGGTGTCCGAGATCGTCGGCCTCATCACTGGAGCGATCAGCGCCGATCCGGTCACGGAGGTAGCTGCAACCCTGCCCCCTGCCTGACGGCGTGCCATCAGCGGGCGCCGCACCAGGCAAGGTGGGAAGACTACGTCGAGAAGAAATCTAAGACCGTGTTTAGGGAGGAGACCCAAATGACACTAAGGACTAGACGGCTTGCGACGATTGCCCGGATGGCGACCGCAACTTCGATAGTGGTGGTTGCCAGTGCGACCGCCGGAACGGCTTCAGCGGCAAGCTTCACGCTCGGTATGGCGATTGGCGGCGAGCCATCGCAAGACTGGCAAAAGGCCCAGGGCGAAGTAGCGGCGGCGCTGGCCAAACAGCGCGGCTGGAACTATGTCGAGCTTTCGAACAACGCCGACCCGGCAGTCACCACCAAAAACGCCGACATCTTTATCCAGGACAAGGTCAATGCCGTTATCGAGTTCAACGGCTCACCTGCCGTCAATCCGGTGCTTGCCGCAAAGTTCGCGGCCGCCAAGATTCCAGAAGTGACCTACGACATCGCGCAGCCTGGGTTCTACTTTGTCGGCATAGACAACCAGGCGGCTGGTCTCGCCGGTGGCGAAGCTTTGGGCAACATCGCCAAGACTAAGTGGAACTGTGACGTCGACCTCGTGATTTCGTCTGAAGGACAGGGCGCCGGCATCGTCAACACCTGGCGTACCGGCGGCATGCGAGACGGCATCAAGAAGGTCTGCCCAGATATTCCAGCGGAGAAGTGGGTTTCGATGGAAGGCGGCGGTCAGGTCGCCGTTGCTCTCCCCGCGGGCCGCGACGTGCTCGCCGCGCATCCCGACGCCAAGAAGATACTCGTCGTTGGTATCAACGACAGCAGCGTTCTTGGTGTGCTGCAGGCAGCCGAACAGCTCGGCCGCGCGGACAGCATCATCGGCTGGGGCCAGGACGGCTCGTTCATTACCGGCCCGAACGTCGACCCGCACCTTGCTGGATCGGTGTTCTATTTCCTCGAGGGTTATGCAGTTTATGCGCTTCGCGACGTGATCGATCCGATAGCGGCTGGCAACCCGCCGCCGGTTAAGGACAATCCCGGTGACCCAGCCTCGAAGGTGCAGCCCTGCCCAGTAAGCGCTGCCCAAGCGGCCAAGATCCCGGATATGGCCGGCCGTGTCAAAGCGCTCCTGGCCGCGCCAGCCGGCACGACCGAATACGATTTGTTCTGCCCCAAGTCGTAAGCGCGGAACGTTGAACCCATGAGCGACGTGGCCACCACGCGCACTATGTCCGCCGGCCGGAGGGAGTTGTTCTTCTCGAACCTTCCGGCCGGCGCGGGGACGGCTTCGATGGTCGGTGGCGCCTGGATTGTTTTGGTGATCGCGTCCACGCTCCATCGTGCTGATTTCCTATCCTACCAAACCTTGCTGGCGGTGACCTTCACCATGGCCATCGTCGGCGTCTTGGCAGTAGCCCAGGCGCTTGTTGGGGTGAGCGGGGCGATCCTCGACCTTAGCCAGCCGACGGTTCTCACCCTGTCGGGCGCGGTCATTTGCCAGTTGCTTTCGATGAACTGGCCCCTTCCGGCGGTGCTCTTCATCGGAGTCGTGGTGGGCGCGCTTTGGGGCTTGACCAATGCGACGATCATCGTCGCCGGCAAGCTCAATCCCATTATCGTCACACTCGCCACAAACTTCATCGGAACTGCGACCATGTTCCTTATATTCCAACATATACAGGCGCCGATCACTTCTCCGCTGGTGGCCTGGGGGCAAGGCAATTTCTTCGGTTTGCCCAATATCTGGTGGCCAATGCTCGTGCTCGTTCTGCTGGTCGGTTACTTTTTGCCGCGGACCCGTTACGGTCGCCATGCCATCGCGGTCGGGGGCAGCCGCTTTGCGGCGCAAGCGCGCGGCATCTCGCTCCGGAAGACGCGATTTGCTATTTTCATCATCGCCGGTGCGATTTCGGGGCTCGCCAGCATCATGTTCGTAGCCTCAAATGGGCCGTTCGCGCCCAATGCCGGAACGACGTTCCAGTTACCAGTGATTGCTGGGGTTATCCTCGCGGGCGTGTCGCTGGCCGGCGGGCGCGGCAACCTTTGGCTGATTCTGTTGAGCGTTGGTTTTCTGTCTACCGTGCCAACATCGTTGGTCTTCTTCGGCTTTTCCTCCAACTGGCAGGCCGTATTCCAAGGCTTTATCCTGGTCGTCGCCGTGTCGCTTGACGGCTGGAGGGCACGGAGGCTGTTGCGATGAGTACCGGGACGCCACCATCCGTACCCGCGACTGGAGGCCTTGATCGGCAGTGGCTTCGAGCCCTGGCCACCGGTTCGGTGACATCGATTGGCGTAGCGCTGGTGATCGTGGTCGCGGCGGGCCTGACGTGGATTGGCCCGAATTTCCTCTCCGCCAGCAACCTCACGATCATCGGTTCCTTCGTGGCGGTGCCGATGATCGTCGCGGCCTTTTCGAGCTTCGCGCTACTGGCCGGCGTGGTCGACCTCTCGATTGGCTCGATGGTCGGATTGAGTTCTTGCTTGGCGGCCGCGCTGATGACGGCTGGCTGGCCATTGGGTGGCGCCATCCCAGTCACCTTGCTGGCGTGCCTGTTCTTCGGGGCCGTGAACGCGACGGCCGTCGTCATCTTCGGCGCCGACACGATCGCCGCAACCCTCGGAATGCTCGTTGGTCTGCGCGGAGTTTGCTACCTGCTTGCCCAGCCGATGGGACAGATTACGGCATTCGATACCAATTTCTATACGTTCACTAACCTATCTGCCGGACCGTTGCCGCTGCTGTTCGTTATCTCACTGGCGCTGATCGCAATTGCCGCGCTCATTGTGTGGCGCACGAGACTCGGCCGCCACGTCCAGGCGGTGGGTGGCGACGATCGCGCGGCCGTGCGCGCTGGTATTTCGGTCGCAGCTGTCCGCTTCAGCGCGCTTCTGCTCTCGGCGCTTGGCGCCGGCATTGGCGGCATCGTCTATGTCGGCCAACTTGGCAGTGCTTCCAACATCACGGGCACCGGCCTCGAGTTCCAAGTGTATGCCGCCATGATGATCGGCGGCTACTCGATCCTCCGCGGCGGCGTTGGCAACCCGCTCGGCGCGGCCCTTGGTCTCCTGGTGGTCGCGGGCACGGCCAATATACTCGACGTACAAGCCGTCAGCCCGTTCTACACCAATATAATCGTTGGCCTACTGCTGCTCGCCGCAGTGCTGCTCGATCGCCTGCGCGGCGGTGATGCATACGAATAGAGCCCGGACAGGAAATGCATCGACATGAAGATCACCGACATCAAGATAAAGACATTTCGCACGCACGCCGACCGCTGGGATACTGGGCACGCGGTGCCGATCCCCAATGCCGAGTTGATGCAGACGGTGCTCGCGATCGAGACTGACCAAGGCGTCGCCGGCTACTATTTCGGAGGTGGCGCTCACGGCGACGCCGAAGGGCTGAACGTTGTTGACCAGCAGCTGATTCGCGGACGCGTGCGGTCGCTATTGGTGGGACAGGACCCGCTCGACCGCGAGATGATTTGGAAGTGGATGTGGGTCGCCAACATCGCGGAGAACGTTCAAAGCGTCATCGATAACGCGCTCTGGGATCTGGCCGGTCGGGCCTTCAATGTTCCCGTTTACAAGCTGATGGGAGGCGGAGGTCGCGACAAGGTCAAAGCCTACGCCTCGACGTACCCCAATATCGGCGTGCCGCGCGTCTATGCCGAGCACGCTTTGGCTTGCAAGACGGAGGGCTACCAGGCCTACAAGATTCATCCGCACTACTTCTGGAATCCGGCAACGCAGCAGCCGACGCCGGGTCGGCCCTCAAACATTAAGGCCGATCTCGAAACCATCCATCTCGTACGCGAAGCCGTCGGGCCGGACTACGTGCTGATGTACGACCCGTGGGGCACGTACATGAGCCTCGAGGAAGCCATCCTGGTCGGTCGCGAGCTCGAAACACTCAATTATTATTGGTACGAGCACCCGATGCCGGAGTACCGCACCGAGACCTATGTCCGCCTGGCGAGCGAACTTCGTATCCCGATTCTCTCGCCCGAAATCATCGCCGGAGGGGTCTTCAGCCGCGCCGAATGGATCCTGCGCGGCGCCGGCGACATGAGTCGTATCGACGTTGTGCGAGGCGGGATCACGGGAGCGCGCAAGACCGCTATCGTCTGTGAGGCCTATGGCTTGCGCTGCGAAATGCATATGGCCGGCTGGGGCAACCTACAGGTGATCGGCGCGACCTCCGAGGACACCTCGGAATACTATGAGAAGGGGCTCCTCGCTCCGGGTGTCAACTACGACGCGCCGCACCCGTATCTCGGTTCGATCTGCGACAGCCTCGACGCCGAGGGCTACGTGCACATGCCAACCCTGCCTGGTATGGGCTACGACATTGTCTGGGACTATATCGATGACAATCTGATGGACCCGATGGCGTGGGAAAAGAAATTTTGGTGACCGGATGTCGAGTATTCGTCGATCGGTGCAGGTGATGGAGCTATTGGCCCGCAAGAGTCCGCTCGGGGTGCGGGCCATAGCGGCTCAACTCGAACTGCCGCTCGGGTCGGTGCACCGACTGCTGCTCGACTTCGAGGAGGGCGGCATCGTCGAGCGCACAGCGGAAGACAAATGGGAACTCTCCTTCAAGCTGCTCGAGATCACCGGGCTGCAGCTCGACCGCATCCACTTTCCCGCCCTTTGCCGTCCATTTGCCGAAAAGATTGCCGAAGCGACACGCGAGACGGTCAACGTCAACGTGCTTAACGGCCTTCACGGGGTCTGCGTCGACAAGGTGCGCGGCAACGAGAACATGCAGCTGGACATGCGGATAGGCTCGCTGGGTTCACTTCACTATGGCGGCGCCGGAAAGGCCATGCTGGCCTTTCTCAACGAGGCCGACCAGCGTCGCGTCATTGATGGGCCTCTCGAGCGCCTGACGCCCAAGACCCTCACCGATCGCGCGGCGCTGCGTCGCGAGCTCAAGCGCATTCGCGACCGCGGTTACTCCATTGACGATCAGGAAGTCGTGATCGGCGTCTATTGTGTTTCCGTGCCAATTCTCGACGCGCAGAGCCGACCCGTCGGAGCGATGAGCGTCACGGGACCCACTCCGAAGGCGCCTGGACCCATGATCATGTCCATCGTCGGCATGCTCAACGAGGCGTGTGGCCACGTCAGCCGCAAGCTTGGCTATCGCGGCGAATATCCACTCGGCGAGGCCGTTGCGCCGAGCCGCCGGCGCGCGTGAGGAGAGGATGCGGCGCGCCTGGGTCATGAAGCTCAAGCGGGGTAACGAAGCGCTCTACAAGCAGCGGCACGATGACCTCTGGCCCGAGATGCGCGCCCTGTTGGAGGCTGGTGACGTGCTGAGCTTTTCAATCTACCGGTACGGCCTCTTGCTTTTTGCCTACCAGGAGCTCCGCGACGGCGAGCCCACGAGTGCGTGGACACCACCCATCGTCTGGCGATGGTGGGAATCGATGGCGCCACTGATGGAAACCAATCTCGATTTCTCGCCTGTCCAGGTAGCCCTCGAGGAAGCCTTTCACTTCGAAAAGTCCTCCCAATAATGGCTACTTCGTTGCGCGGCGTTGTCCCAATCCTAGTCACCCCCTTTGATGATAAGGGGCGGATCGACGAGGAGAGTCTCAAGAGTCTCATCGACTTCAACATCACAGCCGGTGTGCACGGCCTCGGCGTCGCCCTGGGCTCCGAGATCTTCAAGCTCAACGAGGCCGAGCGGGCGCAGGTCGCGCGGACCGTGGTTGAGCACGTGAAGGGCCGCGTGCCGGTAGTCATCAACACCGGCGCCTCTGGGACTGACCTCGCGGTCCAGTACAGTCGCGCGGCCGAAGCTGCCGGCGCCGATGTGCTGATGGTGATCCCGCCGCATTTCATGCCGGCCAGTGCCGCCGAGATCATCCACTACTACAAGACGATCGACGCGGCAGTCGGTATTCCAATCATTCTGCAGGACATCCCGCAAGCGCCTGTGCCGCCGGGCATGGCGACGCGACTCGCCACCGAGTGCCGGAACGTTCGCTACGTTAAAGTCGAGACGCTGCCGATCACCACTAAGGTCGCAGAGATGTCCACGGCCGCCGGCAATGTTCTAACTATCTTCGGCGGCGCAGGTGGTAGCTACTTCATCGAAGAGATGCGGCGCGGCGCGCAGGGCACGATGCCCTTCTGCAGCCAGCCCAAGGCGTTCGTTGAAACCTGGAACCGCTTCCAAGCGGGCGACGAACACGGCGCGCGGCTGGCCTTCGACGCTTCCATCATGGCCGTTAATCGTCTCGGCGCCCAAGGTGGAGACCTGTTCTACCATCTACATAAGCAGCTTCTCGTTCGGCTCGGCGTGATCCGCCATGCCTATGTGCGGAGCCCGACAATCATCGTCGACCCGGTGTCGCAGCGCGAGATTGACGAGTTGCTCGACCGGTTAGTTCCGGCCTGACGTCGCGATGAGATCGGTTCAGCATCAACGGCAGGGTCGAACAGGTGTGCACTTGCCGCGGCTGGTCCACCCCGGGGCGGGGCTAGGGCACGAGTTTGCCGAAATCGACGATGGTCAAGCCGCCGCGATTGTGGGCGCCGCATGGGCCGCCGTCTCTACGACAGTTCGTCTTTGTACGGTCGGGGTCTCAGCGAACATCGGATCGGAGCGAATTCCGTCGCAAGCCGCGTGAAGAAGTGATCATCGCGACCAAGGTGGAGCGGCTCTTCCGCGTCCCGGCGGATCGCCAAGCTGAGCCCGGCAAGGCTGGTGCCGGAGCCCCGCCAGAGACAGGTTGCGGTGCGCGTCAAGTTCCGCGGCTGCGCTGGTCGATGCGGACGCCTTCGGCCGGACTCAAGTGGTATTCCGACTAATGGCAAGTGAACTTGGCTTTTGCGGGTGAATCGTCTTGAATCTTCGAACTGCGTTGGACGGACCACAGAAAGGAGGCCGGATGCTGATTTTGTAAGGAGCATTCCGTGCCCGACACCCTCGACTACCTCGCCCCCGCGGCGCTCAAGCCCTCGAACACCAACGCGCGCACCCACTCGAAACGCCAGATCCGGCAGCTCGCAACGAGCATCGAGCAGTTCGGTTTTACCGCGCCGATTCTCATCGACGAAGACAACATCGTCCTTGCCGGACACGGTCGCTTGGCCGCGGCCAAGCTGCTTGGACTGGCTCGCATTCCCTGCCGTCGGATCAGAGGCCTCACCGACAAGCAGAAGCGCGCCTACGTCATTGCCGACAACAAGCTGGCGCTCAACGCCGGCTGGGACGAGGAGCTGCTGGCAGGCGAGCTCAAAGGCCTGCTTACTGAGGATATCGGATTTGATGTGAGCCTGACCGGGTTTTCGATCCCCGAGGTCGATAGCCTGATCGAAGGTCTCCATCTCGCGGAGCCCGGTGACCCCGAAGATGAGGTGCTGCCCCCGCTGGCCGAAAGCGGTGAGACTCGCTGCAAGGTCGGCGACGTCTGGGCGCTGGGTCCTCACCGGCTGATCTGCGGCGATGCCCTCGATCGCAAAGTGGTGGCGACGCTGATGGGCCGCAAGAAGGCCGGCATGGTGTTCACCGATCCGCCCTACAATTTGAAGATCGCTCGCAATGTCAGCGGCCTCGGCATGGCCAAGCATGCCGAGTTCGCCATGGCGTCGGGCGAGATGACGAAAGCGCAGTTCATGGAGTTCCTGCGGATGGCGTTTGAGAACCTCATCCGGTTCAGTGTCGAGGGCTCGATCCACTTCATCTGCATGGACTGGCGGCATATGGCCGAGCTGCTTGCCGCCGGCGAAGCCTACACCGAACTCAAGAACCTCATCGTCTGGGCCAAGGACAATGGCGGGATGGGCTCGTTCTACAGGTCACGCCATGAGCTGATCTTTGCCTTCAAGAACGGCACGGCCGAACACATCAACAGCTTTGAACTCGGCCAGCATGGTCGCTACCGAACCAATGTCTGGCAGTATCGCGGCATGAACTCGATGGCGGCGGGCCGGACGGAGCAGCTGGCGCTGCATCCAACGGTCAAGCCGGTGGCGATGATCGCCGACGCCATCAAGGACGTCTCCAGGCGAGGCGACATCGTCCTCGACCTGTTCGGCGGCAGCGGCTCGACGTTGATCGCCGCGCACAAGACTGGTCGCCGCGGCTACCTCTGCGAGATCGACCCGATCTATTGCCACCGCATCATCGAGCGATGGGAGAGCCTTGCCAAGGACGATGCGGAGCGCATCGGCCAGGCCTCACCGCAGAATCTCGCGGCGATGGGGTGAGGCTTGATCATGGCAATCAAGAAACCCGCGCTGGGCAAGGTTGGCTACGGCAAGCCGCCGGCCAAGACACAATTCAAAAAAGGCGAGAGCGGCAATCCGAAGGGACGGCCCAAGGGCACGCGCAATCTCGAGGCGGACGTCAAGGCGATGCTCCAGATGCCCGTGCCGATCGAGCGCGACAGCGGCCGCAAGAAGAAGATCTCGACCCAGCAAGCCTCGCTCCTGCAGCTCCGCGCAAAAGCCCTCCGGGGCGATCAGCGCGCACTCGACCGGCTGCTGGACCTGGCCGCCCGGCACAACTCCGAAACGGATGCTCGCCCCGTCGTCGAGGAACTGACGCCGGACGAGCAGGCCATTATCGAGCTGTTCCGCGCCAAGATGGGCTTTGCCGTAGCACCTGTCAGCCAGCAGGCCAACTCCGCAACCAACGAGGAGGATCAGTCATGACCAAGCGCGCATTCTTGCACCAGGTCCTTCGCCTCGACTTTACGTCCTTCCTGCAGCAGGCCTTCACGACCCTGCACCCCGGGCACGCCTACCTGCCGAACTGGCACATTGATGCGATCGCGCATCGGCTGGGTCTGGTTGCTCA
>Ga0265339_10001716_pt1 | contig 16146 bp, 14 predicted proteins | sample 4CB219metaG_FD_202085 | JGI IMG/M metagenome (GOLD analysis project Ga0265339, IMG submission 202085) | Rhizosphere microbial communities from Carex aquatilis grown in University of Washington, Seatle, WA, United States - 4-CB2-19 metaG | ecosystem: Host-associated > Plants > Roots >... | reverse complement strand
ACTTGAGGGCCAACCCGCGCATAGAACGATACAAACGAATGGGGGCGGGATGACCACCACAAACGCAGTCTCGATTTGGCCACGATCGCGCGGCGGCCAGACGGCCCGTGGTCCGAGCCGCGCGGTTCGGACAACCTCACCACTTCCTTCGAATCGTCTCGGTTCCTTTTCGGTGCCGAGGCAGTTTTGCCTTAAGCCTCGGCGTCAGTTCAAGACGCCCGCAAGGCCGCGCATTGCCGGATGATCAACCGTCCTTTCATGATCCTCGAAACCTATTTGCCCTGAACCACATTCGGCTGGAATGAGCACAATCACGGCGACCCCTCCAAGCGCCTCTCGCGCGGACCACCAATCCCACCGCACTTGCGCAAATTGAGTCAGCCATCGGGCGGCTGGAAGCATGGGACCGGAAAGGGCGCCGGTATCTCCACCGTGGCGACGTTGGAACGCGAGGTGCGATTTGCGCTGACATCAGCTTCAGGGTGTTCGCCGTCTTTACCTTGCGTCGGGTTGATGGCGCGTCGTTCCGCTGGACCCGAGAGGAAACTGCAACAGCCTGACGTTTGCTGGTGGAATGCCTTTCGCCGTCCCGCTTTCCAGCGATCGGAACCTCGCTTTCCCGGATTTCGTCGAAGCGGCGTAGCTCGATGGCGGTTGACTTCGGTAGGGCAAAGGTAATCAGCACGCCAAGGTGTCCGCTATGGCTTGGCAATCGTGTCTAATATCGTTGCCAATTGATCCTGGGTATAAGGCTTCGGCAGCCGCGGAAACAACATTTCGGCAGGTGACCGAATTTCTGCATAGCCGGTCGTTAAAATGATCGGCAATTGCGGGGCGGTCCTCCTGATGGCATTCGCCAGATCGAGCCCATTCATCCCGGGCATGAGGTAGTCCGTCACAACGGCCTCGATTCGAGCGTCCTGCAGCAACAGGTCCAGCGCGGATTTCGCAGACCATGCCTCGATCACGGTGTGCCCGAGATCTGACATCATCAGAGCAGTGTTCGTTCGGACTAGAAAATCATCGTCGACCAATAGAATTCGAAGCTTTCGCCCCTCCTGCAATGCCGGCTGCGAGGATTGGGGTGTCAGCGAAGCCATCAAGTCGCCGGCGCTTGCCATGGGAAGCCATAGAGTGACGGTCGTCCCGCCGCCGACACGGCTTGCCATGGTCATCGCGCCGCCGCACTGCGCGGTCAGTCCATGAACCATCGAAAGTCCCAAACCCGTTCCTTTCCCCACGCCCTTCGTTGTGAAGAAAGGCTCCATTGCCTTTGAAAGCGTCTCATCGCTCATGCCTTCGCCGGTGTCGGCAATGCTGATGCTGATGTAATCACCGGCGGCAAGGGTCGGAGGTAGCTTGGCTGTATCGCTCGAATTTGCGCGGCACAAAATCGTAAGTGTCCCGCCATTCGGCATGGCGTCTCGGGAGTTAACGGCGAGGTTCATCAACGCAAGTTCGAGCTGGTTGGCGTCGATTTTAACGGGCGGAATGTCGACGGGAACATCGAGGACGATCGAGATTGCCGGGCCGATCGTTTGACGGAGAAACTCCTGCATTTCCGGAATGAGCTTCTGCACCTCTACGGCTTCGAGCTTCAATTCCTGACGGCGCGCAAATGCCAGCAGCCGCTTGGTCAGGGTCGCTCCGCGCTCGGCTCCCTGAATGGCACCATCGAGCAGGCGCGACGTGCGAGGGTCCGAAGGTAGTCCCTTCCTGAGCAGGCTCAGGCTACCCAAAATCACGGCGAGCAGATTATTAAAATCGTGCGCTACGCCGCCGGTCAATTGACCGATCGTTTCCATTTTTTGCGATTCATGGAGTTGTCTCAAGGCGAGTTCGCGCTCGTTTGTGCGCTCAATGATCCGCTGCTCCAGTTCTTCGTTGCTCAAGCGCAGCGCTTCTCGCGCGAGGTCAAGCGCCGTCTCAGCCGCGACGCGTTCGGTTACATCGCGCCACATCGTCGTAATGAACCGGCGGCCGTCCGCATTCCACGCAGCAAATGAAACGTCAAAATAGGCCGAAATCCCGTCGCGTTTGGTGCCGTGAACCTGAACCGCAATCCCGGAGAGGTCCTCCGTCGCGTCATGAGCAGCGAGAATGTCCGCCACGTTTTCTTGGCTGCTCAATAGCATGTCGAGCGTCTTTTCGTGCAAGTCGTCCGTCGTGAGCAAAAAGACCTCTCCCGCAGCCGCGTTAAACCATTGAATTCTCCGATCGCTACTCGTAGTTATGATCGCGTCAGGCGCGGAGTCCACGATCGCGTGGTAGCGCGCGTTTTGACGATTGCGCAGCACCTGCTCTCGTGCCACCGAGATGGTGACATCGGTTATCTGGAGAACGCAGTGTGCAATCTTTTCCGCGTAGACCGGACGTACGACAACGTTATGGATCAGCGCTTGTCCAATTTCATTCCTAAGCGGGAAAACGGTGTTCAGCGAATGCGTCAGAACGCTCGAATTGCCGAATTGAAATGCATCATCTATGGCCGACTGCAGGCGACTCGCCTTCAGCCTGTCAAACACCTCGAACAAATTATGGCCGAGGACTGAAGAAGCGGAAAGGTTCGATGCCTTCGCGAGCCAGTCGTTCCAGGCCGCGATATTGCGATGTTCGTCGATGACGACCACACCCGCGTCAATTGCGTTGAGAACTGACTCCCAATCGAACATAAATCCTCATGGCGTCCGCTGATCGGTGCCTGACTCGACGCCTTGGATGTAATCCGTGACGATCCTCTTAAGCACGGTCATCGACGGCAGATCCATCAGTAAAGCAATCAATCCGTGAATGTCCCGCGTCTTGGTACGAAAATCAATATAGAGAAATAGTACGAGGTTGTCCTGCTCGGTTGAATCTCCGAACAGCGTCTCGCCGGTACCGCGAATGACGACCGGTAAAGACATGTTCATGGTCCGGCGCAAGAGATTTGCAATGGTCGCGAGACAAGCATTCAGGATGATGTTGCCGGTCTCGGCGAGCGCTTCCTGCTCGAGGTCGATGACATCTTCCAGGCTGTGTTGTTCGCCCACGATGGTGCGAACCAATTCCAGGCTCTGCTCTTCCGGAAAAATAAGAAGCGCCTTTCCGGCGAAGGGGCCATAGAAGGACTGCTGCACGGCAACGAGTCTCGACGAATGGCTGCCGCGTTCGACCAGAGACGATGCGGTCTGACGCGCAACCATCTGGACCTTGGGTACGGCGAGAAAAACCTGTTCGCCCAACATTTGACGGAGACTGTTTGCCGCCCGACTCACCCCGAGATTGGCAATTTCCGCAAGCGCGTCCTGTTCAAACTCAGTAAGACCACTTGCGGCTTCATGCGTCATGTTGGTGCTTTCCTAAGACGCAGGGTCGCACCCGTGAGAAAAGCTTCCAGCGCTTCATCGGTAAGTGGCTTACCGACGAATGCGGCGTTTAGTTCCCTCGCTCGGGCGATAATCTCGTCTTGAAGGTTAGCGGACACGACCGCGATCGGCATGCCGGCGTCCCTCTGTCGCAGTTTCGCGACCAAAGCCAGGCCGTCCATACCGGGCATGTTGAAGTCGACCAGGGCAATTTGAACGCCGCCTTTCTGAACGGCGGCAAGCGCTTCGTCTGCGCTGGTCGCTTCAGTGATGGTCCAGTCTGGCCGAATCCGTCGCAGCGCACTTGTCACGACCATTCGGGCCAGCTTGCTGTCATCGACAATAAGGAGGTTATAGTTCATCTGCTTCACGTCGGGTTCCATTGCAAAAAAGACCTTTGCGCGGGCTTATGTGCCATTCGCATTTGTGTGGCAAAATACTTGTACTCTATTGGCGGGCCATCCGGGCGACCCAGCGTTCGAGCCAGGGATCGCCGCACGGGCCTCGGACAGGGCCCTTCGCGGCCAGGATGACCTGAACTACGGCGGTGTGAAGCCGTCCACAAGCGCTCCAGTCGATCACGGCGCCCGGGGCCTCAACGACAGCTTGCAACAGTATTTCGGCTTCTTCGACGCCGCATGCCCCCTCAACATGGATAACTCCCGGACCACGACGCACGGTCATGAAAAAAGTTCCCTCACATCGAGCACCAACAGCACGCGGCCATCGGCAGACATAGTGGTGCCAGAGTAAGCAGGGGCGTTCGCCAACAGCCCTTGCATGGGCTTGAGGACGGCATCGAGCCGGTCATGAATCGCGTCGACCTCCAGGGCGACGATTTTACCCCCGACCTCGACGACGATGACCAAGCCGGGAGCTTGGCTGTCTGCCGGCTGGCAGGTCAGGTCCAAGACCTCGGCCAGACTGCAAATCGGTACGATACGATTGCGCAGCACGAACCCGCGATTGTTCTTGATCCGGCTCACCCGATCGGGCGTCAGCCGCACGGTCTCGCTGACGAGATCCATCGGCAGCCCGAACAACTGTCCCCCCGCGGCGACCACCATGATTTGCGACATCGCAACGTTGATCGGCAGGTCGAGCCGTACCGAGGTGCCCACTCCCAGACGGCTGGTCACTGCGATTTTGCCGCCCAATTGTTCGACAGTATTGCGGACGACGTCCATGCCGACGCCGCGCCCCGAAATGTCGGTCACCGCGCCAGCCGTGGAGAGGCCAGCGGAGAAAATAAGCTGGGTCGCATCCTCATCGCTCAACGCAGCGATTTCGGCGACCGGCATCAGGCCGCGCTCCAGTGCTTTCGCCCGCACGGCAGCGGGGTTAATGCCGCGGCCATCGTCACGGACTTCAAGAACCAGCCGGTCGCCGGCGCGTGCCGCCTCGAGGGCAATGTGCGCCAGTTCGGGCTTGCCGGATTCGCGCCGCTCGTCCGGGGCTTCGATGCCGTGATCGAGCGCGTTGCGGACAAGGTGAAGCAGCGGCTCGAACAGACGTTCCACGACCTTCTTGTCGCATTCGGCCGCTCCGCCCTGAATCGTGAGCTCAGCCCGCTTGTCCAGTCGCAAGCATAGGTCGCGCACAACCCGGGGGAACGAGCGAAATAGCTGCGATAACGGCACCATCCGCAGCTGAAGAATCGCCGCGTGCATTTCGGTGATCAGGCTGTCGAGTGTCTCGTTGGCAGCGCGGATGTTGCGCCCGAGGTCGCCCTCGCCGACGACAGGCTCAATGAGCCTGCTCAAATGTGCAAGGCTGTTTTTAGCGACGATCAACTCGCCGGACAAATTGAACAGAGAATCGATGCGCGCCTCGTCGATGCGAAGTGAACGGTTGGACGCGGCGGGGGAAGCCGTCTCCCGATCGTTGGCTTCCAGAGGGGCCGCGAGTCCCGACGCCACGTTCCGAAGCGCATCGCGGACGAGGCTGGCGCTCTGCCGTGCGAACGCCGCTTCCAAGGCCGCCTCAACTTCGGACGCCAGATCGTCTCGTGCAAAATGCCGCAGGGCGTTTGCAGCCGCGCGCGCGGCCGAGCCATAGCGGCCGTAGGAATCATCAGCGGCTTTCGCGGCGTCCAGCATGGCGATCTGACATACGATGATGTTGTCCAACAGCGCCCCTGACCCGTTTACATCCGGCCCTGCCGCCGCAGGTGCCGTCGTGGGCGCCAGTTCGAAAACCTCGACTTGATCCGGCACGAGCCGGAAAATCCCCGCAAATTGCTCCCGCGTCGCTGCGGCGATGGCGCGGATGCGGAGATTGCAGGCAAAGGGATCCATATCGGGCAGCGGCGGCCACGGATCGCGCGGCTCCACGCTTAAGGCCAGAAGCTCGGGTATCGCAGCGATGAGTGCCAGCGGATCGTCGCCATTGAAGAAACAGCCGGGCAGCGGCTCGTAGTCGACGGCCAGCAGCGGTCCTGCGGAGATATCCGTCGCCGGCACCTGCTCTATCAGAGCCGCGACCCAATCCGGTCTGCTTTTATCGGGAGTGCCGCTGGATTTTTTATTATCGGAAAGGAGAGCCCGCAGCCGAAGCGCGGCATCGCGCGCGCGTTCGCCGGCCTGCGGAGGCAGCGCGCCCCGGGCCTCAAAGGCGTCTACCCATGCCGAAACCTGATCGAGACATTGCAGGGCCTCGCTCACCAGCGCGGTCGTCACCGGCCGCATCTTTGCTTTCACCGCCGCCAGCAGATCCTCGGCGGCGTGAAGCACGAGCGCCATGGCGGGGAGGTCCACAACGCCCGCCGAGCCCTTCAAGGTATGGAAGGCGCGAAAGATACGGTCGATGCGTTCGGCGTCAAAGCCGAATCGCTCGACAGCCATGAGATCGTCCGTCGCCTGAAGAATGAGCTCTTTTGTCTCGGATATGAATTGTTCCTGCAGTTGGTTCATGGGGGCGTCCCCGCGAGCGCGGTGACATGGCGGATCAGGTCGGCTTCCGAAACAGGTTTTATCAGATAGTAATTGACACCAGCGTCGCGCGCGTCGACGATATCCGTCTCACCCGCTTCGGTCGTGATCATCAGGATCGGCAGGGTGGCGATGTCTTCCTTGCGGCGCCGCATATCTCTGACAAAAGAAAGGCCATCCATGCCGGGCATGTTGATGTCGACGATGAGAAGGTCGAAGTTGTGAGCGAAAACCTTCTCGGTCGCCTCAATGCCGTTGATGGCCTGCTCGACCGCGAAACCCGCCTTTTCCAGGGCGCCGTGATAGTAGAGCCGCACAAGGGATGAATCGTCGACGATCAGGACGGACCGGCGCCGGTCCGCATTCTCAGCGGCTGCCATTATCAGCCTCCGGTTTCTGGTAGACGATCGCGTCCGGGAAGCGGCAGACTCGGTACAGGGCGGATATGCGGCTCATTGTCTCGGAATGTCCCAGGCAAATGTAGCCGCCGGGCCGCAAACAGTCATATATATTTTCCGCAGCCAGCCGACGCGATGCGTCGTCGAAGTAGATCAGGACGTTGCGGCAGAAGACGATGTCGATGTTGCGGTATTCGGCCATGGACGGCGTGTCGACGAGATTAACCTTCGTGAAGCGGATGGAATCGCGCAAGCCGGGGTCGATCTGGTAAGAGCCGGCCGCCAGCGGGCGGAAATAGCGCTCTCTGATCGCGCGCGAGAGCCGCATCAAGGCCCGCTCGCCATAAACGCCTTCGGCGGCGCCCGCAAGGGCGCGCGTATCGATATCGGAGCCGATGATCTCGATGTTGTGACGATCGACGGCGGGCCAGTTCTCCATCAGCCATATCGCGATCGAATAGGGTTCCTCGCCGGTGGAGCACGGGAGCGACCAGATTCTGATCACCTCGTCTAGCGCCTTCTGCGACACGACCTCATCGAGCAGGTTCGAGGTCATGCAGCGAAGTTGATGATCCTCCCGATAGAAATAGGTCTCGTTCACCGTGAAAGCATTGATCAGATGCTCGATCTCCTGTTCGGCGTCGGAGCGCAGATTTGCGAAATATTCCTGGAAGCTGCGCGACTGCGTCGCCAACATGCGCTCAGTCAGGCGGCGATCTATGTAGTAACGCTTGCTGTCGTCGAATAGCATTCCCGTGCGGCGATACACGAATTCGCACAGGCGCAGAACGTCTTCGGCAGTGACGGTGATCAATGCCTCAGCTTGTCTTTCGTGCGACGCCATCGGCACTCAGCCGGCTGCACGTGCAATGCGAGCGATTGCATGGGATATGGCGAATGGAAGAAAGGGCGTGCCGGCAAAGCGCGCGGCGCATGCGCGGAGCGCGGGCAACGCGTCCGGCGTGCCGAGTTCGATCATCACCTCTACGGCTGCGCCACAAACATTGGGGTGGGTTTCCCGGTCCAGCAACCTCACAAGCAAGGACGTGGCCGTGTCAACCGGCATGTTGCGAACCAACTCCGTCGCGAGGATGCGGACATCGGAATCCGCATCGCCGAGAAGCGACGCCATGAAAGGCGCTGTCGCGTCAGGCATTGCCTGAAGTGCATCGATCGCAGCGGTGCGAACCCCGGCATCTTGCGCACGGAGGTAGGGGAGCAGGGCTTGTGCGCTGGCCTGATCGCCGATCCGTATCAACGCCGTAATGATGGCTTCGCGGACACGCGGTGCGGTCTCGCGCTCCAAAGCGGCGGCCAAGGAGGCAACAAACTTCGACTCGGGCGCAATTGAGCGGACCGCGCGCCATCGCATTTCAATATCGGGGCTTTCAAGGTCGGCCAGCGGCGATCCAGCACCCCGAGGCGTCCGAGCGTCTGTCGGTGAAGGATCGTCGCGCCTAATGAGAGGCATCGCCGGCCACCGCTTCGATGATCAGGTCCGCAATTTCTTCGATGGGTGCAACCTCGTCGGCACCCCCGATTTTGACGAGTTCGCCCGGCATGCCCCATACAACCGCACTGTTTTCCGACTGCGCGATGGTGCGGCCACCGCCTGCCTTCAATCGCGACATGGCCTCGGCGCCATCGTTTCCCATTCCCGTCAGCATGACACCGAGCAACCGTTGGGCGTCGTAACATTCCATCGCGGTATCGACCATGCGCTCCACACTTGGGTGCCAGAGGTAATCTGGCTTCGCGGGGGCCGGCATCGCCACGATCCCTTTGAGACGCTTGACGACGATCACATCGGCATCGCCGCGGCCAATGTAGATCGTGCCCGACTCGAGACGCGTCGGCCGTCCGACCTCGACAACGCGCAATCGGCAAAAGCGGTCCAGTCGCTTGGCAAAAGAGCTGGTGAAGGCGGCCGGCATATGCTGGGCTACGACAACCGGCCAGGGAAACTCGGCCGGCAGTTGCGGCAGCAGGACATCGAGTGCGGCAGGCCCGCCGGTCGAGGTGCCGATCAGAACAAGGCCCGGTTCCTGGGCGCTCGCTCCGTGAGGTTTTGCCGAACTGCGCAGGCGTTTTATTCCGCTCGGCGCGGTCTCGAATTGATGGCGAATTCGGTCCCGCAGCCGCAAAGCGGGATTTATCCTGGCTTTGGCCGCGTTGCGAATTTTCGCGACCAGGATTGGCTCAAGTGTATCGATCTCCAGCGAAATTGCGCCTGATGGCTTGGCGATGAAGTCGAGGGCTCCCAGGTCCATGGCTTCGAGCGTGGCCTCGGCGCCTTCCTCGGTCAGGGAGGAAATCATCACCACAGGACGAGGCGATTCGAGCATGATCCTGGCGAGACAGCTCAGCCCGTCCATGCCGGGCATCCGCACGTCCAACGTGACGACGTCGGGATTGAACGTACGGACCAGTTCGAGAGCCTCTGCGCCATTGCGCGCCGACATGATCTCGAAATCGCCCTGGGCGAGGAAAATTCCCTCGAGCAGCTTCCGCATCAACGCTGAATCGTCGGCGACAAGGAGTTTGATCACGTCGGGGACAAGGCCTTATCCGGCATACCGCGATCGAATTGCTCCAGGACGTCCGTCTCGACCTGGTCAAGCAACTGCGCGGGATCAACAATCAAAATCATGCGGCCCTGGCCATCGAGATTGGCCACCCGGCCGATCAATCGCATTTGTTCGGCCGACAGTTCCGGCGCGTCATGAATGTCGCCCGAAGCAATCTTGATGACTTGCGACACGTCGTCGACGAGGAAGCCGGTCTTTCCGCCGGAAGACGATAAGACGAGGATCCGCTGACCGTCGGACCGCGCTTGCGACGGAACGCCGAAGCGGCGGCGCAGATCGACGACGGGAACCACAGAGCCACGCAGGTTGATGATGCCATCAACGAAAGCCGGAGCTTTAGGAAGCTTGGTCAGATGGCCGGGCATGCGGGCGATTTCGGCAACCCCGGTGATAGCCATGCCGTATTCCTGCGCGCCCAGCCGGAAGATGACGAACTCCTCTTCGACGCTTGCCATCTCATGCTTCTCCTCGACTCCTGCCGCGATCGACGGCGCATGGTCGGCCATGATCCGCTTCACCAGATCGGAGCGGAACAGGCGGTCTGGCGAGAGCACAGCGACCAGCCGTTTGCCGCCGTCGAGTCGGCAGATGGACGTGATTTCAGCCTCGCCAGCGCCGCGCGTCAGCAGAGCCGGGGCGGAATCCACCGCGGCGGCTTCGACGCGCAGAATGTCCCGGGTGCGATCAGCAGCGACACCGACCAGCGATTCACCCACGGACAACACCACCACCTTGTGTCCGTCGCCCTGGGCGGCGTCGGCCATTCCGAGCAGTGCACGCAGCGACACGATCGGCAGCAGCCGGTCGCGCAGCGTGACGACGCCGAGGACCGCCGTTTCCGCGCGCGCGATTTGAGACACATGAGCCGGCAGTGGTATGATTTCGCGCACGCCCCGAAGCGGCACGGCGTATTCCTGCTCGCCGAGATCGAACGTCACGAATGACAGGAGTTCGGCCTGGACCGTGGCCGCAGGCGCCGCGAGCCCCCCGGCGGCGATCGTCGCGGGCTGCGCACGGGGCTTGGTTAGATTGGAGAAGTCACGTTGCAGCAGCGGCTTGGGGGCGAGCAGCTTGATCGAATCGGAGCCTTCGGCGCCCTTGATGACGCCTTCGATAACGGCGGGATCAATAGAACCCGAACCAGTGTCGCCGCTTTCGATTGAGCGCGCAGATACTGTCGACAGACCGTCGATCCGATCGACGGCGAAACCCACCGGCGCCGCGCCGCTCATCACGATGACGCGGGTCGCGTCGTCAGTCGGCGTGTCGTCGAAGCCGAGCAGCCGGCGCACGCTGACGACGGGCAAGACCGTGCCGCGCAGGTTCGCCAGACCGAGCACGCTGGCGGGGCCGAGCGGCATCTGCGCCAGAGACGGGACGCGGACAATCTCGGCGGTTTGTTCGAGGCGGAAGGCCAGCGGCTCGCCGCCGACGTGGAAGGTGATGAATTGACACTCGTCGCCAGGGCACGAGTCGTCGGGCCGAGGTTCCGATGCGGTATCGGCCGGAACGGGCTTGCCGACGCGCCGTTGCTTAGCCATCGCGCTTCTGAGCCTCTTCGGCGAGCGACGCGATTTCTTCGATGGCGGCTGCGAGGGTATCGGCGCTGGACGCCTGCTGTTTGGCAGCAGTGGCGGCTTGGGTCGCCGCGCCGCCGCTCTGCTCGGCGGCGGCAGCAATCTGCTCGGCGCCTCGCATGGCTTCGCTGAGCGACGTCAGAATCGAATCGGCGTTGCCGAGAATCTGACGGCTGCCTGCGGCGAGTTCCTGCATCTCGGTCTGGACGGCGGCAAGGCTGGCGACTACCGCGCCGCTCTTTTGATTTTCGAACTCCGCCGTTGCTATCGTCTGCTCGAGCTCGCGGCGGACCGTCGCGGTCTGGCTCATGATGCTCTTGACGATGTCTTTAATCTGCTCGGCATTGGCGCCGGAATCGCGAGCCAGATTACGGATATCCTTCGAGACTACGGCAAAGCCCCTGCCGAAGTCGCCGGCCCGCGCCGCTTCCACAGAGCCGCTGACCGCCAGCAGCGTGGTCTGAACCGATACTAGCGCGATGCTGTCGACGATCTTCTCTACCTTCCGATTGACGGTTTCGAGGCTGGCCAGCAGATCGAGGCTCTGACTCGTAGTCTTGGTCGCCTGGCCCACACCGTCCGACAGGCGGTTCACAGTGGCGTTGATTTCGCCGAGCATGGCTTGCGTACGTTCACTGCTTTCAAGCGATTCCGTCGCGTTCTGCTTGGCGAGAACGGCGGACCTTTGCAACTGGGTAAGAGCGCTGCTGGCCTGCTGTGTCGCGGAGGCTTGCTGTTGAGCGCCGCGGCTGATCTGCTCGACCGCGATCATGATCTGGTTGGCGGCGCCGGAGATTTCCTGCACGCCGGTCGAGAGTTGTTCCGCGGCCGATGCGATGTCGTGAATGCGCGACGCATCCTTCGCCGCATTGCTCAGGTCGCCGGTCATCGTTGCGAGCGACTGCGTGACGCTCTGGCATTCGGCAAGCGCGACCGTCTGCTGCTGGACGCTTTTCGACGCCTCGGCGCCGGCGGCGGCTTGCTCTTCCGCTGCCGAGGCGATGATCTCCGCGCCCTTCTGGGCCTCGCGAGCCGCCACTTCGGCCTCCTCGGCGCTCGAAGCGATGGTCTGGCTGCGTTCGGTGAGGCCGCCGACTTCCTTCCGGAGTTCGCTGAGCGCCAGCACGATGGTCTGGCTGTTTTCGGCCTCCGTGGCCGCGGCTTGCGCCGCCGCGTTGACTTTGGTGGCGACGGATTCGACTTCGGAGCGGATCTGCCCGGCCAGCGCCTGTGTCTCCTTGGCGCTCTTGTCCGAGGCTTCGGCAAGCGCGCGCACTTCGTCGGCCACCACGGCAAAGCCGCGACCATGATCCCCGGCCCGTGCGGCTTCAATCGCGGCATTGAGTGCCAGTAGATTTGTCTGGTCGGAAATCTGGCTGACGGTCTTTGTGACTTCGGCGATGTTCGATGCTTGGCGGTTCAACTCGGCCATGATCGTGACCGAGCCTGCCTGTCTCTCGCCATTGTGTTTGATGTTGATCGCCCAACCGGAAATCTGATTCGAGCTTTCGGTAATCAGCGCCTGCAGCGATTCGGTCCTGCGCCGAGCCGCAATGGCGTGACCGCGCGACTGCGTCAGCAGGGATGCTGTCGAGGTCGCGACCGCCACCGCCTCCTGCGCGGCGCTTGCGGCTTCCTCGGCTCCCGTCGCAATCTGTTCCAGGGATCGTCGTAGTTCTTCGGACGCAGATGCGGCCTCAGTGATGCCGCTGGCGAGTTCATTGGTCGCGACCGCGATCCGTTCTTCGATTTTGCGCTTCCGTCCCGCGGCATCGACGCGAGAGATCGGTCGCCGGAGGGCTGCCTGCTTCGGTGCGGTTGCCACCATGGGTGGATGCGGCGCAGCGCTGTTGTTCCCCCGTCCGATGGCCGTTGTCTTGAGGAGGGATCGCACCGCGGCCGGGCGTCGTGTCGGCTCGGCAGGCCGGCCAGCCTCGGAAGCGGCTACAGGCGCCGATATACGACCCTTTAGCCCAGCCAGCGATCCGCCCGATTTTTTATCACGCATGCGTCTACCCCTGAGGTCTTCTGCACTATATCGGGTCTTGCCCCACGTAACAGTAGAGACGATCCTGCTGGAACTTGGTATATCGCCCCGAATAGCCGCAGGCGCGTCGTTTTCGGCGGCCGTGCGCCTCCGACACCAAGGTGCCCTTTGTGACCCCGCTGACTGATCTCGAACGCGACGCTCTCGCCGAACTGTCGAATATCGCGATGGCGAGGGCGGCCACCAGCCTCCGGCAGATGGTGACCGATCAGGTCCTGCTGTCAGTACCTTCGGTCGAGATTTTGACGCGGCAAGACGCGATCTCACGGGTCAGCAACGCCAACAATCCGAAACTCGTGGCCGTAAGGCAGGATTTCAGTGGTCCATTAACTGGCCGAGCCCTTCTGATCTTTCCAGAAGCTGGGAGTCTTGAGCTCGTCAGGCTTGTTGTCGGCAAGCAGCTTCCAATCGAGGACATTGTTGATCTTGAAGACGAGGCATTGGCCGAGACCGGCAACGTTATCCTGAATAGTTGGGTTGCGACGATCGCGAATCTGCTCAAGCGTGGACTCAAGATGTCGCTGCCGGTAGTGATGCGTGGCCCAAACGCGGAAATTTTCAATACCACGTCGGCTGCTGAAAGCTCTGTGCTCCTTCTACACATCAGATTCGAAGTCAGCAATCATCAAATTAATGGCTATGTCGCTTTGTTGATGGATATCCCGACGCTGGACGACTTCCGCCGCCTCATTGCAGATTTCATCGCGCGTGTCGCTCGCTAAGACGTGGAGTCCTGCGCCGCGACTTCTGGTCGTTTTGTTGAAGAAGTTCGGCGGTAGAGAGTCAATTAGATCGAGCGGATCACGTCATCTGGACGAATTGCTGGCGACAATGCGGTGCAGACCCTGTCCGAGGTGCGTGAGAATCTGCTTTGGCGAAGGAGTTCGCTCTGGCAAAGCGACGGCGGGCTCCCTCCGCGCACCGTACATCAATTGCTTCGACCAGTTTGGTTGATTACAGATAACGAAACTCCCGGGATTTAAGTCAGCGCGTGACGCCCAATCAAACGGAGGGTAGGTCCAAAGCTTAGGATGGATCGACCGCTCATTTAACCTGTGACCGTCGGGCGGATTCGCTTGCAGCTGGCTCATAATGAACGCTTGGCGTGCAAGCATGCATTACCTGCACTGCAAACCGACTACCGATCGCAAGAGCCCTATCTCCCGTCTATCATCCTTCATCCGACTCGGGCAGTTTTCCGCCATTGAGTTTGGCTGCCGCTTCCTGAAACTCCCGAGCCATGTCGCTTAGCACGCGGGCAACCTCTCGATCTTTCGTCAGTTGCGATTCACGCCAACAACTCCGAGCAAGCTCGACCAACTTGTCATACGTCGGTATCTGCGACATGTCGTTCAGCGCTCTGTAAAGGGCCATTCGCGAAATGTAATTTAAACGGCTCCCGAATCGTTCCCTGTCAGCGATAAAAAGCGGTGCGCCCGCATGCTTGGCTGCGGATTAGCCAGACAGCATGACTCGCAACGCACGCCATACAATCCTTTCCGAATCGATCTTTCACCAAGGATGACGAACTGCGCATCGCGATCGAGACCCGGCGCGGCAGCCGCGACAAGTACAGCTATGATCCAGATTGCGATTGCAGCACCGTTGAGAGCTGCACGCTTAGGAACGGAGCCTATCGCGCTTCGCCATGCCTTCGGGCGTGAGGAGTACAAAAATTCCGACTGATGGGCTGGACTTCCAGGGACGATGACGGAACTAAGTCGGACCTAAGTTCCGCCTTGAGCGTTATTGTCGAAGCAACTTAACTACGTGCCCACGAGGATCCCACGCGCCCTAGCACTACTTTGGCAGATCGTTGATTTTGCCGTGCTTTATAGGATTCCCGAATCAATTTTTCAATGATTCATGGGTGGTTGGCTCTTGGAGGGCTGACCATGGCGGGATGGGAAGACGAACTCGAACGCTGGCTGATGCCGTTCTTGGACCGGCTGGGTCATAAGACTCGGCAGCGGATGTGTCCTCTGTACATTGCGGGATTGATCGGTCCTGGCGATCGCAAGAGCGTTCAGCCGATGGCAGAACGCCTTGCCACGGGCAACTACGACCAGCTGCACCATTTCATTGCGGACGGTGTCTGGGATGCGACGCCGCTAGAGGCAGAACTGCTCAACCAGGCGGACCGACTTGTCGGCGGTAGGGATGCGGTGCTTGTTATTGATGACACCTCACTGCCGAAGAAGGGTGAACGCTCGATTGGTGTTGCGGCCCAATACGCATCGGCTCTCGGCAAAACGGCAAATTGCCAAACGCTAGTGTCTTTGACGCTTGCGCGCGGCGAAGTGCCAGTGATGGTCGCGTTACGTCTCTTTCTGCCTGACAGCTGGACAAGCGACGTGTCTCGTTTGAAGCGCGCTCGCGTTCCAGTCGAGCACCGAACGCCACGGTCCAAGCCGGAAATTGCTTTGGCCGAGATCGATCGCGCGATAGCAGCCAACGTGCGCTTTGGATGTGTGCTGGCGGATGCAGGATACGGACTTAGCGCACCGTTTCGACAAGGGCTGACAGAGCGCGGGTTGGCCTGGGCTGTCGGTATCCCTCGGCACCTGAAAGTGTATCCGGTCGATGTGAAGCTCATTTGGCCGATTACCAAAGTCCGCGGGAAACCACGAAAGCACCACGTGCCCGATATCTTATCGATTGCGGCTGAACAAATGCTGGCCAGCGCCAGATGGAAAGCCGTGAGTTGGCGCAGTGGAACGAAAGGTCGGCTGAAGGCCCGATTTGCTGCTCTCCGTGTCCGCACCGCCGACGGCCCTCCTCAGCGGATTTGGGATAAGGGTCAGCAGCATCTCCCGGGCGACGAAGCTTGGCTCATTGGCGAGCAACGCGCCTCAGGAGAGAAGAAATACTATCTTGCCAATCTCCCTGCGGCGACGGATCTGCGCACGCTGGCCGCCACCATCAAGGCAAGATGGATTTGTGAGCAGGCGCATCAGCAGTTGAAGGAGGAGCTCGGACTTGATCACTTCGAGGGGCGATCATGGCAAGGTCTTCATCGCCACGCCCTGATGACAATGATTGCCTACGCCTTCCTGCAACATCGTCGCCTCGCACACGCGGGGCGGAAAAAAAAGAATCAACGGACCTCCGCCTCAGCCAACCATGCCCGCCGTACGTCACGCCATCGTCGATCTCATCCTTCGGCCGCCGTCTCAGCAGTGCCCATATTGCCGAAAGCAAATTCTTGAAAAACACTGGCGCAAACAGATTCTGCCAAAGTAGTGCTAAATTGCCGAAA
>Ga0265339_10001706_pt1 | contig 16192 bp, 13 predicted proteins | sample 4CB219metaG_FD_202085 | JGI IMG/M metagenome (GOLD analysis project Ga0265339, IMG submission 202085) | Rhizosphere microbial communities from Carex aquatilis grown in University of Washington, Seatle, WA, United States - 4-CB2-19 metaG | ecosystem: Host-associated > Plants > Roots >... | reverse complement strand
TCCCGCCAAGGGGCTCTCGGCGTCGCCGCTGCTCGCGCTCTACCGCCACCAGTGGCTGCACACGTCGGACAAGCTGCTGCCCTTCGAGTACGCGAGCCCGCGCGGCGCGATGAGGGTCTTCGCGGGCGACGCCTTCGAGACCAAGCTGACGTTCAGCGGCGTCCTGCCGGTGATGCCGGTCGTCTCGACCGTCGACAAGCCGCTGCTCGAGCGCTACGTGCGCGAGGTGGCGTGGGCGCCGGAGCTGTTCCCCGTGGGGCTGCAGCCGAAGCCCGATCGCGACACGTACTGGACGGGCAAGTCGCTCGGCCGCGTCTCGACGGTCATGCAGCTGGCCGACGCCATCGGCGCGAAGAAGGACCACGACTTCATGCTGCGCGCGCTCGAGAACGAGCTGCAGGACTGGTTCGACGGCGAGCCGCCCAAGCTCTTCTATTACAACAAGACGTGGGCCACCGTGGTCGGCGTGCCGACGAGCTACGACTCGGACGCGGCGCTCAACGACCACCACTTCCACTACGGCTACTTCGTGCAGGCGGCGGCGGCGATCGCGCGCTACGACGAGGCTTGGGCCAAGAAGTGGGCGCCGTTCGTCGAGATGCTCGTGAAGGACGCCGCCAACCCGTCGCGTGAGGACACGCGCTTCCCGTTCCTGCGCTACATGGATCCGTACGCCGGCCACGGCTGGGCGAACGGGCCCGCGCAGTACCACGATGGCAACAACGAGGAGTCGTCTTCGGAGGACATGAACTTCTCGTCGGGCCTGATCCTGTGGGGCGCGATGACGGGCAACAAGCTGCTGCGCGACACGGGCATCTTCCTCTTCACGAACACGCTCGAGGCGATCGAGCAGTACTGGTTCGACGCCGATCAGAAGGTATTCCCCAAGGGCTTCGACTTCCCGTGCGTCGGCATGGTGTGGAGCGCGGGCGGCAAGTTCGACACGTGGTGGGACTCGAACCCGATCATGATCCACGGCATCAACTACCTGCCGTTCCAGGGCGGCTCGCTCTACCTCGGCCGGCGGCCGGCGCTGGTCGAGCGCGAGTACGACTCGCTGCTCAAGCGCTCGCACAACGAGATCTTCACGTGGCGCGACTACGCGCTCATGTACCTGGCGCTCGCGGACGGTCCGCGCGCGGCGGCCGAGCTCGACAAGGACAGCTACCTCGAGCCGGAGTTCGGTGACTCGCGCGCGCTCACGCACACCTGGATCCGCGGCCTGGCCGCGCTCGGCAACGTCGACGCGAGCGTGACGGCGGACGTGCCGACCTACGCCGCCTTCAAGAAGGGCGACGTGCGCGGTTATGTCGCGTTCAACCCGGGCGACGCGCCCCGCACGGTGACCTTCTCCGACGGCACGAAGCTCCAGGTCCCCCCGAAGCAGCTCGTCACCAAAGAGCCCGCCCTCCGCGCCCCCGCGGACGAGTAGCCCCTCACCCGCCGAGCCTCCGGCTCGGCGGCCTCTCCCGCAAGCGGGAGAGGCGGAGATCTTTCATCTCGACGCAAAGGAGCGAGCGCAGCGCGGCTTCGCCGCGCGGAGCGAGGGGGACCGGGGTGCGCGAGCGGTAGCGAGCCGTACCCCGTCAGATCGTCGCGATTCAACCCGGGCGACGCGCCCCGCACCGTGACCTTCTCCGACGGCACGAAGCTCCAGGTCCCCCCGAAGCAGCTCGTCACCAAAGAGCCCGCCCTCCGCGCCCCCGCGGACGAGTAGCCCCTCACCCGCCGAGCCTCCGGCTCGGCGGCCTCTCCCGCAAGCGGGAGAGGCGGAGATCGCTCTCTTCACCTCGACGTAAAAGAGCGAGCGCAGCGCAAGCGAGCCGTACCCCGCCAGATCAAATCGGCAGGCAGCTGTCGAGCACGGGCGAGCCGATGAGCTTGCCGCGGCCGGTGCACTGGAGAGAGACGACCTGGCCGCGGATGGGGATCGAGCGGCCGCTGTCGTCGTGGTTCACGATGGCGGCACGCACGGTCTCGAGCGCGTCGCCCGTCGAGAGCCGGAGCATGATGTCGCCGCGGTAGTCGCGGCGCACGTCGGCGACGGTGCCCGTGATCGCGACGGTCTTGTTCTTGAACCGCGCATCGGCGGCGGCGGAGTCGTCGTTGTAGAGCGCCCACAGCTCGGCGGCCGTCATCGTCGCGTGCGCGGTGTCGCGTGGGGCGGTGTAGGGCGCCCAGGGCTCGGGCCCCGCGTTCGCCCGGCGGCCGCCGAGGCCGAAGGGAATCCGCTGGTTCGCCGTCGCCACGCCGAAGAGCGCGATGACGAAGAGGCCAGCGACCCCGAGCAGGGCCGAGCGCGGGTTGATCCGCTGCTTCTTGCCGCAGCGTTTGCACTGGAGCGCGCGTCGGGACACGACCTTCCCGCAGCGCGCGCAACGTCGATGGCTCGCCCGGCGGGACACCCGGACCGCGTCGTTCAGCACGATTCCGTCCACGTTGGCCCCATCGGCGGATCGCGCCGGGATCTTGACGCGAAAAGCGGAGAGCCCCTCGCACACGGTCCCACATGAAACGCGCGGACGGTGCGCGGCGTATACAATCGCGCCACCGTGAGCCGCCCCGACGACGACGTCCGTACGGCCGAGGAGCGGCGGCTCGCGGCCGACGCGCGCCGCGAGCTCAACTGGAAGCGCTTCGGCCCCTACCTCGCGGAGCGCCAGTGGGGCACGGTGCGCGAGGACTACTCCGAGGGCGGCACGAGCTGGCAGTACTTCCCGCACGACCACGCGCGCAGCCGCGCCTACCGCTGGGGTGAGGACGGGCTGCTCGGGTTCTGCGACCGCGAGGGGCGCCTCTGCTTCGCGCTCGCGCTGTGGAACGGCGCCGATCCGATCCTCAAGGAGCGGCTCTTCGGCCTCACGGGCCCCGAGGGCAACCACGGCGAGGACGTGAAAGAGGAGTACTTCTACCTCGACGCGACGCCGACCCACTCTTACGGGCGCGGGCTCTACAAGTACCCGCAGCGCGCGTTCCCGTACGACGCGCTCGTCGCCGAGAACGCGCGGCGCGGGCGGCTCGAACCGGAGTACGAGCTCGTGGACACGGGCGTCTTCGAGGAGGGGCGGTACTTCGACGTCACGGTCGAGTACGCGAAGGCGTCGCCCGACGACATCCTCGTCACGATCACGGTCGCGAACCGAGGGCCCGAGCCGGCGCCGCTCGCCGTGCTGCCGACGCTCTGGTTCCGCAACACGTGGTCCTGGGGTCGCTCGGGGGAGGGCTACTGGCGCGGGGCGCGGCTCTCGGCGCCGGTCCCGCCCGTCGGGGTCGTGGGCGGCGTCCAGGAGGTGATCGCCGAGCACCCGACCCTGGGCCGCTACCGCCTCCTCGTCGAGCCCGGCCCGGGCGGCGCGCCCGAGCTCGTCTTCACGGAGAACGAGACCAACGCCGAGCTCCTCTTCGGCTCGCCGAACGCGACGCGCTTCGTGAAGGACGCCTTCCACGCCGCGATCGTGCAGGGCCGCGGCGACGCGGTGAACCCCGCGCGCACGGGCACGAAGGCGGCGGCGGTCCACCGGCTGACGCTCGCGCCGGGGGCGAAGGCGCGCCTGCGCCTGCGGCTCACGCTGGTCGACGAGAGCCGCGACGGGCAAGATCCCTTCGGCGACTTCGACGCCATCGTCGCGCGCCGGCGCGTCGAGGCCGACGCGTTCTTCGAGGCCCGCACGCCCGCGCTCGCGCCGCCCGAACGGGCCATCGTGCGCCAGGCCTACGCGGGCCTGCTGTGGTCGAAGCAGTTCTATCACTACGATCTGCAGGCCTGGCTCGAGGGCGACCCGTCGTGCCCTGCCCCGCCCGCGGCACGCAAGGCGGGCCGCAACGCCGAATGGCCGCACCTCTACAACCGCGACGTCCTCTCGATGCCCGACAAGTGGGAGTACCCGTGGTACGCGGCGTGGGACCTCGCCTTCCACATGCTGCCGTTCGCGCGCATCGACCCGCAGTTCGCGAAGGAGCAGCTCGTGCTGCTGACGCGCGAGTGGTACATGCACCCGAACGGACAGCTCCCGGCGTACGAGTGGAACTTCGGGGACGTGAACCCGCCCGTCCACGCCTGGGCCGCGTGGCGCGTCTACAAGATCGCCGTCGACGAGCACGGGCACCGCGACCGGACCTTCCTCGCGCGCACGTTCCAGAAGCTGCTGCTCAACTTCACGTGGTGGGTGAACCGCAAGGACACCGAGGGCAAGAACCTCTTCGCGGGCGGCTTCCTGGGCCTCGACAACATCGGCGTCTTCGATCGATCGAAGCCGCTGCCAACCGGCGGCCACCTCGAGCAGGCCGACGGCACGGCGTGGATGGCCTTCTACTGCGCGACGATGCTCTCGATGGCGCTCGAGCTGTCGCGCACCGACCCCGCGTACGAGGACATGGCGTCGAAGTTCTTCGAGCACTTCGTGCACATCGCGGACGCCATGAACGCGCTCGGCGAGGCGGGCCTGTGGGACGAGCGCGACGGCTTCTACTACGACGAGATCCACATGCGCGACGGCGTCGAGCGCGAGATCCCGCTGCGCGTGCGCTCGATGGTGGGCCTCTTGCCGCTCATCGCCGTCGAGGTGCTCGAGCAGCAGACGATCGATCACCTGCCTGCGTTCAAGAAGCGCATGCAGTGGTTCATCGAGAACCGCCGCGACCTCATGGGCGGCGTGACGTTCGGGACCGAGAGCCACGGCCACGTGCTGCTGGCGCTGCCGTCGCGCGAGCGCCTCGAGCGCGTCCTCAAGTACATGCTCGACGAGAAGGAGCTGCTGTCGCCCTTCGGCGTGCGCTCGCTCTCGAAGATCCACGAGACGCCCTACCGCCTCGACTTCGAGGGCCAGGAGTTCAGCGTCGACTACGAACCAGGCGAGTCGCACACCTGGCTCTTCGGCGGGAACTCGAACTGGCGCGGCCCCGTGTGGATGCCCGTGAACTACCTGCTCGTCGAGGCGCTGCAACGCTATCACCACTTCTACGGCGACGACCTGCGCGTCGAGTGCCCCACCGGCTCGGGGAAGTGGATGAACCTCGACGAGGTCGCCACCGAGCTGTCTCGCCGCCTCGCGAGCCTCTTCCAGGCCGACGCCGAGGGCCGTCGCCCTTGCCACGGCGCCAATGCGCGCTACGCCAGCGACCCCCACTGGCGCGATCTCCTCCTCTTCCACGAGTACTTCCACGCCGACACCGGCCGCGGCGTCGGCGCCACCCACCAGACCGGCTGGACCGCGCTCGTCATCCGCCTCATCGAGGATCTCGCGAAGGCGCGCAAGCACGGCTAGTCCCCCGTCCTCGTCCTCGTCCTCGTGGCCGTACTCGTCCCCGATTCGTTGAGCGACGCCGCACCTTCGCCGCTCAATCGAGGACGAGGACGAGAATTAGCGACAGCCCCTAGAGCCCGAGGCGAGCGCCCTACCGGTCGTAGATGATGACGTCGTGGTAGCGCGCCTCGACGGCGCCGGGGTTCTCGTAGAGGTGGGGCTTGTCGGCTGAGAACGAGACGGAGTCGCCCGGTCCGAGCTCGTAGGTTTCGGCCTCGACGCGCAGCTTGAGCTGGCCCGCGAGCACGATGAGGATCTCCCGCGTGCCGGGCGCGTGCGCTTCCGAGGCATGGGTCGCGCGCGCGAGAAGGCGCAGCTCGTAGACCTCGGCGCCGGGGGCGGCGCCCGCGGGCGTGAGCGGGCGGCTCTCCATCTTGCCGTCGGCGGAGCGGAGGACCTGGCCGTCGGCGCGGCGCAGGACGCCCACGGCGCCGCGGGTCTCGCCGAGGAGCTCGGCGAAGGGGATGCCGAGCCCGACGGCGATCTTCCAGAGCACACCCACCGTGGGGTTGCCCTTCGAGGTCTCGATCTGCGAGAGCGCGGCGCGGCTCACGCCCGACGCGACGGCCAGCTCGTCGAGCGACATGCTGCGCGCCTTGCGGCGGCGGCGCAGGTTGTCGCCCACCCGGCGCGCCATGTCCGACGCGCCCACCTCGTCGCCGGGCGGCAGCGGCAGCGAGCGCGCCGGCGGAGGCCGGTCGGTCTTCCGCTTCGTCGACGTCGCCATGGCGCGCACGGTACCACGAAGGCGTATGCTCCCGCGCTCGACCAAGGAGGAGACCATGCGCGTTTTCGGGAGGCACGTTCTGGTCGTGGGGTTGGTGCTCGCGGCGTCGGTCAGCGCGCGGGCGGAGAAGGCCCCGGCGCTCGACACGGCGGCCATCGAGCAGCTCACGGGCGCCAAGGGCGCGCTCGACGCCAAGGAGGGCGTGTTCAAGGTGTCGCTCCCACGCAAGGACATCGCAGCCACGGCGGCGGGCGTGAAGATGCCGCCCGGCATGGGGCTCACGGCGTGGGCGGCGTTCACGAACGCGGGCAAGCACACCATGGTCATGGGCGACATCGTGCTGCTCGAGGACCAGGTGAACCCCGTCATGAGCGCGGCGCTGGACGCGGGGCTCGAGGTGACGGCGCTGCACAACCATTTCTTCTGGGACAGCCCGAAGATCATGTTCATGCACGTCGGCGGCATGGGCGACGAGAAGGCGCTCGCGACGGGGATCGGCAAGGTCTTCGCGAAGCTCAAGGAGACGAGCGGCGGCAAGGGCGAGACGCTGCGCGCGGAGATCGATCCCGCGAAGTCGACCCTCGCGCCCGCGAAGATCGAGGCCGTGCTGCGCTACAAGGGCGAGCTCAAGGACGGCATCTACAAGGTCGTCATCGGGCGCTCGACGAAGATGGGCGGGCACGCCGTCGGCAAGGCGATGGGCGTCAACACCTGGGCCGCGTTCGCGGGCGGCGACGACAAGGCCGTCGTCGACGGTGACTTCGCGATGCTCGAGTCCGAGCTGCAGCCCGTGCTGAAGGCGCTGCGCGGCGGCGGCATCGACGTCGTCGCGATCCACAACCACATGACCAACGAGACGCCGCGGATCATGTTCCTGCACTTCTGGGGCGTGGGACCGACGGAGGCGCTCGCCAAGACGCTCGCGTCGGCGCTGGCGGTCACGAAGCACGATCCGCCCGCGCCATGACGACGGACGCGGCGGTGGAGGAGGCGCCCCGGCCGGTGACCGGCACGCTGCGCGAGCTCCTGCGTTACTTCGTGGGGCTCGGCACGTTCGGCTTCGGCGGCCCCATCGCGCTCGCCGGTTACATGCAGCGCGATCTCGTCGAGCGCCGCGGGTGGATCTCGAAGAAGGACTACGTCGACGGGCTCGCCCTCGCGCAGCTCGCACCCGGCCCGCTCGCCGCGCAGCTCGCCATCTACCTCGGGTGGGTCAAGGGCGGCGTGCCGGGCGCGACGGGCGTCGCGGCGGCCTTCATCCTGCCGTCGTTCGTGATGGTGCTCGCCCTCTCGGCCTTCTACGTGCGCTTCGGGGGCCTCGCCTGGATGCAGAGCGCGTTCTACGGCATCGGCGCGGCCGTCATCACGATCATCGCGCGCAGCGCGATCAAGCTCGTCAAGCTGTCGCTCGGGCGCGATCGGCTGCTGTGGGTGATCTTCGCGGCGAGCGCCATCACGACCGGCTGGACCGAGTCCGAGATCATCTGGCTGTTCCTCGGCTCGGGCGTGGTGACCCTGGTCGTGCGGACGCGGCGCACCCCGGGCGCGGCCGCCTTCGTCCCACCCGGCGCGCTGGCCGCGCTCGGCACGGTGGCCGCGACGACCGCCGCGAGCTGGCCCCTGCTCGCGCGCATCGCGCTCTACTTCGCCGAGGCAGGCTCGTTCGTGTTCGGCAGCGGCCTCGCGATCGTCCCCTTCCTCCACGGCGGCGTCGTCAATCAGTTCCACTGGCTCAGCGAGCGCCAGTTCCTCGACGCCGTGGCGGTGGCGATGATCACCCCCGGCCCCGTCGTCATCACGGTGGCGTTCATCGGCTACCTGGTCGCTGGCCCGCTGGGATCGTGCGCCGCGGCGGTGGGCGTCTTCGTCCCCTGCTACCTCTTCGTGATCGTTCCGGCGCCCTACTTCCGCCGCTTCGCCGACAACCCGCGCGTGCGCGCCTTCGTGGACGGCGTCACCGCCGCGGCCACGGGCGCGATCGCGGGCGCGGCGTTCGTCCTCGGACGCCGCGCCCTCGTCGACCTCAAGACCGTGGCGATCGCGGTGGCGACCTGGCTCGTCTTCCAGCGCTTCAAGAAGGTGCCCGAGCCTCTGGTCATCATGGCCGCGGGTCTCGTGGGTCTTGCGATCCACCGTCCCTGACGGGGCGGAGGGCACCGCCGGTGACGCGCGCGTGCAGCGCGGCCGCGACGAAGCAGACCGCGAGACAGCCGAGCCACAGCGCGCGCGAGCCGAAGCGCGCCAGCACGAACGTGCCGAGCGTGGGCGCGAGGACGCTGGCCGTGCTCCAGGCGAGCTGATGCGTGCCCTGGTAGGCGCCGCGCAGCGCGACCGGCGCGAGCTCTGACACGAGCGCGGGCGCGGCCGTCGAGAACCCGATCTCGCCGAGCGTCCACACGACGGCCGAGAGCGCGTACACGAGCCTGCCGCCCGCGAGCGCCGTCGCGCCGAGGCCGAGGCCCGTGAGGAGGCACCCCATGACGAGCCACTCGACGTGACCGCGCCCGCGCAGGAACCGCAGCGCGAGCGGTTGCGCCACGACGATGTAGAGGCCGTTGAGGGCCATGAGCCACCCGATGCTCGCGAGCGGCTGGCCGTGCGCACGCATGTCGAGCGACAGCGCCGTGATCACCTGAGCGAAGGCGACCAGCAGGAACGCCTGGATGAGGACGAACTTCACGAAGGGCGCGTCGCGGAAGGGCGCGAAGAACGTCGCCGCGTGCCGCGCGCCGGGCTGGCCAGCGAGCACGGGCCGCGTCTCGGGCACGCCGAAGAAGACGATCGCGCCGTAGGCGAACGTCGTGAGCGCGTCGAGGACGAACAGCAGCGTGAAGTGGCGCTCCGCGAGCGCGCCGCCGCACAGCGACGCGCCGGCGAAGCCGAGGTTCACGGCCCAGTAGAGGACGCCGTAGGCGCGCGCGCGCCGAGCGGGCGGCACGACGTCGGCGACCGCCGCGTGGAGCGGCGCGACGCACGCCGTGGTGCAGAAGCCCACCAGGGGCGCGATGATCGCGATGGCCGTCACCGAGCGCGCGAGCCCGAGCGCGAGCATGAACGTGCCGGCGCACGCCGTCCCCGCGAGGAGCGTCGCGCGACGGCCCACGCGGTCCGCGAGCAGGCCGCCCACGGGACCCGCGACGAACCCTCCGGCGGCGTACAGGCTGATGACGAGCCCGGCGAGCTCGGCCGGCAGGCCACGCTCGCGCGTCAGGTAGAGGCCGAGCAAGAAGAAGATCGAGCCGCCCAGACGGTTGAGGAGCATCCCCGCCCACAGCGTCCAGTAGGTGCGCGGCAGCGCGAGCCACCCGCCCGCGGCGTCCACGGCGACGTCGCGACCCGTGTCATTCGCGGGGGCGACCTCGCGGCCCGTGTCGTTCGCCGGTGCGACAATCGGTCGCACCTCGAGCGTCGCGGTCGCGTTGCCGGCGGGGCCGTGTTTTCCGTTCGTGCCGTTGGGGAGGTGTCCGTGGCTCATCGTCGTCTCCGGGGCGTTGCCGAAGACCGAGAGCCACTCGAGAGCGACCCGCGGCCTTCAGCCGGGGTCGTCTCGTCGTCTAGTTCAGACGCGTACGACCCGGCAGCGGTCGCCCTTACGGGCGACCGACCACATCGGGCAGTGCGTGTGAACGAGTGACGTCACGATGTCTCCAAGGTACGCGCTCCCCCCGACGAGGGCAAGCGCATTTGGACCGGCGCTCGTCACAACGAGGTCACATCGTCCGGGGAACGGTTGCCTTCGGGCCCGAGGCGTGGGAAATGAAGCGGTTCCTGGGGGGGAGGGAGGCCCGATGGAGACGCGTCGCAGGTCAACGTCACCCGGCGGAACCGTCTTCGCGGCGGTGATCGTGCTCGCGGCCTGCTTCGGCGGCGCGACCCTCAACCACTGGCTGCGCTTTCCCGGCGCCGGCGCGGCGATCGTCTTCCCTCCCTACGCGATCCTCACGGCGGCGCTCCTGCGCGTGCCGCCGCGCCGGTGGTGGGTCTTCATGCTCGCGGCCGCGGCGGGAGACTATTTCCCGCATCGGGCGACCGGCGAGACCCCGTCCTTCGCCCTCATGGTCGAGGTGCCGAACCTCGTGCGCGCCGCCCTCGCCGCCTGGGGGCTGCGGCGCTTCGCGCGCTCGCACAAGCTCGGCGACGCCGTCTCCGACACCGTGGCGTTCCTCGTGTTCGGCGTGTTCCTCGCGCCGGCCGCCGGGGCGCTCGCCGGCGCGGCGGTCAAGCTCCTCCACGGCGGGCGTGACTTCTGGGCCGTGTGGCAGCAGTGGTGGCTGTCGAACGCCATCACCGCGCTCGTGCTGCTGCCCCTCGTGTCCAGCGCGATCGAGCTGGCGACCTCGCGGAGGGCCGCGCGTATGCCGTCGCGCCGCGGGGCCGCCGAGGCCGCGCTGCTCGCGCTCGGGCTCTTCGCCGTGGGCACGGCCGTGTTCGGAAGCTCGTTCGATCCCGCGCAGGTACACCCGGCGCGCCTCTACTGGCCGCTGCCGTTTCTGATCTGGGCGGCCGTGCGCTTCGGCCCGACGGGCACGAGCGCCGCGCTGCTCGGCGTGACGGCGCTGTCGATCTGGGGCGCGCTCGCGCGGCGCGGCCCCTTCGTGACCCAGGCGGCGGGCGACGGGCTGCTCGAGCTGCAGACGTCGCTCCTCGCGCTCTCGGTCCCCCTCCTGCTGCTGTCCGCGATCGTGCGCGAGCTGCGCCACACGGCGGCGGCGCTCGCCGAGAGCCGGCGCCTGCACCAGGCGACGGAGGCCGAGCGCCGCCAGCTCGAGGTGCGGCGCGCGCTCGACGAGGTCCGGCGCGAGGCGGATCGACACAAGGACGAGTTCCTGGCGACGCTCGGGCACGAGCTGCGCAACCCGCTCGCGCCCATCGGCATCGCGCTCGAGACGCTGCGGGGCGCGACGCCGGCCAGCCCCGCGGCGAGCTCGGCCCTCGAGTCGATCCACCGGCAGCTCGTGCACATGACGCGGCTCCTCGACGACCTGCTCGACATCTCGCGCATCACGCTCGGGCGCATCCGGCTGCAACGCGAGACGGTGACGCTCGCCGACGTCGTCGCGACGGCCGTCGAGACGACGCGCCCGCTCTTCGCGGAGCTCGGCCACGAGCTCGCGGTCGACCTGCCCGAGACGCCCGTGCGCGTGCAAGGCGACGTCGTTCGCCTCACGCAGATCGCCGCCAACCTGCTCAACAACGCCGCGAAGTACACCGAGCCGGGCGGCCACATCCAGATCAGCGTGCGCAGGACGGGCGACACCGCCGTGCTGTCCATCAAAGACGACGGCATGGGCATCCCCACGGAGTCGCTCGAGCGCGTCTTCGACCTCTTCACGCAGATGCCCGCGGCGCGGGAGCGTTCGCGCGGCGGGCTCGGCGTGGGGCTCGCGCTCGTCAAGCGGCTCGTCGAGCTGCACGGCGGCACCGTCGAGGCGCGCAGCTCGGCGCTCCCGCCGCGCGGCACCGAGGTCGTCGTGCGCTTGCCCGCGACCGAAGCGAACGCCACGAAGCCCGCCCCCGTGCCCGACCGCGCCCCGCGCGCCGCGCAGGCCGCGCTGCGGATCCTCGCCGTCGACGACAACCGCGACATCGCCGAGGGGCTCGCGCAGGTCCTCGGCATGTGGGGTCACACGGTGCGCACGGCGCCCGACGGCGCGACGGCGCTCGAGGTGGCGGGCTCGTTCGGGCCGGAGGTCGTGCTGCTCGATCTCGGGCTGCCCAAGCTCGACGGCTTCGAGGTCGCCCGGCAGCTCCTCGGCGGCGGCGGCGGCGCGCCCGCGCTGCTCATCTCCATGTCGGGGTTCGGCCAGGAGCAGGCGCGGCGTCAGAGCCGCAAGGCCGGCTTCCACCACCACCTCGTCAAGCCGATCGACATGGAGGCGCTGCGCGCGATGCTCGCGGCCGGCGCCTCCCGCCCGCACTGACGGCGTCCGCCCGCGCCATCGGTTGCACGGGGCCGTGCGTGTTGTATATACAACCCATGAAGGACGCCTGTCGCGAGATCGCTCGAGATTGCCTGGCGCTCCAGGCCCGTCGGCTCGAGCGGACGCTCACCCGGATCTATGACCACGCCCTCGCCGACGTGGGCGTCACGGGCTCGCAGCTGAGCCTGCTCGTGGCGCTCGCGCTGCTCGGCGAGACCACGGCGGCCCGCCTCGGCGCCGAGCTCGACCTCGAGAAGTCGACGGTGAGCCGCAACGTCGCGCGCCTCGCCGAGGCCGGGCTCGTCGACACGCGCGGCGGACTGAGGCTCACGCCGCGGGCGAACGACGTGATTCGTGCGGGCCACAAGGCCTGGCGAAGCGCGCAACGACAGGCGCGCGCCGAGCTCGGCGCGACGCCCCTGAAGTTGCTGGAGTCACTCTCGAAGGAGGCCCGATCATGACGACCCACATCGAAACCCTGAGCCCGCCCGCCCGGGGCGCCGCCGTCGCCCGCACGATGACGGTGCTCCTCGTCTGGTTCTTCGCCGACCTCTGGCTCTCGCTCTCGGGCGCGCTCCGGGCGACGGGAGGCCCCCCCATCGCGGTCGGCGTGGCGATCCTCGCGCCCCTCCTCCTCTACTGGCTCGACGGAAAGCGCGGCCACCCGTGGCTCGGCGGCATCGGCCGCCTCGACGCGCCGACGCTCGCGCTGCTGCAGACCTTCCGCATCCTGGGCGTCGTCTTCCTCGTCGGGTGGGCGCGCGGGTATCTGCCCGCCGGCTTCGCGCTGCCGGCCGGCCTCGGCGACGTCTTCGTCGGCGTCATGGCCCCCTTCGTCAGCGCCGCGCTCGCGACCGACGAGCGGCGCGCCCGCCGCCTCTTCGTCGCCTGGAACGTCGTCGGCCTCGTCGATCTCGTCACCGCCGTGACCCTCGGCGTCGCTCACTCCCATACGCCCGTCGGGTTCCTCGCCACGACGCCCTCGACTGACGTGCTGGCCCTCTATCCGTTCAGCCTGGTGCCCACGTTCTTCGTTCCGCTGGCCATCATCCTCCACCTCGTGGGCCTGGCGCGCTTGCGCGCCGCCCGCCCGGCGTGAAGAGCCGGACGAGCGGCCCGCGGTGCTGAGGTCACCCTCGCGGGTAAGCCTCGCGCGGTGGCAGGATCGGGCCGCGCGGCGGCGGCTCCGTCACGCGGCGCCGGACGACCCGCTCGCGCAACGCGAGGCGCGGCGCGCCCAGAGCACCGCCCACGATCGCGGCAGCGAGGCCGAGGAGCAACGCGCCGAACACGCCCCAGAACGCCTTGCCGGTCGCGTCCGCGGCCTTGAGCGCCGCGGTCCGTGCCCTCTCGGCGGCCATCTGCGCGCGCTCCGTCACCCGGGCCTTCACGTCGTTGAACTGCGACTCGAGCTGCTGCGCCACATCCTGGACGTCGCTCTGCGACAGCGCGGTGTTGCGCGCGAGGGCGTTCTCGAGGGCGGTCCGATCGAGGTGCCCGGTGCGCATCGAGCCCTCGATGGCGTCCTTCGCCGACGCGCGGAGCTGGTCCGCGGTCACCGTGGGCTTGCCCTGCGCGCTGAGACGCTGGTTCACGGGGCCGAGCGCCGCGCTCCAGTCGAGGTCGAGCGTCGCGGCGCCGCCCGCGACTCCGCCCGTCACCTCCTCGATCACGTGGCCACCACCTTTGACGACTGACTTGCCGAGCGCCGCGGCGCCGGTGACCGCCGTCGAAATGAGCGCGGCCACCATGAAGGCGCCCGCGACGCTGACGAGGCCCCACATGACCAGCCCGTGCAGCGCGCCGAAGCCGCGCGCGAACACGCCGGCCAGCCGGCCCGCCACGAGGCCACCGACGAACAGCGCGATGAGCGGCGAGATGGCGCTCCAGATGCCCGTGAAGATCCCCGAGCCCCTGAGGCTGCCGGGGTTGTTCGGATCGACGCTCGTGAGGCCGACGGCCATCCCGAACGCGTACAGCAACAGCCACAACCCCAGCGCCGAGAACGCGCCGCCGAACACCGCGCCCCAGCTGATTCGCGCGCGCGTGGGCTCGTCCAGCAGGGTGACGGCGGACTCGACCTCGTCGGGCTCACGGAAGATCTGTTCAGCCATGGTTCCCTCCCCCCAGCTCGAGGGTGATGCGATGGACGTGCCGACGTCGCCGAAGCGCTACGTGCCAACCAATCGACGCCGCCCCTCGGCGCGCACGTCACCCAAGCGCGACGCGGTTACGCTGGCGATACCGGATCAGCGCAGAGGCACCTTGGCGTTCTGCCGGGGGTCGGTCGCGTCGGGAGCCTTGGTGCCCTTGACGTACGCTTCGAGCGCCCGCAGGGCGTACCTCATTCCCGCGAGCCCGCTCTGGTCCCAGTACTCAGCGGCCGTGGGCGAGACGATCAGGATCGCGAGCGACGGGTCGTCCCTGCCCTTCGGGAACCAGACCTTCCAGCTCTCCTTCCAGAGCCGCTCGACGAGCGCCCGGTCGCGCGAGAGACGGGCCGTGCCCGACAGGGACGCATACGCCTTGCCGCTCTGGAAGGTCACGACGACGTGCGCGTCGGCGTCGATCTCGTGGACCTTGGGAGACTCGACGCTCGTCGAGAAGTAGATCGTCCCGGTCGGTTCGGCGCCGGCGACCGTCAGCGGCCGCGCGCGCAGCTCGCCCTCCGGCGTCCGGGTCACCAGCATCGCCGTCGCGAACTTCGCGACCAGCTCCCCGAAATGGCGCCTCGTTTCGTCGTCTGACGACGTCGTCTTTCGCTCGCTCATGTCGGAAGATTGGGGTCGGACGCGGCGCGGTCAACGGCCCCTGCGGACGCCTCAGCGGTCGTAGAGGATCATGTCGTGGTACCGGCTCTCGGTGGTGCCGGGGTTCTCGTACACGTGCGGCTTGTCCGCCGCAAAGGAGACAGAGTCCCCGGCGGCGAGCTCGTGGCTGGCGTCGCCCACGCGCATGCGGAGCTGGCCGCTCAGCACGACGACGATCTCGCGCGTGCCCGGCGCGTGCGGCTCCGACGCGTGAACGGCGCGCGCCGCGAGGCGCAGCTCGTAGATCTCGGCCCACGGCGCGGCGCCGGCCGGCGTGAGCGGGCGGCTCTCCATCTTGCCGTCGGCGGAGCGCAGCAGCTGCGCCTCGCCCCGACGGAGGATCCCCATCTCCTCGCGCGACTCGCCCAGCAGGTCCGAGAACGGCACGCCGAGGCCGACGGCGATCTTCCAGAGCACGCCCACCGTCGGGTTCCCCTTCGACGTCTCGATGTGCGAGAGGGCGGCGCGGCTCACGCCGGACGCGACGGCCAGATCGTCGAGCGAGTGGCTCCGCGCCTTCCGCAGCCGGCGCAGGTTCTCGCCCACGCGGCGCGCGACCTCGGCGGCGCCGAGCTCGTCGCCCGGCGGCAGCGGGAGCGACCGAACAGGGGACGACGACTCGCCTTTTCGTCCGGAGCGCGGCTTCGCCATGGCCGCGGACGGTATCACGACCTCGGGGCGGCCGCTGTTTAAACGGCGGCTTGTCCGCCATTGCGGACGGCGATCTCAGCCCACGTCCTGGGCGTAGGTCATCACCAGGTACATGACGGCTTCATCGCCGCCTGCGTTCCGGTACTGGTGTGGGACGTCCGCGACGAAGAGGATCGCGTCGCCGGCGCGGAGATCGTAGGTCGCCGCCCCAACCCGGATCTGCACGGCGCCCACGGTGACGATCAGGTTCTCCGTCGTTCCCGGCGGGTGCGGCGACGCGTCCTCGGCGCCCCTCGGCTTGAGGCGAAGCTCGTAAAACTCGGTGCGCCGCGGCTCGCCGAACGGGAACAGCGCCCGCGACGTGAACGAGCCGTCATGGTTCGTGAGCAGCTTCGCCGCCTCGGGCCGCAGCACGCGCGGCGCGCCCTCGTCGCCGCGCGAGATCAGCGCCGAGAAGGTGATGCCCAGCGAGCGCGCGATCTTCCACAGCGTCGTGATGGTCGGCGCGCTCTGCCCGAGCTCGATCTGGCTCAGCATCGCGCGGCTCACCCCCGAGTGACGGGCGAGGCGCTCGAGGGAGAGCCCGCGCTTGACCCGCAGGCGCCGCAGGTTCGCGCCCACCGCCGGCGCGGCGTCGTCGACGGTGCTCGCCTCGATCACGACGCCCGCGCTCACCTCCGCTACCAGTGCCAGATGTGATCGAACTGGCGGAAGAGGGCCGGGATGGCGTCGCGGCCGATGAGCTCGAGCCCCGGCGCGACCTCGTCCGGGCGCAGCCCG
>Ga0265339_10001704_pt1 | contig 16196 bp, 11 predicted proteins | sample 4CB219metaG_FD_202085 | JGI IMG/M metagenome (GOLD analysis project Ga0265339, IMG submission 202085) | Rhizosphere microbial communities from Carex aquatilis grown in University of Washington, Seatle, WA, United States - 4-CB2-19 metaG | ecosystem: Host-associated > Plants > Roots >... | reverse complement strand
CGGCCAGCTTCTGCCAATTCATTGAGCGCGGCTGCATGCAGGCGCACGCGTGTCGCTCCACAGATAGGCGGTACGGTTGCGAACCCCGGCGATCCGTGGTCCATCGTGAGCCATGACCTCTGCCCAACGCTTGCCTGCTTCGCTGACGCCGCTTGACGTAGCGCTGGCCGCCCTGCTCCGTAACACCGAGCCGGTGCCAGTCGTCGAACTTCCGCTGCGGGACGCGCTGGGCTGCGTTATCGCCGAACTGCCGCCGCTTGGCGCCTGTCCGCCTCATGATGTCGCTGCCAGCGATGGCTGGGCGATGCGCGCGCGCGATCTGGCCGGCGCATCCTCCTACACACCCCTGCCCTTGACGATGCCGGCGCTCTGGGTCGAAGCGGGCGACCGGATGCCGAACGGCTGCGATTGCGTGATCGATGCCGATTCGGTCGACCAGACCGGTCCGGTCATGCAGGTGCTGATGGAGGCGATCCCCGGACAGGGCGTGCGCCGAACCGGCGGCGATGTCGCGGATGGCTTCGCCGTTGCACCGGGCTCGCGGTTTCGATCGCTCGATATGGTGCTCGCGCAGGCCGCGCGATTGGACAAAATGAAAGTGCGCCGGCCACGATTGCGCGTCGTCAACATCCCCGCGACCAGGGACGAGACGGCAACGGCGCAGCTCATTCGGCAAAGCGCGCTCTACGCCGGCGCCGAGGTGGTCTTTGCCGAGGCCGCTTCGCGCGATGCCGCAGCCATTGCCGAAGCGCTTGACCCTGGCGCCTGCGATCTGCTGGTCACTGTCGGCGGCAGCGGTGTCGGCCGCACCGATGCGACCGTCGTCGCACTGGCGCGACGCGGCGAGGTCATCGCGCACGGCATCGCCTTGCGGCCCGGCCGGACTTCGGCGATCGGCAGGATTGGGAACACGCCGGTCGTCGCACTGTCGGGTTCGGCCGACCACGCCCTGGCTGCGTGGTGGACATTGGCCCTTCCCGCGCTGGATCGGCTGTCCGCACGGCAGCCACGGCCGAGAACGGTCCTGCCACTGGCACGCAAGATTGCCTCCAGCGTCGGGATCGCGGAAATCGCGCTGCTTTCGCGCAAGGACGAGAGCTGGGTGCCGCTGGCGCTGGGCGACCTGCCGCTCGAGGCCATCGTCCGCGCCGACGCCTGGCTGACGGTCCCGGGCAGCAGCGAGGGATTCGCGGCAGGAACGCCGGTGGCTGCCTATATGTTGGCGGAATGATGCAGGTTCCAACATGACCGAGGCCCCTTTGCCGAAACGGCACGACAGCGTCGAGCAGGATCAATTCCTGACCATTCTGTCGCGCGACGACGCGCTCGATCGCTTCGAAGCGGCATTGTTTCCGCGGCCCCTGCCCGGCCAGCAACGCCGACTTGCCGAGGCGCTCGGCTGCGCGCTGGCCAGGGACGTCGCGGCGCCAATCGACGTGCCGCCGTTCGATCGCTCCAATGTCGACGGCTTTGCGGTTCGTTCGGCCGATCTCGCGTCTGCCACGGAAGCCGCGCCCGTCCGCCTGATCCTGAATGAAGAAGTCATTGCCTGCGGCGTCGTGCCCGAGCGACCGGTGCTGGAGGGAACGGCGACGCCGATTGCGACCGGCGGTCCGGTGCCGCGCGGCGCCGACGCCGTCGTGATGGTGGAACACACGGAGCCTTCGGGCGCGCGTGCGATCGACGTCCGCCGCGCGGCATCGCCGGGGCAATTCGTCTCCTATGCCGGGTCCGACATCGCGCGCGGCGAGGCGCTGCTGCGCGCCGGCACGATCATCGGCTCGCGCGAGATCGGCATGCTCGCAGCCTGCGGGATCGCCGACGTCACGATCGCGCGCAGGCCCCGCGTTGCCGTGATCTCGACCGGCGACGAACTGGTCCAGCCGGGCGAGCCGCTGCGGCCGGCCGCGATCTACGACACCAACGGCGCGATCGTCACCGCGGCGATCAACGAAAACGGCGGCGAGGCGGTTTTTCTCGGCGCCGTTCCCGATGACGAGACGCGGCTCGAGGCGGTGATGCGGAACGCGCTCGCGGAAACCGACATGCTGGTGCTCTCCGGCGGCACGTCGAAGGGCGCGGGCGATGTCTCCCATCGCATCATCGCGCGGCTCGGCCAGCCCGGCATCATCGCCCATGGCGTCGCGCTGAAACCGGGCAAGCCGCTCTGCCTGGCGGTGTGCGACGGCAAGCCGGTGGTGATCCTGCCGGGTTTCCCGACCTCGGCGATGTTCACCTTCCACGATATGATCGTGCCGATACTTCGCCGCATGGCCGGCCTGCCGCCGCGTCCGGATGCGAAGGTCACGGCAAAGGTGCCGGTGCGCATCGCCTCCGAACTCGGACGCACCGAGTTCGTCATGGTGTCGCTGGTCGATGGCGCGGATGGCCTGATCGCCTATCCCTCCGGCAAAGGGTCGGGGGCGATCACATCCTTTGCCCAGGCCGATGGCTTCCTTCGGATCGATGCCCTCGCCGACCAGATGCCGGCCGGCACCGAGGCCGAGGTGACGCTGTTCACGCCGCACGTGCGGGTGCCTGATCTCGTCATCGTCGGCAGTCATTGTACCGGGCTGGACCTGGTGACGGCACCGCTGGCGCGCGCCGGCATCCTGGTGCGGTCGATTGCGGTCGGCAGCCTCGGTGGCCTGGCGGCGGCCAGACGCGGCGAATGCGATGTCGCGCCGATCCACCTGTTTGACGACAAGACCGAAACCTACAACACGCCGTTTCTCGGCGAGGGGCTCGAGCTGGTGCCGGGCTGGCGGCGGATGCAGGGCATCGTCTTTCGCAGCGGCGACACGCGCTTCGAGGGCCGGAGCGCACAGGATGCCGTGCGCGCCGCACTCGCCGATCCCGCCTGCATCATGGTCAACCGCAACCAGGGCGCGGGCACGCGCATCCTGATCGACCGGCTGCTCGGCGACGCACGCCCGGACGGTTACTGGAATCAACCGCGCTCGCACAATGCGGTCGCGGCCGCGGTGGCGCAACGGCGCGCCGATTGGGGCATGACGATCGCGCCGGTTGCGCATGCCTCGGCGCTCGGCTTTATCCCCCTTGCCGAAGAGCACTATGATTTTGCGCTGGTGGCGGCGCGCAAGCACCGGCCGGCGGTCAGAGCGTTTCTCGACGCACTCGCCTCGCATGAGGCCCGCGCCGCACTGGCAAACGCCGGATTCCGGCCGGCGTGATTTTTGTGCGGAGCAAGAGCGCTTTCAAATCGCTGGCTTTCTTGCTCTCCAAGGCGCTTCCTCGATCATCGTGCTGATCGCTTTCGAGCCCGTCGAATCTCCGCGACTGCCTTGCAAGACCACCAATTGGGGAAGCGATATTGACTTTGGCGCGACTTCCTTTTCACTGACCAGCCACATCGAAACCGCTGGGCACACCCTATGCGTGCGCCGTCCGCCAGGAAGACCAAACGGAGCTGACCACGATGACGTTGCTGCAGGTTGGGCTGGACGACAAATACCGGCTCGAGGCCACGCGGATCTACCTCTCCGGGGTGCAGGCGCTGGTCCGGTTGCCGATGCTGCAGCGCGAATGCGACCGAACCGCAGGCCTCAACACCGCCGGATTCATTTCCGGCTACCGCGGCTCGCCGCTCGGCATGTACGATCACGCGCTGTGGCGCGCCAAATCCTTCCTGCAAGCGCAGGATATCGCCTTCGTTCCGGGCCTGAACGAGGATCTGGCTGCGACCGCGGTGTGGGGCAGCCAGCAGGTCGGACTGTTTCCGGGCGCCAAGGTCGATGGCGTATTCGGCATCTGGTACGGCAAGGGACCCGGTGTCGACCGCTCGGTCGATGCCTTGAAGCACGCCAATTCAGCCGGCTCCTCGCGCCATGGCGGCGTATTGGCGCTCGCCGGCGACGATCATGGTTGCCAATCCTCCTCGCTTGCGCACCAGAGCGAGCAGGTGTTTGCCGCCGCGTCGATGCCGATCATCAATCCTGCCACGTTGCAGGACTATCTCGACCTCGGCCTCTATGGCTTTGCGCTGTCGCGCTATTCCGGATGCTGGATCGGCTTCAAGGCGATCTCGGAGACGGTCGAGAGCTCAGCCTCGATCGACAGCGACCCCTCGCGCGTGCAGGTGGTTCTGCCGACCGATTTCGAAATGCCGCCGGGCGGGCTGAACATCAGGTGGCCCGACGGGCCGTTCGAGCAGGAGAAGCGGCTGCTCGGGGCGAAAATGCAGGCGGTCGCCGCGTTCGTGCGCGCCAACGGACTCGACAAGATCGTGCTCGACAGCAAGCCGGCGCGGCTCGGCATCATCGCCACCGGCAAGGCCTATCTCGATCTGCGCCAGGCGCTGGCCGATCTCGGCATCAGCGAGCGCGATGCGCAAGGCTTGGGTTTGCGCATCTACAAGGTCGCGCTGACCTGGCCGCTCGAGGAGCGCGGCGCCAAGCGCTTCGCCGAGGGCCTGCAGGACGTGCTGGTGGTCGAAGAGAAGCGCGGCTTCATCGAAGACCAGCTGAAACAGATTCTCTACAACATGGACGCCTGGAACAGGCCCAGTGTCGTCGGCAAGCGCGACGAGACGGGTGCGGCGCTGTTGCCGAGCGGGGGCGAGCTTACCCCCACCATGGTCGCGTCGGCGCTGGTGGCGCGGCTGCGCCGGCTCGGACACCAGAGCCCGGTGCTCGAACAGCGGCTGGCGCGGCTGGAGGCGTTCGAGCATCCGACGCCGGCGCACGCGCCGATTGCGCTGCAACGCACGCCCTTCTTCTGTTCCGGCTGTCCTCACAACACCTCGACCAAGGTGCCCGAAGGCAGCCGCGCGATGGCCGGCATCGGCTGCCACGGCATGGCGCTCTATGTGCCGAGCCGGCGCACCGCGACCATCACGCAGATGGGCGGCGAAGGCGCCAACTGGATCGGGCAAGCGCCCTTCACCAGCGAACAACACATCTTCCAGAATCTCGGCGACGGCACCTACACCCATTCCGGATTGCTGGCGCTGCGCGCCGCCGCGGCCAGCGGCGTCAACATCACCTACAAGATTCTCTATAACGACGCTGTCGCTATGACCGGCGGGCAGCCGGCCGAAGGCAGTTTCACCGTATCGCAGATCGCGCACCAGGTCTGGGCCGAAGGCATCAAGCGTCTCGCGATCGTCTCGGATGACCCCGCCAAGTATCCCGCCAGGGACTATTTCCCGCCGGGCGCGACCGTGCATCACCGCCGCGAGATGGACCGCTTGCAGCGCGAGCTGCGCGAGACCAGGGGGCTGACGGTCCTGATCTACGATCAGACCTGCGCCGCCGAGAAACGCCGGCGCCGCAAGCGCGGGCTCTATCCCGATCCGCCGAAGCGCGTCTTCATCAACGACCTCGTCTGCGAAGGCTGCGGCGACTGCTCGCAGGCGTCGAGCTGCGTCTCGGTGCAGCCGCTCGACACCGAGTTCGGCCGCAAGCGCCAGATCGACCAGTCGAACTGCAACAAGGACTATTCCTGCGTCGACGGATTCTGTCCGAGCTTCGTCACCGTCCACGGCGGCAAACTCAAGCGCGTCGAGACCTCGGCGGTCGATTCCGGCCGGTTGTTCGCCGATCTTCCCTTGCCGCCCGCGCGCAAGCTGGATGCGCCCTACAGTATCCTGGTCACCGGCATTGGCGGCACCGGCGTCATCACCATCGGCGCGCTGCTCGGCATGGCCGCGCATATCGACGGCCGCGGCTGCTCGGCGCTGGACTTCACGGGGCTGGCGCAAAAGAACGGAGCGGTCATGAGCCACGTCCGGATCGCGCCGACGCCGGAAGACATCGCCACCGTCCGCATCGCCTCCGGCGGCGCCGATCTGATCCTCGGCTGCGATATCGTGGTCTCCGCGAGCGCAACCGCGCTCGGCCGCGTCGATCGCGGCGTAACCAGGGCCTTTATCAACGCCGACCTGCAACCGACCGCCAGCTTCGTGCAGAACCCCGACATCGATTTCGGGATCGGCGCGATGCAGATCGCGCTTCGCGACGCGATCGGCGAACGCAATCTCGACATCATCGATGCGACCAGCATCGCCTCCACCCTGATGGGCGACAGCATCGCAACCAACGCCTTCATGCTCGGCTTCGCCTTCCAGAAGGGCGCGATCCCGTTGTCGCTCGAAGCGCTCATGCGGGCGATCGAGATCAACGGCGCGGCGATCGAGATGAACAAGCAGGCCTTCACCTGGGGGCGGCTCGCCGCGCACGACATCGCGCGCGTGCGCAGCGTGATCCAGTTCCGCACCCGCACCGCGGCCCCGGTCCGGACGCTGGACGAGACGATCGCCGACCGCGCGCAGTTCCTCACCGACTATCAGGACAAAGCCTACGCGGACCGCTACGTGGCGGCAGTCGCCAATGTTCGGAAAGCGGAAGCCGCGATCTCGCCCGGCTCTGCCGTGCTCACGGATGCCGTGGCGAACAACCTGTTCAAGCTGATGGCCTACAAGGACGAATACGAGGTCGCGCGGCTCTACAGCGACGGCAGCTTCGCCAAAAAACTGTCGGAGAAATTCGACGGCGATTTCCGTCTCAAATTCTATATGGCCCCCCCGATCCTTGCCGCCCGCGACAAGGTCACCGGCCATCTGCAGAAGAGGGAATATGGCGGCTGGATGATGCATGCCTTACGCCTCTTGGCGCGGTTCAAGTTCCTGCGCGGCACGGCCTGGGATCCCTTCGGACGCACCGCCGAGCGCAGGACCGAACGCAAACTGATCGACGATTATCTTGCGATGCTCGATCAGCGCATTGCAGGCATCAAGCCCGCGCAAATTCCGCTGCTGACGAAGCTCGCCAAGCTTCCCGAGACGATCCGGGGCTACGGCCATGTCAAGGAAGAGAGCATCGGCAGGGCGATGGCGGAAAAGGCCCGCCTCGAAGCGGAGCTTGAGAACAGCCGCTTTGCGGCGGCGGCGGCGGAGTAGACCGGCGACCGTCAGAGGACGCCGGCGGCAATCGCGTTGCCTTGTGGTCCTTTGATTCCGACATTCGCAAACGTGCCCGCCGCAACGGGATGCGAATGTTAGAATCGGACCACGAGCGACACGATGATGGATGCCGTCGACGCCTTGGTGTAAACTGCCCGCATGGCTACGGAGATCGAAGCGGTTGCCAAGGAGGTTATCACCTCATTGTCCAACCATGTCCAAATTCCGACCTTTTCCTCCCGGCCTGATGGACTGACCCTGGCGGCCGCCTATCGGGTCACCCCGCTGCTTCGCGCCGCCTTTGAAGCCCGCGGCGAGAGAATAACCGGGCGGAAAATCGGTTTTACAAACCGCCAGATGTGGAAGGTATTTGGCGTCGAGGCGCCGATCTGGGGATATACCACGAGCCGCACGACACACGAGCTCTCGGACGTGCAGATCGTGGCCTTGAACGAGTTCTCCGAGCCCCGCATCGAACCGGAGATCATGTTTGGTCTGAAGTCACAGCCGACGGTCGCCATGAGCGACAGCGCGCTGCTCGATTGTGTGGAATGGGTAGCTCTCGGCTATGAGATCGTGCAGTCGATCTTTCCCGGTTGGAAATTCTTGGCGGCAGACACGGTCGCCGCGAATGGGGTGCACGGAGCCCTGCTGATTGGAACGCGTCACGCAATCGCGCCACGCAAGACGGCGTGGCAACGTGAACTATCCACATTCGAGGTTGAACTCTATTGCGACGGCAAGCTGGTGCAGCGCGGCGCCGGCTCGCTCGTGCTCGACAGTCCTTTGAGGGCGCTGCGCCGTCTTGTCGAACTGCTGGCACATGATCCACACAACCCGCCCCTATGTGCAGGCGAGGTCATATCGACGGGCACATTGACTCTCGCGATGCCGGTCAAGCCGGGCGAATGCTGGATCACCAAAGCTGCCGGCATTCCCCTGGAAGACATAACTGTTCGGTTTGGCTGAGCGCGGTATGGTCTTGCCGGCGACGACAGCCACCGCGCGGGACGGACGAAATTTTTCTCAGCGGAGCTGCGCCGCCAACTCCGGCAGCACCCTGTAGCGCGCGATCTCGTGCGAGAAATTGCCGCGATTGGCGAGCAGAACGATGCCGATTTTCCGGGCCGGAACGAGCCCGACATAGGACGATGCGTTGTTGAGGCCACCGGGCTTGTCGACGATCTCCACGCCGTCCAAATGCACGTTTTCCCATGCCATCGCCTGTCCGAATTTCGCGCTGACATGAAACATCTCGCGCTGGGTCATCTGCAGTGCCGCGCGCAATTGCGGGTCTATCGCCTCGCCGTCGAGGCAGGCGGCAAGAAAAATGGAAAGGTCGTGCGCGGACGAAAACATCTGGCCGGTGCCGGGGAAGTCGTAATAGCCCTGCTGGTTCCCGGGCGATCCGATCGCCTCGCCACGATCGGAGTAACCCTGCACGGCGCGCTGCAAGAGCGCTGCGGACATCATGGCACGATCGTCCGGTCCCCGCTCGGGGATGATTGTCTGCTTCATGCCGAGAGGTTTCAGGATGCGGCCTTCGATGAGCTCGCCGATTGGGCGGCCATAGCGGCGTTCGAGCACGAGCTGCAAGAGCACGTAACCGGCGTGCGTGTAGACGCGTTGCTTGCCGGGCTCCTCGCCCGACTGAGGCGTCCATGTGTTGAGGCTATCGAGGAACTGCTGCAACGTGAAGGATTCGGTCGGCCATGGCGGGTGATCCGTCGGTAGCAGAAGCCCGGATGTATGGGTCGCGAGTTCGCCGATCGTGACACGCTTGATGTAGTCACCGTGCAATTCGGGAAGATATTTGCTCACGGGATCGTCCAGGCTCAGCTCGCCACGAACCGTGCCAAGTGCGACCAGGGTGGCTTCAAACAGTTTGCGCACCGAAGCCAAATTGAAAAGCGTCTCGGAGGTGACGGGACGTTTTGTCGCCTCATCGGCGAATCCGTAGTTGAAGAACTGCGTGTGGCCGGCGCCGTAGACCGCTACGGCCAGCCCGCCCACCGTCACCTCCGGCGCCAGATCGGACGCTATCGCGTGTTGAACGCTGTCATCCATACCGATCTGGGCAACCGACTCGCGCCCCGCTGCGCAAAAAAGGATCAAGGCGACGGCCAAGCCTGTCGACCGGATATGTCGCCGCCGTTGCGCCCAGACCACCATCATGCCGAGTCATTGCAGTGAAGCCGGCGGAGACGTCTAGCCGCACCTCGCGCGCCCGTCAATTTACGAAGCGACCATGCAGGCTTGCCCCGCCTACCGCGCCGACGGCTTGCGCTCGACCGGATGAATGTCGATCGCCCGCAGCCGGCCCAGGCGCAGCACGTCCATGGCAAGCGTGCGGCCGATGCGGTCACGGTCGAGCACGCGGATCAGGTCGTCGACGCCGCGGATGTCGACGCCGTCGAGCTTGATCACGACGTCGCCGGGCAACAGCCCCGCTTTCGCCGCCGGTCCGTCCGGCTCGATCTGCGCCAGCAGCGCGCCCATCTTGTGGTCGACGCCGGCCAGGACCGCGTGGCGCCGCGGGATCGGCGCGGTCTGCCCGGACACGCCGATATAGGCGCGGCGAACGTAGCCGTGGCGGATGATCTCGGACAGCACGAACTGCGCGGTGTTGCTGGCGACCGCAAAGCAGATGCCCTGCGCGCCCGAGATGATGGCCGTGTTGATGCCGATCACCTCGGCGGCCGAGGACACCAGCGGCCCGCCGGAATTGCCGGGGTTCAGCGCAGCATCGGTCTGGATCACGTCCTCGATGGTGCGGCCGCTGAGCGAGCGGATCGAACGGCCGAGCGCCGACACCACGCCCGCGGTGACGGTCGATTCGAATCCGAGAGGATTGCCGATCGCAACCACGAGCTGGCCGCGGCGCAGCGTCTTGGAATTGCCGAGCGAGGCATAGCGCAGATCGCGAACACCGCTGGCGCGCAACAGCGCTAGATCGGTGTCGGGATCGACGCCGAGCACACGTGCCTCGGTGACGACGCCCTCGAGATCGCGCAGCCTGATTTCCTTGGCGGAGCCGACGACATGGCTGTTGGTCAGCACCAGTCCGTCCGGCGAAATGACGATGCCGGAACCAATGCCGCCGCGCTCACGCGCGCCGCCGGTCTTCGAACCGGTTTCGACCCGGACCACGGCCGGCCCGACGCGCTCGGTGACGCCGATCACGGCATTCGAATAGGCGTCGAGCAGGGCCTGGTCGCTGGCCGGGGTCGGCTGGGTCGCTTGCGATGACAGAACGTCATCGACCTTATCAGAGGTAAAATCCAACATGGCGAAATTCCTTCGCACGTCAGATGGTTACGCGTCCTCCCGAACGCAAGGCGGTAACTGCCTCACCCTGCTCTCACCTCGCCCGGCGCCCCATCGAGGGACGGGCCTTGACCGGCTCCAGCAGCGACCAGTCGCCCTGCTCCAGCGTGTGCCCTTTCGGAAACGGCGGCCGCAACTCCAGCCCCAGCGAGCGCAGCACGCGGTCGTCGCGATAATAGCATTGCAGCACGACGCGGACGAGGGTTGCGGCCGCCGCACCTCCCTGCGCCCGGAAGCTCTTCGCCACCGCCGCGCGCTGCTCGTCGCCCAGATCGGCAAGCCGCCCGCCTGCAAGGCGCGCGAGATGATCGAGCGCTTCGCGGACCTTGTCGGCGTCGCGGCCAAGCGTTGCGAGAATCTCGGCCTGGACCGTGGCGTCGTCGGCGCCGGGCACATGGTACTCGGCGCTTGCCGGAATCATCATGGCGGCGATCGCGCGCAGGTCGTCGCGCTGGGCCGGGGTCAGGGCGGACTCAGTGGTCATGGCTGCCTCAGTCGAACAGGTTGGCAAGGCGGCTCTTCATCTGGTCGGCGATGTAGAGCGCGATGGCCTGGATGGTGGAGGTGGGGTTGACGCCGCCCGAGGTGACGAACACGCTGCCGTCGACGATGAACAGGTTTTTCACGTCATGCGCGCGGCCCCATTCGTTCACCACCGAGCGGTCGGGATCACTGCCCATCCGCGCGGTGCCGAGCAGATGCCAGCCGCCCCAGGGAATCGGCGAATTGACGCAGATGTCGGTGGCCCCGGCGGTTTGGAGAATTTTTCGGCCGCTTGCCAGCCCGTGCTCCATCATCTTCCGCGAGTTCTCGCTGAGGGTGTAGTCGATCTTCGGCGCCGGAATGCCATGGCTGTCCTTCAGCACGGGATCAAGCGTGACGCGGTTGTGCTCCTCCGGCAGATCCTCGCAGATCGCCGAGACTTGCAGCCGATGGCCGTTGAGCCGGCGGAAAACGCGATGATGGTCCCTGCCCCACGGCAGGATGCCCTGCTGCTCGCTCGTAACCGCCTCGAACACCGGCCCTGCGCCGCGGCCGAACTGGATGCCGTAGCCGCGGACGAACCCGCGCGTGAGGTCGGTGTCGTAAAATTCCTTGCTCCACAGGCAGGTCGGCGGCGCGCGGTTGGAGTCCGTCGGCTCCTTCACAAAGCCGTAGATCTGCGCATAGGGATGGAACATCAGGTTCTTGCCGACCTGGCCCGATGAATTGGCGAGTCCGTTCGGAAATCTGCCCGACGCGGAGTTGAGCAAGAGCCTGGGGGTGCCGACGCCGTTGCAGGCGATCACGACGACTTCGGCCGGCTGGAACTGCTCCATGCCGTCCTTGTCGTAATAGACGACGCCGGACGCCATGCCGTGTTCGTTGGTCGTGATCTCGCGCACCCGGCAATGCGTGCGCAGTTCGACGCCGGCACGGATCGCGTGCGGCCAATAGGTGATGTCGGTCGAGGCTTTCGCTCCTTGCGCACAGGCCGGCGTGCAATGGCCGAGATTGATACAGCGCGCCCGGCCCTCGTAGTCGGTGGTCGCCACCGTCGTATCCGACGGCCACCAGTGCCAGCCGAGCTTATTCATGGCCCTGGCGATCAGCGGACCGGAGAGTCCGAGCGGCTGCGGCGGCATCGGCGGATGAGTCAGCGGCGACAGCGGATCGCCTGATAGCCCCGATACGCCCATCATCCGGTCGTTCTCCTCGAAGAACGGCACCAGCGTGTCGTAATCGATCGGCCAGTCGTCGGCCACGCCGTCGAGGGTCCTCACCTTGAAGTCGGACGGATGCAGCCGCGGCCAATGCGCCGTGTACATGATGGTCGAGCCGCCGACGCCGTTGAAGTTCACCACCTTGATCGGCGAGTTGTCGTCGTTGATCGGGTAATCCTCGGCTCTGGCGCGGATGTTCGGGCTGGTCGACCAGTCGCCATAGAAGCGCGCCTCCCAGTCGCGTCCCGTGCTGGGATAGGCGGCGGGGTTCATCCAGCCGCCCTGCTCCAGGCAGAGAATGTGCATCTTGGTGTCGGCGAGGCTCCACGCCACCGCGGCGCCGGAGGCTCCGGCGCCGATGATCAAGACGTCAACGGGATCGTTCATTTAAGGCGCTACCCTCCCATAGCCGTCGCCGCTTGACGGGCGACCTGCGCCTTCAAGCAGGAAAGACACTCTACTTATACTGATCGGTAGAGATAGATGATCGGCAAGAATAGCAGTGGGACCTCCGCTGTGAGAAGGAAACGAAGCGGAATTCGTGATATATGGCCGCATGGCCCCCGTCCCCCCAGAACCCGTACATCTCGTTGAAGATGCCACCACTGGTGACCGGCTGCTCATCTATGGAACGGAAAAAGGCGTCCGCATCGAGCTTCGATATGAGGGCGAAACCCTGTGGATGACGCAGTCACAACTAGCTGAATTATTTGGAGTTTCTCGGCAGAGCGTCAATGCGCATTTGAATAACATCTATGATGATGAAGAACTCGAGAGGGAAGCAACCTGCAAGGAAATCTTGCAGGTTCGAGATGAGGGCGGGCGCGAGGTAAACCGCAAAACGCTAATTCACAACCTAGACGCGATCATTGCCGTTGGGTACCGCGTATCGTCCAAGCAGGCCACGCTATTTCGCCGCTGGGCGACTGATAAGCTGGTTCAATTTGCGACGAAGGGCTTTGTAATAGACGCGGAACATCTCAAAGCTCCAGATGCGCGCGACCGCCTTGCAGAGCTTCGCGAGATCATCCGCGATATTCGATCTGATGAAGCAAATGTCTACCGGGAGCTTCGCAGCATTTGCGCAATGTGCAGCGACTATGATCCCAAGTCGCCGAAGTGGCATGAATTTTACGCACACACGCAGGCTAAATTTATGTGGGCGGTGACTACGCACACTCCTGCAGAGATGATTATAAGCCGCGCGAAAGCCGATCACGAAAATATGGGCCTGCGGACATGGAAGGGCGAGAGAGTCACGCAGGCCGACGTTGATGTCGCCAAGAATTATCTGGTTGAAGCAGAAATCAAAGAATTGAACCGCCTCACCACGATCTTGCTGGATATATTTGAGGACCAGTTAGACTTGGGCCGCATCAGCACCATGGCTGAAGTTGAAACCTTATTGGACTCGCAACTTCAGTCTCTGGGACGAAATGTTCTTCGGAGCGGCGGATCGGTCAAAGCGGCGGAAGCAAAGGCTCACGCGATAGAGCAATATAAACAATTCAATGCAAAGCGACGGGCTATTCGACATGCCCAAGCAGATGCCGCCCTGTCCCAACTGAAGCAACAGGAAAAACTTCTGCCCAAATCCAAACGAGGGAAGAAGGATTCCTAGTGGCCTGAATCGTCCTAATGTGGGCTAAGGAGCTGCGGGATACGCCGCTTTCCAACACCGGTTGTGAGCACGCATGCGACGACGACAGTTGTTCCGGATTTGGTCATGGCTGATCTGCGCCATGCTGCTCGCACTGAGCCCCGCGCGCGCCGCGGACGCCGTCGTCAGGGACGGCAACACCCTTCAGCTTGGCGACGTCACCTATCGGCTCGACGGCATCGATGCGCCGGAGCTGGACCAGACGTGCATCGACGACCACGCCGATCCCTGGAGCTGCGGGATCGACGCCCGCGGCGAGTTGACGAGACTGATCGGCGGCCGCGCGGTGCATTGCGAGGATCGCGGTCCGAGCCGGCCTTACAGGAAGAGGCATCTCGGCGTCTGCACGGCCGAGGGCGACACGTCGAGCCTGAACCAGTTGCTCGTCCGTCAAGGCTTTGCCTTGAGCGCTCCGACGGCGGTGAAAGGTGAATTCAAGGACGAGCAGGCCGGCGCCAAGGCGGACCGCCGCGGCCTCTGGAAGGGCTGCTTCGTGAGCCCTTCGGAGTTCCGCACAGGCAAACGGGATGGCACGCTACTCGGCAGATCATGTCGCGCCGACCGCGACCGGGAAATCCGCGCCGTGCTCTTTCCCGAGAATCCCGCCATGCCGCCCGGCTGCAGCATCAAAGGCAAGCTCGCGGTTCGTGCGCGCGTGACCGGCAATCTCGGCATCTATCACCTGCAGGGCTGCCCCAGCTACGCGGGCCTGACCAGACCGGACCGCTGGTTCTGCTCCGAAGACGACGCGCGAGCGGCGGGATTCCGCCGCGCCTATAATTGCCGGGCTCGAGGTCGCAAATGAGGGAGCGGCCGAGTTGATCGGGGGTGCAGCCGCCCCGGACCCGGTCGACGCCCATGCTCTCTACGTTTGCTACGTTTGGCGGCCGTTCCATATGCAATGGCGGCGCCGTGTTGTCCGCACGCTGAAGGTTGCGGCCGGCTTGGCATGACCCGGCCGACGTGGCACTCTGCATCAATAAAAATGAATATACCGGGAGGGACTGTTATGTACCGCCATAACGTTTTTCTGTGCTCGGTTGTATTCGCGGCACTGGGCGCGTCGGCGGCTCTCGCGGCCGAATCCGAACGGTGCGAGGAGCTAGGGCGCCAATTTCAAGCCACCAAGCCGCAGATCACCGCGATGGAAGTGTCGTTGCTCCTGTTCTCGGCAGCGGACCGCAATTGCCTGACTTTGGCGACCCAATTGCTGGACTATGGCGCATCGGTCGACGCGCGCGACCGTTTCGGCGCCAGACCTCTCAGCCATGCTGCGAGATCCGGCCATCTGGAGATGGTCGATCTCCTGCTGGCGCGCGGCGCACCAATCGATGCGCGCAACCTGGCCGGCGCCACCGCACTGTATTTCGCCGCTGAGGGCGGCCATCTGCCGGTCGTGCAGCGGCTGATCGAACGCGGTGCGGACGTCAAACTGACCGGCCGCAGCGGAGTCTCACCGGTTGCCGCAGCCGCATATGCGGGCAGCGATGCGATCGTCGAGGCGCTGCTCGCGCATGGCGCCGACGAGCGCGTGCCCGACGAAACCGGCAAGCCGCCGATTGTCTACGCCGCCGCCCGAGCCCAGCTCGACATCGTGAAGCGGCTGCTCGCGCGCAATATCGACATCAACGCCCGCTACGCCAATGACCTCACCCTGCTGATGTGGGCTTCGGGCGCGGACGAGAAGGTTCCGGAAGCGGAGGCGATCAAGGTCGTGGCATATCTCTTGGACGGCGGCGCGCATATCGATGACCGGGACGCCCGCGGCCGCACGGCCCTGATGATCGCCGCGGAAGGCGGCCGTGCGGAGATCGCCGCTCTGCTGCTTGCGCGAGGAGCCGATCCAGCGCTCAAGGACAAGGCCGGCAAACGCGCCGCCGATCTCACCTCCCTGTCGTCGCTGCGTGAACGGCTGGCAGCGCCCTGAACAGACTCGGCGCATCAGCCCCTACAAACCTGCCAGATATTCCGCCAGCGCCGCAAGGTCGTCGGGAGGTGTGGCGAGCATCAGATCGGTCATCCCGGGGTTATTGCCGCGCGCGCGGGTTCGGAAATCGGCAATCGTCTTGGCGAGGTATTCGCGGCTCTGCCCGGCCAGTCGCGGCACGGTGCTGCCACCCTGAAAATGATCGAAATGGCAGCCGGTGCATCCCACCGAGTGCTCGGCGCTGAGCGCCCGCGCGGCAATATCCTTCGGCGCCCGGGGTTGTCCCAGATCAGGCCACGGCTTTTTCGAAAAATATTCCGCAATCGCCAGCATGTCCTGCTTCTCGAAGGGCGAAGCGATCGCCTGCATGATCTCGTTCTTGCGGTCACCCCGCTTGAAGTCGCGAAGCTGGATGTAGATGTATCCGAGTTGCTGTCCCCAGATGACGGGAATGTCCTTGTTGGTCGGCTTGCCGTCCTGACCATGGCAGCCGGCGCAGATTTCGACCTTGTCCGCGATGCCTTGGGCAGATGCCGGCCCTGTTCCTGCACTCAACGATGCTGCGAGGAAAAGCGCGCAAGACAGCAGCCCGTCCGACGCGCGGCATGCGGGTCGATTCCGTGAAGAATCAAAGAGAAGCGGGGCCGCAACGGCCCC
>Ga0265339_10001700_pt1 | contig 16213 bp, 4 predicted proteins | sample 4CB219metaG_FD_202085 | JGI IMG/M metagenome (GOLD analysis project Ga0265339, IMG submission 202085) | Rhizosphere microbial communities from Carex aquatilis grown in University of Washington, Seatle, WA, United States - 4-CB2-19 metaG | ecosystem: Host-associated > Plants > Roots > Rhizosphere... | reverse complement strand
ATCGGCACGCCGCTGGCATCCACGCCGCTGCACTTCCAGATGCGGGCCAGGTCGTCGCAAATAATGGTGCCGTCGGCCTGCAGATCGTTGAACCGCGCGAACAGGTTTGCCGGCAGCGGCTTGCCGTTGGCGTCGGTCACCGGCTGGGCGGTATCGGCCTTGGTGATCCTGCCGTCACCGTTGGTGTCCTTGCGGGAGACGTAGTTATCGCCTTCCTTGCTGATGGCAAACACCGGGATGACCTTGCTGCCATCAATCCGCCCCACCATCAATGCGGGCACTTCCTCCTCGGGCTTGATGCCCGCGGGCTTGCCATAGGCGCTCGAGACCGCCACCAGGTAGTTCTTGCCGCCGGCCTGGAAGTCGCCCAATGGCTGAATCCACCGCTCCTTGAACGCCCTTGGCGTCATGGCCGAGAAGTCCCACAGGTTCTCGATCTGCCACGTGCCGGTCTTTTCGTCCATGAGGAAGGACGTGTTGGTCCACATATCCCACATGCGGCGATTGCCGGTGCTGAAGGATGGCCTGACAGCGTTTCCGAACAGGCCATAGGTAAACCACAGGTTCTTGCCGCTCTTGTCGAACATCAGGACTCTGTGCCCGGCCTCGGCCACGCCAACCATGCCCTCGGCATTGAGTGCGAGGCTGACCTGGACGTCATCGGGATCCGCGCCCCAGCCCGGTGCCTTTTGGAAGAAGAAGCGATCTGGCTGAACCTTGCCGTACGGGCCGTCGCCCTGGCCGATCGTGCGGGTCTGCTTCAATGCGTTGGGATTGGCGGCATCGAGGATGTGAATCTTGCCGGTCTTGTGCGATGCCACCGCCAGCATGCCGTTGCACGTATTGACGCAAGCGGGTTCGGGCACGACCTTGGATTCGGCGACCTTTTTGCCGGCAGCGTCGATCGCGACGAGTGTGTCGCCGCTGATGACCCACAGGACGTTGTTCTTGTCATCGCCGGCGACACCCTTAGGCGAGGCGATGGGCAGCGTCTTTTCGATTGTGCCATCGGCGATCTTGATAACGTAGAGCATGTTGCCGGCGGCATTGGCGACGTACAAGCGGTCGCCAAGGGCAGCCATCGAATAGGCCCCTGTGCCGGGGACTGGATACATATGCCCCGTTTCAGAGCCGGCCCATGGCATGACCTTGCCGGTGGCGACATCGACGCGGGTCAGGCGGCTTTCGCCCTTGGCCTTATTCTGCTCATACAGGAAGTAGATCACTCCATCCTTCACGACAAGGCCTTGCACGAAGCTGCTACCAGGCAGCGACCAGACAATCTTGCCAGTCGCGATATCGAAGCTGCGAAGGGCAGTATGCCCCTCCGAAAGGCTCTCCAGCATTATCAGCGTGTTCTTGGTGCCAAAGGCGACCATGCCGGGGTTCGCCGAGGCGTTCAGGGAGCCCCACGGGACATCGCCGCCTGTGTCGCCGACGGGGGCCAGGTACTTCCACCGGAAGTCGCTCTCGACCAGGCGAACGTCGTAATCGCCGGCAGGGATGGTCTTGCCGATGAAGTCGCGAACGGGCAGCCAGAACGAGTAAGTGCCCTTAGGAAGCGGCAGGTTCTGGAAGAGGTACGCAATCAACATTCCGTCTTTAGTAAACACGCCGGCACTCTTGACGCCCTCATCCTTACTGACGATGAACTGGCCGTCAGCGGTGCGTGGCGCCTGTATGGTCGTCTGAACGGCGCCAACATCAAGGTGCCCGCCGCGGTCCTTGCCCTGAATATCGTCCGTCGGGGCCTTGACGCCGGCCAACTGGGCAGTGCCCCACCCCCCAGTCGCAGCGCGATCCAGGGCCCAGGGCACAACGGTCGTCGTTGTGAAATCGCCGGCCTCGATATTCTTGAACGCCACGGGCATCGACACCGAGTGCAGGTCCAGGCCCGGCTTATTGTCCAGGGCAGTCACATACTGCCAGCCGGTCAGGATCTTCTTGGGGGTCTGCTCGTTCATCTGCCCGATGAACAGGCCGAAGTAGAGGTTGTGGTCAGACTGCAGGTTGGCGGGCGTGTCGATGTTCAGACATTTTCCCGAACCGGCGATGCAGTTGTTGAAGATCACCGCGTTCCTGGTGGCCGCCAGGCTCATGCCCATCTCGGTGCAGTTGGCCACGGTGCAGTTGACCACCACGCAGTCCGAGCCGCCGTTGACCACGATGCCGAAGCTGCCCTGGTCGACAAGGCAGTTCTCCATTCGGGCCTTTTCTGACTTAGTCACCAGCAAGCCATTTGAGCATGCGGTCGCCCGCACACGTGCGACAGTTGTGGACCGGGTGGCATTTAGAACCACGCCCGTGCCCATGGCATTCTTGATTGTCAGGTCACTTATCCGGGCGTTGGAGCCGCCTTCGACGAGGATACCGTTGACCTGGCCCTTGGCGTCGATAATGGTCTTGTCCACACCTGCGCCCTTGAGGCTCACTCCGGCGGGCACCACAACGCTGCCGGCAATCGTGCCCGCGGGCAGCACCACCACGTCGCCAGGCTTGGCGGCGGACAGCTTTCGTTGTACGTCGTCTATGCCCTGGGCCTGTGCGCCAAAGGCCAACACCACGGCCAATACCGGAATCCACAGCTTCATTCGAGACTCCTCAAACGTATTCGCGACTCTCGGCAATTCCATTCGGTCTTGCCACATACCAACACTGAAACACGATGCATCGCAGTATGGACTGCAAAGAGCAACTTCGTTCCACAAAAGGTCAATCCTGTGCCATTTCCTCTACTGGCCACCCGAAGCCGGAGTGGTCGGTGCCACGACCTTGCCGTGGAAGATAAGTTCGCCAAGACGGATGTTGCCAACCGGCCAACCAATGCCGCCAAAGCCCGCTCGTTCAAAACCGGGCGTGTGGGCGGGATACTTGTCGCCATAGATGCGGAACTTGTAGCCCACGATCGGCGTGGCAAACTTGTGCGAGTGTATCGCCGAGTCCGACAGCAGCGGCGGGCAGTCCAGCCAGATCTTCTTTTCGGGATCCCAGACCTGCACAACCAGGTTCCGCAGCCATGACTCCGGATGCGCGGCGTCCTCGACAAAGGTCATGCCATCGACGCTCATCTTGTCCTTGCTATCCACGGTAATGACGATCTTTCCTGACCACCCGTTTTCAGACGCCATGACACTGACCCAGTTCAGCCAGGGATCTTTCGGGGCCGCCAGCTTGCCGTCGGTGAGGGCGCCCAGGTCGATCTGGTAGACATTCGTCGGGAAACGGTCGTCAGTGATGTGGACGGTGGCCTTGGCGGCCGTCAGGAGATTATCCGTCAGCGGCAGCGTCACCTGCGCAGCCTCGCTGCGCCACGGTGGCTGGATCGTTGCCAGCGTGTCGGCCACTGGGGCGGTGGCCAGGCGTGACTTGCCCTGGTCCGTCAGTTGGATCCTCCACTTCTCGCTGCCGTCGACGCCCAGACGAACCACCTCGCCCTGCCACGTGCCGACCAGCAGGTCCTTGTCGCCAATCCAACTGGCCACAGGGCTGGATACGTACTGCCGCTCAAGGAGCACCTTGCCCTGATCGTCCAGAACGTAGAGCGTGCCCAGGTCGCTGCCCAATACGATCTTCTTGCCGTCGGGCGACAGCTTGACGTTGTGCACCCAGTCGTCGCCGCGGAAGACCCACTCGACCCCGCCGTCGGCGGCATACCACCGCAGGTCCTGGCGAAGGTTCACCGCCAGGTGCTTGCCGTCTGAAGTCAGGTGGATGTTGTCGGGCAGGGCGAAGATCGTGTTGATGACCTTGCCGTCGCGGATTACGAAGATGCGGCCACCCCACGTATCCGACCAGGCCGCCACGGTCTTGCCGTCCTCGCTGGTGCAGCCTCCCTGGAACGTGCCATTTTCAGCAACCTTGGCCTGCCAGAGTATCTCGCCCGTGGTGGCCTTGTAGGCCGTCGCGGTCATGCCTTCGAGGGTAATGAGCGTGTTCTCGCCCTGAGCCACGATGAACATTTCCTTGCGGGCGGTTTTCCACCAGTCGAGCGACCAGAGCTTCTTGCCGTCCTTGGACCATACGATCATGCCCAGGTTGCCGGCGTTGGCGATCCACTCGCCCTTGGGCGAGACGACGAAGTTATTGGTGTGGTCCACGAACGGGGAGTAACCCCACCAGAGGGTCTGCCGCTGCGCCATGCCGTACGTCGCGATCCGCCGCACCGGCTTGCCGTCAAAGCCCATCTGGTACAGGTGGTACCCCTCGGGCGTGAAGACGTCATACCCTTGCACGTACACGCCGGCCGCACTGGCCTGGGGGCCGTAACCATAGTGATGCCCCACGCCGCCCCGGGCGCGGACTGCGCCGCTGGCCGTGTCGATAACGTAGTAATTGTCCGTCCAGTTCATCGCGTTAAGGATGGCGGTGGAACCGTCCGGGCTGACGGCTACGTCACGCAGGTGCGGGCCGAACGTCTTGTCAATCGGCAGCGTCGTGAGGTTAGGCGTAGCGTGGCCGGCCTTGGACGCCAGGCCACCCTCCACCTGCACCTGCTGCTGGGCCTTTTTACCGGAGATCAGCTCGATCGCCTCCAGCGTGACCGAAGGCCCGGCGTTAATCGGCACGATCATCGTGCCACTGCTCTTGATCGGGAAGGATTCCTGCATCACCGTACCGTCTGCGTCAACAAGGCGCAAGCGAACAGGGTAGCTCATCTTGGGGCCATTGACAGCCAACTCCCAGCTAAGGGCCTGACCGGCCTTGAGTTTGTCGGTGGCCTTGAGGCTGACCGACTCGATGGGCTTGGGCAGAATCGCAAACAGCCTCGCCGGCATCGACCGCAGGTCGACAACGGTCTCGCTGGAGACTGGCTGCATCGACATGACTTCGTAGACGGTCTTGTCCTTGGCATCGAGCTTGATGGGCACAGCCTGCGGCGTGCGGTAAGTGAGGTATGACCCCAGCCGCCACATCTGCCAAGGCTCCAGGTCGGGCAGGTCATTGTTGAGCGCCCAAACAAACCGGCCCTCGCCGTTTATGCGCTCGGTGAGCATGATCTCGGGATTCTCCAATTCCGCCACCGGCGGAACGACCGAACCCATAGCCTTGTTAATGCCCAGGGCCTCCTCCTTGAAAATCTTGGGCAAGGTGTACCACGCCAAGTCGTTGTTCATTATGCCCAGGCCCTTCTCCACCTGGTCAAAACTGACGTTCAGGGGAGTAAAGCCCTTGACGTACTCCGCGCGGCAGTTACCGTCGCAGAAGATGGTAACTCCGGCCGCCTGCGCGTCGGCGAGGACCTTGGCCAGTTCCGGCTCGATCTCCACCCGCTGACCTACAACTACCAAGGCCTTGTACTTCTTCAGCGTGTCGGCCTTGACGTCCTCGGCGTACAGGAACGAGGCGGGCCGATGGGTGCAAAGGAAGGCGTTATAGGCTTCATATAGTCGCTCGAAGTAGTCGCCCGCCAGGTACCCGTCCCACCACTCCAGGCGGATCATGCGCTTGGAGACGACCAGCGCAACACGGTCGTTGGATTCCAACGTCGTCAGCCATGGACCATAGTTCTTAAGGATTCCGCTCATCGAGCGGTAGGCCGAGACCTGCCCCTGCCAGGTCGAACGAACGTCTTCGCTACTGCCAGGGGTTGCACCAGTCATGCCGCCAAGCCGCAAATGCTTGTACGGAACGGGGTCGCTTTCCCAGCCGGTGCCATCGGCGCCTCGAACGGCCTGACCCAGAACGATGGCCCCGATCTGCCCGCCCGAGCCATCTTCATTCCATGTCTCGGGATGGCCAAACGCGCGCTTGCCCGGCCGCTTGTAGAAGTCCACGTTGTGCAAGGTCGTAAACGGGAACTGCAACTGCTCCGCCTGGCAGAACAAATCGCTCTCGGCGGCACTACCGAAGCTCACCGGGGGATAAAGGCCCGACATACGATACGGCCCAGTAACCGCATTAAGTTTGCCCGGCGCCCCCGCCTGAAGGCCGACGTTGAGGACCTTGTCAGCATCAGGTATCAGGTTAATTATGATGTCGCTGTAGCGATCGGCCTTGGGGTCCCACTTGCCCGTTTCCAGGATCTTCTTGCGGAGGGCCACCCAAGTCTCTGTCTTTTCGTTGATGCGTTTGAAGGCCATGACAGGGTCAACCCACCAGTTCATCGCCCATGACCAGCCTCTGAACGCGGTATAGTCGTTCAGCTTTGTGGAGATATCCTTGACGATCTTCTGAGAGCCCAGTTCGCCGTAGTATGCAAACCATCCTCCGTTGGGTCCCTTTTCGCCTTCCTTCAGCATGGGCAGCATCGAATCCATGTGCATCAGGACGGACTGCTCCTCCATCCCAAACGCGCCGCGGGCGCCGATCATGTGAATGTTGAAATTCTCGACCATCGCCTTCTCGGGCGCCACGCCGGCGGGATCCTGCTTCAGGCGAGCAATCACGTCCTCATCGCCAGTCGGCGGAGCCATAACGTCCACCATGTCGCCAATGCGATCGATGAACATGTTCAATCCAATGCGACGCGATCGTTCGATCTTCGCCTCAATGTCGGACGCCGTGTCATAGAACAAGTACGCAGGCGAACGAGTTACGTTGCCGTACTCGCCAGTCAACGGGTGAGCCCCGTCGCCGCCCTGAATGATGTTGAAGACCGGCCGCTCCTGCAGCCCAGGCCCGATCACCAGCACCTGCGGGGCCACAGTCATGCTTTCCACGGCCGTCGTAAGCAGGTAACGCCCCGGGCGTAGCTTGGCGGTTGTCGCCGCCGAAATGGCCGATTTGGCGGTTGCGGCGTTCCACTTGAGGTCGCCGCCTGTCAGCTTGAGAACCTCCGCGCCGGTTGATTCATCACGCAGGCTTAGGACAAGGGAAGCGGGGACCTTCCCATCCCCGCCCCTGACGATCACCGTTACCGGGATCGCTTCTCCACGGCCAAAGTACACGCGGTTGAGCGGCGTAAGGATGTTCACTGTTCCGCGGCTGCCTGGTTGGCGAATTTCGATAGCGGCATCGAGCCTGTACTCACCGTACCCGACACGGATCTGATAAAGACCCGACGCATCCGCGGGAACAGTCACCTTGCCATCCACCACCGCCAGCGTCTGCCATCTGGAGTCATTGAACCTGGCCAAAAGGACTGGCCAATTGGGCGTGAGCTTCTTAGTAGGAGTCTGGATCGTGATCGCAACAGGCACGGCCTGACCGGCCGTCCAGACGTCGGCGCCGTACTCCATGCGGACAGTTTCCACGTCCGAATGTACGACCCTGACGAGCTTGCCGGTCTTACGGTCATAGACCTGGAACATCTCGGTCGGGTTGGCACGCTTTATGAAAACGCGATCGCCCCATACCCGTACCGTCAGTCGATCACCCTTAAGGTCCCCCATCTCAAGCTTGATCTTGCCGCTGGGCTTGCCGTCCTTGTCATAAATGTCGATAGTGTCAGTGTTGGACTTCATGACGTACACGTTGCCCGCGTCGTCGGCATCAAAGTCGCCGTCGAAAGCCGTCCAAGCCTGGCCCTGGCCACCGATTCCGGCATTGAGCGACCACAGTTTTTTGCCATCAAAGGCGATCGCATTGATCACCCCACTGGGCCCCGAGACGTAGAACCGCTCAAGAGGCTCCGCCATCCGTACACGCAATATCATCCAGGTGGGATTCTCGCCACAGGCCTTGATGTCGTATACCGCCACCTTCTTGCCAGCGGGCGTGAAACGAATCATTCGTTGACGGTGCGTGTCGGGGAGGTAGAAGTCGCCGCTAGGACCCGTTGCTACGTCGCTGGGCGACATGTATCCGACCGTGTCGTTATCCAGAAACTCGCCTCGAAGGCCTGCCAACTCATCCAGCTTTGGGCTGAACAGCCGAAGGGACGAGTCCATGTGAGCGCAAGCAACGCCAATGATGCCACCGGTGTTGACGGCCACGTTCGATACAGCATGCGAAGGCCTCCAACCCGTCTTACCTGTTCCGTCCGGCGTGAACTGCAGAACGTAACTCTGGGACATCACATACACATGGCCGTCGCGGCCGATGGCCAGATGCTGTCCGCTACCCCCAACATCTTTTTGTTCTCTGGAGATAAGGTTCTCCACGGCACCGGCCCAGGCACTGGGGCATAGCACCAGAGCGAGCATAATTGCGAGGAGCGGGAAACGCGGTCGCGAATACTGGGCATTGGAACTGGATAGTGAGGTTAGGCCGTGAACTTCCATGAGAATTCCCATCTTTGCCATGTGGTTTCTTTTCTACAGCTTCGCAAGAGTGCGGACGCTCTTTATCAAACTAATACATGATTCAACCGGCGAGTGTCGGACCTGTTCCGACAAAAACCCAGACCGTATGCTATTTTTTCTCGTTGACACAACCCTTTTGGGTGTTATTCTGTAAATGTTGCCACTATTCGGAGTTTCACAATGGATGGTCCAATTGACGGTAATAAATGCCGCCGTGTGCTGGAGACGATCCGAGGCCAGATCGTCAGCGGTGATTATTCCGACAATCGGCGACTGCCCACACGAACGGAGATCGGGAAGCAGTTCGGCGTCGGCATGGCCACAGTGCAAAAGGCATTGGAGACTCTCGCCCGCGACGGGTTTCTTACAGCCAAGCCCGGCGCTGGCACCTACCTGGTGGAATACGCCCCCCACGAGTGCTGCTTTGGGCTGGTTCTGCCCAATCCGTCCGCCACGGCCTCGCCGATACACGACGAGGCGGTTCGACAGGCCGCCAGAATGCTGGATAACGGCACCTCCATACAGTTCCGAATCTATGGGATTTCGAGTGTGGTGCAGTATCGTCAGGACACTGATCGCCTTATACAGGACGCGGCCAGCCATCGATTGGCGGGCCTGATATCCCCGTTCTACTGTGGTGAGCTCAGCGACACGCCTGTCATGACCACGCCGGGCATACCGAGGGTGTTTTCATCATACGTAAACCACCCCGAAGCTTGCCGGGTGGGGCCTGACGGCGGCTACTTAGAAATGGCACTGGAGTACCTCCGGTCGCGAGGCCGTCGCAGGATCGCCCACCTGCAGATTGAGTGTGAAACCGGCGCGAGCATGCACGATTTCGAGCAGGAGTTACGCCGGCGTGGCCTTGAAGTACGCCCGTACTGGAATCAACGCATAACGGCGGGCCTAACCGCCAGTCCCGCCGCGAATCTCGTCCGTCTGCTTATGGAGCTTGAGGGCGACAAACGCCCCGATGCCCTGCTCGTCCACGATGATAATCTGCTGAACAGCGTGGTCGCAGGGCTGTTGGCCTCTGGCATCCGAGGTGGTGACGATCTGGAAGTGGTCTCCCTGGCCAACTTCCCCTCGCCACGCCCACAGGGCGTCCAGGTCCAGCGTATTGGTTATGATTGGGTGGAGCTGCTCCGCCAGTCAATCCACACGATCAGGCAGGCCCGCCAAGGCCACAAACCGCCGCCCGTCTTGCTGCCGGCTGTTTTTGAGGAAGATCTGCCCTTCCACAGGCCCATGGGGCGTTCACCCGCTATTGCAGGCCTATACTATGGCAAGCGGGCCGCCGAGCCGCAGCAGTTCTTGTAAGGCAGATCTTGTAACAGCAGTCAGTGAAAGTCTTGTAACAGCAGTCAGTGAAAGTCTTGTAACAGCAGTCAGTGAAAGTCTTGTAACAGCAGTCAGTGTTGAAACAACCAGGTTCCCCCGTGGCAGCACCGACATGCCGCCGCCAAGATCATTACAACAGGAGGTGAGACGCCCATCGGCGGGCACCGATTTGGTGTTTGATTGGCTCTGCCGTTGTAAACGCATTTCACATCGTTTGGCATCGTGCCGAACAAAGGTTGCCTGGCACACCCAGGCGCAGGACTACTCGATGTCCTTCAACAAGGAGAAGAAAATGGCAAGGTCAAGTCTTTTGGTTGTGATCGGCTTGCTCGTGGCAAGCATTGCAATTCCTGCCTTCGCGCAGTACACCGAACAGGTATTCAATTTCGCCCCTGCGTATGGCAACGGCAGTACCTGGTATACGGGCTATGACAGCCCAGCCTACGCCAATGGCGACATTAAAACCACCGACACGCTGTGGAATGCGTGGCCCACCTTTGGGCAGGGCAACGGTTGGATCGATGTCTACGGCGGGCACGCAACCGACGGCATACACGCGGCCAATAATTCGGCCCCCACTGCCTGGAACGTGGACGGCCTCAAGTTCGAATGTGGCTATGACTTTAACACCACCCTGAGCGGCGCCAAAGCCGGGTGGCAAACCGGCTACCCTGGTATCACCAGCACGGCCGCTTACGTCTATGACTACTATGCCGCGGTGTGGAATCCGTACACCAGCCAACCGACGGTGAACCCCGATACCGGCCTCCCCGTCTACCCATGGCTCGCCAGCCTGCACAAGCTCGAAGACCAGAACATCCAAGTCCCGGGCGTGGGTGACTGGGGCGTCCGCATTGGCAACCTCCAGCCGGGCAAGTACCGCGTCTACACCATCAATATCGACCCCAACAACTCGGGCTGGTTGACCGATGTCAGCATCGGCACGAACCTGCAGGGCCCGCTGGCTACCCCGGATCGCGTGGGCTGCACCTATGCCGAGGACGAGGCCAGCCACTGGGCCCTGGGCAAGAACTACGACATGAAGGAAATCACCATCACCAGCACCGATGACTGGGCCAGCATCATCCTGAGCCCGGTTGCTGGCTGGGCCGGCATGAACGCCTTCCAGATCGTCAGGCTGCCCGACTCGATAATCGGCGACGCTGACCGCAATGGCAAGGTAGACTTCCAGGATTACCTGGCCCTCGAGTCCACCTTCGGCTCCAACGTTACCCCAGGCACCGGCGCCGACTTCGATAAGAATGGCATCGTTGACTTCCAGGACTACCTGGCCCTCGAAGCAAATTTCGGTTTTGGCACGGTGGCCGCGCCTGAGCCGATGACCCTCAGCCTGCTGGGTCTGGGCGGTCTGGCCCTGATTCGCCGTCGCCATGCTTAAAGCCGCCTGCGGGCAACGATAGCAGCACAACGCCCGCCAATGCCGTAGGAAGTATATGTTTTTGGTTGTTCTATCCTGTTGTATTGATGACGCCAAGCCTGACGGCCAATTGCCGCCAGGCTTGGCGGAAGTCTCATGGAGTTCACCAGACGGCGGCACCTGGGATGGTCCCGGATTCCGCCGTCTTCCTATTTGCCTGCGCGTTGATAGCAGGATGAAATGGTTCAATGATACAACAAAACCATAATAAAAAAGGCAGCCTACGTATGGCCATCAGTCTCATTCCGTTGTATCCTCTGTGCCTGTTTCTGTCGTGAACGTCTGAATCGGGAGATAGTGAATGTATGTAGGTGTGGATTATTACCCAGAGCATTGGCCTCGCAGTAGATGGGAGACCGATGCCAGGCTCATGCAGCAAGCCGGATTCAACGTCGTAAGACTGGCCGAGTTTGCCTGGGTCCAACTCGAGCCCCAAGAAGCTGTCTTCGACTTCGCATGGCTCGACGACGCCCTGACTGTTCTCCACAAGCACGGCATCAGTGCCATCCTGGGCACCCCCACCGGCGCGATGCCCGCCTGGTGCGCCCACAAGTACCCCCAAACGCTCGCCCTCAAGGCCGAAGGCAACCGCACGGTGTGGGGCGGCCGAAAAAACAATTGCTTCTCCGACACAACATTCCGCCGCCTGAGCCAGGGAATTACAACGGCCATGGCGGAGCACTACGCCGACACCCCCAACGTGATCGGCTGGCAGAGCGACAATGAATATGGCTTCGCGTTTTGCTACTGCGACACCTGCCGGGCGGAGTTCCAGGAGTATCTCCGCCGCAAGTTCGGCACGCTGGCGCGGTTCAATGAGGCCATGGGCACCCATTTTTGGAGCCACCGAATCGGCGACTGGGCGGAGATTCCCATTCCCACCAGCGATGCATTCCACAGCCCCCATCTCCTCCTGGAGCACCGGCGATTCCATTCGTGGCTTCATGTGAGGTTCCAACATGAGCAGGTGGAAATCCTCCGCCGCACATGCCCAAAGCACTTTGTCACGCATAACCTCATGGGCTTGACTGCCATTGACGTGGACTACTGGGATCTGGCCAAGGACCTCGATCATGTCAGTTGGGACAACTACCCGCTGTTCGAGGATGGCCCGCCGACTTCCCCCGCCGCCGGCGCGGATCTCATGCGAAGCGTCAAGAGACGCAATTTTTGGATCATGGAGCAGTCGGCAGGCCCCCATGGCGCCGGCAACTTCGGCCGCAACCTCAAGCCCGGCGAACTGCGACAGATCAGCTACCAGCAACTTGCTCACGGGTGCGACGGGCAGATATGGTTCCGCTGGCGAACATGCACCGCCGGGCGGGAGCAGTACTGGCACGGCCTGTTGGGCCACGACGGGCGGGCACTCCGCCGCTACGAAGAGGCGGCCAAGGTCGCCCGCGAATACCACGCGTTGGCTGACGAACTGGCTGGCACCACGGTCAAGCCAGAGGTCGCCTTCGTCTTCGATTATGACAGTATCTGGGCGTTCAATTTCCAGGGGGCTTACCAGCTCCAGAAGGACACCGACAGCCGGTGGCTCAACAATCACTACCTGGAAGCCATCCGGCGGTACTACGAGGCCCTGTACCGAGCTGGTGTGAACGTGGACTTTGTCCGTCCCGGCGATGATCTGTCCGGGTACAAGGTTGTCTTCGCACCTCACCTGTACGTCCTGCCCGATAGCGTCGCCAATTCGCTCGCCCAGTTCGTAGAGCGTGGCGGCGTCCTGGTCACCGACAGCCGCACGGGCGTCAAGGATGAGACCGGCCTGTGTCACGAGCGTACGCTGCCGGGGCTGCTCTCCCAGTGCCTGGGAATCGAGATCGAGGAATACGAGTCGCTGCGTCCAGGACTGGAGTATGTCATTCGCGGCGCAGGCGAGATGGCAGGTGATTTCACCGCAGTAATGTTCGCCGACTGGATCACGCCACGCGGCGCCAGCGTTCTGGCAAGTTACACGCCTTGGCACGTCGAGGCATTCGCCGCCGCCACGGTACATAACTTCGGCAAGGGCCGCGGGTACTATGTGGGCACGATTTTCAAGGAACCCGCCTTCTACGACCGTCTGATTGCCCAGGTACTGGCGAGTGCAGACATCCAGCCTGCGGTCAAGCCGCCCGTGGGCGTCGAGGTGTCGTATCGACAGGGGCAAGGTAAGGAGTTGCTGTTCCTGGTGAACACCACAGAACAGCATAAGACTGTATCCGTTCCCCCAGGCAAGACCGAACTGCTTACGGGTCGGACCACCACAGAAACATTGGACCTCGGCCGCTTGGAAGTGGCCGTGGTCAAGCTGAAGTAGCTCCAAGGAGTGTTTGAAGTGAAAACGTTCGTGATTCGAGAGCCGCTCGCCCGCGAGTGGAACAATGAGTTCGTGTATTTCGACGTAAGCTTTGCCCAAGGCCAGCAGAAGGACGATCGGCTGACCTTTGTAACCGCCGGCGATGGCGGCCCACAGGCATTGGCCACACAGATCACGGACATCAACCGCCACAGCGACGGAAGCATTGCGTCGGCAAAGGCGTGGTGCCGCGTGGACCTCAAACCCGAGCAGGCGATGGAATTGCAGCTCCAGCCGCTTGTCAGCCCGTCGCTGAACGACAGCCCGTACTGGCGTGAGGGAAGCGAGTGCATCGAGGTAGGCAACGCCATCATGGCGGCGCAGGTGCCACTTAGCGGCGTATATCGTCCCAATTCGATCCCCGGGCCCGTAATGGCGTTGCGGCTGGGCACCGGCCGGTGGATGGGGCGCGGCGTTATTCAGGCAACAAAGGAAGTTCTCCTGCGGACCGTTCTGGTGTCGCAAGGTCCCCTCTTTGTGCGATGGCAGACCACGCTGGCCCGTGAGGGTCGGGTGCTAGCGCAGTTTGATTGCACACTCTGGACCGGCGAGGACATCATCCGCATCGATGAGACCACCAGCTTCGACAGCGACCTGGCGTACGACCTGGACCTGTTCCCGGGCCTTGTGCCCGACCGCTTCCTCGTCTGGGGCGGCGGCTGGTGCGGTAATTCGCCTAACATTCGCCCCCTGGACTACGCACGCGCCGAGGAACTCGGCACCGTCGACTGGAACAGCGGCCATCACCAGATGAGCCTGGCCTGGATGGGACTATACCGCGATGGCGCCGAGCCATTCGTCGGCGTGGTCGAACTCGACAGCGGCGCTTGGACCAACCTGTCGTTCAACCGTATCGGCGCATTCGCCAAGCCGCCCGAGTCACTGGTGCTGCACTTCCCGCTGCCGGGCGGACGCAAGGTCTATGCACTGGTCTGCTGCCGGGCCGCCCTGAACACCCAGCACCTCAACGGCCGCCAATACAACCATATAGCTGAGATCCACGCCCGCTGGGCGGAGGTGCCGCTGCAGAAGGTCAAGGACTGGGTGCTGGAATGGGATGATCGCGAACCACAGCGTCCGTTCCTGCAGTGCGATGTCGACGGAGTCGCCAAGACCCGCGCCAAGATCAAGGCTAATTCCGACATGCGACGGCCCTACGAAGCCTGGGCCTCCGGCTTGGAGGATGCCAAGAAACCGATCACGGTGCCCGAAGGGCTGCCAGCTTACGAAAAGGCGGTTGCCGAAGCCAAGGCGCGATCGTTGGTACCTACCATCGGCGCCAGCCCGCTGACCGTTCTGTGGGTGGCATTGGAGAAGGAAAGCTACGCCCGAGAGGCCGTCGTTGAGCTTGACAAAGGCCTCCAGAGGATAGTCGACCGCGTCTGGCAAAAGGGCGTGCTGATGGACGTGGTGATCTTCGATGGACGTCACATGAAGCTGTGGCTTGGGGCGTACGACCTGCTAAAGGGCGGCGGGTTCATCGATGAAGCCACCGACCGCCGCATCAAGCGACACTTTGCCTTCTTGGCATACTGCTTCGACGACCCTGAGTACTTCCCGCAGGAGGCCAATCTCCGCAGCGAAAACGATCCCGAAGGATTCTACGCAGGGCTTGGACGCAGGATCGGCAACGCCGTCTGTCCGCCCAACTTCCACACGGAATACTACACCACGTACGGCATCATGGGCTGCTGCTTCCGCAGCCATCCGCGAGCCGAGCACTGGCGAAAACGCGCTTGCGCGATGTTCGACCGCCAACTGGAGGTGCACTACTACGAGGGCGGCTGCTACTGCGAGAGCCCTAACTACCACTCGCATGCCTTCAGCGAACTTAACCAACTGGCGATCTCCCTGCGCCGCGCGGGAGAGCGGGACTTCTACCAGCACCCGCGGTTCAAGCAGCAGTTCGAGCACTTCATCCGCATACAGACTCCGCCCATCGTGCTCAGCACAGATGCACGCCAGCACTTCTTCCTGCCATGGAGGTGCATCGACCCCACGCAGGAACGGGTCGCCGTCATGCCGGGCAATGGCAACACCGGCGTGAACTGCAGCGACCAGGCGCTGCCGCTTGAACTGGCGGTGGCCGGTCAGATTTATCGCGACAGCGACCCTGCACTGTCCCGCCGATGTATGACAACTTGGCGCCGCGCGGGCAGGCCATGCTCGACGTTCCAAGACGATCTGACGTTCCTGCTTATGGTCGATCCCACCCTCGACGGCGAGGAAACACTCAACCTGGGCAGCGATCTTCGCAACGGAGCGTTCGTCACGTTCCGCGGCAAGCCCGAGACTAGGGACGAGGTCTTTGTCCTGGTCAAGAACGGCACCGCCACCCACCACATGGACCCCGATGACGGTGGATTCACCATCTGGGCCTACGGTTCGCCCATCGCCAGCGACTACGGCTACCACACGACGCACATGGGGCGCATGGCAGGCACCGGCAGCACCTCCGATCACAACTGCGTGCAGTTTGACAACAAGTCCTGCGGCTACATGGGCATCGAGCAGACGCTGCCGCCGGAGAAGTTCGTATCGACGGACCTGGCCGACCTGCTGGTCAGCTACTTGCCCAATACCAACCTCCAGGGCTCTAGCCACATGGACCGCATCCCCATCCAGCGGATCGAGCACAGGCGCTACACGCTGTTCGTGAAGCCCCACTACCTGCTGGTGTTCGATAGCATCATCCAGTGCGTCTACACGCACAAGTGGTGGCTGCACGCGCAGGCAAACGATATCAAAATCGATGGCCCGCGCGTGCGTTTTGCCGGAAAGTTCGGCGTGGACTTGATGGCCGAGTTCATCACTCCATCGGTCCCGCAGATTGTCACCGGAGAACTCGGCGTGATGAAGCATATCTACGCCGAGCAATCCATGGCAAAGGATTGGCGCGTCTTTGTC
>Ga0265339_10001699_pt1 | contig 16243 bp, 12 predicted proteins | sample 4CB219metaG_FD_202085 | JGI IMG/M metagenome (GOLD analysis project Ga0265339, IMG submission 202085) | Rhizosphere microbial communities from Carex aquatilis grown in University of Washington, Seatle, WA, United States - 4-CB2-19 metaG | ecosystem: Host-associated > Plants > Roots >... | reverse complement strand
AGAAGGCGGCAAAGACCTTCTTGGAAGGCGACGCAGCAATTGACGCGTTCATCGACAAAGGTATCGATGGGGTCCGCTTGTTGTAAGGCTATCCATATCAAACCTGCGGTAAGGCTCAATTGACAGTGGCTTGCGACGCGCCTAGGCTTTGGCTATGCAGATTGAGCTCACGCCCGCGCAAAACTCTTTTGTTGAGTTGGGTATCCAGGAAGGCCGGTATCGCGATCGCGAGGAAGCCGTAAAGGCTGCACTGGCCTTGTGGGAGCGGCGCGAGCGGGCAAGGGTGGAGTTACTTTCGTCGCTCGATGCCGCCGAACGGGCGCTCGATGCGGGTGAAGGCGAGGAATACACGGCTGAGAATCTGGGCGCGCTTGTCGAGTCTGTGAAGGCGCGGGGACGGGAAGTCCTTCAGAGAAAATGACCCGTATTCGGCTTGCACCCGCGGCGCGCCGCGATCTGGATGAAATCTGGATTTACGTTGCGCAGGAGAGCGGCAGCGAGGATGCGGCGACGCACGTTGTGGAGCGAATCGCCGAAAAGTTCGCGATGTTTGCTCGTTTTCCTTACATCGGAAGGGGAATTGGAGCGGAGAGGCATCCGGAGGTGCGCACGTTTCTGGCGGATCGCTACGCGATCTTCTATCGGCCCGCGGGGAGCGAGATTCGCATCCTCCGCGTGATTCACGCCAGCCGCGATGCAATGGCGGAGTACCTTGGGGAATAGCGTTTATGGCAGCGAAATGGAGTTGTGACACATTTTGTGTCACAATGGAAGCATGCCAAGTGTGAATCTTCGCCAACTCAGAGATACGCGCCAGCTCAAAGCGTGGCTGGAGGCCGGGGAGACCGTGGAGTTGCGGGAACGCAATCGTGTTGTGGGGCGGATTGTGCCGGAACGGTCGAAGTTACCCGCTTCCGAGTGGCCGGACTTTGCGGCGCGGCTCAAGGAAGACTTTGGGGAGCGCGTGATTCCTGCGGTGGACACTTTACTGGGAGAGCGTGAGCGGAGCCGCTACTAATGGTCTATGCGGACACCAGCTTCATCACGCCTGTTTATGTTCATGACACGCGCTCTCCTGAAACGATCAAGCGGCTGAGCAGTCTGCCATCGATTTGGATAACTCCGCTGAACCGTGCCGAACTTGCGCATGCCCTTGAACTCAACGTGTTCTGGGCCAAGCTCAGCGCATTCGAGGCAAACCGCGCGTGGAACCGCTTTGAATCGGATTTGACAAAGGGAGTATGGATCGGGGCGGTGATGCCGGACCTGGTCTGGAACACCAGCATCGATCTCGCGCGCCGCTACTCGGCGAAGATGGGCGTGCGCACGCTGGATACATTGCACGTGGCGTCCGCGCTAGAGCTGAAGGCAGAGCAGTTCTGGACCTTCGACGAGCGGCAGGCGAAGCTGGCGGATGCGGTGGGGCTGGATACGCGGGCATGATACGGGACGCGTTGCCAGGCGGCTCGCGCCGGTCTACTACTTTGGCGAATCGCGTTATGATTTCAGGAGGAGTTGCCCCGATGACAACCCGAATCGTTCGCATTGGAAATACGCTTACGGTTGAGATCCCGGAAGAGCTTGTCGCACAAGCTGCACTGCCTGTCGGCGAGCCGGTGGAGTGGGTTTCCAACGGGACTGGGAGCATTGCGCTTATCAAGAAGCCGGTGGGGGCTGCGGCAGGGCATCGTAGAAGGATGACTCTGGAGCAGCTTTTGGAGGGGATACCAGACGGCGCCGAAATGGAAAAGATCGACTGGGGACCTGATCGTGGGGCGGAGATTTGGTAAGCCCATACGTCCCTGACGCTGGCGACTTGATCTGGCTCGATTTCGATCCGCAGACTGGACATGAGCAGGCTGGACGCCGTCCGGCACTGGTGCTCCCCTCATGGCGATTCAACGCAAAGGCCTCCCTGGCCTTTGTTTGTCCCGTCACTAGCAAGATCAAAGGTCTCTCTTCAGAGGTTCTGCTGCCGTCGGGGTTGGCAATCCATGGCGCGGTCCTTTGCTCGCATCTGCGCAGCGTGGACTGGAGGGCCCGAAATCCGGCAATGATTGGCAAAGCGCCGGACGAGATTCTCTTGGTAGTTCGCGAGATTGTCGCCTCCATTGCCGGGATAGCGCCATGACTGCGGGGCCACAGGCGGACATGCCGAACATTTAAAATAAAAACTGTCTTTTCATTTTCTTTCGCCCATGACCTTTCGGGGCGGGAAGGTACGCAACCGTTCATGCATCGTTGGTCGAAGCTTTTTGTCCCCACACTGCGCGAGGCCCCGGCGGATGCCGAAGTGGCCAGCCACAAGTTCCTGCTGCGGGCCGGGTACATCCGGCAGCTTGGCGCGGGAATCTACAACTACTTGCCCCTCGGGCAACGGGCGCTGAACAAGATCATCGCCATTGTGCGCGAGGAGATGGACACCATCGGGCAGGAGTTTTACCTGCCGGCGATTCTGCCCAAGGAGCCGTGGGTGGAGAGCGGCCGCTGGACCACGATGGGCGATAACATGTTCCGGCTCAAAGACCGCAAGGGCGCAGAGCTGTGCCTGGGCATGACGCACGAGGAAATTGTCACCGGAATTGCGCGCAACGAGCTGCGCAGCTATAAGCAGTTGCCGCAAATCTGGTACCAGATCCAGACCAAGTTTCGCGATGAGCCGCGGCCCAAATCGGGATTGCTGCGGGTGCGGCAGTTCATGATGAAGGACGCGTACTCCTTCGACCTGGACGAGGCGGGGCTGGACGTGAGCTACAAAAAGCATGACGCAGTGTACCGGGCGATTTTTACGCGAGCCGGGCTGAAGTTTGTTGTCGTGGAGGCGGACTCGGGCGCGATGGGCGGTTCCCAGTCGCAGGAGTTCATGGTGTACACCCGCGCGGGCGAGGACCTGATCGCAAGCTGCCCCAGGTGCGGGTATGCGGCCAACATGGAGAAGGCGAACTCGCGGCTGGAGCCGGTGACGGAGATGGAGCCGACGGGCGATGGGACGCCGGAGCTGGTGGAAACGCCGGGGTGCGCGGCGATTGCGGACGTGGCGGCGTTCTTTAAGATTTCGCCGGCCAGCGACATCAAGTGCGTGGCGTACATGGCGCTGAAGCGCGGAGCGGGCGGAAAGAACGCCGAGCCGGACGCCTGGCACGGAGTAGCGGCTTTCCTGCGCGGCGATCACCAGGTGAATGAGACCAAGTTTCTGAATGCGATTGGCGCAGCGGAAATGAGGACGATGCAGGCCGAGGAACTGGAGAAGTTCTTCCATGGTCCGGCGGGCTACCTGGGGCCTGTGGGACTGACGCATGACGAGAAGCCGCTGGCTGGAGGGCTGACGGTGATTGTGGACAAGTCGCTCGAGGGCCGGCGGAACATGGTGTGCGGCGCCAACAAGCTGGACTACCACCTGCGCAACGTTATGCCGGGTCGCGACTTCACGTGGACGCTTGCCGCGGATATCCGCAGCGTGAACGAGGGCGAAGCGTGCCCGACAAGCGACTGCGCGGGCAGGCTGACGGTGGGCACGGCAGTCGAAGTGGGACACATCTTCAAGCTCGGGTACAAGTACACGGAGTCAATGGGCGCGCGAGTGCTGGACGCAAACGGCAAGGAAGTGATGCCGATCATGGGCTGCTACGGAATCGGTATCGAGCGCATCCTGACGGCGGCCATCGAGCAATCGAACGACGTAAACGGCTTCTGGCTGCCGGCGAGCATCGCGCCATTCACCGTCGTCATCACGGTAACGAATATGGGCGACGCAATTCTGCGCGAGACGGGCGAGAAGATTGCCGGCGAGCTGGATGCGGCGGGCATCGACGTGCTGCTGGATGACAGGGACGAACGCGCCGGCGTCAAATTCAAGGACGCCGACCTGGTGGGAATTCCCTATCGCGTGAATGTGGGCAAGAAGGCCGCGGGCGGCGTGGTGGAGCTGGTGGCGCGCGCCACCGCGCAGAGCGTGGACGTGCCGATTGAGAACGTGTTGCATGAGTTGAAGGCGAAGATCGCGGAGGAGCTGTTGTTGGAAGGCAGCGGTGGGTCGATATAGGCGGCGCCTTTCCGGCGGAGGACGGAAAGCGGATTGCGTTTGGGAATGACAGAATGAAAAGCAAGTGCAAATACCAAATGCAAGCGCAAATGCAAATGCAGGTCCTTCGACTTCGCAGCGCGATAAAGCCGCGCTACTCCGCTCAGGATGACGGCGTTCTTGGGGATGGAGAAGGTTGAAGGCTGAAGGCTGAGGGCTGAGGGCTGAAGGCTGATGGCTAAACGCTGGGAGCAGTTTCATAGATGGCGTTGAAGATCAAATTCCGGATGCCGGCGGCGGGCCGCCGCGGGTGGCCCTCGATGCTGTTGCGGGGGTTGCTGCTGGTGATCGCGGCGGGATGCATCGGCCTGCTCAGCGTGTGCGGGTATCTCTATGTCAAGTACGGCCGAATCGTGGACCAGCGGCTGCAACAGCCGGTATTCGCCAACACGGCCAAGATCTTTGCTGAGCCGCGCGAGGTGCGGCCGGGACAGAAGCTCACCATCAAGCTGATTGGCGATGAACTGCGGCAGGCTGGCTATACCACGGATGAAGCGCAGAAGGCGTCGCCGATGGGAACATTCCGCCTCGGCACAGGATCAATCAGCATCATGCCGGGTCCGCAGTCGTATCACGCGCAGGACGGGGCCACCATCCAGGTTGCCGGCGGCGTGGTGGATGCCATCAACGACGATCATGGGCAGGCGCTGGCCAGCTACGAGCTGGAACCGCTGCTGATTACGGGCCTGAGCGAGGACGCCAACCGTACGAAGCGGCGGCTGATCTCGTACGACGAAATTCCCCCGCACCTGGTGCATGCGGTGCTGGCCATTGAAGACCGCCGCTTCTTTGAACATGGCGGTGTGTATTACCCCAGCATGATCAGTTGGGCATGGCATGACGTGATCGGGGACCGCAAGCATCGCGGCGGCGCCTCCACGTTGACCATGCAACTGGCCAAGCAGCTTTTTGTGGCGGACACCGGCACCATCAAGTACAAGGTGACGCAGATTATGGTGGCGTTTCACCTGGAGCATCGTTTCGATAAGAAGCAGATCTTCGAGCTATACGCCAACCAGGTGCCGCTGGGCGAGCATGGCAGCTTCTCAGTCAACGGATTTGGCGAAGGCGCGCAGGTGTTCTTCGGAAAAGACATGCGGCAACTGGACCTGGCGGAGAGCGCGCTTCTGGCAGGAATGATCCAGAGGCCGAGTTATTTCAATCCGTGGCGGCACGCGGACCGCGCCATTGACCGGCGCAACCTGGTGCTGGACTCGATGGTGGAGACCGGAGCCATTACCAAGGATGAAGCTGAGCAGGCCAAGCAGGAGCCGCTTCATCTATCCACGGGCAGCGTGGACGCCAGCGAGGCGCCGTATTTTGTGGACCTGGTGCACGATCAATTGATCCAGCGGCTGGGCGAGAGAGATGTGAACCTTGAAGGTCTGCGCATTTACACATCGCTTGATCCCGACCTGCAGCGTCTGGCCACGGTGGCGGTAGACAGCACGATTCACAAGGTAGACGAGCTGGTGGACAGGAAGCACGCGCGCGACCGCAAGCTGGGACACTCTTACTCTTATCCGCAGGTGGCGCTGATTGCGCTGAACCCGCACACGGGGCAGGTGCTGGCGCTGGTTGGCGGGCGCAATTATGGCAGCTCGCAGCTGAACCACGCGGTGGCGCAGAGGCCCACGGGCTCAATCTTCAAGCCGTTCGTGTACGCCTCGGCGTTCAACACGTCAGTGGAGGGCACGCAGCTGCCGGGCCAGGACAAGCTGTTCTCGCCGGTGACCATACTGAACGATGAGCAGGCCACGTACGAAGTGGGCGACAAGGAATACACGCCGCATAACATGGGCAACGAGTACTACGGCGATATCACGGCGCGCTTCGCGCTGATGCGTTCGGATAACAATGCCACTATCACCCTGGCATCGATGGTGGGCTTTGACCGCGTGGCGCAACTGGCGCGCGATGCGGGAATCAAGAATGCGCGCGGCACGCCGGCAGTGGCCATCGGCGCTTACGATTCGACGCCGCTGGAGATGGCCGGCGCGTACACGATTTTTGCCAACGGCGGCATGCACATCGATCCGTGGATGGTGGCCAGCGTGCGCACTTCCACGGGCGACATCGTAACCGACATTACACCGACCACCAAGCAGGTTCTGGATCCGCGCGTGGGCTTCCTGACTACGTACTTGATGGAGGCTGTCCTGCAAGGCAACGGAAAAGAGGGCTGCAAAGTTGGGGGCCGGGACTATTGCGGAACGGGAGCGGGCGTGCGCAACATGGGATTCGTGTCGCCGGCAGCCGGTAAGACAGGCACCGAGCACGACGCGTGGTTCGCCGGGTTTACCACAAACTTGCTTTGCGTGGTGTGGGTGGGCAACGACGACTATACCGATCTGAAGCTCGAGGGCGCCGACGCGGCCGCGCCCATCTGGGCTGATTTCATGAAGCAGGCCGTGCAACTGCCGCAATACTCCGACACGCACGAATTCACGCCGCCCGAAGGCGTGGAGATTGTGAACCTGGATAGGATAACGAACCTGCTGGCCGACGCGACGTGTCCCAGCGATTACACCGCGGCGTTCCTGGATGGCACCGCGCCGACCGATACCTGCGACCACCCGCCGGATCACCGCAATATTCTGCAGAAGATATTTGGAATCGGTAATCCCAAGCCGGGGAATTGAAGAGCAGCCTTTAGCTTCTAGCTACTAGCTTCTAGCCCCGGGTGCATAGTTCGAAATGAATGCCAACAATCAGAATTGAGCCTGAAGAGCCGGCTTTCAGCCACAAATCTTCCGCGGTGGCCAGCGGTGAGATCGAGAGCTAGAAGCTAGAGGCTAGAAGCTAAAAGCTGTCTTTACCCGTCCACATCCGAGCCATCCGGCATGGGCTGGCACTCGGGACACCAGAACGTCACCCGCGCGTCAAAGCCCTGAATGCGCTTGCGGATGCGCGCCCCACATTTGCGGCAGGCCTCGCCGTTGCGCCCATAGACCCACAGGCTTTCCGCAGGACTGGAGCGATTCGTGGTGCGGCGGCCGGCGCCGCGCCAGGTAACGATGGAGTCGCCGGAGTCCTCAAGCACGTTCGCGCCCAGTTGGCGATGGGCCACACGAATCGTGCGCGCCACCTCTGCGCGCGTTAGCGTGCCAACCCTGGCGAACGGATGGATGCCTGACACAAAGCACGCCTCCGACTTGAACACGTTGCCCACGCCGGCCATTACGCGCTGGTTGAGCAGCACGTCGCCGATCTCCTCATCTGGGTGCTTGAAGATGCGTTCAAGCGCGGCGTCCTCATCGAACTCATCGCTGAGCAGATCGCTGGCCTGTTGCGGAAAACGCCGGTCTCGCTTGAGTGAATCGTCGGTGTGCATCTCCGCCACGGGCACGTTGAAACCGATGGCGTGATACTCCGCGTTCTCAATGACGATGCGTGCGGAAGAGCGCGGCTTCTGCCATCGCTCGCCGGGGCGGTAAATGTGCCAGCTTCCGCTCATCAGCATGTGGGTGGCCAGGGTAGCGCCGCCGGAAAATCGCATCAGCAGCCACTTGCCGCGCGAGTCCACTTGATCCACGGTCTGGCCGGTGAGCGGTGTGTCGTCGTGGAAGCGCGTGAGCAGCGGATATGCGGAGCGAAAGCCGGTAATGATTTTGCCGCCGAGTGCGCGCGTGAGAGCGCGTGCGGAGCGAAAGATGGTGTCGCCTTCAGGCACGTCTGGTGGCTTCCTGCCCATTTATAGAACAGCGAATCACCGGCTGAACAGAAGCGAAAATGCAAAGGCTCCGGTTAATCACGCCGGAGCCTTTTGCCTTACTGCGAGTGTCCGTAGCTGGACGCCGCCCGCGAAACTGTAACCATATTAGCACATCGGCAGATTCCCAGAAATCGTCAACTACAGGTTGTGGTCGAGCAGCGAACGGAGGGTAAGGGAGTCGAACCCTAGTGGCTGATTAGACCACTCGACCGTTTCACGGACGGCGTCCAGTACCCACTGGCATCACCCTCCAGACGACTGTCCGCGAAGGAGAATAGTAGCCGGGTAGGCCCACGGCGAGTGTGATGCGTATCACGGTTGAGAGAACTGGCGACATGCGGTCATTGAACCTCACCAGAATGTGCATCGCGCGCGTTGTGCTGGCCGCCCATTGCCAGCGGAATTCGCCGCAGGTGCATGCCCAGTGGCCCGGCATGAAATCCCGCATCCATGAGGAATCGCGCCATGGGATGCGCCGCCACCGGCTGCCCGTTGATCGTGGTAATCAGCACGCCCTGGTGCCGGTCTGCGTGCATCCGCTCCTGTCCGCGCGCGCAGATAAAGTGCGCCAGGCCGGCGGCCACCTGCGAGCGCTCCGGTTCCTCGGCGGGCAGAAACACCAGCAGGTTCGGGTTGTTCCTGCGCAGCCACGCCACAAGCTGCCCGTTGCGCAAAATCACCTCAGCGTACGACGCACGCGTCAACACGCGCGGCGCGCTCTCCGAGTCCTCGTCCATCACCGGCAAATCGGGCCAGCGCAGCACTGAGCCGTAAGGGTTCGCCGGATCCGCCGCGGCCATCTGCACAAACTCGGGCTTCTCTGCTTCGGGCGCGGAGCGCAACTGGCGCAGCATGTCCACCGCCGCGGGCAGCGCGAACTGTGTTGCGCCCAGGCCCGCGACAAAGTAGCCGCGCCGGATGCGGCCGCTCTCTTCCAGAGCCTTCAGCACGTCGTACACCGCGCTGAATCCGCCAGGGATGCTTTCCGCGGCGGCGTGCTCGCGCATCAGCACGCCGTAGCGATTCAGCAGTTGCATCGCGAGAGCGTGGCTGCGCTCGGTTCCGGTGGGACCCTCCGCAGGGGCTGAAGCCCTGGTGACTTTTGCGCTGTTATCGGCACGACTGAAGTCGTGCCCTGTTACAAGGCCCTTTGGTGATTGGACCGGCAGCAACGACCATCTCCCCTGCGCATTCGGCGGCGTGGTTCGCCGCGAGCGGAATACCGCGCCTGTCAGAAGCGGCCGGCGCGTGCCCCGCGTATCCGGCCGCTGGATATACGCGCGCAACGCATGCAGCGAGTCGTTGGTGACCAGCCCGCGCCACACCAGCGACCACAATGCATCAATCGATTCTCCCGGATAGCCGCCGCCCGCGGCCTGATGCAGCGGATCGAAGAAACTGGCGCCGGTCGACTCCAGCAGCGCGAGCAGCTTTTCTTCGCGCTCGGTCAACGGCTCTGTCTGCGGCCGCGGAGTCAAAAGCAGCGGCAGCTTGTCGGCAAGGTAGAGCGCAATGCGCCCGTCGCGCTCGCCCAGCGGTTCCACGCCGGCCCACGCCACCTCGCCCGCTGCAATCAGCGTGTCCAGGCCGGCGGCGTCGTAGCCGGCCAGGCGCGCGGGCAGGATCGCCGACTCCAGCAGCGATGCCGGCACCGGCGCGCCCTGCAAGTTATCAATCACGTCCAGCATCGCGTCCAGATGCGCGGGCCCGCTGCGCCGCGGCGCCAGCAATCCCTGCCAGTGGGTAAGGAAGCGCGCCAGCGTGTGTTGCTCCACCGGCTCCACTTCGCGCCGCAGCCGCGCCAGCGACTTGCGCCGGATCTGGCGCAGAATCTCCGCGTCACACCATTCGCGATGCAAGCCGCCGGGAATGAAGCCGCCCTCCAGCACGCGGCCCTCATGCGCAAGCTGGCGCAGCACGGCTTCCACGTCCTCCATCTCCAGCCCGAACCGCTCCGCCGCGGCGCGCGTGGTGAATGGCCCGTGCGTGCGAGCGTAGCGCCGCACCAGCTCCAGTACCGGATGCGCCACCGGCTCCAGCAGCGCCGCTGCAAGCCCCGGCGGCAGCGGCACGCCCAGCGCATCGCGATAGCGCGCGGCATCTTCGGCAGCTACCAAACGCCGCTCGCCGGCGATGCGCAACTCCAGCAAGCGGCGCGCGCGAATCAGCCGGTCGACGTGTTGCAGAAGCTCCGGTTCAGTCACGCGCCGTTGCAGCTCCTCGCGGCTTAGATCGCCGAGCTTGAGGCACAGGTCGTGAATTCCATCCGCCGACCGCGCGCGATAATTCTCCGCCAGGCATTGTGCGGTCTCCACCACTTCCGCGATTGCGTCGGCATCGAGCAGCTCGCGCAGATCGGCCTCGCCCAGCAACTCGCGCAACTGCTCCTGGTCAATGGTGAGCGCCTGCGCGCGGCGTTCGGCCAGCGGCGCATCGCCGTCGTAGAGGAAATTCGCAACGTAGCTGAAGAGCAGGGAAGCGGCGAAGGGCGAGGGCTTGCGCGTCTCCACAACATGAACGCGCAACTGCCGCTGCTCAATGGCGCGCAGCGTCTCAATCAGCGCGGGCATGTCGAACACGTCGCGCAGGCACTCGCGATACGCCTCCAGCAGCAGCGGAAACGACGGATAGCGCGAGGCCACGCTGAGCAAATCGTAAGAACGCTTGCGCAACTGCCACAGCGGCGAACGCTGATCGGGGCGCCGGCGCGGCAGCAGCAGCGCGCGCCCTGCGGCCTCGCGGAAGCGGCCAGCGAACAGTGCCGTCGATCCCAGTTGCCGCAGCACCAGTTGCATGGCTTCGCCCGACTCCACCATGATCCAGTCCGGATCGGGCGGCTCGTCGGTGTCAGGGAAGCGCAGCACAAAGCCGTCGTCGCTCCACAGTGTTTCCACTTCGGGTCCGCCGGCGGCGCGGATGCGCGCGCTCACCGCCATGGCCCATGGAGTGTGAATGCGGCTGCCGAACGGCGACAGTACGCACACGCGCCAGTCGCCCAGCTCGTCGCGGCAGCGCTCGATGACGATGGTTCGGTCGTCAGGCACCGCGCCGGTGGCGGCCTCCTGATCGGCCAGGAACTCAAGCAGGTTCTCCGCCGCATTCGGATCGAGGTCATGCTCCGTGACCAGTCGTGTCAGCGCCGCGCGTTTCGGCAAAGCGCGCATTTCGCGCACCAGTGCACCAATTTTTTTGCCGAACTCCAGCGGCCGGCCCGGCCCATCGCCTTTCCAGAACGGCATCTTGCCCGGCTCGCCCGGCGCCGGTTCCACCAGCACGCGGTCATGCGTAATGTCGGTGATGCGCCAGGTTGAAGCGCCAAGAATGAACGTCTCGTTGGGATGCGACTCGAAGACCATCTCCTCGTCCAGCTCGCCCACGCGAACTGATTTGCCTTCGCTGTGCGCGAGAAACACGCCGTACAGTCCACGATCGGGGATGGTGCCTGCGTTGAGAATCGCCAGTCGCGCCGCGCCTTCGCGTGCTGTCACCACATTGCGCACGCGGTCCCATGTCAGCCGCGGACGCAGTTCGGCGAATTCATCGGACGGGTAACGGCCGCTGAGCAGATCGAGCACGCCATCGAACGCAGAGCGCGTCAGCCCGGCGAACGGCGCCGCACGGCGGACAAGATCGTAGAGGAAGTCGACGGAAACTTCCGGGAGAGCGGAGCCAGCGGTGTCAGCGTTGCCAGCGGAGTCAGAAAATTCGAGGTTGGCCTGGCGCCCGGCGCCTGCTTTCTTGTTCCTTCGTTCCCTTGATCCCCGCGGCCCTGCTTTTCTGATCCCTGATCCCTGATCCCTGTCCCCTGCCTTCGGCGGATGCGCCACAATCGCCACCAGCTGCTGCGCCAGCACGTCCAGCGGGTTGCGCGGGTAGCGCGTGGATTCGATTTGTCCTTCGTGCATGGCTCGCGTCACCGCGGCGCACGCCACCAGGTCCGCACGATATTTGGGAAAGAGGATGCCCTCGCTCACCGCGTCCACATGGTGGCCCGCGCGCCCAATGCGCTGCATGCCGCTGGCCACCGATGGCGGTGCTTCAATCTGGATGACCATGTCCACCGCGCCCATGTCGATGCCGAGCTCCAGCGTCGAAGTCGCGCACAACGCCTTGATCTGTCCGGCCTTCAACTGCTCCTCAATCACTGACCTCTGGTACGCCGCCAGCGATCCGTGATGCGCGCGCGCCAGCGGCTCGCCGGCCAGCTCATTCAGCGCGCCTGCCAGCCGCTCGGCCACCTGCCGGCTGTTCACAAAAAGAATGGTGGAGTTGCGCTCGCGGATCAGTTCCAGCAGCCGCGGATGAATCGCATTCCAAATGGACACGCGGCGCGGTGTCTGCGCGGCCGGCCCGCTGGGAATCTCCTCCATCGTGTTCAGCCGCGCCATGTCTTCCACCGGCACTTCAATGCGAAGTCGAAGCTGCTTGCGCGCGCTGGCATTCACAATGGTGACCGGCCGGTAGCGGATCACCGCCTCCGGCAGCTCAGCCGCCGATGGAGACTCATCCGCTTCATCCTCACCGGCCGCTTTGTCTCCTTGCCTTTCTGATCCCTGATCCCTGTTCCCTGTTCCCTGTATCTCCACTCCGCCCAAAAACCGCGCCACTTCTTCCAGCGGCCGCTGCGTGGCGGAGAGGCCGATCCGCTGCAACGGTCGTCCAACCAGCGCTTCCAGCCGCTCCAGGGTCAGCGCCAGGTGCGCTCCGCGCTTGGTGGGCACCAGCGCGTGAATCTCGTCCACAATCACCGTGTCCACATCGCGCAGCGCCTCGGATGCCTGCGAAGTCAGCAGCAGGTAGAGCGATTCGGGCGTGGTGATGAGGATATCTGAGGGCTCGCGGCGGTAGCGTTCGCGCTCGCGCTGCGGGGTGTCGCCGGTGCGCACGCTGATGGTGGGCTCGTGGATCGGCACACCGTGGCGCCGAGCCATGTTGGCAATTCCTGCCAGCGGCGAGCGCAGGTTTCGCTCCACGTCCACCGCAAGCGCCTTCAACGGCGAAACATAAACGATCTTCGTCCCGCGCCGGGCCTTCTGGTCTCTGGTCCCTGGTCCCTTGTCCCTGACTTTCTGATCCCTGATCCCTGTTCCCTGATCCCTGCTCTCAAGCATCAGCCGATCCAGGCACCACAGGAACGCCGCCAGCGTCTTGCCAGTTCCCGTCGGCGCCAGGATCAGCGCGTTTTCCCCGCGCGCAATCACCGGCCACCCCTGCCGTTGCGGCGCGGTCGGCGCATCGAATACGGCGCGGAACCACTCCACCGTCACCGGATGGAAAGCAGCAAATGCCTCGTCACCTGGAACGGTTTTTGAGGAATCGGATTCGGGTGGCAGGGACGGCATGTCCGACTAGAATACCGCGTCATGGAGGGGAAGAAGAAGCGAAAAGACAGCCTCAAGCCGTCAGCCCTCAGCTCTCAGCTCGGTGGAGATAAAGCTGACGGCTGAGGGCTGAAGGCTGACGGCTTAAAGCTTTTACTCGTCATAATGCAACAAACTGAACACGTCGTATTCCGTGAATCGGTCGCGCCCTTTCAGGAAATCCAGCTCCACGGCAAACGCCAGCCCGGCAATCTCGCCACCGAGCTGTTTCACCAGCTTTACGGTCGCCTCCATGGTGCCGCCGGTGGCCAGCAGGTCATCCACCAGCACCACCTTCTGCCCGGGCTGGATCGCGTCCATGTGAATCTCCAGCGTGTCGGAGCCGTACTCCAGGTCGTAAGTCACGCGGGCCACGGGCGCGGGCAGCTTGCGCGGCTTGCGCACCGGCACAAAACCGGCATTCAGCCGGTAAGCCAGCGCCGGCCCAAAGATGAACCCGCGCGCTTCAATTCCCAGCACCAGGTCCACTTGCTGCGTCAGGTAGTGCGCCGCCAGCGCGTCAATCAGCTGCGCAAACCCCGTCTTGTCCTTCAGCAGGGTGGTGATGTCGTAAAACAGGATGCCCGGCTTGGGAAAATCGGGCACCGTGCGCACCAGCGCCTTCAGCGCTTCCACGTTCACTGGCTTCTGAGTTTCAGGCATGTGTCGATTATAAAAGGCGAGGATGAATCCATCTCTTACTTGGCGCGAATAATCCACCACAGCAGAACCGACGTGATCGCAATTGCTGCCATCACAATCAACCCCATATGCGTCAGCGAGCGATTCTCCCGGCGTATTTCCACGATCCGCGGAGGCATCGTCGCTCCCCGGCTATCAGCGCCGCTCGAAGCCTTCAGCCCCGGGATGGGCACCGGCAAAGCCGCCGCCTGTCCCACGATATGGCGGTGTCTCTCCGGGTAGCGCGAAGAGGGGAACCAGGTGTTGGGCCTCAGCACGGTAAACCATCCGGCAGTACCCACACTGAAGCCTCGGCGAGTGACGGAGCGGAGAATCTTCATTGCAACTTCCCGGGCCGCAGCGCGCGGCAAGGTCCCTTGTCCCTGTCCTATCGCCGCCGCCGCGATGGCTCGTCGGAATAAATCTGTCCGTCGCGGATGTGCACCACGCGATGCGCGTACTCGGCAATGTCCTGCTCGTGCGTTACCAGCACAATGGTGTTGCCTTTCTCGTGCAGGCTGTCGAACAGCGACATGATTTCGATGCCGGTTTTCGAGTCCAGGTTCCCCGTAGGCTCGTCGGCCAGGATGATCGACGGGCTGTTGACCAGCGCGCGCGCCACCGCCACCCTTTGCCGTTGTCCGCCGGAGAGCTCATTGGGCTTGTGCATCATGCGCTCTTCCAGCCCCACGTCGGCCAGCGCCTTCTTGGCACGCACCAGCCGCTCCGCCGTGGGCGTGCCGTTGTAAATCAGCGGCAATTCCACGTTGTGCAGTGAAGTTGCCCGCGCCAGCAGATTGAACGTCTGAAACACGAACCCGATCTCCTTGTTGCGGATTCGCGCCAACTGGTCGTCGTCCAGCTCGCTCACCAGTTGCCCGTTCAGCCAGTACTTGCCGCTGGTGGGCGTGTCCAGGCACCCGATCAGGTTCATCAGCGTCGATTTGCCCGACCCCGACGGCCCCATGATGGCCACGTATTCGTTGTGCTTGATCTTCAGGTTGATGCCGCGCAGCGCATGCACCTGCTGCTCAACACCCATGTCGTAAGTGCGCCACAGGTCCTCAACCACAATCACGTCGCCGGTGGGCGGCAGAGTCTGTTGCGCTTGCGCGCCGATGCTGTCCAGGGCCATTCCCATATCTTCCTCTGCCGGCTGCTCTCCGCGTCTTCCGGCGACAGGCAAGCGAACTCCTCGTTCGCTTGCCTCATGGTACCCAATTCCCCGTTCCCGGGTCCCGTCCGTGCTGAAAGTCTTACCGGTTAGGATGCCCCGGATCCGCTCGTTGTCAGAACCGGCGGCGCCGCCGTGTCGCGCTTCACCAGCGCGTTGTCCTTCAGTCCGCGAAGCGTTTTGTACGGGCCGGTCACAATCTCGTCGCCTTCTTGCAGCCCGGTGAGCACTTCAATGTCCGTCGCTCCCGTGATCCCGGTTGTTACCGGGACAAACTTCACCCGCAGCTTGCCGTGCTCATCCTTGCGCAGCACAAACACTCCCTGCTGATCCGGCGCCTTGTTGCCAAATGAATCCGCGGTGGCTGCCTCCACGTTGCCGCTCTTGACGGCCTTGGTGTCCTCTGGCTTGATGGTCAGCGCCTGGATCGGCAGCGCCAGCACGTTCGCCTTGTGCGCCGTCATGATCTTCGCCGTGGTGGAAAGACCCGGCCGCAAGTCGTCGGTCAGATAGTCCAGCGTGATAACCACCTTGAAGTCCTTGGCCTCTTCCGTTCCGGTCGTCGACTGCGACGTCGCCACGCCAGTGGAACGAAGCAGCGCCTGGTCGCCCACCAGCGTCACGTGCCCCTTGAACACCTTGTTGGGGATCGCGTCCACCGTTACGTCCGCCTCCTGGCCAATCTTCACGTTCACAATGTCGGTCTCATCCACCTTCACTTCGGCCGTAACCACGCTCATGTCCGCAACCGTCATGAACGTTGAGCCGTTGGTGTTCTGGATGCCTTGCACCACCGTTTCGCCTTCGCGTACCGGCTCATCGGTCACAACGCCGTCAAAGGGAGCAGTGGCTTCCGTCAGGTTCAGCGCGTTCTGGTAAGAGCGCAACGTCGCCACTTGCGTGCCAAGATGCCCCCGCTGCGATTCGGTATTCGCCTTGGCCTGGTTCACTTGCGCCACGGCTTGCGCCAGGCTGGCCACATCAAGGTCGTAGGCAGCCTTCTTGGCGTCGTAGTCCTGCTTGGCCAGGATCCCGGCCTTGTAAAGGCCCTGCGCACGGTCCCAGTCCAGCTTCTTCTGCTCCAGGTCCGCCTGCGCATGCTCCACGTTGGCCTGGGCCGTCTTCTCCGCCGCTATGTAAGAGGAGATGTCCGTCTTCGCCGCCGCAATCGCTGCCTGCTGCCCGCTTACCTGGGCCTCCTGGGCCACGTTCTCCACCTCGGCCACCACCTG
>Ga0265339_10001696_pt1 | contig 16254 bp, 14 predicted proteins | sample 4CB219metaG_FD_202085 | JGI IMG/M metagenome (GOLD analysis project Ga0265339, IMG submission 202085) | Rhizosphere microbial communities from Carex aquatilis grown in University of Washington, Seatle, WA, United States - 4-CB2-19 metaG | ecosystem: Host-associated > Plants > Roots >... | reverse complement strand
CGACGCGCACCACGACGAACACCACGGGCCCGTCGCCAACGCGCACGCCATCCAGCGTCGCGAGCCCCACGTCATCGCGCACGCCGACGCGCTCCGAGACCCCGACGAGATCGGCGACCGCGACGGAGACGCGCACCGCCACGCGTACCGCCACCGCCAGCCGCACGGCGACGCTCGCCGCGACGCAGACCGCTGCCCCGACCGGTACCTTCACGCGTACCCCGAGTCAGGCGCCGACAGCGACGCGCACGAGAACGAACACCGCGACTGCCAGCGCGACGCGCACGCTCACGCCGACGACTCCGCCGACGCCGACGCGCACCACGACGGGCACGCAACAGCCGACGGCGACGCGCACACCGACCGCGACCGCCTCGGCCACGCGCACACGCACCGCCTCTACGACGGCGACGCCGAGCTTCTCCGCCACGCCGACGCGGACCTTCACCGGCTTGCCGCCGCCGACCTCGACGCGTACGCCGACGCGAACCGGCACCGTCACGCCGAGCGGCTCGCCGACTCGTACACCCAGCCCGTCGCCGACCATCACGCCGACCTTCGCGACCATCGGACCAGTGATCACGAAGATGGGCATCGCGCGGGCCGACGGCCAGGTGACGCAGCCGATCGGCAACGCCAACGACGGGACGCCGATCTACGACCGGCCGCTCGGCTCCGGTTTCTTCCTCTATGTCGAGGTGCGCAACGGCGTGAGCAACCGCCCGGCGGGTCACACGACGTTCAACTCGGACCTGGGCGATCCGAATGCCCTGCCGGACTTCCAGATCTTGGTGTCGCGGCCGCTCGGCAACGGCAGCACCAAGGTCTGTGACGACGGGTCGATCCCGCCGCCGGGCGGGGTCCCGGCCGTCAATCCGCCGATGTTCGGCGGCTCGCAGGACTCCGCCAACGCGATCAACGACCTCGCCTGCCGCTTCGACTACCGCGGCACCAGCAGCGAAGCGTGCACGCGCAACGTCTCGCAGGATGCGCAGTTCGTCGTCTCGACGTCGCGCGCACAGTTCTGCACCGCCTCGGGCGTCGGTTCGGAGATTGCGTTCCCGATCGGCGACACGCGCGTGACCGTGCGCGTGCGCGACAACCTCGGCGCGCCCGGGCCGGCGTCGTCGATGATCGTTCGCGTCGCCGCGGAGTAGTCCGGCGACGGCGCTTGCCTTGACTGCATCGCGGCTTCGCCGCATGCATCTCGCGCCATGCCGCGCCCGATTGATCCGCGCGTGCGGCCGCCGTTGTCGGTCGCGCTGCGCGAGCGCTTCTACATGCTGCGCCAGGGGCGCCGTATGCGGCGCATCGCACGCTACCGCCACGCCGACGTGGATGCGCGCGCGGTGGTGGAGGCGGTACGACGGAAGCAGCTGGTCGTGACCATTACCGCCGGACGCAGCGGCACCACCTACCTGGCCAGCGTGCTGGGCATTCTGCCCGGTGTCAGCAGCCCGCACGAGGCGCCGCCCCACTATGTGTATGCGATGCGCCACGCGCAGCACGATCGCGATGCGGCGCGCCGCTTTCTGCTCGAGTACAAGCTGCCGACCATCGCGGCGGCGCCGGCGCCGCGCTATGCCGACGTCAATCATCTCCTCTGCAAGGGATTCCTCGAGCCGCTGCTCGACCTCGGCATCATCCCTGGCGCCATCTTGCTGCGCCGCGCGCCGCGCGCCGTCGCCACCAGCTGGCTGACGCGCGGCCAGATACCGGGCCGCAATCGCGGCGGTTTGCGTATGCACCTGCACCCGGGCGATCCCGGCGTTCTACCGCTGCCGCAGTGGGGCACTGCCACCGATTACCAACTGTGCTTCTGGTACGCCCTGGAGATCGAGCGGCGCCAGCGCGCCTACGGCGCGCACCTCGAGCAACTGGGCGCCGCAGTGGTCGACGTGACGGCGGACGAATTGCACGACCCGCAGTGCTTTCTTGAAGTCGCCTCGCGCTTGTCGTTGCTCGACCCGGCGGCCGATCGCGAGGCTCTGCTGGCCGCGCACCGCGCCGTCTCCGAGGTGGTGCACAAACCGAACCTCGGCCCGCCGCGCGCGGCACGGCCGGAAGAGGAAGAATCCGTGTGGGCCGCGATCGCGCCGACGGCGCCGGATCTCCGCGCCGCGCTTGCCGCCCGCTATGCGAGCGCGCCCGCGCCGCGCTGACGCGTAGCGCGAGCGCGCCGCGGCGCCGCGCGGTCGATGATGGATTATACGGTCCTGCTGATTTTCGCCGCGGTTTACGCCGGCATGATGCTCGGCGAGATTCCCGGATTGGCCATCGACCGCACCGGTGTCGCGCTGCTCGGCGCGATTGCGCTGCTCGTGGCGCGGCGGGTGTCGCCGCAAGATGCGTGGCGTGCGGTCGACGTTTCGACGCTGGCGTTGCTCTTCGGCTTGATGGTGGTTTCGTCGCAACTGCGCCTCAGCGGCTTCTATGCCGCGGTGACGCGTCGCGTGACAGGTGCCGCACTGCCCGCGAGCTCCTTGCTGGCGGCGCTCGTCATCACTGCCGGGGCGCTTTCCGCCGTACTGGCGAACGACATCGTCTGCTTGGCGATGGCACCGATCGTGATCGCCGGATGCGAGGCGCGCCGCCTCGATGCACGGCCCTTCCTGCTCGGCCTCGCCGCCGCCGCGAATGTCGGCTCGGCAGCAACGCTGATCGGCAATCCGCAGAACATGCTCATTGGGCAAGTCCTCGCCCTCTCGTTCGTCGGTTACCTGCGCGCCGCCGCCGTTCCGGCAATCCTCGGCCTGGCTGTCGTATGGGCGGTGATCCACTGGCGCGTCGACGGGCAGTGGACGCTCGAGGCGGAGCCGATCGCGGTCGACCCGGCGCCGCTCGAGCGCTGGCAGACGACGAAAGGCCTGCTCGCTCTGGCCCTGCTCGTCGTGGCGTTCGTCGCTACCGACTGGCCGCGCGACGTGCTGGCGCTGGGAGCCGCCGGCGTGTTGCTGCTCAGCCGCCGCATGGCTTCGCGCGAGATGCTGGGGCGCGTCGACGGCCAGCTCTTGCTGCTCTTCATGGCGCTGTTCGTGGTCAACCACGCGCTGGCCGCCTCGGGAACGTTGGCGACCCTGGAGCGCGGCGTCGCCACGGCGGGGATCGATCTGCGCCGGCCGGTCTGGCTGTTCGGCAGCGCCGTGGTGTTGTCGAACCTGGTGTCGAACGTGCCGGCGGTGATGCTGTTGCTGCCGCTCGCCGATGCGCATGTCGGCGGCGCGATCCTCGCCCTGGCCAGCACGCTGGCCGGGAACCTCCTCCTCGTCGGCAGCATCGCCAACTTGATCGTCGTCGATCAGGCGGCTCGCCTCGGAGTGCGCATCGGCTGGGCTGAGCACGCCCGTGTCGGCGTGCCGGTGACCATACTGACGCTGGCCCTCGCCGCGGCGTGGCTGTGGCTGCTGTACGCCTGAAGGTGGATACTGTCCTAAGTTTTGGCTCAGTGCCCGAAGTTGCCTTCGTTTGCGGCCTATTGAACTTCCGCGTGCGGGATCAGCGGAAACCCGTCAGGCTGCGGATACTCCGTCGGGTCGTCGGGCAGTGGATCGTTGGGCTTCACGATGTAGATGCGCGCGTCAGAGTAAATCTCGCAGCGGATCGTGGCGCCGAAGAACCCTGTTTTCAGGTAGGCCTGATCCCACATGGGGGCGCCGTAGAAGACTTTTTCCCCATCGATGTCAACGTTGACCCAACCAGTCGGGTAGGGGAATGACACCGCCTGTCCCGGCGTGGCGCTGTACCTTTTGTCGGCGCTCACAATTGCAATGGGCTTGCCGGTTCTGTTTGCGATCTCGATGGAGGGGCGAGGGACACAGCCAGCTCCGGTCATTGTGAGCAACAGGACCAATGCATTGCGACGACGCTTCGCTGCCATGGATCTGGATAGCACGACGGCCGGGATCCCTCCCGGCCCGTCTCGTTTCAGGTGCGGCGCACAACAGACTGCGCCGGCGAGCCAGCGCGGAGCAGTTGCCCCGAACCGATCTTGCGAGCAGACACCCGTCAACGTGTCAGCTGTCGAATCGGCGGCTCGCCGTTCGATACGTGTTCGAGCGCCGTTGCGCCGCGCCGGCCGCAAGGGCGTAACAAAATGTCGAGAGGAGTTGGCGGTGAGCAGCGTGAGAGCCTTGGTCGGAACGCGCAAAGGCGCGTTCATTCTCGAAGCGGATGGTAAGCGGGATCGCTGGGACGTCAGGGGTCCGTATTTCGCGGGTTGGGAGCTGTATCACTTGAAGGGCTCACCCGCCGATCCGCAGCGGCTGTACGCGTCACAGAGCAGCAGCTGGTTCGGCCAGCTCGTGCAGCGCTCCGACGACGGCGGCCAGACGTGGAGCCCCGTCGGCAATCAATTCGACTACGACGGCGTTCCCGGGACGCATCAATGGTACGACGGCACGCCGCACCCATGGGCCTTCGCGCGCGTCTGGCACCTCGAGCCGTCGCTCGGCGATCCTGACACTGTCTACGCGGGCGTCGAGGATGCGGCGCTGTTCCGCAGCAGCGACGGCGGTCAAACCTGGCACGAGCTGTCCGGTCTGCGCGGCCACGGCTCCGGCCCGCACTGGCAACCCGGCGCCGGCGGCATGTGCCTGCATACGGTCATCCTCGACCCGAGCGACGCGCAACGCATCTTCGTCGCCATCTCCGCCGCCGGCGCGTTCCGCAGCGACGACGGCGGCCGGACCTGGCAGCCGATCAACCGCGGCCTGCATTCCGAGGGCATTCCCGATCCGCACGCCGAGGTCGGCCACTGCGTGCACCGCATCGCCATGCATCGCGCACGCCCGCACGTGCTCTACATGCAGAAGCACTGGGACGTCATGCGCAGCGACGACGGCGGCGATTCCTGGCGCGAGGTGAGCGGCAATCTGCCGAGCGACTTCGGCTTCCCGATCGACGTGCACGCGCACGAGCCGGACACCGTGTACGTGGTGCCGATCAAGAGCGACTCGGAGCACTTTCCGCCGGAGGGCAAGCTGCGCGTCTATCGCAGCCGCAGCGGCGGCAATGAATGGGAAGCGCTGACCAACGGGCTGCCGCAGCGCGACTGCTACGTCAACGTGCTGCGCGACGCGATGGCGGTCGATTCGCTCGACGACTGCGGCATCTACTTCGGCACGACCGGCGGCCAGGTGTATGTGTCGCCCGACGCCGGCGACACCTGGTCGCCGATCGTACGCGATCTGCCGCCGGTGCTGTCGGTCGAGGTGCAGACGCTGACATGATCCGCGTCGTCCTACCGGCGCACCTGCGCAAGCTGGCCGGCGTCGAGCGCGAGGTCGAGGTGGCGGTCGACGCACCGGTAACGCCGCGCCGTCTGCTCGACGCCCTCGAAGCGCGCTATCCCGTGCTGCGCGGTACCATTCGCGACCAATCCACCCTGCAGCGGCGGCCGTTCGTGCGCTTCTTCGCCTGCCAGGAAGACTTGTCGCACGACGATCCGGATGCGCCGCTGCCGGCGGCGGTGACGCGCGGCGAGGAGCCGTTCCTCATCGTCGGCGCCATGGCCGGTGGATGACGTGCGCCGGCCGCTGCCGGCCGGGCAAATCCGATCAGCCCTGTCGATTTCGAGCCGTCCCGCGCGACATCAAGCGAGAGCGCGCTGCGCGCCGGCGCCGCGGCTCATCTCGACTGCACAGGAGCCAAGAGCATGAAGCAGCTGATTCCTTATCTGACCATCACCGGCCGCTGTGAGGAGGCGCTACACTTTTACGCCGCCGCGTTCGGCGGCGAGATCAAAGCGCTGATGCGCTTCGAAGAGGCGCCGGAGCCGGTGGCCGCGGAGCACAAGCGCTTGATCATGCACGCGCAGTTGGACGCCGATGGCTTTTCCCTCATGGCGTCCGACGGCCGGCCGGGAATGGCGCCGCCGCCGCCCAGCTCGCCGATCACGCTGAACATCCTCTTGAGCGACGCCGCCGAGCAGGACCGCGTCTGGGCCAAGCTCGGCGCCGGCGGTACGGTCGGCGTAGCGCTGCACCAGGCCTTCTGGGGCATGCGCTTCGGAATGCTGACCGACAAGTTCGGCTTCACCTGGATGCTGAACTGCTAAGTCGCCAACCCATGAGCGCTGCGGGAGCGCGGGCAGCTCAGCCGCGCTCCCAGCAGCACGCGTTCGCGCAGCGTCGCGGCCTCGAGCTCAGCGCCGGTGGGCCGCGCGCACCTGAGCGGCTTGCGTGGCGCCAGCGCCGGCGACACGATGGGCTGCAGTGGGCATTGATCGATTCAGCCTGTACCGCCGGCCTTCCCGGCATGGGGCCGTGCGAACCGAAAACTGCAACCCTGGGCCAAGGGTTGCAGTTTCGCCCCGAAAAACCCTTGTGGAGTAAGGCGTCCCCGACGGGATTTGAACCCGTGTTGCCGACGTGAAAGGCCGGTGTCCTGGGCCAGGCTAGACGACGGGGACGAATGCGGTGGGCGTCGCGCGTTGCGCCTGTACGCAGGTAGGCGAAAGCCGCAGGCGAATCAATCCAGGCCGATCAGCTGAGCGTCAGTTCCAGATAGACGCGTCGGCCGAAGCGGCCGAACAGGCGCGAGCCGGTATCGAGCAACCACATCTGCCAGCCGTACTTCTCCTGCAACGCCGCATGCGCCGCCTCGACCAGCTTGGGGTCGCGCACGATGCGGCCACTGCCGTCGTGCCAGGCGCCATGTATGCCGCCGCGCACGTTGCAGGCCGCGACGCGGATGCGCGTGGTGGCGCGCAGGCGCTTGACCTTGGCGGTCGTGCCGTCGGTGACGACGTAGAGCTTGTCGTCCAGCGCGGCGAACCACACCGGCGTCTCGACCGCCGCGCCGCTACGCCGGAATGTCGCCAGGTTGACGTAGGATTCATTGGCGAGCGTATGCACAGGCGTCGCAGCCATCGATGCTCTCTCCTCTTTACCGAACCAACGGCGACCATGCCCGCTCGGCGCGACGAAGGCCAGCGATGGTTGACCCGCAGACCTTCGGTCCCATCATCGACCACATTATGATCAGCCAACGACGCTGCGTTTCCCTCGTCGACGACGGGTACTGTTAGCCGAGAAGTTACCCGTCAGCACCGAAGCCAATGCAAAGGATCGGCTTGTTCTTTGGTCGACACGGAAGAGGGCAGGGAAGGCCTCTACGCCCTCGCGAAAGCGACCGCCTCGTCGGCTTGCCGATTGTGCTCGCATGGCTTCTGAGGTACCTGGGGTTTGCTCAAACTTCGCAACTTTGCGAAATTTGTGGAGGGGCTGGGTGCCTGCAACTCAGATCGTCTTCTTCCGTGAAGAGAATGGAAACGTCCCACTCGTCGACTGGCTGGCTGCGCTTCCGTCGATGGCCCGAGCGAAGTGCATCGTCCGTCTCGGCCGCCTGGAATAGCTGGGCCACGAACTGCGCCGCCCCGAGGTGGAGTATCTGCGCGATGGAATCTACGAGGTTCGGACCAAGCACGCCGGCGTGAACTACCGCATGTTCTACTTCTTCCATGGGCGGACGGCCGCCGTTGTCTCGCACGTCATCACGAAGCAGCAGGCGGCAGTTCCGCCCAAGGAGATCGAGAAGGCGGTGCAGCGGAAGACCGCCTTCGAGGCGCATCCGCAGCAGCACACCTTCACGCCCCCGGAGGATTGATCAATGCCCAAGAAGAAGAGCACGTCGGCGGCGCTCGAATACGTTCACCGCCGCTTCTACGCAGGGCGACCCGAACGGATCGCGGAGCTCGAAGAGGCGCGCGCGAGCGCCGAGGTCGCCCGCAAGGTGTACGAGCTGCGCACCAAGGCGAAGCTGACGCAGCAGCAACTCGCCGAAAGAGTTGGCACTACCGCGTCAGTCATCTCGCGGCTCGAAGACGACGACTACGAGGGCCACTCGTTGGCGATGCTGCGCCGCATCGCCTCTGCGCTGAACAAGCGGGTGGAGATCCGCTTCGTTCCTCTCAAAAGCACACGTGCTGCCTGAGACAGGTCAGTAGGTCGCAAAGAACGACGCCGACTTCTCCGGGTTGTGCCCGCGACGGTCGTAGAGCTTCGTCGTCGAAGCGTCGGCGTGACCGGCTGCCTTCTGCACTTCCTCGAGTGACGCACCGTTGTCGAGTGCGCGGGTGATGAAGGTCGCGCGCATCGAGTGCGCCGAGAACCCTTCGAGGAGTCCGATACGCTGCGCGTACTTGCGGACGATGCGATCGATCATGTCCGCGTCGAGATGCCGCCGCAGGGTCTCCGCCCGCCAACTGGTTCGAACGGGTCGAAAAAGCGGCCCTTCGCGATCGGCGCCGTGTCCCGCGGCTTCGACATACGCGCGGATACGCTTGGCCGCTTGGGGGTGTATCGCAAGCGAGTGATCCTCGCCGCCTTTGCGGATGAAGTGGAGCGAGGGATAGCCGGCGTTTACGTACAAGTCTTTGACCTTCAAGCCGGCGATCTCGGAACGACGCGGGCTGACCTGCAAGCCGACCGAAAGAATGGCGCGGTCGCGCAGACCCTGGAGAGTGTCCGTTGGCGGTGCGTCGAGAAGCTTGCGCGCCTGCTCTGCTGAGAACGCCGCAGTCGTTCCCTGCGTGCGATTGACGCGCGGGCGGCGAATCTCGCGCACGGGGTTGGAAGGAATCACGTGACGGTCGACGAGATGTGAAAACAGCGAGGACAACGCCGAGAGACGGCGCCGAACCGACCGCGGCTTCGCCCCGTCCTCCTCCATCCGTCGCTTCCACGCGACGACGGCCATGCGATCGACTTTCCGAAACTCGGAGGTCTCGTTGATGTGCATGGTCTGCATGAAGTGCAGGACGTCGCTGCGGTACGCGCGCCGGGTCTGCGGGCTCTGCTGGCTTTCGAGCCACACCCGCTCCTCAGGGATGGAGCGCAACACGTCGAGTGCGCCGGCGCCGGTCGCCGGCGCTTTGGTCAGCGCCCTTGTTCGGCGCCGTGCCGCGGGCGCTCTTGGCTCCCGCTTGGGTCGGTTGTTTTTCGGGGCCTTCACTCACTAATTCTATTCGTGATAATCGGGTTTATCAAGTATAGTGCGGGAGCACCGGTAGGGGCGCCGATCCCTAGAATCCGTATTTCTCTTTTCTCAGATGGAAGGCCGCTTCGCCGCCTTCCATGATCTGTTTGATCGCGTCACGCACGTCGGGAACGTCGATCGCGCCTTGGCCGACGATCGTCCCACGAGACTGGTCACCGGTTGTACGATAGTCGCACCAGCCAACAAGCTCGGCATCGCCGTTGACAACAAGGTTGGCGTTATGGCTGGCGAAGATGAGCTGGCGCTTTTGCTTGGCCTGCCAGACTTGCTCGACCACTTCCAACATCACGGGATTGTCGAGATCCTCCTCCGGCTGGTCGATGATCAGCGGAGGCCCCACCTGGTTGAGGAGCGTTTTGAGGAGCGCGGTAGCTTGCTGTCCCGCGGACGCGTTCCGAAAGGGAATATATTCGCTTTCGCGAGCGCGGTATTCGAACACGGGCACGCTCTTGGTGGGCGTGAGTGACAAGATCAACCATGCTTCTGGTTTAAGAGTGCGGGAAACGCGATCTACGTCGGCAGCCGACAGTCCCGCGGCGGCCAGTACCGGGGTTTCTGGCCGTCGATCGGCAGTGTCCTGCTCGGGGTCGAACTCTGCAAGCTTTTCGAGGTCGTTCAACAGCGCGTTCCAGTGGTCTCCGGCCTGCGCGGCTACTGCGATGGAGTCGCCGAGCGCTTCAAGCTTTGCGCCAGGGACCCGAGAGCCGCTGAGTGATTGTCGCAGACGTTCTACGAAGTCCGCAGGATCAGCATGGCGCTTTACATGGGCTCGGATTGATCCAGCGGAGCTGGCCGTCAATGTCGTGCATTGCCCGTCGATTAGGTCATCGCGTTCTTTCAACAGAGCCTCCCAGGCATCCCGCTCGGCCCGATAGGCAGCCTCCGCGGCGGCGAGGCTCTGCAGTTCATCGCGGAGTCGCGTAGTCTCGCGAACGTGCTTGTTCAGCTGTTCCTCGATGTCCTTGAGCTGCTTCATCTTTTCGCTGTGGGCTGACGAACGCTGCACGGCAGCTTCATATGCCGCTCTGAAGCCGGCGATCTGTTCGGACCACTGACGCCACGGGCTTGTAAGCGCCAGCGTTGCAGGCGGCGCCGTGATTGCTTCAGCTCGTCGAATCAATTCATCAAGCGCATTCTTCGCGTCGACCAGGAGGGCTTGGTACTCTTGGTAAGCAGCGTCGAGGATGTCCTTGTTAGGCTCGGTTGGTGGTTCGGCCAGCTGAGTAAGATTGGAATCAACGCTCGATCGAAGCTTGGTTGCGCCTTGACGGAATGTGGTGATGCCATCTTGCCATAATTGAACAGAGCGGTCGGCGGCATCAAAGACCTTGCCTTTGTCCAAGAGGGCGCGGTCTTCCTCTGACAGGCCGGTGAGCGCAGCTCGGAGCGCATCAGCCTGCCCCGTCAGAGATTTCTCTTCCAATTCACGCTTTTGGAGCGTCTGCGTCAGGGTGTGATGCCGCCGTCTTGTGGCGTAGGATTGGCGGACCCGATCGGCACAGTCGGCCGCCTGCTGATCTATGCGGGCCAGTTCGGTACGGATGGGAGCCGTGATGAAACGCGAAAGTTCGTCAACGCGGACGCTGACGTCGCTAAGCTGCTTCTGGCTGTAGGCCTGTATGGGCAGAAGCGTGCGGACTTCTTCTTCTGTACAAGCCCGCATCTCATCCTGAGCAATCTTGATGAGGAGCGCTCCGTCCTGACTGCTCCGCCGGATCACGTGCGGCACACCGTTGACCTCAAACCTTACCTGCACCGTGCCGTTTACAGGCTTCAGGGTTTGCTCGATAAGACGGCCCCGTCGCGCTTGGTAATTGGGGCTATCCGCGTCTTCGATGCCGGGGGGTTGGTCGCACAGAGCCCATCGCAGGTACTCAAGAATGGTAGACTTTCCCGTCCCACGCCCGCCAATGAGCGCGTTGTATTGAGGGTTGAGTTCAAGCTCGACGGGCCCAAGGAAGGCGCTGTTGCTGACACTTATCGCAGCTACGACGATAGAGGGTAGGTTCGGCGGTTCCTGGGCGACGCGGGATTCCTGCGCCAAGCAGGCTTGCCTCAGCGCCTCGGCAGTCGGAATCGCCCACTTTATCCACGTTGAAGATTGACCCAGATCTCGGTGGTCTTCGCGTCGATTGTCAGAGGTTTGGAAGCAGGCAATTCGCTTGTTTCCCCATGCTTTGGCCTTGCCAGAGATGATGTCTTGCTTGCCTTGGCCTAGCTTATCAAGATTTCCATCCACGTATCCGCCAACGCACGGCATCTCGACGTATTTCCCAGCCTGACCTAGGCGTATGAGCGAGAATTGACCGTTTTCGCCCACGTTGGGGAAGATGATGTACCGATCTCTTAGAAACGTGTGCTTGTCCAGGTCCGCTTTTAGCTGCGGAAGAGACCGGATGTGATCCAACCGCTGAACTTGGGCAATCTTGGCCTCCTCCGGCGGGTTTGGCGCAATCGCTAGAGCCGTCATCGCGAGATCGAATAGGTCGCTCGGCAGGTCAGCATCAAAAATCAACAATGCCTGGCAAGGAACGCCAAGGGTCAGCTCCATGCCCGGAAAAACGGTAAGTCGCTGTTCCTTCGCGAGCAGCTTCCCGTGTTGGTCTGTCTCCTCGGCCGCTGCTCTTCGTACATATTCGACGAAGGTCATGTCGTGATGATCGGTGATTGCGATGCCATGAAGGCCACGTTCGCGGCAGGCGTCCACCAGCCTCTTGGCGTAGAACTGGCGGTCTTGCTCGGTGACACAATCGGCGCCGGTCCAATTGGTGTCACGCGGTGCGTGGACCTGCAGATCACAGCGAAAGTAATGCGCTCCTTTGTCCACTGCTCACGCTCTCCTTATGTCAGGTCACCTGTGCACAGGTCCTTAGGACCGGATCAGCTCTCGACTACAAATTAGGCCGCAAGCGTCTGCAGCTCCACGTTCTCGTCAATCACTTGTGCAGCATCAATGGCGTATATTCACCGCGGCGCCCGATCTATTTAGTGACATTGTGACTGAGGAGATCATCGACCGACCGCGCAACGACATACTCCGCCGGAGTCTCGCATACCTTCAGGGCTTCGAAGTGAGCCTCGCCGCATTTGATCTTGGCAGCTTCCTTGTCGCGCAGATCGTCAATGAAGAGCCCGCTCTTTGTCTCAACTACGAAGTACAGGCGCTCTCCGCCGTCCTTCTCGACGAGAACGGCCCAGTCCGGGTTGTAACCGCCAAGCGGCGTCGGAACTGTGAACCAGCCGGGCAGCTTCGCGTAGACCTTGATCGCGGTGTTCTTCTCGAGCTGATCAGCGAACGTCTTCTCGGTGTCCGAATCGTACACCACCTGCTCGTGGACCGACTTCTGCACGTCGACCAAGTTTTTGAGGTATCCCGTGAGCTCCTCGTTCTCGAACAGTTCCTGCGCGTAGAAGTGCTCGTCGCCTAGCCGCTGGTACTTGATGCCGTCCACCAGAGCCAGACGCTTGCATCGGTTGATCGCATCCGCGGCTAGTTCGATAAACTGCTGCGGGTTCCGCTTAAAATCGTCGAGGCGGCTGCTGTCGTTCAGCACCCTCTGGATCGTGCGTCGCGTGAGCTGCGTCCGATCCTGGAGATCCGTGAGCAGATCGGGCAGATCGATGTCGCCCTCGTCCAGCAGGACGGTGGCGGCACCTTCGCGCTCGCTGGCATCAACCCCGGCCTTGCCAATGGCGATGTCCGCCTTGCGCCACTGCAAGCGAGTCTTGGCCACGGGAGGCGCGTCCCTCAGCGCCTGAGTACAGCTCTCAATCAGATTCGCGTTGTCGAAGGCCACGCGGTACGTGGTCTTGTGGTTGATGCGATCCCACAGCGCCTTGAACTCGGCGCCGTGCAGGACAGCCTGCCGTGTGCGAACCTGTCTGCGGTCATCCGCGTTCTTGATCTCGAGCCGACCGGCGAGCTTCTTTAAGACAGCAGAAATCTGATCAAGCTGTGCCGCGAAGGCCGGCGGCACTTGAAACGTGCCGTCCTTGAGCGCCTTCTTGAGCGAGTCCTGAACCCTGCCCTTAGCATCGATATGCCCCGCCGCCTTGAGGCCTTCCCACAGTGCTTTCGACTGCTCGAAGCCGAGCGGCCTGACGGTTCCATCGGGCGCGGTCACGGCGATGGCCGCGAAGTTGTGGTGCTCGACGATGCCGAAGAGGATTCCCGTATCCTTCTCGATCTCCTTCTGAAGGTTCTCAGCGAACTGCTCGTAGCTCTCCATCGCGATCACGGTCAGCGTGTTCACCTCGAACCCACGCAGGCGCTCACCGCTCTGGTTTACGCACAGCCGCAGTCCGCGCCCGATGGTCTGTCGCCGTTCGCGCTCGGCCTGGATGTCGCGCAGCGTGCAGATCTGAAAGACGTTGGGGTTGTCCCAGCCTTCCTTCAGCGCAGAGTGGGAGAAGATGAACTTGAGCGGAGTCTCGAAGGAAAGAAGGAGTTCCTTCTCCTTCATGATGAGGCTGTACGTGTCAGTGCTTACATCCTCAGCCGTTGCCGATTTCTTCAGCTCCCGCGTCTCAAACGGTGTGCACACCTTCTTGTCGATGGAGAAGTACCCGTTGTGAACCTCCTCGGCAGCGCGCGGGAGGTCCACCTCTTTGAAGAGCGTGTTGTACTCCGGCAGCTTCGCGGCACGCCGATACTCCTCCTCGAAGATTCGGGCGTAGTCGCCCTTTTCGGGCGTGCCATCTGCTGCGTATCGCCGGTACTTCGCCACCTCGTCGATAAAGAACAGGGAAAGAACCTTGATGCCCTGCGGGCACAGGCGTTTCTCCTTGTCCAAATGTTCGCGGATGGTGCGGCGGATCATTTCTCGCTGCACGGCGAGGGCGTCCACGTCGCCCCATGCCTGGCCTGGCTTTAGGTGCTGCTCGCTACCCGGCACGCGCAGCTCGACGTACTCGTTCCCTTTCGCGACCCGGATCTCGCCGATACGACAGTCGGCGTAGATCGCCCGCCCGGTGGCCTGCTCGAGATTATCGCCGTCCTGCACGGTGACTTCCTTCCGCCTGATGCCGCTCTGGGTCTGAACGTCGATCTCGACCTTGGCCGAAATGGTGCCCCGCTTGTTCTCAACTTTCACTACCCGTACGAAGGGCTTGTTTTTCGCGTCCTCCACAGTCGCTGCCGCCACCTCGATCTGCTTCACCAGCTTGCGCTCGTAGGCGTCCACGGCATCGAGCCGGTAGACCATGTGGTGCTTGTCCACATGGGTTGCCGAGTATCGCAGCGTGCACAGCGGGTTCATCGCATCGAGGGCTGTCTTTCCGGCCCCGGAGAGCCCGCCGTCGACACTTTGAGGTTCGTCCACGATCACAATCGGCTGCGTGGCCCTGATCAAATCGATGGGCTTCTCGCCACCAGTCTGTTCGTTGGCGCCTTTTCCGTAGAGGTTGTTGACGTCTTTCTTGTTGATGGCACCGACGGTTATCACCATCACCTGAATCTCGGAGCTCGTGGCGAAGTTACGTACCTGTCCGAGCTTCGCGGAGTCATATAGGAAGTACTGACATGGCACGCCCGCATAGAGGTTCTTGAAGTGCGCCTTCGTAATCTGCAGCGATTTGTAGACACCCTCCTTGATCGCCACAGAGGGCACCACGATGACGAACTTGGTGAAGCCGTACCGCTTGTTGAGCTCGAAGATCGTGCGAAGGTAGACGTAAGTTTTGCCTGTGCCCGTCTCCATCTCGACGGTGAAATCGCCAGAGGTGAGTGCGCCTGAGGGCGGCAGCCCGTGCCGAAGCTGGATGTCACCAAGGTTCTCGAGCAGCTCGTCGTCGAGGAGCGTGAGCCGGTTGCCAACACCCAGGTCGCTCTCCGCGAAGGTCATTTGCGTCTGAGGCACCGCCGCGTCGCGAGTGACGGTGAATTCCGTGCGGCAGATCTCCTGGCCTCGAAAGAGGTCGCATACGGCCTCGATGGCCTGAAGCTGGTAGTCGAGGTTCGGCTCGAAGTGGAGTTTCATCGCCGTTCCCTCTACAGGCTGCGCACGTTCGCAAGCCCGTGCTGGGTGAGGATCGCAGCGAGATTCGTCTTGGCCACGTCGTCGGCGAACGCGCTGTCGCGGAAGACGCACATGGTGTCGCCCGCAGGAGCTAAGATCTTGTGCCAGTTGACGATACCCTCGGCCAACGGCTCGACTTGGTCACGCGTGATCTTACCGGCGAGACACGCGAGCAGCACGCCGCCACCGATGCTATGCACGTCCTTGCCCGCGATCTCCTTCGTTTCGATCGGCACGCACAGGTCGAGGCCGAGCTTGAGAAGCAGCTCGTACAGGATATCCCTCTCGGTGCGGTCGGTCTTAAGGTGATCGACGGACTCGAGGAGGCTCTTAGGTAGGTTCTCGCGGTCCGGATCCCAAGCGCGGATATTGCTGGCGGATAGCTTGAACACCCGAAACCCCAGGTCGCCAGCGAACATCGGGGTCTCGTCCATGATTTTCCCTGCAGCGCGTCGAAGGCGCTCCTTCGTCAACTCGGTGAGTATTCGTGGCTTCCCGATTGTGTCGCAGAACCTCGCAGCAACGTCTTGATCCTTGTTGTCGATGCTCAGTGGTTCGGGAAGCTGAACCAACACGAAACGTCGAGTTCCACCATCGGCAGCATTCTGAGAGGCCACCGCGTGTCCAGTCGTTCCCGAGCCCGCGAAGAAGTCCAGGACCAGGGCGTCCTTCTGGTTGCTGGTCGCGATCTCAATGAGCCTCTTGATCAACGCGGTTGGCTTTGGGAATGAAAACACTCGCGCATCGCCAAACATATCAACGGTCTCGGTAGTACCCGCTTGTGTGTAAATGCCGTCGATGATCGAAAACGCCTTTGCAGATCGATTGTCGCCTGAATCGACCTTAAGGTACTGCTTCGATGCGGCAGACCAGACTCCGCTCTTGTCTTGAGTGAACGCAACCTCGCCACGAGCAAGAGCGTCATGCATGCGTTCTGGGCCCCAGCGCCATTGCCGTTTCGGAAAGAGTGTAGTGCCGTCGGGGGCGGGAATACCGAATCGCAGGTTCGGTCGATCCTCAAAGCTCTTCATGGCCTCAAGGGGATGAGTACGATATGGGCCGCGCTCCTCGAAATGCTCATCGCGCAGCGTGTAGTATCGGTCGACGGATGCCTCGCTCAGCGGGACTTCGATTCGGTCAATAGCACCGATGGATCTCGCGTAAACAAGGACGTATTCATGCAGGGTGACCAAGTACTTTTCTTTTGCCCCCCCTCCGTAGCGCTTTTTCCAGACCATGC
>Ga0265339_10001695_pt1 | contig 16262 bp, 7 predicted proteins | sample 4CB219metaG_FD_202085 | JGI IMG/M metagenome (GOLD analysis project Ga0265339, IMG submission 202085) | Rhizosphere microbial communities from Carex aquatilis grown in University of Washington, Seatle, WA, United States - 4-CB2-19 metaG | ecosystem: Host-associated > Plants > Roots > Rhizosphere... | reverse complement strand
GCACGCACCTGCGGCGTTGCGCACTTGTCCCGGCGGACAAGCAGCCGGCGTACTCGCGACGCATGCGCCAGCAGCATTGCGCACTTGTCCGGGCGGACAAGCAGCCGGCGTACTCGCGACGCACGCACCTGCGGCGTTGCGCACTTGTCCGGGCGGACAAGCAGCCGGCCTACTCGCGACGCACGCACCTGCGGCGTTGCGCACTTGTCCGGGCGGACAAGCAACCGGTGCGCTCGCGACGCATGCACCTGCGGCGTTGCGCACTTGTCCGGGCGGACAGGCCGGCAACATGCAGACGCCTGCTGCGTTACGGGCTTGCCCAGGCGGGCAGTTCGGCACCGAAGGCGCGACGCACGCGCCGGCCGTATTGCGGACCTGTCCGGGCGGGCACGGCTGAACCGGGCGCGCCACGCAAGCGCCATTGGCGTTGCGGACCTGGCCGGCCGGACAGGCCGGGACTGCGACGGCCATGCAAGCGCCGGTCGCCGCATTATGCACCTGTCCTTCCGGACACTGGTTGCTCCAGATGCAGGCACCTTGAGGCGTGCGCACCTGACCGGGTGGACACGGCTTGACGGGTTGCGCCACGCACGCGCCGGTCGCCGCATTGTGGGCCTGTCCCTCAGGACATTCGCTACGCCACATGCAGACACCCTGAGGTGTGCGCACTTGGCCCGGCGGGCATGGAGTCTTAATCACCGCCACACATGCGGCGCCGTTGCGCACCTCGCCGGGAGGACACGGAACGAGCACACAGAAGCCTGCCGGACTGAGAACCTGACCGGCGGGGCATGTGATCGGCCGCAGCGGCGAACAAAAACCCGCGGCATTGCGCGCCTGATTGGGCGGGCACGGCGGCAGGATCGGAGCGCACGCGCCCCGCTGGCCGACCGGCATTTGGCCCGGCGGGCATGGCAGGATCGGGACGCAAATACCTTCGGCGTTGATAGCCTCGTTGTTGCGACAGACCACGGGCCGGGAGCACCTGTTGGTGAACGGGTTGAGCTCCTCGCCACGCGGACACTGCGCAATGCAGCGGCCGCTGTCATAGTCGAACCGATCACCGGGCGGGCAGGCGCAGAAGCCTTCGCGGTTTCGCCTCAGCCCGGGTGGGCACGCCGGCGCCAGGCAGCGGTTCAACAACCGATCGTAGATCTCGCCGGGCCGGCATTCGTAATACGGCGGCACCACATGGCACGCTCCGTCTTCGCCGGGGTATTCGCCGAGCGGACAGCACGCGCCCCTGGACGTTGCCTGATCGCGCAAGCAGCACGCGCCATTTGGCAATTGCACGTAATCCCGCCCGCACCGGCTGGGGGGCGGAACAGGCGGACGGTACGGCCTCTGGCACGAGCCGTTGAGTTGCGGTTGTTCACCCGGCGGGCAGCATCGGCCGGTAATCGTTGTCTGCCCCACTGGGCAAGCCGGTGGGATGGCGATGCAGCTATTGGTGCCGGCGTTCAACCATGATCCGGGCGGGCAGGTGAACGGGGGGACGAACGGTTGGGCGGCCTGTCCGCACGCCATGGGAATGGCGATGTCGCCCATGTAGCCACGGATCGCGGGACCGTCGTACTGCACATTATAATCGGCAAAATAGGTCTGCATCGGCGGCACATTCGCCGGTGCCAGAAGATCGATGCCATTGCCTTGCAGGCCATTGAGATAGGGCGTGCCGTTCGCGGCGAGGAGCTTGGCCAGGTTGGCATCCTGCGACTCGCGCATGTCTTCGCCGGTCGACCAGAGAAACCCGCCGCAAGCGCTGCGGTTGATCTGTCCGTTGGCGCTATAGGCGTAGCCGATCGCGATGCCGCCGTTGGAATTGGCCATCGCGGCAGGAAAGCCGATGGCATATTGGTCGGGAACAGCTTGCCATCCGGCGGGCGCTCCGGCCGCCGCAGGCACGGGCGCATAGCGCAGCACGCGGCCGATGCCGGCCTGTGCGAGCGCCACCATCTGGTAATCGCCGGTCGGCGCGGCGCGTTCGGCGAGCAGCATGTTGCCTTTGCCGTCGAACACGATTTTCGAGATTTCGGTCGGCCCGGCCGCCGCCGGTACCTGGATTTCCATGCGCGCGTCGACGTCAAACGATCCGTCCGCGTTAAGGCCGACCGACCAGACCTGAAGCTGGTCCGCGATCGCGTAATAAAGCCGGCTGTTGTGTACCGCGAGACCAAACACGCGCCTTTGCGGTGCGGCGTAACCCCACGTGTCCGGCTTGTCGGGGCTGAACTGGTTGCTTGTGATCGAAACGGCGCGGCTCGGGTCGTACGCGGCCGGCGGCAAACCTGCGGCCTGACGGCCTTGTACGCCATGGTCGTATCGCGCGACTTCTTGGCCGGAAAGATTGAAGCGATGAATCATGCCGGTCTGGCGATCGGCAACAAATAAAGTGCTGGACGACGGATCAAACGCGAGTCCGCCGAGCGCCGGTCCGTTATTTGGCGCGCCGTCAAGCGTGACATTGGCAAACAGGCTGACCGCGCCGGTCGCACCGTCGATGCGCCAGATCGAGCCTGGACCGCCGCCCTGCGCGTCCGGGCCGAACAATCCGCTCATGAAGGTCGCGCCGACTCCGCCCTGATGAATCCGCACCAGCGCGCCGGATTGGCCCTGCGCGACGATCGGCAGCCCGTAGGCGGAGGTCGCCGCGACATAGATGTTCGGCGGGTTGGCGTTGTCGAGTGCGACGCCGAATACCTGTCCGACCTGGGCGGCCGTCACGGTGAACGGATTGGGCGTCGCCAGCACCTGCGCCTGCGGGGGAGCGCCCGGGGCCTGGAGATTGAAGATGCGCGTCGATGGGCCGTTAGGGTCGATGAACGTCTGGTCGCCCGGATCGGTGCCCGGCGTGACCTGGGCCGGCTGTGGCGCACCGGAAAAGCCGGTGACAACGGCGTCGCCTGACTGCAACACCGCGGCCGGAGTCTGCGCTCGTGCCGTGCTGACGGGGAGTACCGCGGCAAGCAGCGCAATCGCCGCCAACGCGGGCCTCAACCATACCCCGCGAATTCCGTCGCCAAATTTCATTGAGGAGGACGCAAAACGGCACCGCCTGCGGGCACCTGCGGTCCAGGGAAAGCTAAAAAAAATCACCGTATGTCCCCCAGCTTCGTCTTAAAAATGGGCCGGCGATCATTGAAGTAATCAATTGCCGAACGCAAGGTGCTTTCATGACCCAATTGCCACAGTGAATGTGGCCGTACAGTCGGGACGCCGGCGTGTTCGGTTTGGTCAATTCTGCGCGCAACCGCACAATTTTCTCAATGCGAAGTTGCCGAAACCGCCCCGGATATGATCGCGGGGGTGATGGCGAGCTTCCACGCCTTGGCGGCGGACAAATAGGTCTTGGCGGCGGCTTGCACGTCGCCGGCGCTGACTTTCGTCAGGATCGGTAGCGTGTCGCGAATAATGTCAATTTGCCGATGATCTTGTTGCGTGCCGGTCAGGGCGCCGAGCCAGTAATCGTTGGTCTGGCGGGTCGCGATGAGACTTTCGATGAGCGGCTTCTTCGCGCGTTCCAGTTCGTCCGCCGAAACGGGATGCGCCTGCAGGTCGGCGGCGATGTCGCCGATCGTTCTGAAAAACACCGGCGTCTTGGCGGGCGACAGTTCAGTGCCGACGAGCAGGATGCCGTAGCCCGGTGCAATCGTCGATCCCGACAGGATCGAGGCCGGCGAGTAGGTAACTCCGTCTTGGATACGGAGCTGATCGGTCATGCGCGATCCCAGAATCGTTTTGAGGATACGCAGCGCGTTGTAGTTTTTCAGATCGAAAGCGTCGGTGGCGGGCCACGCCACCACGGCGAAGCCCTGGTCGGCGCGGCCCTCATGATGCAATTCGGCCGGTTTGGCGTTGCCGCTGGGGAACTGCAGCGCCAGCGTCTTCCTCGCGCTTTCGCTGGCACGAGCCGGCAATGCGCCGAACGTCTTGGCGACGGCCGCTACGGCGTCGTCCAGTTTCACGTCGCCGACAATCGTGACTTCGATGGGTCCCGACGCCAATGTCGGCGCCAGCAGCGCCTTGATCGCGGCCGGTCCGGTTTCCGCCACGTCGGCCAGGGACGGTGTACATAAACGCGGATCGCCGCTGCTGAGTCGACATCGGATATCCCGCTTGAGCACGCCCATGGGCGACGACGCCAGGGATTCCAGATCGCTCATTTCGTTCGCGCGGGCACGATCGATGCCGTCGACACGCCAGCCGGGCGCGCTGACATAGGCGGCGAGCACCTGCATCAGGGTGCCAAGCTCGGCCGGCTGCCCATGGCCTCGCAGTGCCACGCCGTCAGCGCCGAATTGGGATTTCAGTTGAATGAAATTGCCCGACAGCGCCCTGGAGATACCATCGAAGGTGAGCGCCTTCGTCCCCAGGAGAAGCAGTCTCTGTCCGTCCACGATCCAGGTCGGGCTCGCCCGCCCGGCCGGCAGGTCAGGGTAACCGTCGCCGATCCTTACGTTGACTCCGACTTCGCCGGCTTTGAACGTTGTCGGCTTGACGGTAAGCCGCACGCCGTTGGCAAAGCGCAGAAAGGTTGTTTCCAGATCCGCGATCGACTTGCGCTCCGCCACTTTTCCGGCGCGCCCGAAATTGGTGTAGGGCCACGTCACTTTGGCCTGTTCGGCGGGTCGTGTCAGCGGCGCCTGCTCGGCTGCGGTCAGCGCGGTCACCACGGCCGCTTCACCGCCGTCGACCTGCAGCGGGCTCGACAAAAAGACCAGCGGGCCGTGCGCGCCCATGAATGTGCGGATGGCACCGTTCATGCCGTCGAGAGTGAGCGCCTTGAATGCCTGATCGACGAAGGCCAGCGTATCGACCGGGTTCATGTAGACGTCGTTGATATCGACATCCGAGGCGATCTGCGCCGCGTTGGCGCTGTCCGAATCTGTCGCAGCGGTGGCGGCCGCGTGCGCAAAGACGGCGTGCAGCTGCTCCTTCGCGCGCGCGAACTCCGCAGCGGTGACGCCGAATTCGGTCATGCGGCGCAGTTCGCGCACCGCTCCGTCCAGCGCGGCGTGCCAAGCCTGTGGCCGGATCGCAGCCGCCACCGACCAGGCGGTCGCCCCGTCGAGCGGTGCGAAATTCGATTGCGCTGCAACGAACGGGCTCTGTGTACCGCTTGCGAGCGTATTGAGCCGGTCGGTCAGCATCGACAACGCCAATAGCCTGGTCAGGTCGCCGCGTTCGCGTGTAACGCTGTCCGCTTCGGTTTTCAGCACCCAGGTGAAGCTGAGAGATGGAGCAACCCCGGCCTCGGCGTAGAGGGCGGCTTCGGCGCCGCGCCGGGTGACTTCGGCAGGTGCCGGCTCGGCCCCCGCGGGTCCGGACGGCTTCCAGTCCGAGAACAGCCCGACGATCTTGGCCTCCATCGCCTTGGCGTCGATATCGCCGACGACAATGACGGTGGCGCGCTCGGGCCGATAATAGGCGTTGTAAAAGTCGCGGATCAGCGACACCGGGGCGTGTTTGATGATGTCGGTCGAGCCAATGGGGAAGCGCTCGCTCAGGCGGCTGTGCGGGAAAAGGAAGGCGAGGCGCTTCCTGTAGGTGCGGTAATCGGGCGTGTCGCGCAGGCGTTCTTCCGACAGGATGACCCCGCGCTCGGCGTCCATCGCGGATTGCGATAATGTCAGTCCGCTCGCAATGTCGCGCAGGCGCAGCAGTCCGCCATCGATCGATTCTGCGTCGTTGTGCGGAAAATTGAATTTATAGAGCGTGTGGGTGAAGCTTGTGGAGGCATTGGCATCGGCGCCCATGCCCAGTCCTAACCGTTCCAGCGACGGCCAGACCTCCTTCTCCGGCACATTTTTAGAGCCGCGGAACGCCATGTGTTCGAGGAAATGCGCCAAGCCCTGCTGCGCATCACCCTCCTGCAGCGAGCCGTCGTTAACATTGAGCCACATCGACACCGCGCCCTTGGGCGTGTCGTTGTGCATGATCGCGTAGCGCATGCCGTTGGGCAGCGCGCCAAACAGCACGCGCGGATCGGCGCGCAGGTCGCTATGCGCCTGCGGCCAATCGGTGGCGAACGCGGCGTGCGGCGGGCTTGCCGATACGGCTGCCGCGGCGAGGCCAAGCGCCGCGGCGAAGCGCGCCGCGACGAGGCCGCGGCCGGTGATTGCTGTCATTGGCGGTCCCCTGCCCATGCCGACAACGCGGCCGGATACATTGCGCATATTTTCGGCTTGAGATCGAGGCTGTATTGTGCGCCGGCGAACGGTGTTCGCGATGGCTGCATTAATATGATAAGCGGAAGCGGCTGCGTTCGCGCCCGCGAGCGCCGCCGGACGGGCCCGTAGCTCAATGGTCAGAGCTAGCGGCTCATAACCGCTTGGTTGGAGGTTCGAGTCCTCCCGGGCCCACCAATTAGTAAAATCAAAGGCTTAGCCGTCAATTTGGCGGCAGTGGCGACAGCTATTGGCGACAGATTCTTTGAGCCACTATGCCATTTTACAGGCCCGGCCTTGACGGCCCTCAAAAGTCGATGCTGCTCAATGGTGCCTATCTTCCAAGCGGGCTATCCATGCCGCAGCGCAGGGAGGACGGCACTATCTCACGTCGATGATGCCCGAGGAGCGGAGCGATATTTCAAATGGCATCTGGCTATGTGCGCATCATGCCGATGTGATCGACAAGGACGAGGTCACCTACACGGCGAATTTGCTGCGCGCAATGAAACGCGACCATGAAGCGGAGTGCGATCGCAGGCATCGCGAGGCGCTCCGCCGCCGGCGACGCGACCAATAACCTGATCGCCATCGGTTCCGACATCATCCTTTGCGGTGAATTTCTCGGCGGCGACAAATCAGAGTGGCGCATTAAACTGCAGGCTTTTGTCGACGGCGATCGCCGCACGATTCTAGGCTTGGCTCAGGCACGTCCGGCTTCGCGCTACTCGGTTCCGCTACGAGAAAAGGCGCCGGCTCGCGCGCACAGGCGTGTCTGAACCAGGGTCCAGCAGCCTCAGCGGCTTAGTCTAGGACGACGACACCCACTGAATCTGTCCATGCGACATATAGACGATCGCGCCGCGCTCTGCGCCGAGCACCTTCATGTATTGGCCGATCTGGCTCGAATACGTGTTTCTGGCCGCGGTCTGGGGCGCTGCATCGCTTTTCCAATCGAACACCACCCGCGCCTTTCCTGCGCCGTAGGCGACGGCGTCGGCTCGACCTGACACGAGCCGGTCAGGGTTCCCATCAAGCATGCCGTAGATCGGCACTTCCGCGATGAGACCGGGCTTGTATTCCGCCAGTTCAGTCAGGCTCCAGGTTCGCAGCGCCGTTGCGGTGACCTCATCGATATCAAGCTCGGTCCCGAGCTCCTGGCAGAGCTGCCGCGCCCGCTCATTCACTGCGTCGCCGTCGCCCGCGAGCTCGCCAGTGATCAGCTCTTCCATGAGCTTGTGCAAGACTACGCCGCGAACTGCGCCCCCGACCCGCACCATGATCTCGTCGGTTCTCTTCCAGGCCGTGACCGGGGATGCCTCGAACGACACGATATCCGGATCGCCGTCGCTGGGGAGAATCCAGCGCACGGGTTCGGCGTTCTGGTCGATTTCTGCTTGCTCTGCTTCGAATTGGGCATGTGTCTGCGGATTCGGCGGATCGGCGGATTTGGGGAATACTTTGATTGCGAAATTACCAATATCCAATTCCGGCAAACGCCCGAGCTTAAAATCGACTTCGCGTGCCCAGCAACCATCCTTGACCGAAGAGAATTCCGGAAGCACGAGCAGGTCCATCGCCCTCGTACAAGCGACATAAAGGAGTCGCAGGCGCTGCTCCGATTCTTCCTGTGTTTCGGCGGTCAGCGCATTCGCAAGATCGGGCGGCACCACGTCGTCCAGCACCCAATGCATTGTGTCGTCGCCGCGCCGGTATACGAATTGCCCCGGCGGGCGCATCCCTGACGCCGTGTTGATCGGAATCACCACTGGCCATTCCAGACCCTTCGAGCTGTGGATCGTCACGATCTTGATCGCATGCTCATCGGCGTCGACCACGCCCTCGTCATGCGACAGGCGGCTTGACCATTCGTCATCCAGATCGCGTGCGAACTGCCGAAAACCCCGGCCGCCGTAAGCCCGTGCTTTTTCCAGCAAGGCATCTACATTGGCCAGCATGCGCGATGCCTGATCCGCGCTGCGGTTCATGAGGACGGCACGGATATTGAGGCGTTCGACGGCTTCGGTCAGCAGAAGGGCGGGAGCGGTTGTCCGCACTTGAAGCCGCAGATCTCGTAAGACCGCAAGCGTTCGTAGCACCAGCGGATGCAAAACTAGCTTCGGATCGGTATAGATGTTGAGCCGCGGTGCCGGTGCTCCTACTTCTGCCGCAAGCGCAACGGTTTCGCTTACGTCGAGCAGTTCTTGCTCGGTCAGTCCCACCAACGGACCGCGCAACAGCGCGCCGAGCGCAATGGTATCGCGAGGTTCGGCGATGGCCCGCACGAGGGCGACCAGATCTTGCACTTCCTGGCGCCGATAGAAGTTCTTGCCAGCCTGTGAACTGAACGGCAATCCGGCTTCTTCAAGGGCCCGCTCGTATCGCCACAACTCGGTACCGATCGGCGCCAGCAGTGCGATGTCGCCAGCCGACAGGGTATGCAGCTCCCGGTCACCGCGCCTGATCCGGATGTTTCCGATGAGCCGGGCGCAGATGCCGGCGACGGCTTCCGCTTCGACTTCGCGGATGTCATCCACATACGAATCCGGGATGACCTCGATCCGCGTTTTGGCGACACACGGCAGACCATGGTCGGCGCTCTGGCGCGTCGCTTCCAGCGGGACGTAACCCGCCGCCTGACCCTGAAGCGGCATCTCGAAGCAATAGTTGACGTGCTTAAGGATGTCCGCACAGGAGCGAAAATTGGAAGCGACCTGGATCACGTTTCGGGGGAACTGCCGCTCGATGGCGTCCCGCGCAAGTCGATAGGTCGCGATGTCCGCGCCACGAAAGCGGTAAATCGCCTGCTTCGGATCGCCCACCATAAAAAGCTGGCCAGGCCCGCAGGATTTGGTCGGACCAGCGCAGCGTGGGCTCGTCGGGACCGGCCAGCAGAAACAGGATCTCCGCCTGAATCGGATCGGTGTCCTGGAATTCCTCGACCAGCACGCGCCCAAACCGTTTGGCGGCGGCCTGACGCACGCGCGCATCGCGGCGCAGCACGTCCCGCGTCATATTCAGAAGATCATCGAAATCGAGCACGGCTGCATGCCGTTTGAAGCTCGCGAAACGCGCCATCAAGTCATCGAGTTCTTTCGCGAAACGCTCCAGGATCGCGGTCGCAATCTTCCCGATCAATTGGCGGAAAGCATTGACGCAACCGTCGTAATGCGTTTTGGCGTCTTCGGCTAACCGTGTTCCGTCTTCGTTGCCCTTGGCGCGCCGCCACACGCTCAAGTGTTGGTATCTTTGCAAATCCATTTTCTTCTTGCGCATAATCTCGACGCGCGGCGGATGCGCCAATTCCCACAGCTCGTCGAATTCGGGCAGCCGATCAAACCTTCCGCGAAAATGCGCAGCGAGCCGTTCCAACTCGATGACGTCCTGCTCCGCGGCGGGCGGTCCCTCGGACGTATTGAACCAATGACGGAACTCCCTGACCGCGTCACCGAACGGCACATCGTCTCCCGCCGCGATGTTCGCCGGAAGGGGACGCGCCGTCCGGTGCCGCCGGCGGAATTCGGCGAATTCGCGCAACAGCTTCTCGGCACGGATCGGATCGTGCTGCGCCGTGCGCGCCATGGCGTCGTTCGCCTCGGGCCGATCAAGGCGATCCCGCAGCCAGCGATCGAAAATCGTCCGGAATGCCAAATCCGTCTGGTCTCGATCGAGAATGTCCGCACCGGGATCGATGGCGGCTTCGACAGCGAACGTGCGCAACAGTGTATGACATAAGCCGTGAATGGTGGAGCAAGTCAGTTCGTCAAACCGCTTCCGCGCCGTGATCAGCGCGGCACGTTGCTCGCTTGTCGGGCCATCAGGATAGGCGATCCGAAGCTCCTCCGGGACGACGCCTGCGGCCATGGCGTCGAGATACGCCGTAATACGCTGCCGCAATTCACCTGCCGCGAACTCGGTGAAGGTGATCGCCGCAATCTCCCGCGGGGGAATGCCGCTCGCGAGCAGCCCGACAACCCGGCCTGCCAACAACGAGGTCTTACCCGTCCCCGCCGCCGCTTCCACCAGAAGCGTGACGCCGAGATCGGTCAGCGCCCGGATGCGTTGATCCTTGTCGGCCAGAACGGTCATGGGGCGTTCCAGAAAGAAGAGAGACGGCTGGCGCTTTTCGCGAATGCGGCGCGCTTGCGCCGCTGATAAGCCGGGGAGGCCGGCATCGCGAGCAGCAAATCGTTGTAGGGGCTATCGGCATCGAGGCCCGGCGGCGCTTTGCCACTCTCCAGCGATGCGCAGGCGCACGCAACGAATTCACTGATCTGCCGCAAGGCGCCGGTGAGGTCTAAGAGCTTGAAGTCGCGCGGCGTATCGCCCAGATACAACAGCCGCGCGGCAATGTTGGTGTAGTCTGGAAGCAATTGCTGGCAGGCGAGGGCGTAGAGTGAGCGCTGCAATTCCGCGCCGCCGCGAATGACGATCTTTTCCGCTCGGGGCGGCGCTGCACCGGTCTTGTAATCGGTCACACGCACTGCGTTTTTGACCCGCCGCAGGTCGAGCCGGTCGATTGACCCCTGAATGCGAATGTTGGTTCCCGGTATTTGCACCGTGCGCAGAGGGTCCCACGGCATTGAGCGGGTCGCATCCCTGAGATCGGCACCGCCGAACGGCACTTCCGTCCAGCTCTGTGTGTCAGTTTCTGTGGTTCTGCCGAATTTGAGAGCCGCGGTCGCAATTTGACCTGCGAGTACAACGGTGTTTCGCCAGAGTAGCTGCGGCGGGACGGGTTGCAGCAATGGCCATTCGTCGCGCACCGCTCCTGCTGCGTTGTTGACGGCCTGCTCGATTTCTTCATCCTTCGCGAGGGAAAAGCCCGGCGACGGCTCGAGCGCATCGACCGCGCGGCCAACAGCTCATGCACCAGCTTTCCGAATGCCTCCGGACTCACCGTAAGCGGCCGTTCGGGTTCTACCGGCGCACCCCAGCCGAGCGCGTATTTCCACACAAACCCGAGCGGTCCCCGCAGCAAAAGTTGCAATGACGTTGCCGATTGAATGCGCGCGAGCGCCCGCCGGATGCCGGGATGGCTCGCGCCAAACTGACCGTCATGGGCCGTCAGCGCATCGACATGCCAATTTCGCCAGCAGCGCGTCGCGGACTTGACGTGATCGAGCTCGCGCGACTCCGAATGCCGTGCCATGAGGCGGTCGGCTTCGCTGAAAGCATGCGCCGGGATTCGCGCGCGTGCCAAAACATGCTCCGGCCAATTCGTCGGCAGCAAAGGGCTGCGGCCGAGGCGGTTGCCTTGCGCGTTACGCCGGCTGCGCGAGAGAACAACTTCCCCGCTGGCGCGGCCCACAATGACGGAAAAGCACCGCCTGTCCTGTTCGGCGACGGGATCTGGATCGAGCTCCAGCGCCGGCACGACGTGATCCGGCAGGAGGGCGTCTTCCATGCCGTTACGCGGCCAGCCGCCGCTGGTCATTCCGAGCAGTCTGACAAACGGCCGTGGCGCCGCGGCGAGATGCGCGGCCGGGCCCCACACAACCGAGTCAGCCGGATCGTATTCGTCTTCAAGCCGGATATTTTGAAGCGCGAGTTCAATCGCGTGAGGCGGCGCCGCTTGTAATGCGCTTTGCCAGATCGCGCGCGCCCGGCCGCGCAGCAGCATTGCGCCGGCCTCCGGCGCCGCTTCCGCGCCGCACGCCAATACGCCGAGGATCGGCATCAGGACGCTTTGTACCTCGCCAAGGCCGTCCCGCCCCTCAAGCATGCGCAGCAGCCGCTCCCAGTCAGCAAGCGTGAGCAGCGATGCCCCGCGCGGCAAGAGACGCATCCAACCCTGCGGCAGGCGATCCAGCTCCGTGCGCTCGCCGGCGCAGAGCGCGATCAGCCGCCGCGCCCGGGTTTCGCTGAGGCCGCGCAGCAGGATGTCGGCGATAGCGGCGCAACGCTGTCCTTCACGCATGCTCAGCGCCGGCACGCCGTGCGTGAAATGGATCCGCAACCCGGTATTTGCGCGCAAACCGAGAATATAGTCGTCCCACGCCGCGGGCGATGCCGCGGCGATGGCGACATCGCGCGGCTTTACGGCTTTCGAGCTTAGTAAGTTTCTTGCCCAACGAAGCGTTTCAACTACCTCGTGGCGCGGGTCGGCACAGGATACGCACTCACTTTGAGCCAGATCGGTTTGCGCCGCGAGCGCGATTACTTCGCCGCGAAACCATGAGTAGTCGGCGCCGGGCGGCGCCGACCACTCAACGGCGACGGTTTCGCAGAGCGCGTTAATCAGCTCGTGCCAAACAGGCGGAATCCATATGATATGTTCGATACGAACCGGCCCAACGAGCACAGGCGCAAGGTCCTTCCGTGCCAAGGCCATCGCGCACAGATCACGCGGCATCGCCACCGACGGCGGTAGTTTCTTACGCACTCGCGTTTCGATCTGGGTGAGGTCGCGCAAGCGCGGTGCGCCGCCTTTCGCCCGTTCGGCGAGATCAATGTCCGCCTCCCAGGCCTTGCGCAAGGCTCGGGCGACTGCGCGCGTCATGCCGGGCAATTCGCAAACCGGCTCAAGTTCGTTGAAGTCTTTTTCCTTCAACGCTTCCTGAATCGCCGGATCGAGAATGTCAGAAGTGATGGGTTGCGTGAACCCGCCGGCCAGACGGGCGGCGAGCTGCGGAAGACTCAAGATTTGCAGTCCGATTTCGCATGATTGAGCCGCTGCGAACCGTCGCATCGCAGCGGCGAGCGGTCCCTCAACGATAACAGTGCGCAGTAGCGGCTGTGCGACCACGGGTTACGCAACCGCCGCGGCGTTGCCCAGCCCGTTCGCTCCATCCCCCGATGCGGATGCCGGCGACAGGGCTTTCTCGACGCTTTCTATCAACACTTTGCGTTGGCGCCCGTTTTCGAGCGGAAGCTCCACTTCGTCACCTTCTTCGGCACCAAGTATCGCCTTGCCCAACGGCGAGCTTGCCGCGAGGCGGCCTTTTTCGAGATCATTGGCGCTCTCGGATACGCGCGCCGAAATGCGCTTTTGGTCGTCGGCAAAAACCAGAACGACCTTGTCGCCGAGCCCGATCCCCCCGGCCGTCCAAGCGGGCTCCTGAGCTTCCTCGGCGGCGAGACCGCTTAGGTCAATTCCGCCAACATCCAACGGTGAGGCGGGCGTTTGTACGCTGGCAGGCTCGATGATCCTGTGTTCCGTGCAGCGCCGCTGCGGACGGGCTGCGTCAGCCTCGGCGATGGGCTGAATTCCCATCCGTGTCAGCATCCCAACCAGGTCGTTCACGACGCCATCCGGGTCACGATAGAAGCTCGATGCGAAACAGCGCCAAAAACGCCAGCCGACCCGCTCAAGAACCCGTTGCCGGCGCATGTCGTGCCGCCATTGTTCAGGCCCATGATAGCGGTCGCCGTCGCATTCCACGGCAAGCCGTCTTCGATCGGCACCTTCCACAACCATATCGATCCGGTACCCGATCGAGCCGACCTGGCCCTGCACGCGGTAGCCGCGCTCCAATAGTCTTTGCATCAGATCGCGCTCGAATTTGGACTCGCACACCGAGAGCGCGTCCTCGAGTTCCTCCAGTTCGGGCATCGGGTTTTCGAAATGCGCAATGAGACGCGCCTTGAGGTCATTCGGATTAAGCTCTTCGCGCTTGACCGAGCGGACCAGGACGACGCGATCGCGCGCGCGGGACACCGCAACATTGAAACGCTGTTCGTAGCGCAACATCGTCAGGGCGGTCTTGTTGGCCGAATCCGCGACCATTGAAAGATAAACGATGTCCCGTTCGCTGCCCTGAAAGGTCGCGCTGTCGCCACACAGGATCGAATGGCGCTGCATGAGTTCTTCTCCGATTTTCTCGGAGAGGCGTGACCGGATATGTTCAGCCTGTTCCGCGCCGACCAGGGAGATCACGCCGATCGTTCGCTCGCGCATTTCGGGGCGCGCCGTAACGGCAGCGATTTCGTCAACGATAATGCCGGCCTCAACCTCGTTTATTTTCTTGCGCCGCCCGCGCGTCCCGTGTGGTGCGTAAATGTCGATCAGCGGCGGATCGAGACGCTCATGCGCCTCGGGAATGCGCAAGGGGAGCATTTTTTCGGGATAGAACTGCATGGAGAAGCGGATAATCGGCTCCACGCAGCGGAAATGCTCTTTGAGCATCAGGCGTTCATTGGGAAACACCGCCCGCATCAAGTCATAGATGCTTTCGCCCGGCTCCAAGAGGCTCTTAAAAGGCATGTCGCCCAGATAGTGATGCCTCAGCTGGCCGATCTTCTCTTGCGTGACGAAGGGCGCCGTCGGGCTCACTTGGCGGTCATCGCCGACGACAAGGATTTTCTTGCCACGCAGGAGCGCCGGGAGCTCGGTGACATCCGATTGCGATGCCTCGTCGATGATAACGAGATCAACTGCTCCCAACTCGGCCGGAAGTTGCTCGGCGACGCGCCAGGTCGGCATGATCCAGCACGGCACCGCGCCATAACATCTTTCCATCGCGTCGCGCGCGGTTCGCCGGTGCATCCACGCGGTCTTGCCGGTGCCCCGGCCAATTCGAGCCAATGCCCGCACAAATTCGACCAGCGCCGCCTTGATCGCAGCCGAGAGACGGCGGTCGAGTTGATAGAAAGTCCGCTCGCGGACGATTTCGCCGAAAAGCTGGCGGCATCGCTTTTCCGCCGCTTCGCGTTCTGTCGCGAGCTGCGACACTTTCTCCCGCGCATCGATGCGTGCCAGTTGGGCGTCGGCGGCGGCGTGATCCCATGCGTCGCGCCATGCCGGAGAGGTTCTCGGATCGTCCGCTATCGCAGCCTCGGAACGGAGCATTTTAGCCCATGCCGGCGCGCCGGCCGCGGCGATGGCGCGCGTCGCTTCCTTGATCGTGCCGAAGTCGCGCGCCAAGCCTTTGAGCTGAGCAAGCCGGTTCAGGAAACCTGCCCACACCCCGGCAACCTTGTCCGGCGTTATCGAGGGCTTGCCGACAAGTTGGTCGAGGAGTTGCTCGGCCAGTTTAGAGGTTCGGTCATTACCCTGAAAAAGCAGAAGCAGGCGTTGACGATCCTGTTCGACCGCGGCAAGTCGCACCGACGTTGCCGACGCCCGGATTTGCTTGGCGACCGCCGCGCAAAGAGCAGGATCATTTGCCAAGGACTCCAGAGAGAATCCGCCTGATGTCAGGGACGTAATCAAAGGAGATTTTTTCTTGGCATCATCACATATCTGGAGGAGCCGACTCGCGAGATTAATCGCTGATTTTGCGCTCGCGGCTGTAGGCGCGTTTATCTCTTTTGCGAACGCATCCCAACGCGCTCTGACTTCCCTTTGCCGGACGGCGTTCTCGATAACCGCGGCGACATGGCGCCAAGCTTCACCGTCCTCTTCCCTCGGGAATGCGCCATCCACCCGAATATTGCCGACAAGGGCTTTGGCCACTCCTTTGCCGATTGCCATGAGCGGCCACAGTTTCTGGCCCTTCGCGCCGCGGCTCACCGCTTCGCGGGCGTCCTCATTGTCTATGAGCCCGTCCGGCAATTCGACGGAGCGCCGCACGAGCTGCGCCCTTTCGGCATCGACCGCAGCCCATTCCGCAATCCGCTCACGCAGCCGGTCGCACCACGCGTTTGGTTGGCCTTCGATGACCACCCGGCGAAACGGCTCCAGCCATCGTGCGCTGGAAGCGGCCTGATAGGTGCGGACCAGATCTTCGAGTGTCTGTGCGAGGGCTTGCGCCGCGCTCACACTCTCCGCGCTCATGCGCAGGTTGCGCACCGGCCCTTGCCCGGCAGCTTGACCGTGTGCGGCGGCAGAAACGAGATCATCGTGCCAGCGTGCGATCGTGTCGCCATCGGGGACATCCAAGGGCGACGGCAAATCAGCATCGAGATGATCGATGAGCTCACCGCAGCGGACCCGCGCCTCGAACAGAGCGGCAATCTCCCCGTCGTCCAGGGAGGTTTCCGACGCGAAGCGCAGGGGCCGGTCCGTAAACCACTTGAACGCGTCGCGCTCCGCGACGACGCGCTGCGCCAGTTCCGCCGGCGTTTCGCTGCGCGGACCGATTTTGCTGAGGTGAGCCAACGCAATCGCGTCAAGCTCGTGATCGATTTCGCCGATGCGCTTGCGAAGCCCCT